>Ga0208919_1000646_pt1 | contig 22497 bp, 22 predicted proteins | sample 4_EtaG_FD_184076 | JGI IMG/M metagenome (GOLD analysis project Ga0208919, IMG submission 184076) | Marine viral communities from the Subarctic Pacific Ocean - 4_ETSP_OMZ_AT15127 metaG (SPAdes) (version 3) | ecosystem: Environmental > Aquatic > Marine > Oceanic | place: Pacific Ocean | collected...
CTAATACAGGCGGTGGTGGTGGCGGTGCTTCTGTAGGCGGCAACCCATCAGGTGCTGGTGGTTCTGGTATTGTTGTAGTCAGGTATCTAAACACTGCAGGTACTGTATCAAGACACACCGTTACAGCAAATGGTCATACTAAAAAGATTCGTGGTGATAACCTAAATGGTTCGGGCAAGAATGTTGTAGCACTTACATCGGGTTCGGGTAACTGGAATTGCCCTGTGGGAGTAACATCAGTCGAGGTTCTAGTAGTCGCCGCCGGTGGCGGTGGTGGCGGACTCGGAGGTGGCGGTGGTGCTGGTGGTGTTGTCCATCACACATCAAAAAGTGTAACGGCAGGAAATAACTACGCATACTCAATCGGTACTGGTGGAACAGGTAACTCTTATAATGGCGGTGTTGCGGGGTCTGGTGCTAATACAACATTTGATAACATTACTGCCGTAGGCGGTGGTGGTGGTTCTGGGCAAAGTCCTGCTGGTTCCGCCGGCGGTTCAGGTGGTGGTGGTAATGGTGGGTATGCGTCAGCTGGTGGTTCTGGAACTCAAGCAGATTCCGGTGGAGGCACAGGCTACGGCAATAACGGTGGTGCTGGTTTCGGTGGTGACTACTTTGGTGGTGGTGGCGGTGGCGCAGGTGCTGCCGGTGGTGCTGGTAATAGTCCAACTGGAAAAACTGGTGCCGGTGGTGACGGTAGATACTTTGCCACTTTCAAAAACTATGGTGACGGTGGATACTTTGGTGGAGGTGGTGCCGGTGGTGGTGGCACTAGTACATCCACAGGTGTAGCTGGTATTGGTGGTGGTGGCACAGGGTCATGTGGCGGTGCTGGTGCTGGACGAGGCGAAGATGGTACTGCTAACACAGGCGGTGGTGGTGGCGGTGGTGCTAACGAGACTTCTTCAAACGAACGAGGCGGTAACGGTGGCACAGGTGTCGTTCTCATTGCTTGGTCATACGATAAAGGTGATGATTCCTCTATCAAGTTTGATGGCACAGGGGACTATCTCAGTGTCGCAGATTCAAGCGACTGGTCATTTGGAACAGGTAACTTCACTCTTGAGACTTGGGTGCGCTTCAATGACAGCGCGGGAAGTGAAAACCTATTTAGCCAATATCAAGACTCCTCACACCGATGGTATTTAAGTGCTGATCTGACGAACAACAAATTAAGTTTTTACGATGCCGGAAGTAGTATGGACGTTGAGCAGACAGTCGTAACGTGGGTGGAAAACACTTGGTATCACGTTGCCATGGTCAGAAATTCTGGAACTGTGACTTATTATGTTAATGGTACAGCGTACACAATAACCGGAACAAACCCCAACGGGAACATCACAAGCAACACTGGTGCATTGCAAATTGGTAGGTACAACACTGGGGATGACTTAAACGGCTATATGAGCGATATTCGGATATCCAATAGTGCAAGATATACTTCAGCATTTACCCCAAATACAGCTACATTTACCGCAGATGCAAATACAAAACTTTTGATTTCTGCTGACGGGTTTACTGGTCTTGGTTCTGATAGTTCTGGTAACTATAATTATTTCACACCTACGAATGTTGGTACACAGGATCAGGTCCTGGACAGCCCCACGAATAACTTTTGTACGTTGAATCCTTTAGATGGTTTCAATAGCATGACTGCTACTGAAGGAAATTTAAGAGCGAATACTAACTCTGGAAGTGATCCTAAGATAAATGCCACCTTCCAAATACCGCAGTCGGGTAAATGGTACTGGGAGTTTGTGGATCAGCATGGACTCTCCATAATGGTGGGTGTAATTGACCAAATTAATTCGGGAAATATTTATGGTAACAATAACTCCGCTATATATTCTTCTGGTCTAGGAACAAAATATAACTTTTCGTCTGTCTCGTCTTATGGAGCAAGTTGGACTACTGGCGACATAATTGGTGTAGCAATCAATAGAGATGATAACGAAATTACATTCTATAAAAATAACTCTTCCCAAGGGACATTCACGATAGGTGGAACAGTCGCTCAACGAGCCAGATTAATTCCGGTGATTGGTACTGGAACTGGTGGCACTGGTGGTGGAACCTTTAACTTTGGCCAAGACAGTTCTTTTCATGGCACAAAGACAGCACAAGGCAATTCAGATGGTAACGATAACGGGGATTTCTATTATGCGCCACCTACAGGATACCTTGCGCTTTGTACGAATAATTTATCGGACCCAAGTATTGAATTGCCGGGAGATCATTTTAATACAGTTCTTTATACTGGCACGGGTTCCAGTGCAACAAATGCGATAACCGGCGTTGGTTTCACACCAGATTTGATTTGGCTGAAAGATAGGTCCACAACAACACATCATGGCGTATTTGATACCATTAGAGGTACTGGTCAACGATTAATAACTAATTCTAACGGCGGAGAAGATACTCAAGCATCAATGCTGTCTGCTTTCGGTACTGATGGTTTTACGACTAGTGACCATCATAATACAGTTAATAATTCCCATGTAGCATGGACCTGGAAAGCTGGTGGCACACCAACAGCAACTAACTCCGCTGGTGCAGGAAATACGCCAACTGCTGGTAGTGTAAAGATAAATGGTTCTAATCTAGGATCAGCATTAGCTGGAACTATACAAGCAATAGAATTATCTGCGAATACTGAGGCTGGTTTTTCTATGGTTAAATTTGCTGGTACTTCAAGTCAAACAAATACTGTTGCTCATGGGCTGTCACAAGCGCCTGAAATGATTATTGTCAAAGGTACAAGTTCAACACAAGAATGGTCTGTATGGCATGATGTTTTTCCAGTTGATTCCGTTATCTATTTGGATAGTAGTGGAGCTGCAGGACTTGGAAATAATAATGGTAGGTTTGATGTTCTTCCTACTGCTTCTGTATTTACTCCTGGTGACGCACAGAATACTGGTGCCACTGGTGTTACTTATATAAGTTACTGCTTCCATTCCGTAGAAGGCTACAGCAAGGTAGGTAGTTACGAAGGTAATGCTAACGCTGACGGGACATTTGCCTATACCGGATTTCGTCCTGCTTTTGTTATGGTTAAAAACGTAGACACTGGTGGAATAAATTGGTACATCCAAGACAACAAAAGAGCTTCTTATAACCCTGTAGAGGCAATTATTGCACCAAATACTAATGGCGCAGAATTTAATAATGGAACGGATTGGATGGACTTTACCTCTAATGGATTTAAATTGAGGTATAACGGTGATCCTTATAACGCAGCAGCAACTTACATCTACTTGGCCTTTGCCGAATCACCATTCCAAACCTCCAATGCTAGATAAATAAAATCTTATAAATAGTTGAAAGCAACTAAAAGGGTGAATGCATGGCAACTATTAGTAACTTGGCGATAGACCAATATTCCGATTTTGCAACTTCTGTAACTGTTAATGCCGGTTCGGCCGACACTACGTTGAATGGTGCAATAACGAATAGTGCGACAACATTGACTGTAAACTCTACAACAGAGTTTCCTACGGCCGGGACATTGATTATAGAAGCCGAGCAAATAACTTATACGGGAAGCACTTCTACAACCTTTACTGGATGTACTAGGGGTGCAAATGATACTACAGCATTGGCACATTTAGATAATGTTAAAGTATCTATGAATGCGGCCGCTCTAAATCTAACAGGTTACTCCGCACAAGCTCAACTACGAAAAACATATTCATCGTCTACATCAACAGCATTTACTTCAACGATAACTGCTGCGACAGACGGTGTGATAGAATTAGCACTAACCGACACAGTTACTGGCGCATTGGACGAAGGACGATATGTTTGGGATTTAGTATTAACAGATGCTGCAGCAAATAAAACTAGAGTTGTAGAAGGCATAGTTACAATACGACCAGGAGTTTCAAGGTAAATGGCAATTACAGCAAGAACATCGGGTAGTGGGGGCACAACAGTTTCCATATCAGACGGTGCAAATACTAGAGTAGTCAAGACTACAGTGGCAGGCGCTCAGGGCATACAGGGTATACAGGGCACATCTGGTGCCGCTGCTACCTTTCTAAATAATATGAATGACGTTGACTCGACAAGTGTAGCTGATGGTTCTGTTTTAGTTTATAAAAGTTCAACATCTAAATGGGTCGCTAAAAATGATTTAGAAGCAGACTCAGGTACCATAACAGTAAGTGGTGGAAATTTTTAAGGGATATAACAAATGGCAACAGTAATTAAAATTAAGAAAAGTACTGGCAGTACTGCTCCCACCGCATTGGGTAATGGTGAATTAGGTTATACTCAGGCGGCAGGAACACAGGCAAACGGTGGTTATCGTTTGTATGTTGGTGCCGGAACTGAGTCTGGTGGTGAAGCAGATCATATTGATGTTGTAGGTGGTAAATATTTTACTGACTTGCTAGATCACGCTCACGGCACACTAACAGCATCATCCGCAATCATAGCAGACTCAAATAGTAAAGTTTCGCAGTTGATTGTTGATAACATTGATATTAATGCAAATACTATTTCCACTACAAATACAAACGGAGATTTGGTTATATCTCCACATGGTAGTGGTGATGTTGATGTAAACTCGTCAAAGATTATCAATTTAACAGACCCGACGGCGGCACAGGATGCAGCAACTAAATCCTATGTTGATGCTACTTCATCTGGACTAGATGTTAAGGGTTCGGTTGTGTTGGCAACAACAGCGGCATTGGCAGCATGTACATATGCTAACGGTTCATCGGGTGTAGGTGCTACACTTACAGCTGATGCAAACGGAGCGTTAAGTGTTGATGGTGTTGCTGTAGTCGCGGCAGATAGAATACTTGTTAAGAATCAGTCAGCTCCAGCACAGAACGGTATCTATACGGTATCGGCGACAGGTAGTGGCGGAGCAGCGTTTGTTCTTACAAGAGCAACAGACTCAGACACTTCAACAGAGTTTAACTCTGGAGCATTTGTTTTCGTAGAGAAAGGAACAGCAAACGCCGATAACGGTTATGTGATGACTCAAGATACTACCATTACGTTTGGTAGTACTAGCATTACATTTGACCAGTTCTCAGGCGCTGGACAGATTAGTGCAGGTAATGCTCTAACAAAATCTGGCAACACTATGCACGTTGCTGTAGATGATAGTTCTATTGAAGTATCATCCGATGCATTACGAGTCAAGAGTAACTGGGTTGGACAGAATAGTATTACAACGCTTGGAACTATTACAACTGGTGTGTGGACAGGTACAGCGATAGCAGATGCTCAAATTGTAAATGCTCTAACAATCAGTGGTGGTTCAGTAGATGGTTCAGTAGTTGGTGGTACAACACCAGCAGCTGGTACGTTTACAGCACTGACTGCAAACGATTCTTTAACAGTAAACGCTGATGTTACTATCGTAGGTGACACAACAGGTAATGTTACTTTAGGAGTCAAGGGTGTAGGTTCACAATCTGCTGACTTGTTTCTAGTAGAACAGAGTGACGGTACAGATGTCTTTGCTATCACAGCAGCTGGTGTCATTGATACTGGTACTTGGGAAGGTACAGATGTTGGAGTAGCACATGGTGGTACAGGACTTTCGGCAGTTGCTAAAGGTTCATTACTCGTAGCTAACTCTGCAAACACACTATCGGCGCTTGACGGTGGCGGGTCTAACGACGGCGTTGCTTTTTACACAGCATCAAGCGATACTATCTCTTGGGCGACATCATTGGACGGCGGAACTTTCTAAATGGCGGTTTCAATATTACCTAAAAGGTCTCACAGTGCGGGGAATACACCTGATACTAGTGACCTTATAGCAGGCGAGTTGGCTGTAAATACTGCCGACCAAAAAATATATCTTCGTGATGATAGTAACAATATAGTTACTGTTGCTACTAAAGGACAGACTGCGGCTGAAGTCACTGCAACAGCAATGGCTTTAGCAATAGCATTAGGATAAGACATGGCAACACCAAACTCAAAGGCTACACTAAAAGAATACTGTTTACGAAAACTTGGAAAACCTGTCATCGAGATAAATGTAGATGACGACCAAGTAGACGACCGTTTAGATGAAGCATTAGAATATTTCTCTGAGTTCCATTTCGATGGAGTGGAGAGAATGTACCTAAAGCATCAATTGACTACTGATGATGTCAATAGGTCGAAAGTGGCTGCTGACATCGAAATAGCGAGCACTGATGGTGGCACTACGGCCACACACATACCAACGACAACTACTAACGGTGCGTTGTCGGCATCTGGAACTAGCGTTACGCTTACAAGCGCAACTTCATTCCCGGCGACTGGTACTATTACTATTGCCACAGATGGAACTAATGCGGCAGAAGATGTAGCATACACAGCCGTTAGTGGTAACGTATTGACAACCGCTGCGTTGGCAAGAGCTCATTTGACTGGTTCTGCTGTTACTCTAAAAGTAGCATCTACTTGGAAACAGAATCAGGGTTATATCCCCATACCCGATTCTGTTATGTCTGTAACAAACGTATTCCCGTTTAGTGATAACGCTAGTATGAATATGTTTGATGTTAGATATCAACTAAGATTGAATGACTTATATGATTTTTCTTCAACGTCAGTAGTTCATTACGAAATGACTATGAACCATCTAGACTTTCTTGACCACATTCTTGTTGGTGAGAAACCTATTAGGTACAATGTACACAATAATAGACTGTATATAGATATGGACTGGTCAAATGATATGGATGTCGGTGAATATTTTGTAATAGAATGTTATCGTAAACTAGATCCTACAGTTTGGACGAATGTATATAATGATTTCTTTTTGAAAAAATATGCAACACAACTCATAAAAAAACAATGGGGTGCAAACCTTATTAAGTTTAATGGAGTACAGATGTTGGGTGGAGTCACAATGAACGGTGAGTTAATATATACTCAGGCGCAAGAGGAAATTCTAAGATTGGAAGAAGAAATGCGTTTGACTTACGAGATGCCTATTGACTTTGCTGTAGGTTAACCCATGCCAACGTCAGTCTATTTCGACAAAGGAACTTTCGGAGAACAGAATCTCTATGAAGATTTAATCATAGAGCAGTTAAAGGTGTTCGGCCATGATGTTTATTATATGCCTAGAACACTAGTCAAAGAAGATAAGTTATTTGGCGAAGATGTTTTATCTCAATTCAACAACGCATATAATATAGAAATGTATATGGAAGAAGTTGAAGGTTATGGCGGAGATAAAGAACTTATATCCAAGTTTGGATTGGAAATACGGGATGAGGTAAACTTTGTTGTTTCTCGTAGAATATGGGAACAGACTGTTAGCAATGATCCTAATATCATTGTATCAGCTCGACCTAACGAAGGTGACCTAATATATTTTCCTAGAATTCAAAAGATATTTCAGATAGACTTTGTTGACCATGATGACCCATTCTTTCAGGTAGATAACCTTCCTGTCTATAAGTTATCTTGTTCAACATTTGAATACTCGCATGAAGCTATTGATACTGGTGTTACAGCAATAGATGCGATAGAAACAGAAGCAAGTCTAGATGCACTATTCTATCAGTTTACTTTGGAACAACCTGGTACCCTTAACGAATATATGGGTCTGGAAGATGCTCTTGGTTATGTCGACCTTGAAACAGCAACAGACTCTGGATATCTTGTTTCAGAAACAGATACATATAACGGCAACATGATTATGGAAACTGGCGAATACATAGTCAACGAAGAATATGTTATAGACACAATTGATGCAGAAGCCAAGAACGAATTTATTGAAACTGAGGCAGATAAGATTATGGACTTTACTGAAAAGAACCCATTTGGCGAGCCCTCATCTTTAGGAGGAATATAGAATGTTCGGTAGTACTTATTCACATGATATTTTACGAAGGACTATAGTTGCCTTCGGTACACTTTTTAATGATATTCATATCATTCGTAAGGATGCGGCTGGTAAAGAACAACAGTCATTAAAGGTACCTTTGGCCTATGGACCAAAGCAAAAGTTTCTTGTAAGATTAAGAGATGATGCTGATTTAGCAAATGCTACTGCATTGACTCTACCACGTATAGGGTTTGAACTAAATGGTATTGAGTATGATGGTGAAAGAAAACTGAATAAACTTGCCAAAGTCAAAAAAATAAAAGGCACCAAAGGCACACAGATGGAAAGTGTTTATAGTCCTGTACCATACAATGTTAATTTTGAAATGTTTGTTATGGCAAAGAATAGTGATGACGGTGTACAGATTGTTGAGCAGATACTTCCGTATTTTCAACCAGAGTATACTGTTACCCTGAGAGCTGTAGACTCTATGGATATCAAACGAGATGTTCCTATAGTTCTTACAGGCACTGCTTACGAAGATACTTATGATGGTGACTTTACAACAAGACGAGCTATCATATACACCTTGTCGTTTACAGCAAAAACATATATGTATGGGCCTGTTACAACATCTGAACAGATTACAAAGGTGTCTGTTGACCAGTATGCAGACCTCAAAGAGAAAACACCTCCAAGAGTGCGGCAGTATACTGTGTCCGCAGTCCAGACGGACAGTGCGTCCGAAGATGATAACTTTGGTTTCAATGAAACAATAAGTGAGTGGGTGAATGAGTAATTTAGATATGACTATTAGTAAGGCCCTCGGCATCGTAAATAAAGATGTTGTAAAGGACGTGTTGCATCCTTATGAACCTAAGGCAATTATACCTCGGCCGAATGAGCCTGAAGATATGGATTCTGACTATAAGTATAGTAGGGAGAATTTCTACAATCTTATAGAGCGTGGTCAGGATGCCATTGATGGTATACTGGAGATTGCCAAAGAGGGTGAACACCCCAGGGCATATGAAGTTGTTGGACAGTTAATAAAAAATGTATCGGAAGTAACAGAGAAGTTAGCCGACCTACAAGATAAAATGAAAAAGTTGAAAGAGGTGCCGGAGACAGGTCCGAAGCACGTAACTAATGCATTATATGTGGGGAGCACAGCTGAACTTCAAAAGTTATTGAAGGATAAGTAGTGAGTCGTGAAACCCTTGCCTATAAAGGCAATCCCAATCTAAAGTCTGCTGGCGTTGAAGTTTCTTTTACAGAAGAAAATGTAAAAGAGTTTATCAAGTGCAGTAAAGACCCTGTTTACTTTATAGAAAACTATGTAAAGATAGTGAGTATTGATGAGGGTCTTATTCCCTTTGGTCTGTATGAATTTCAACGTGATATGATAGGGACATTTCATAATAATAGATTTTCAATTTGTAAACTACCAAGACAGTCAGGTAAATCTACTGTCTTACTTGCATATCTAGTCCATTACCTTATTTTCAATGAGACTGTAAACGTAGCAATACTTGCCAACAAGGCAGCGACGGCTAGAGATTTGTTATCTAGATTTCAATTGGCGTATGAGCATCTACCAGAGTGGATGCAACAAGGTGTCATTGCATGGAACAAAGGTTCTCTGGAGTTGGAAAATGGATCTAAAATTATTGCTAGTTCTACTTCTGCTTCTGCTGTTCGTGGGGGTTCTTACAATCTTATTTTTCTCGATGAGTTTGCATTTGTACCACAGAATATCGCCGAACAGTTTTTTTCATCGGTATATCCTACAATTTCTTCTGGGCAAACCTCGAAAGTAATTATCGTGTCTACACCACACGGTATGAATATGTTTTATAAATTGTGGATGGATGCTGTAAACGAAAAGTCTAGATTTAATGCTATCGAAGTTCATTGGTCCGAAGTGCCTGGACGTGATGATGCCTGGAAAGAGCAAACTATTGCTAACACATCAGAGCAACAGTTTCTACAAGAGTTTGAGTGTAGTTTCCTAGGGTCTATTGATACTCTTATTTCTCCAACCAAACTGCAAGTAATACCTACGTCAGATCCCATATCAAGTAATGGTGGTTTGGATGTTTATGCACAACCTGAAAAGAGACATAACTATGCTATAACAGTTGATGTTGCCCGGGGTGGAGCAAATGACTATTCTGCATTTGTAGTTATAGACATAAGCCAGATACCCTATAGGTTAGTAGCGAAATATCGAAACAATGAAATAAAACCTTTAGCACTACCAGAACTAGTGTATAAGGTGTGCAGGGCCTATAACGATGCCCACGTTATGGTAGAGATAAATGATGTTGGGGCACAGATAGCAGATGCGTTACATTACGACCTGGAATATGAAAATGTTATTATGACACAGATGCGTGGGCGTTTGGGTCAGATAGTGGGTTCAGGTTTCGGTGATAAAGCAACTGACTTGGGTGTAAGAACAACAAAGTCCGTCAAAAAAGTAGGTTGTTCAAATTTGAAACAACTTATAGAAGGTGATAAACTTATTATATCAGACTTTGATATAATCGTAGAGTTATCAAACTTTGTTTCTAAAGGTGCATCTTTTGAAGCGGAAGAAGGTGCTACAGATGATTTGGTGATGTGTCTTGTTTTATATTCTTGGTTGACAGACCAAAACTATTTCAAGGAACTAACCGACGATGATATTCGTAGACGTTTGTATCAAAGTCAACAAAAAATGATAGAAGAAGATATGGCACCATTTGGGTTTATGGATGATGGTACAAATTTTTATGAGGACCAACCATTTACAGATGTGGATGGAGACTATTGGACCCCAACTAAAGTGCCGTCAGGATCAATATAATGAGTAAAAAAGAAAAGATAAAACAACTTATTGAGGGTCAAAAGACTTTCATACAAGAAATAAATAACCACGGATATGAAGAAAAAGATTACTGGTTAGAGCAGGGTGAGTATCGAAGAATTCAACAAACCTTAGCAAAAGAAATTCATAATGAAGCGCATCGAGAGTATCTAGGTGAGTATCAATCCAAATCAGTTATAGCAGATATAACTGCTCCTGGTGGATGGTTAGAAGAAGATGAATAGTGTTTTCTTTTTGATTTATTTGACCATTACACAATCAGGTTCGATTGGAATGCAAATAGAAGATAAGTATTTCCCCTCCTTAGACAGATGCCATAGTTATATGGAAACAGTCTTTCTACCAGATTTCATAGAGAAGAAACGCACTTGGAATTTTTACAGTTCCAAATACAGAGTACTGATGAAAGATTCCGAAGATGGTTCTATGAGGACTTATATGAGTTGTGTAGAGAAACCAGAAATGCCTTGTGGATATTCTTGGCCCTGTGGCGAAATAGAGATACCCGACCCCAAAGATGATATACGGGGTTAGATGTAGAACGGTAACTCTTGATTAGTTATACGGGCGTGTTCTATACGGCCGGCACAGTTTTTACAAACTACTCTAGACTCGTTCATTAGTTTATCTGCATCTTTTCGTTGTTCTGTATTGGAAGCCCAACGAGTATAAAGAGAATGTATTGTAGTGTGGTGAGGATACCAACATAATACTTCTGGTTCAGATTCTCCACAACCACATTGTAAGTTTTCAAAAGTTTTTAGAAATTTTATATGTCTTGTCTTGCCACGCATGATGGGGATCTCTCCTGTATCTTTTATTTATACACATCATGCGTCATGTGTTGAAAATCAGGTATTTTATAAATAAACATGAAAATCGAAAAAAGTGATTCTGTCTTACAGGAAGAAGCCTGCTTTGATGGCTTCGATACATTATAAACTTACAGGAGAAATAAACAAATGGCAACACTCGTTTCACCGGGAATCCTAGTACAAGAAAAGGATCTTACCGGTATCGTAACAGGTGACGCGTCTACAACTGGTGGTATTGGAATAGTTTCCGAGAAAGGTCCTGTTGAAGAAGTTGTTACCGTAGGAAATGAAAGTGAACTAGTAGAGGTTTTTGGTAAACCCAACGCCAGTACTTTTGAATGGTTCTTTACTGCCGCTTCTTTTTTGAAGTATGCTAATACTTTGAGAGTTGTCCGCTTTTCAACTGGCATGGTGAATGCTTGTGAGAGTGGAACGGCCATCTTGGTAAAGAACACAGAAGATTGGACAGCCAACTATGCAGACGGTTCTGCTAACATTGGTCCGTGGGTTGCACGGTCGCCTGGCTCTTGGGGTAACAACCTCAAAGTATGGCAGTGCCCTAGTGCTACAACTTATGAGCAACACTTGGGTGCATCTCAGAGAGTCAACGGTGCTTTAGCAGAAGGTGCTACAGCCGTCGTTATGGACGATGTTGATGCTTCTGGTCTAGCTGTCGTAGTAAACGACATTATTGCTTTTACATCTGACGCCGCTGGTGCAACACCAGTTACAGGTCATGAAGGTAAAGAGTATATCGTTACAGCAGTAAACACAAGTACAAACACATTAACCATCAAACAGCATAATGTATTCTCGACAAAGGGTCTGGCAGCTGCTGTTGCTGATGATAGTTATGTCACACGCCGATGGCGTTGGTATGAGGAGTTCGCTGGAGCGCCTGGAACATCTACGGATGTCTCTAGTAAAGGTGGCGCTGGTGATGAAATGCACATTATCATTACTGATGAGAATGGTGGCCTTACAGGCACAACAAACCAGATTCTAGAGAAATGGTCACACGTTTCTAAAGCGTCTGATGCAAAAACAGATAGCGGTGATAACAACTATTATGTCGATGCTCTCTATAATGGTTCTCAGTATATTTTCTGGATGGATCATAACGCTGCTGGCACCAACTGGGGTGCAGGTGGAACGGCTACGACATTTACAAATGTTATTCCGTCTGACGAATCTTCATTGGCCAGTGGTACAAACGACTATGTACCTACAAACGGTGAAAAGATTGCCGCGTATGACTTGTTTGACAATGACCAAGAACCAGTTAGTCTGATGATTGCTGGACCTGGTGATGCAACACACGTTACAAACCTTATCGACATTGCTGAGAAGCGGAAAGACCTAGTTGTCTTTGCTTCACCAGAACGTGCTGACGTTGTTGGAGTTTCTAACTCTTTCACACAGACAAACAATGTCAAAAACTTCTTCCTCAACCTAGCAAGCACATCTTATGCTGTGTTTGACAGTGGTTATAAGAAGATGTATGACAAGTATAACGACCAGTATCGTTACATTCCTTTGAATGGTGATACGGCTGGTTGTACTGCAAACGCTGAGTTGGTTGCAGAAGCTTGGTTCTCACCTGCTGGACTGAATCGTGGTAATATTCGTTCCGCAGTTGGCCTGGCTTACAATCCTTCACAGACGCAACGTGATACTTTGTATCGTAACCGTGTCAACCCAGTATGTACCTTCCCAGGTGAAGGAACATTGCTTTGGGGTGACAAAACAGCTCTGGCTCGTAATAGTGCGTTCAACCGCATTAACGTCCGCCGCTTGTTCAACTATCTTGAAGATGCTATCGAAAGAGCCGCCAAGGCAGTTCTCTTTGAGTTCAATGATGAGTTTACCAGAGAGCAGTTTGTCGGTATGGTAGAACCCTTCCTCCGTGATGTACAGGGACGAAGAGGTCTTACGGACTTCCAGGTTGTTTGTGATGAAACAAATAACACGGGTCAAGTGATAGATGCAAATGAACTACGGGCTGATATCTATATCAAACCTGCACGGTCCATTAACTTTATCACACTTACATTTGTCGCAACACGCACTGGCGTTGACTTTGCAGACGTTATTGGATAATAAAGGAGAAAATAAGAGATGGCAAGACTATCAGATTTTGTAGGAGCTCTGAAAGATGGTGGAGCAAGAGCTAACCAGTTTGAAGTAAATATTACTGGCGGCCCTGCAGCACTGCTGACTTCTTCTCAAGACTTCAAATTCCTTTGCAGGTCGACAACAGTTCCGGCACTTACGATGGGAGAAATTGCAGTACCCTATCGTGGTCGTCAGATTTTTGTGGCAGGTGATAGGACTTATGATACTTGGACTGTAGGAGTTATCAGTGACCGGGGTATGGTTATGAGGTCTGCTTTTGAACAGTGGCAGGCCTTCTTGGGAGACATTGGTGGAACTACTAATCGTAGTGCTATTGGTGAAAACCCAGCTACATACTACGGTACAGCTTTAATCAAACAGAAAGACCGAAATGATGACACCTTGAGGGTTTATACGTTGTATGACGTTTGGCCTACATCGGTGGATGCTATGGAGTTTAACTATGAAACAAATGATACATTGATGGAATTCAGTGTAACATTCCGTTTTAATCACATGACTATTTCAGGAGCTCCAACAGGACAACTGGGTAACTCAGGTGCCGGTGGTGGAGTATCTTTATAACGGCCTTGGGTGGATAAAGTAGTTGAGTTGTAAGTGATATAAATAGTTATACTATGGCAGAAATATTTGGTTTTACAATCAAGAAGGCGGAGGCGGGCAAGGCGAAAAGCTTTGTTCCGCCAACGTCTGATGACGCGGCCTTAGAAATTGGTAATGCTGCGGGCTTTTTTGGTCAATATTATGGTGCAGAAGCAACACCTAAAAATGATTTCGACCTTATAAAGAAATACCGCATGACTTCGGAACACCCCGAAGCCGACCAAGCAATCGAGGATATTGTCAACGAGGCTATTGTGGCCGACGGTGATGAACCCTCAGTTTCCCTATCTTTAGATTTTGTTAATGTTTCCCCTGCAATTAAGAAAAAGATTCATGGTGAGTTTGACCATATTCTTAAACTACTGCATTGGAATTCTAAAGGACACGAAATCTTTAAACGATGGTATATTGATGGACGAATTTATTTCCATAAGATGGTAGACCTAGCTGATACCAGCAAAGGCGTTACGGAAGTTCGTTACATTGATCCTAAAAACATCAAGAAAATTAGGGAAGTAGATAAAGAGTACGCAAAAGGAAACGTTGCGTCTGGAATCGAGATTGTTGGAAAGGTACGGGAAGCATTTTTATACAACGAGGACGGATTATACCCCGCATTCGCCGGCAAGGGACAGGGTGGATCAGGTCAAGGCATTGAAGTTTCAGTAGATAGCGTCATATATGTAACCTCCGGGTTATATGAACCCACATCAAACCAAGTTTATTCTTACCTACACAAAGCTATTAAACCCGTCAATCAGTTGAGAATGATTGAAGATGCGGTAGTCATCTATCGTATTTCACGGGCGCCAGAGCGTAGAATATTTTATATTGACGTTGGTAACTTACCTAAACAAAAGGCTGAACAATATCTGAAAGATATTATGAATCGTTATCGTAATAAGTTGGTTTACGATTCATCTACAGGTGATGTTCGTGATGATAGACAGAAGATGTCTATGCTGGAAGACTTTTGGTTACCCAGACGAGAAGGTGGTCGAGGCACAGAGATTACCACACTCCCTGGAGGACAGAACTTAGGCGAGTTGGAAGATATAAAATACTTTCAGAATAAACTATATCGTTCACTTAATGTTCCTCTCTCAAGAATGGAATCAGACTCAGGGTTCAATTTGGGTCGTTCCACAGAGATTACGAGAGATGAAGTTAAGTTTACAAAATTCGTAGGTAAACTCAGGAGAAAGTTTACAGATATATTCCATGACCTACTCAAAACTCAGTTGATATTGAAACAAGTAATTACACCTGAAGATTGGGAAGTTATGAAGGAACAAATCACTTACGATTTTCTACAGGACAATCATTTTTCAGAACTTAAAGATATGGAGATACTGGGTGAACGTATCGACCATGTTGATAGACTTGCAGATTATGTTGGAAAGTATTATTCTCACGAATGGATACGGAAAAATATTTTACGTCAGTCTGAAAAGGAGATAGAAGAAATTGATAGTCAAATAGAAGATGAGAAGGAATCTGATCCTGAAGATGGTGAAAGTGACGCATTTTTATAAATAGATGAGGAAATAATATGACTGAAACAACAACTACAGTTCAACCGGAAGTAAGTGACCTTATTAAGGCAGTTGCAAATGGGGATACTGTGACCGCAGGCAATACCTTTACGGATATTATGGCTGCGAAAAAACAGGCGGCATTAGATATACGCAAACAAGAGTTTGCTGCACAAATATTTGATGTTCCTGTTGAAGTAGAAGAACCAGCAACTGCGGAGGAGCCTGCAGTAGAGGAAGAGTAAAATGAAACTCATAGCAGAGACAACTGAAAATATTGAATTTGTTACAGAAGCCGCCGATGGTGGTGGAAAGAACTATAAAATTCGTGGTGTATTTCTACAGGCCGATGTAAAGAATCGTAATGGCAGAGTATACCCGTATCCAGTTTTACAGAAAGAAGTAAAACGATACAATAAAGAGTTTATTCAGAAAAAACGGGCCTTTGGAGAGTTAGGACATCCAGATGGTCCTACAGTTAATCTTGAAAGAGTATCGCATATGATAACAGACCTTTATGCCGATGAGAGTAATTTCTTAGGCGAAGCGAAAGTTATGGATACTCCGTATGGAAAAATTGTAAAGAATCTTATAGATGAAGGCGCCCAGCTGGGTGTTTCCTCTAGAGGTATGGGTTCGTTAGAACCAAAAAGTGGTGCGCAGTATGTAAGGGATGACTTTTATCTCGCAACGGCTGCTGATATCGTAGCAGACCCCTCTGCTCCCAATGCTTTCGTGGAAGGCATCATGGAAGGTAAGGAGTGGGTGTGGGACAATGGTATCGTTAAAGAAGTAGACATTGAAAATTATAGAAAAGAAATTGACCGTAAGCGTATAAATCGAGAAGAAGCAACGATGGCTGCGTGGCAAGATTTTGTTTCAAAGTTATAATTTTTATAAATAATAAAAAACGAATATAGGAGTCTAATCCAAAATGTCAGAAGAACTTAACACAAAGTTGGAAGAGCTTCTAGATGCCGAACTAACTGAGGACGAAGTTACCAAGATGGAAGAGGAAATTCAGAAGTTGGATGAGGTTGAAGAAGTAGGCGGGGTCGCTAAGATCAAGCAGACTGGTTCAGCTGCGAAAAAACCTTCCGCCGGTGGTGGCGAGAAATCAGAACTGACCGATGAGTCGGATGACTTGGCCAAAGAGGTCACGGATCCGTCGGATGCCGCGTCTATTGGTAAAGCTGCTGCTAGTAAAATGAGCCCTGCCAAGAAAACGAATCCAGGTAATGGTTCTGAAGCAAAAGTCAGTCAGGGTAGTTCTGCAACTGCTACTCCAGGAGATTCCATGAAACTCGCCGCAGGCGATGAAGTGGATCACGACGGAGAACAACTAGAGGAAGCCCGAATGACCAAGGCAAAAATGCTAGAGGATCTTAAAGCTCAGATTGAAGAGCTTGGAAAACTTAACAAAGCCGATCTTAGTATGGTGCATGAGAAAATCAATGCTGCCATGAAAGGTGAAGCGGAACTTGAGGAAACCAAGGTAGATGCAGAGCTGAAAGAACTAGAAGCACAAAAGAAAGAAATCGAAGAGCGTATGAAAAAGATTTCTGTGAAAGAAGATGTTGAAGCACTTATTGAAGGTGAAGAACTCTCTGAGGAATTCAAAGATAAGGCAGCGACAATTTTCGAGGCGGCGGTAAAGTCCAAAGTCAAAACAGAAATTGAACGGCTCGAAGAAGAATATGCTGAAAGGCTGGAGAGTGATGTTGCTCAAGCTGTTTCTGAGACATCCGATAAGGTAGATTCATACCTTGCGTATGTTGTGGAAGAGTGGATGAAACATAACGAAGTTGCCGTTGAGCATAAACTTAAAACAGAAATCACAGAGAATTTCATTACAGGCCTTAAAGGTTTGTTTGAAGAACACCATATCACTGTTCCGGAAGAGCAGTTTGATATTCTCGATGCTGCTGCGAAGCAGGCTGACGAAATGGAAGCCAAGCTGAACGAGCAGACTGAAAAGAACATCGAACTTTCGACCCGAGTGGCCGAGTTGGAACAGCAGGAAATTCTAGTTGATGTGGCTTCCGACCTAGCGGATACGGAAGTGGAAAAATTTGTTGGACTAGCAGAAAGCGTTGGTTACGAAGGTAGCGAAGATTATCGTGGTAAATTGAACACGATTAAAGAGAGTTATTTTCAACGGACTGTAAAGGAAGACGAAGTTGAGGCAGCACCAGTATATAATGAGTTAGGTGATGTTAGCTCACAGATGGCTGCTTATATGACTGCAATCGGTAAGCAAGAAAAACGTGCGCAGAAATAACAATAACTATAAATAGTACTAAAGTAAATTAGGAGAACTAATAATGTTCAATTCAGAACACCTACAGGAAAAGTGGCAGCCAGTACTAGAGCACAGCGATCTCCCTGAGATCAAAGACGCTTATAAGAAAGCAGTCACAACTGTAATTTTGGAAAACCAGGAACGGTCTATGTCGGAAGACAGGGCTTTCCTAAACGAGGCAGCGCCTACGAACTCCGCAGGTAGCGGCTCAGTGCAAAACTGGGATCCTATCCTCATTTCGTTGATTCGTCGGTCTATGCCTAACCTTATCGCTTATGATATCTGCGGTGTACAGCCTATGTCTGGCCCCACAGGTCTTATCTTTGCGATGAAATCACGCTACACAAGTCAGAGTGGTACAGAAGCATTTATGACAGAGGCCGATACGGACTTTGCCGCTAACGATGCCGCTAACGACCTGCAGTCCGGTAACCATACTGGCGGAGACGTCCTTTCGGATATGTCTGCCCACGTTACAGTCGGCGGTCTGACAACAGCTCAGGTGGAAACCTTGGGTGATGCGACAGCTAACTCGTTTGCCGAGATGGCCTTCAGCATCGACAAAGTGACCGTGACTGCGAAGTCCCGTGCCCTTAAAGCTGAATACTCAATGGAACTCGCTCAGGATCTTAAAGCCATTCATGGTTTGGATGCTGAAACAGAACTTGCGAATATCCTCAGTTCTGAGATCCTGGCTGAAATCAACCGTGAAGTCGTCCGCACAATCTATTCTTCCTCGAAGAATGGTGCCCAGACGAACACAGCTACAGCTGGTATTTTTGACCTTGATACAGATTCCAACGGTCGTTGGTCTGTTGAGAAGTTCAAAGGCATGATGTTCCAGATTGAGCGTGATGCTAACGTCATTGCTCAGGACACACGTCGCGGTAAAGGTAACATCATCATCTGTGATGCCGATGTTGCTTCTGCTCTGTCCATGGCTGGTTTGCTTGACAACGCTTCAGGCCTGTCTAACAACTTGAATGTTGATGACACAGGTTCGACGTTTGCCGGCACACTCAATGGTCGTTTCAAAGTCTATGTTGATCCGTATGCTAACAACAGCACAGCTACTAAGTTCTTTGTTGTTGGGTATAAGGGCACATCGCCTTATGACGCTGGTCTTTTCTATTGCCCGTATGTTCCGTTGCAGATGGTTCGTGCCGTTGGCGAACAGACCTTCCAGCCGAAGATTGGCTTCAAAACTCGTTACGGAATGGTTGCTAACCCGTTTGCCACAACAGATGGCGATGGCGTTATTGACTTGACCAACCCGGGTTCGGGCGCACGTAATATGTACTACCGTCGTGTCCAGGTTGCTAACCTGATGTAAGTCAAAAATTACTCGATATTATAACTATTATAAAGAGTAACATTTGGAGACCCCGCTTCGGCGGGGTTTTCTTTTGCTTGAATCATTATAAATAGTATTATGGCAGATCCGACTTATGATGCGCAACTAAATCTCAACGATGGTAATACTATTAACTCGTTGTCTAGGCAACCTGCGACTATGGATTATGCCCAAAATAGTCAGTTTAGAATTACTTTCCCCAACTATCCAAAGGTAACTTATTTTTGTACTTCAATAACTATTCCCGGGATAAGTTTGACAGCCGTTGATAGACCTACAAGTTTGGCCAATATTCCTATGGTTGGTGATACAGTAACCTATGAAAATTTTGATATGACCTTTATAGTTGATGAGGAACTTGATAACTATAGAGAAATATATGACTGGATGATTAATATTGGTTTTCCCGATAGTCATCAACAGTTCAGAGGACAGGATAGAAGGACCCCTACTGGTGGCCCTAAACGTATTGGTGACCGTGAGTTATATGACGATATAATGATTACTGTATTGAGTAGTAAAAATAATCCTGTAGTGAGACTGCGGTTGTATGAAGCCTGGCCTGTTCAATTAGGTGGTTTGGAGTATACTCAGACTGGTACAGATACAGAATATTTAACCTGCGATGTTTCGTGGGCTTATATGTATTACGACTTCAAATCTATATAAATAAAATTGAGAGGACAGCACGATACAGCCCGAACTGTTTTTAGCTATTTAAAAGAGTAAATTAATAGCAATTTAAGAATTGAATGCGGGTGGGAGGATCTACTGTCCTCTCTTTTTATTATGGAGATATAATGCAGTTTAGTGAATTACAAGCTTTAGTAGAAGTTGATTTAAAAATAGATGATACCGAGTTAGACTTGGAGGCCATTCGGACTCCACAGATACACAGCAAGTATTTAAATTTCTATACACAGTTTACCTTACAGCTCAAGAAGGCTGAGGATGACAGGAAAACTATGTATAGAGATAAGTGGGAATACTATACTGGTAAGGCTCCGGCAGAGGCTTATGCTGAGAAACCGTTTGACTTGAAAGTATTGAAAAATGATGTACAGATGTATATAGAGGCTGATGAGGATTTTCAGTTGTTGAGTCAGAAAGAGGCTTATTTGAAAAGTATGGTTGACTATACAAATCGTACATTACAGCAAATTACAAATAGGTCTTTTACTATAAATAATGCTATAAAATGGAAGATGTTTTTACACGGTGAGTAATGGAAATAAATATTGAGAAGTTCAATGAAATCTATATCCGAATACAATGCGAACCTAGCATTGCTAAAGAGCTATATGAGTTCTTCTCATTTGAAGTACCGAATGCAAGATATATGCGGGCGGTACAGAATCGTATATGGTCCGGTCGTGTTCATCTATTCAGTCCTGCTTCTGGTAAAATCTACTTGGGATTATTTCCGTATGTCAAAAAGTTTTGCGAAAAGCAAGGATACAGAATCAACATCATCGGAACAATAGATGCCGAGAATGGAGTAGATAAATCATTAGTAAGAAAGTTTGTAACTAAACTAAAAACTGGAGTAAAGGTTAGACCATATCAAATAAATGCCATACATCATATTATTAACACTAATCGTGGCCTCATACTCTCTCCCACTGGTAGCGGTAAGTCTCTCATAATATATGCGTTGACCAGATACTATGTCGATTTATTGGTAGACAGAAAAGTTCTTATCATTGTACCAACAACAGGTCTTGTTGAACAAATGTATAATGACTTTGCTGACTACGGTTGGTTTCCCGATGAGCATTGTCATAAACTATACTCTGGTAATGATAAAAATACAAGCAAAGAAGTAGTTATATCTACCTGGCAGTCTATCTACAGAATGCCTAAGAGTTATTTTAAACAGTTTGGTGCAACCTTTGTAGACGAAGCACATCTGGCCAAAGCAAAGTCTTTGACAGGCATTATGAATAAATTACACGAATGTAAATATCGTGTGGGAACTACAGGTACACTAGATGGTACAGAGGTTCATCGGTTAATACTGGAAGGTTTGTTTTCTGTACATGAGCAAGTGACAACCACATCTCAACTGATAGAAGATAAACAGTTATCTAATCTACATATCTATTGTTTGGTGATGGAGCATATTAAACAGCAGAGAGTACGGAGAGAGTATCAGGCAGAGATAGATTTTCTATCTCAATATGAACCAAGAAACGAATTCATATTTAAACTAGCTAATACTGAGGAAGGCAATACTTTAATTCTCTGTCGGTACATTGTACAACTACAACGGTTACAGGAGATGTTAAAGGCTAGTGACAGGGATGTATATCTGGTATACGGTAAGACACCCACAGAGGACCGTGAGCTAGTTAGGGGATATGTAGAGAATGGAAAGAATGCTATTATACTTGCATCGTATGGTGTATTCTCAACAGGCATCAATATAAAGAGACTACACAACATTATATTTGCATCACCATACAAGTCGCAAATCAAAGTGTTGCAGTCAATAGGGAGGGGACTGAGAGTAGCAGACGATAAAGATGAGTTGAAAATCTTTGATATTGCTGATGATATGTCTAGGGGTAATAAAGCAAACTATACCCTAAAGCATCTAAAAGAAAGAATAGATATTTACAACACACAGGGATTTGATTATGACATCATTCCCGTGAAACTAAAAGAACATAAATAATAAGTATGGAACAACCAGAAAACGGTGTTTATAAAGTTCTCAAACTTGTAGACGGTGCAGATGTTATATGCAAAGTCGTAGAAGAATATGCTGATGCGTTGACTATAGAAAGACCTTTCGCTGTTAAAACAACTCGCGAGTTTGACCAAGAAAACCAACAGATGGTTGACCATACTGGGTTCGGCCGATGGATGAACTTTACTAATGATAAGGAGTTTGTTATATTTAAGAAACGTATTCTTAGTATGGGTGATTTAGCTCCCGAAGTCAGATTCTATTACAAACATCTTGTTACTAAATTAATGATAGAAGAACAGAACCAAATTGAAACTGAAGATGAAGCCTTAGCTAAGATGAAACATCTCCAAGAAGCTGTTGCAGAATTAGCTGATGATAACGCTGATT
>Ga0208919_1000647_pt1 | contig 22479 bp, 19 predicted proteins | sample 4_EtaG_FD_184076 | JGI IMG/M metagenome (GOLD analysis project Ga0208919, IMG submission 184076) | Marine viral communities from the Subarctic Pacific Ocean - 4_ETSP_OMZ_AT15127 metaG (SPAdes) (version 3) | ecosystem: Environmental > Aquatic > Marine > Oceanic | place: Pacific Ocean | collected...
CTGGTGAACTACCAGGGCTCCATGCACATGCTATTCGAGGGCATGGCGCTGGCGGTGCTGGTGGTGTTCTGCTTTCTACGCAATTGGCGGGCCACACTGATAGCGGCGGTCACGCTTCCGCTGTCGATCACCCCCACCTTCGCTTTCATGCACCTGGTGGGCTTCTCGCTCAATGTGGTGACGTTGCTGGCGCTCTCGCTGGTGATCGGGGTGCTGGTGGACGATGCCATTGTCGAGATTGAGAATATCGAACGGCACCTGCTGATGGGCAAGCCCCCGCGCCGGGCCGCCATGGACGCGGCGGCGGAAATTGGCCTGGCCGTTGTCGCCACCACCTTTACATTGATTGCCGTTTTTCTGCCCACGGCCTTTATGAGTGGCACCGTCGGGCAATTCTTCGTTCAGTTCGGTTGGACGGCCTCGGTAGCGGTGCTGTTTTCGCTGCTGGTGGCGCGTCTTCTCACGCCCATGCTGGCTGCGTATCTGCTGCGCAAACCCCAACATCCCTCGCGCGATCCAACGTGGATTAACTACTACTTGATCGTTGCTAACGGGTGCCTGCGCCACCGTAAGACAACGCTCCTCGCGGCGGCGGCCTGCTTTGCAGGAGGTATCTGGCTGGCCTCGACCCTGCCGGGGACCTTCATACCCCCCGATGATAATTCCCAGACGCAGGCGACGCTCACCTTGCCGCCCGGTAGCACCTTGTCTGAAGCGGAGGCGCTTGCCGAGCAGGCACGCTCACGACTGGAGACGCAACAGCATGTAGTCAGCGTCTTCGCGGCCGTCGGTGAGGACTCCGGCAGCAGTGACTCTGATGTGACCTCGGTGGAACTGACCGTTGGTTTGGCGGATCGCGCAACCCGCGCGGGCGTTACGCAGCAAGACATAGAGCAGCAGTTACGCATTGCACTCGCCACGCTTCCCGGCGTGCGAACTCGCGTAGGCGACGAGGGGGATGGCTATGAGTTGGTGCTCGCCGGTGAGGATAGCCGAGTGCTTGAACTGCATGCCCGCCAAGTCGAGCGGGAGATGCGCGCCATTCCCGGCATCGGCGCGGTGAGTTCGACGGCCAGCCTGGTCAGGCCTGAACTCATTGTACGCCCTGATTTTGCCCGCGCCGCCGACCTTGGGGTCTCGGCTCAGACCATCGCCGATACGCTGCGCATCGCGACCGTGGGCGATAACGCCGAGGACCTTCCTAAGTTGAACTTCAGCTCGCGTCAGGTGCCGGTGATGGTTCGGCTGGCGGATGCCGCTCGGGAGGATATGGCGACCCTTAAACGGCTACCAGTGCCTGGTGCGAACGGGCCAGTGCCGCTGGAGAGCGTGGCTAACGTTGAGTGGAGCAGCGGTCCTTCGGAAATCACCCGGCATGATCGTCTGCGCAACGTCAATTTCGAGGTGAGCCTGCAAGGGCAGCCTTTGGGAGAAATCGAACAGGCCGTGCAGGCACTGCCCAGTTTACGTCAGTTGCCGCGCGGCGTGTTTCAGAAAGCAGAAGGCGATGCAGAGGAAATGGAGGAGCTTGCCTCAAGCTTCGGAATTGCCATGCTGACCGGCGTGCTGTGTATCTATATGTTGTTGGTGCTGCTGCTCAAGGATTTCATGCAACCGGTCACTATTCTGGTGGCGCTGGTGCTCTCCGTACCTGGGGCTTTCCTGGCGCTGTTCCTCACGCAGACGCCCGTGTCGCTGCCTGCCATGATCGGATTGATCATGCTGATGGGCATCGCCACCAAGAACTCAATCCTGCTGGTGGACTACATCATTATTGCCCGTCGGGTGCATGGGTTGGAACGCGTGGACGCCATTATTGATGCCTGCAAAAAACGTGTCCGGCCCATCGTGATGACCACCATTGCCATGGGGGCGGGCATGATGCCGATCGCCCTAGGATGGGCTGGCGATCCCAGCTTCCGGGCCCCCATGGCCTTCGTGGTCATTGGCGGACTGCTCACTTCAACGCTTCTGAGCTTGCTGGTTATCCCGGTGGTGTACAGCTACGTGGATGACATCGGCAATATCCTGGGGCGGTTCAAGCTGCCCCCAAACCACGCAACGCAAACATCGGAGTAGAAATTGTCATGAAACAGATCGAAAAAAACCTAGAGAGCCTGACAATGGGACGCCGCAGTTTTCTAACTGGCGCGGCTGCACTTGGTGTTGGTGCTGGGTTGTCCGCGCCTGCCATTATCTCCAGTGCTGCCGCGACAGAGAAATCGGTCATCGCGTTGCGAGACCAGGATCTGCCATTTATCGCCACGGAAGAGACCTATACCACCGAGGAACTGATCGCGCTGAACGCGATTAACGATCAACACGTAGAGTACCTCAGGGAAACGGGTCTTGCCGAACTCGGTCCTGGCCGCATCGGCGCAATGGATAAGGCGGGGATCAATGTTCAAATCCTCTCCGCACATACGCCGGGCGTGCAGAATGTCCCCGGTCAGGAGGGCATCGATTTTGCCTATCGTCTCAACAAGATGATTGCCGATGGCCCGATGGCCACCCATCCTGGGCGGTACCAGGCCTATGCAACCTTGCCTCTGCAGAACCCGGAAGCATCAGCGGACGAACTGGAACGCGCCGTTCGGGAAGATGGCTTTGTGGGGGCCATGACCAACGGATTCATTGGCAACAAATTCCTCGACCACCCGGATTTCGAGCCCATTCTGGCGCGCGCCGAGGCACTTGATGTGCCGATATACCTGCATCCAGGCTTCCCCCCGGAAGACGTGTTCAATATTTATTACAACACCATGCGGCCAGGGTATGACCAATTGTTCCAGAACTACATTTTCAGCGGTTCAGGATATGGATGGCACCAGGAGGTGCTGACTCAATGTCTTCGACTGATCATCACTGGGGTGTTCGATAAATTTCCTAAACTGCAGATGATTATCGGCCATATGGGAGAGGGCCTTCCATTCTACTACGAGCGTATCGTGGGAGATATGAGCGAGTCGACTGAAGACTCGCTGAACAAGCCTATCGGGCAATACTTCAGTGACAATTTCTGGTACACAACCAGCGCATTCTTCCAGGACGAATTGCTTCATCTTTTGCTGAGGTACATCAGTGTGGATCGAGTGATGTTTGGAACGGATTACCCGTTTGCAGACATGAAGCAAGGAACCGACTGGTTTCGGGCGGTGGATCTGCCCCGTGAAGCCAAGGAAAAGATTGCGTTCCGAAATGCAGAAAAGCTGTTCGGAATAAAGGTCTGATGCATCCGCCCGGGATCGAATGATGCCGATTGGTTTTGGTGTCAGCGGGGCCATAACCGGAGATCACTTTGGCTGTATCTCAAGGGTACAGCCAAAGGATGCCAAGCGAGGCGCCTTGCCTCCCATCAACACTCTAATCGGTGCCGCTCCAAGCACGTTTCCCATCAGCTAATCCCCCTTTTCAGGCATAACCTAGTCGCAGACCAATTAGTGGCTCGGCCTCGCTGTCTTGATGAAACTCTGGGAGGTTAGCAAAGCCAATGTGGCTAAAACGTCGCTGAAATGTGAAAGCGGCGATCTAGTGATACTAGCAAATGCGAATAGGACGTTTTCGGCTTCTTCTGCAGCTTGTCTGACCTTCTCCGATCATGTCGAGGCCCATCATTGAGCAGCGACGGCGAGGCATAAAGGCATCAGGAATGACATCGGTGGATGGAAGCATGTGGTGTCCTCGTCGCATAGGACGAGACTGCCCGGTAATGCGTCTTTCAGAAGCCTTAGCGGGGGATCGGAACGATCGAGAAGTATTGCGTAAGTTCTCAGTAAGCCAGCGGCTGCGACAGTCAACACTCTTTCCACTCAACGTCGACTGAAGGGCCTCTGCTCTTTCGAGGATTCGTGCATGATCTATCGACTCCTGTACCGGTGGCGCTGGCTTGGCGCCTGGACCCTGGCCAACCTGCTGCTTGCCTGGGTGATCTCGCTGCGCTATGTCGGCTATATTCAGCCCGAAGGGGCCAAGCAGTGGAGCTACCTGCTGATGGTTTTCCTCGGTCATCTCTCGCTGCTGGTATGGTTGGGAGCTTTGCCGATGTTCCTGCTGGCCATGGTTTTGCGCGGCAGCGGGCTATGGTTGATGACCACCCTGTGGGCGAGTGGCCTGCAGCTGCTACTGCTGCTTGATACCTTCGTCTACGCTCAGTATCGCTTTCACCTGAGCGGCTTCATCCTCGACCTGCTGCTTAACGCCGGAGGAGACGTGTTCAGCTTCTCATGGGTCGCCTGGGCACTGGCCGTCGGTGGCGTGCTGGGCATGTTGGCGGTGCAGGGTGGTCTCGGACTGCTGTTCAAGCGACGTCCACCTTCACGGCCTGTGGGCGCAATGCTGGTAGTGAGCTTGTTGGCCCTGCTGGGGGGGCACGGTTGGCATGCCTGGGCGGATGCCCACTACGACCGCGACATCACCGGCATAACGCGTCATGTGCCGGTCTTTTATCCAGCCACTGCCAAGCGCTTCTTCGTCAAGCAGGGGTGGGTCGATCCCCAGGTAGTGCGCGATCAGGTGGATCTCGAGGCGACGGAGGGCGAGGCGCAGAACCTGGTCTACCCCTCCGCGCCGCTGAGCTGCTCGCCGTCGGTGTCTTCCGACAACCTGCTGCTGGTGCTGGTGGATACCCTGCGCCACGACGTGCTCACTCCTGAAGTGATGCCGAATCTTTACCGGTACGCCAATCAACCCGGTTGGTTCAGGGCGCGTGAGCATATCAGCGGTGGCAACTCCACCAAGGCCGGCGTCTTCAGCCTCTTCTATGGCCTGCCAGTCACCTACTGGGATGCATTTACTGCCAGCCAGACGCCCCCGGTACTGATGGAGCGATTAGAGGCTGCCGATTACCGATTTCAGGTTCTCTCTTCGGCGACGCTGGTGAGCCCTGCCTTCGACCGTAACGTTTTTGCCGGCCTCAAGGATGTCTCGCTGGAACCAGCAAAAGGCGAGCCCTGGGAGCGCGATCAGCAGATCACCGATAACTGGCTAGCCTGGATGGACAAAGAAGAGGCAAGGTCAGATGAGCGCCCGTTCTTTGGTTTCCTGTTCTATGACGCCGTGCATGGCTACAGCCATCCGCCAGACTTCCCGCGGTTCACGCCCTATTGGGAGCATATCAACCACATGAGCCTGGGGCCTGACTTTGATCCCGAACCTTACTGGAACCGCTATCGTACGGCAGCGCGCTATGTGGACCAGCAATTGGGACGTGTACTCGATGACCTGGAGCGCCGTGGGCGGCTTGAGGATACTGCGATAGTGATTACTGCCGACCACGGTGAGTCCTTCAACGAACATGGCAAGAACTACTGGGGACATGGCAGCAACTACACGCCGGAGCAGATCCAGGTTCCGCTGGTGATGCATTTGCCGGGGCGATCCGGTGGTGCGCTGGAGCGGCGAACACACCACGCCGATATCGCACCGACGCTGCTCGAGGAGCTGCTCGACTGTGAATCGGCTCCTCAACATTACACCCTGGGGCAAAGCCTGTTGAACGTCGAACCCCATCGCGACTGGATGCTTTCAGGCAGCTACATGGGTTATGGCATCCTGATGCCCGACTATCAGGTGGCGGTGCACCCCACGGGGGCCTTTGAAGTCTATGACTACCGCATGAACGAACTCGACGATATAGAGCTCCAGCCCCGGGTGTCGAACGAGGTACTCAGGGCGCTGTCGAGGTTCTATCGCTAAAACACCAAGGGTGGTGCATTGCCGACTTCAGCGTACGGAGTGAATCAGCCATGGCCTCAATGCCTATAACCATCTGTTGAACAGGCCAATGGGGAACCCGACAAGGTACAGGTCTTCGACCCCGAACCCCGTGCGGCGTTGAAGGCTTGGCGGTTTCAATGACCAGGAACAACAAGTGTAGTGGCATAGTGAATTGGCTGCGCCGCAGGATGGTGGCGTTAAAGCCCATCTGCTCGATCATGTGCTCCACACTATACTTGTCGGCAAAGTGCGACACATTGACGTACAGAACGCGACGGTTCGAGATGCCGCTGTAGCGGGTGCAGGAGCGGCCATGCTGCCGCAATCCATCATCGGAGGCCTGCTGGAAAGAGGCGAGCTGGTGTCGTGGGGCGCCGCCGGCAACGAAGTCGAGCTTTGGGTTCTGCATACCTCCCGACGCTTACAGAGCCCCAAAGTCCGGGCCTTTGTGGAGTTCATCTGCAACTATTACCCCAATGGATCATTTGTCGTTCAGGAATAATCTCTGGGCGCGGAAGGATCACGGTCTGAATCGCTGGGGCGCGATCATCGATCCAAGCTTTAGCGTCCCTATGGCCTTCGCCGTGTTCAGAGGCTGATGACCTCAATGCCGCTGAGTCTGCTCGTCAACCAGCTGTGTTAGGTTACGACGAAGCGACGTAAAAGTAATAACGGCTATGGTTGATTAACAATGGGTTCAAGCTAGGACGGCAACTAATGCGATCAGAAAAAGACAAGATGTTAGCGGGAGAGCTCTATAACCCTGCTGATCCGGTATTGCTAAAAGAGCGTGAAGAAACAAGGCGGAAGGTGAGGCAATATAATCATGTTTTGGAAACTGATGCTCAGCGCTTAAAAGCCTTGAAAGCGTTGTTCGGATCGACGGGGGAACATCTCTATATAGAACCTAATTTACGCTTGGATTACGGGTATAACATTCATGTTGGCGAAAACTTTTTTGCCAACTTCGACTGCACCCTGCTGGATGTTTGTGAAATTCGGTTTGGCGATAACTGCATGCTCGGGCCAAATGTACAGATTTATACGGCCACGCACCCCCTTGATCCCCATGAACGCAATGCGGGTAAAGAGTATGCAAAGCCGATTTTTTTTGGCGATAACGTCTGGATTGGTGGCGGCGCCATCATTAACCCAGGCGTTATAGTAGGCAATAACGTGGTTATAGCGTCGGGCGCCGTTGTAACCAAGGATGTACCCGATAATGTGGTGGTAGGCGGTAATCCTGCTCGCATAATTAAAAATATTGCAGTTAAGGGTGGGTAACCGTTAGCTTGCGTTGAGGTAAGGGTTTGTCTTCTATCCTTTATTCGCTCTGAGCACGGTTGGCAGGTGTGAATGGGCAAATGCACTGCGGCCATCAGCAAACAGTGCATGTGCGAGTTAGAAGCTTAGAGGATGGGTGAACTCACATCTTGCTGAGCATCTCGACCGCTTGATCGAAGTGTCCGTCACGCTCTGCCCAGCGTAAGAAATTGACTTTCTCCACCAAAATCTCCTTGGGTGTCGGTTGCTGTTGAAACAGTGTCATGACCTCTTCGATATAGTCATTAAGCGGCATATAGCCTTCCCGGGTCGACTGGCCTGGCGTCAGCTCTGTCTGTACGGCGGGAGGCGCAAGCTCGATGAGCTCGACCTTACCCTTTAGCTGCTCGCGTAGTGAGATTGTATAGGAGTGGATGGCTGCCTTGGTGGCGTTATAGGTGGGCGTGCCGCTTAACGGCACAAACGCTAACCCCGAGGAGACGTTCACGATCGCCGCGTCTGGCTGGTTTACCAGATGGTCGGTCAGTGCGTTCGTTAGCCGGATGGGCCCGAGCAGATTGACAACGACTGTCTGCTCGGCATCGCTCAGGTCGCGGGTGCGGGACAAGTCCTCGCGACGCATAATGCCCGCATTGTTGATCAGCACATTGAGGCTGGGACGCTCGGCGATGACACGCTCAGCAAAGGAGGTGATCTCCTCTGGATCCTCAACATCGACAACCATCGCGTGCATGTCGCGCTGGCCAGCAATGGTTTCCTCCAGCGTTTCCATGCGCCGTCCGGCGACGATTACGGTGTTGCCAAATGCATTGAAGCGTAAGGCAAGTTCACGACCAATCCCGGAACCGCCGCCGGTAATAAGTATGGTGTTTCCTGACATTTTCATGGTTTCACGCTCCGTCTATTTTTAGGACTCAATACCCTGTACTTTTTATCAATTTGACGGGGGGCTGGGCTTGCCATCACTTACGCAAAACTTGCCTGACCCTGCACGCGTGGAGAAGCGTCTTCTCCGCCATGCTAAATTTGAGTTGAGATGCTGGAGGAAAGCAGATGAATTCACTCAAACAGGCGGTTCAGACGTATGCCAAACGTCACGCCAATAGCGATGGTTTGGCGTTAACACCCGTGCCGGGACTTCGAATGATGTGCGTCGAGGCGCCAGCTGGCGATCTGCAATCGGTCTATAAGCCACTGGTATGTTTGGTTCTGCAGGGCGCCAAGCGCATTCTTGTTGGGAAACAACAAGCGGTCTTGTCCGCCGGGGAGTCAGCGATCGTCAGCGCTGATATGCCCGTGGTGGGTAGGATTGTGCAGGCAAGTACGGAGGAGCCCTATCTAGCCGTTGCGGTCGAGCTGGATAGGGCGATCCTGCGTGAGCTAGCCGCTCATATAGGGAGTGCCCATGCCCAGCAACTACCCGAGATGCCGACCTTATTTGCCGAAGATAGTGAAGTCGAGGTGATTGACTGCGTATCAAGGCTGATGAAACTGCTGGATCGCCCTGATTCAGCGCCGCTTCTTCGCCCAGGCATCATGCAGGAGTTGCATTACTGGCTGCTGTCGGGCCCTCAGGGGGCCGCTTTACGGGATATCGCCGACCCGGATAGCTACGCGAGCCGCCTTGCTGACGCCATTGCACTCTTGCGAGCCGAGTACACGTCTCGGGTGTCGGTGGAGCAACTAGCAGCAAAGGCAGGCATGAGCCTCAGCTCGTTTCACAAACACTTCAAGCACATGACCTCGCTAACGCCGGGACAGTATCAACAGCGGCTGCGTTTGATTGAAGCGCGCCGCCTCATGCTCGACGAGGGATGCTCCGCGAGTAATGCTGCCTTTGAGGTCGGTTACGAGAGCGTATCGCAATTCACTCGCGAATACGGCCGTCTTTTTCAAACACCACCGAAGCGCGATGCTCTCCGCTATCAAAAATCTCTCCAAGCCGTTAATGGAGACGTTCCTGAAGCGCAACGAATAGGCGCTTGAGTGAAGACAATGCATAGCGGGAGTTGCATATTAAGTCACTTCATCTCTGTCCGCAGAGAGCGCCACCTCCTTATACGCTTCGAGCGACTCAAGCCTTTCTTTTAGCGCATGGCTAATGGAGTCATAGGCCGTGCTGCCTAACGTAATACGCAGTGGTGGGTTCGGCATGTCAGTTATGCTAATGATGGCATCAACGGTGTTGCCTGCATCGCCTTTAATGGCCAAGTCTCCTGACGCCAGTGCTCTACGCAGCTCGCCTGCTGGGGTATCTTCATAGATCGTCGTCGTGGGTGTGCGATCCAGTCCTTCAGCAAAGTGAGTGGCCGTGGGGCCCGGCTCGGCGATAACGAAATCAATACCAAATGGCGCGACCTCCTTTGCCACGGATTCGACGAACCCCTCGATGCCCCACTTCGTGGCGTGATAAAGGCTGAAGCTTGGATAGGCGATCTGGCCGCCCTCTGACGATACCTGAACGATGCGGCCGCCCCCTTGTTCACGTAAATGTGGCAGTACGGCGCGAAGGAACTGGATAGAGCCTGTGAGGTTGGTCGCGATTTGCCGCTCAATCTGTTCATCGCTGGCTTCTTCGGCAGCTCCAAAGAGTCCATACCCCGCATTGCTGACGACCACATCGATTCGATCGAACGTAGTGAACGCTTGCGAAACGGCATCTCTCATCGTCGACGTATCCGTCACGTCGAAGGTCAGTATCTGCAAGCGATCACCATGCAGGGCGAGCAAGTCGTCCAGCGAACCCTTGCGGCGTAGCGTTGCTATAACGCGGTCGCCGCGTTCAAGCAGCCGTTCAGTGAGTAGTCGGCCAAGGCCGGTGGATGTGCCTGTGATAAGCCAGGTTTTAGCCATGAGATATCTCCTAAGTCATTCATTAAATGTTGCAAGACAAAGGTTAGGGCAGTAAAACTGGTAAGGGAATGCTCATCAATTGGCACGAGGAGGTGAAATTTATTCACCAATGAGTAAGCCAACGTTAACCGACCTCAAGGCGTTTCAGGCCGTGGCGGAGCACCGTAGCTTTCGCCGAGCAGCCGACCTGATGGGAGTCAGCCGCTCTTCACTCAGCCATACTGTGCGCACGCTTGAGCAACGGTTGGGCACCCGGCTGCTGCACCGAACCACACGTAGTGTCTCGCTGACAGAGAGCGGCGAGCGGCTGTTATTACGGCTGAGCCCTCTATTGAGCGACTTGGAGTCAATCCTTGAGGATGCTTCCAGCGCCGAAGGAAAGATCACGGGGCGGCTGCGTATCAATGGCAGTGAAGGAGCCGTGCGGCTGTTGCTGCAAACCGTGGTGCCGCGTTTTCTTGCCCTTCATGATGGCGTCGAGCTTGATCTCGTGGCCGAGGGGCGGCTGGTTGATATTGTCGAGCAGGGGTTTGATGCGGGCGTAAGACTGAGAGAGGCGGTTCCCCAGGATATGATCGCCATCCCTGTGGGTCATGAGCTGCGCTTTCTTGCCGTTGCCTCCCCAGACTATCTGCGTGGCCGTGTGGTACCAAAGACACCGGACGATCTGGCCTCTCACCAGTGCATAAGGCAAAGGCTGCCGAGCGGTAAACTCTACCGCTGGGAGTTTCAGCAGCATGGCCAGGATGTGGCGGTAGATGTGCCCGGTGCGCTGACCTTGGACAGTAGCCAACTGATGGTGGAGGCCGCCGCGGATGATTTAGGCATCGCCTATGTGCCAGAGCCCTATGCACAAGATTATTTGAGGGATGGGAGGCTGGTCACCGTGCTAGAAGAGTGGTGTCCAAGCATTCCCGGTCTATTTCTCTACTACCCGAATAACCGGCATGTGCCGCCTAGCCTGCGGGCTTTTATTGATCTGCTACGAGAGTTGCAGGGTTAGTTTGCGCTTGTTGTGACTTAATTCATACAACAACTCATACCATCAAAGCCTCTATTAAAATTACGGTTATTTCTAGCCAGTGAACGGTGGTGACAAGCATTTAGCTGTTCAAGACGAGCCCCGGTAGTACAGCTTCAGCCTCGATAGCAATTAACCATTCCGGTTCGGCAAGGCCGTACACAATTAACCAAGTGGCAGCCGGCGGTGCGACAGGGAAGCGATACTTCAACGCCTCCATCACCACTTGCTGATCGTAGCGAGCGGATTCGGCTAAGTAGATTCTTAGCATCACCACTCGTGAGAGATCGCCACCGAGGCCTGTTAGCAACCGTTCGACATTGTCCAGCGCCGCTTCGGTCTGCTCGGCCAGCTCAGGGCCCGCCAACTCTCCTGCGGAATCCATCCCCACCTGGCTAGACATCAGCACCCGGGTGCCTCCCTCTACTAATACGGCTTGGCTATGTCCCTCAATCAAGGTATCGGGCAGGTTGGGCGGATTTAGGAGCTTGCGTTTTAAAATATGCATAGTAACCTCGATGGTAAGCCAATATGATAATTAGCAAAGAGTATCGATTGATCAATCGCACTTGATACTCTTTCGACCTATGACTACCGCCGAATAGTTACTTAGAGAAACTTAACTATTCGGCGGTAAAAGATGAATGCGTGGCTACACGATTAAACTTAATTTCTCTATTTTTTCTTATGGACATTAAATCTGAATTAAAATAGGTTCCAGTAAGTAGCGCATAAGACAATCATCGCCAACAAGTCTGTTAGCGTTGTGAGTGTGGCTGTAGCGATTTTTTGGTCGGAATTAACATAGAATGGCTATTACCAAGGCTCTTTTGCAATTTTGCCCAAGGAAGCCGCCCGTGGGCCCATTATCAGGCAATAGTGCTACCATGACGCACACCCGAGCCGCTTCTGATTCAGTTTGCGCACCTGAGCCACCACCGTTCAGGGCAGTAGCAGTAAAGCCGGGTGCGACCGAATTTACCTTTATTCTCGTATCATGAAGTTCTTTGGCTAAAAGCACCGTTGTCATGTTTAAAGCCGCTTTCGTGCGGTTTATAACTTGCTGGCAAGTTCCCCCGGACGAGATAGTCGACGACCTTGATACTGTTGTTTTCAGTTTGATCGCTGTAGTGACCGGCGGACGCGCCAGATCTATGTTTTGCTGCGTCGGTAAGTCGTAAGGCTAGTGAAGTGAAAATAGGAGAATTCCGCTACACGAGAATCAATGGTCGCAATTCTTCTTCACACCATTGCCTGAAGCTGGTCGGCATGCTGTTTTCAGGCGTGCGATTGAGTGCGTTATCGATCCCCTCGTTCTTTGCCTTTGCCATGTCGGTTAGGCCTTGAGCCATGGCATCTGACATTCCTCGTTGAACGAAGCCAGTCTTGTACGTTTCGAAAGAAACCTGCTCATAAATTACGGGCTTATCCAAAACGTCGGACATGATTCGCGCCATTTCATTGAAGGAGAGGTCTTCCGGCCCTAACACTGGCACTTCTTCTTGGCTGCGCCAAGTTGGATCAAGTAGAAGCCCTGTGGCGACCGAAGCGATATCTCTGGTGGCAACGGCCGGTAGTTTGAGGTCACCATCAATAGGTAGAAAGAATCTACCCTGTTCGTGGATAGAGGAAGCCTGGCGAGCAATATTATCCATAAACGAAGGCATGGTTAGCGCTCTAAACGCCACTCCCGTACTCGCAATCAAGTCGTCCATTGCCAGAGAGGCAGTGACGTAACCGGCATTTGCCGCCATTGGTGTACCCCTTCCTAGCGCCGAGATACTGACCACACTTCCTAAGCCATTCCGCTTGATTGCCTCGCAGGCGGGGCGGGTGAAGTCTACATAGGCACTCATAACACTTTCTGCGCGAGAGTCCGGAGGGCATAGCCAGAACAGACTGCTGGCTCCCTCTAGGGCCTGATCCATGACACTCGCATCGCTGTGTGAGCCCTGAATGACCTCGACCTGATCAAGTACTTGCGCTGGAAGGCGCGATGGATCGCGCACGATAACGCGAATTTTCGCATCACTGGAACTGGTTAGTAAATTTGTCAGTACTTGCGAACCAATATTGCCAGTCGGCGCAGTCACGACGATTCGAGTGCCAGTTGTGCGGTTGGTTGCATTCGCCAGAGGCGATATTGCTAGGCTCATAGCTAAGCCTGCACCGGCACCCAAAGCGAGGCCGCTAAGAAATTGGCGCCGAGCAACATCATTTACCCCTATGCATTGCTCACTGTGATGAAGTTGTTTGTTGTCCATGTTTCATCTCCTTTGACTGAGAAGTGGAACCGTATCGTGTTCTATTGGATAAGTTGCGTAGATACTGCTCCTGTTCAATCAGTATTTCCTGTTCCATGTCCCGCGGCGATGTCCCCGGCCTACACTGATCGTTCGCACTGCTAAACGGATGGGGGCTTACAGTTGATGGCATCAGAGTGTTGTCCTCTATAATGCTGTTCAGATTGTTGGCGTGAATGACAAAGGGTGTGGCTAACTTAGCGTTCAACTAGGTCTCGCGGTGTCTGCCAGAGTCGAGTACTCTGCGACCATAAGGGGTGCGTGCAGGTTGGTCTATGCGCGTTTGTCCTGCTTATCTTTGCAATCGTCCAGGAGGACCCATGGATCCCCTATCAGATGTACTCTCGCTACTGAAACCGCGAAGCTATGTCTCCTCTGGAGTGGAGGCTGGCGGTGCATGGTCGCTCCAATTTCCGGATCAGCATAAGCTCCTCAAGTGTTATGCCGTAGTCTCCGGCGAATGTTGGTTGGCCGTCGATGGTGTTCCGGAGGCCGTACATCTGCAGAAGGGCGACTGTTTCGTTCTACCGAGCGGACGCCCTTTTCGGTTGGCGAGCGATATGTCGTTGCCACCAGAGCCCTCCAGCAACTATTTTCCCCCACCACGTACTGGCACCGTTGTGAAGGTCAACGGCGGGGGCGATTTCTTTATCGTGGGCAGCCGGTTCGGCGTCAGTGGGGGGCATGCCGATATGCTGATGGGCATGCTGCCGCCCATCGTCCACATCCACAACGAGACAGAACAGGCTGCATTACGGTGGTCTGTGGAACGCATGATGAAGGAGTTGCACGACCCCGAGCCCGGTGGTTTCCTGATTGCCCAGCACCTCGCTCATATGATGCTGGTACAGGCACTAAGGCTTCATATGGCGGAAGGAGTCATTAACGGTGGGGGATGGCTTTTGGGGGTAGCGGACAAACAGTTGGGGCCGGCAATTAATGCGATCCATGCCGACCCTGCACACCGCTGGACGCTGCAGGCGCTGGCCGAGTGCGCCTGTATGTCGCGCTCGGCGTTCGCTCAGAAGTTCAGGGAAACGATAGGAGCATCGCCCATGGAGTACGTGACGCGCTGGCGCATGATGCTGGCGGGAGAGAGGTTGGAGAACTCCCAAGATCCCGTTTCCGTTATTTCATTATCCCTTGGATACGAATCCGAAAGCGCGTTCAGCACTGCGTTTAAGCGGGTCATGGGAGTTTCTCCGAGGCAGTATAGTCGTGGGGCAACGCCCGCTTCGTATAGCCACGCAGTTGGTCTCAATGGCGCTGGCGTCAACCCAGCATAGATCGCTGAAAGTGATGAAAATAGCGTCTAGGCTCTCTAGCACTCTTTCAAGAACGTGCAGTGACTGCAATGGTTTGCCCAACCTGTTAGTGCTTTTACCCCTATAACAAAACATATTTACCAGGATGTGAGGTATGCACACAATCCAGCTTTCTCGGCGGCAGGCAACACGCTTGCGCCACCCTCTAAATGGAGAAAGCATCATGGTAGTGTTCAGCTTACATGCCGTAAGAAGAATGGACAGGACTGGATTAGGGACCCGCTCTGCTTTTTTGGCATGCGCCGCTTCGCTGCTTGGCTCGTTGGTTTGCATCCCTGCATATTCGAGCGACGTCGACCAAATCCCGCCCACCGAAGGAAGAACGTACGTGGTTCCTTACGAAGCTGCCGAGGCTCGCTTCACGCCGCTTTACGCTGATAATCCAAACAGCCCTCAGATCTCGGTGCTGTGGGGGAATCCTCAGACTGGCCCATCGGCAGCGCTGTTTCGGTTCCCTCTGAATTATGGCGGTCGCTTCCACAGTCATAGCGCGGCTTACCACCTGTCGCTTATGGAGGGGACTATGAAGCACTGGGATGAAGGTCAGCTTGAAGCGGACGTGCCGATTCAGACAGCGGGCGCCTATTGGTATCAGCCTGGAGGCCAGTTGCACTCTGACAATTGCTTGTCAGAGTTCTGTGTCGCCTTCGTGGTCTTCGATGGTGCGATCGACTCAGCCTACGCCGATTAGCACCTTTAAAAGGGTCGGCCGACAGGTTATCCGGAGTGGCTCAGCCGATCCATTTTTTCCAAGTCGGAGCGCTCCGCCGGGTTGTAGGTCATCAGTTTTAGATCCGGCCGCCCGTCAATCGCAAAGGATGAAAACTCGAAGGTAATTTCTCCTACCACTGCGTGGAAAATTGTCTTCGATCCTTCCCCAGCGGTATGAACATCGTTTGCTCTCCACATGCGCTTGAAATCCGTACTCTTGCTGGATATTTCCGCCACGAGTCCAGCAGATCGCGGGTTCTCCCCCATACGTGCGGTTTCTGCGCGAAAGGTTGCCACTAGAAACCGTGCCACTGTTTCCCAGTCGTTTTGGGCCGCGCGTGTCGCTGGATCAAGGAACATGAGCCTCAATATGTTTCGTTGATCGGGAGGTAGTGCCGGGTAATCCGTGAGCGCTAGTTGAGCTGCTCGGTTCCAGCCAACAATGTCCCATGTCGACGTTGCGACGGTCGCTGGGATCATAGGCATAGCGTCGAGAAATCGTTGTAGTCGTTCCGAGATACCTTCTTGAACAGAGGAGTGGGCTTTCGGCGGGTGACCGATGCCGACCAAGAATAGATGCTCGCGCTCGGCTTCGGTCAGCATCAGCGCCTTAGCAAGGCTTTCGAGTACGCGCACTGATGGTGCGCCCCCACGTCCCTGTTCGAGCCACGTATACCATGTTGTGCTGATATGGGCTCGCTGAGCGACTTCTTCACGCCGAAGGCCAGGTGTCCTCCGAAACCAAGTGCTAGCGCGTCAAGTCGTTGCCGCCGATCCTTTAAGAAAGCACCAAGGTTATTGGAATCGCAGGAGGGAGCTAGCGTGTTAGTCATTATCCCCCTATAAAGCCGCTTATTTATCTGGATAAAGATTGATCGATATTCTCTCCCATGACAAGTATTCACTGGGAGGAAGGGGAAGCGTTATGAAGATGTTTTTGACTGATGCGACAGGCTTTTTAGGCATAGCCGTTACGAGAGAGCTACTTGCTAGTGGCCATCAAGTTCTAGGGTTGGCCCGATCCGGCTAAAGTGCAGATAAGCTCAGGCAGCTAGGCGCTGAAGCACTTCTGTTGGTGGTATTTATTCACTAGGTCATGCGAAATATAGGTATTTATCTCAACAGTTAAAAACAACAGAATAAATATCTCTTCAGAACCCGTCAGGAGCATCCTTATGAAGCTAGGAATTATAACTGGCACTTTATTACTTGCGGCCGCTGTAGCTACTCAGGCTAGCGAGCCTTTACTGCCTCCTTCCGAACCCAATCAGGTTGCCGGAACGTGGCGCATGGTGTCAGCTACATTGGAAAACGATGGGGCTACCGAGCATCCTTATGGTGAGAATCCACAGGGCATGCTGGTTTTCACTGCTGACATGCACTTCGTCGAGGTATTAACCAATGGTGACACCGAGCGTTTTGAGTCAAATTCACGTGGTGGTGGCACCGACGAAGAGAATAGCCGTGCCATGGCTTCGAGTATTGGCTTCTTTGGTAGTTATACCGTCGATGAACAGGGGCGCTTCGCCGGTAATTACGTAGAAGGTTCTACGTTCCCTAACTGGGTGGGCAGTGAAAGAAGCTCGCGGGAGCTTCAACTGAGAGTGGAAGGCGATCGGATGTACGAAACGTTCACTCGCCCTGATGGAGGGCGAGTCAGTGCAGAATTCGTGCGCGTTCGATAGTGCATAAAAAGCCCCGGCAAAGTTCAAGTGCCGCATCGTTGGTGTTCCAACAACGGATATGTTGCACAAGGGGGTTACGTATTCTGGCCTAAAAGCGCAATCGTCAGCTAGTTGAGAGGCTTTAAGGTGAGAGGTGGGACTATCTCTGCCCTTTGGATGCCGGTAATTGGATTGTGATGCCAAATCCACGACCTTCAAGACCGACGCCACATCTTAACTGTCCGCCATGCGAAGCGACCACGCGTTCGACTAACGAAAGGCCCATGCCAATGCCCTGAGTACGATGACCGTTCTCGGCGCGGTAGAATCGCTCGAATACGCGCTCGTAATCGCCATCGGTAATGCCAGGGCCATTATCAGCAACGCTTAGGGTCGCCATTCGAGCATGTCCTTCATCTTCGACCCAAGTTTCCAGCCGTACACGCGCGCCCGGGCCTCCATGACGTAAGGCATTGTCGAGCAGGTTGCGAACCAGTATGCCGAGGTCATCAATGTCGCCATGTACCGGCGCGTGACCTCCTTCGACTTCGATTGATTGGTCACTGCGTAACGCAACCAACTCGAACTCGTCGGCCACCATCCCCGCAATCATTGCCAGATCCACATCTTGCGCGCGCGCGGCGGAACCGCCGGATTCCACCCGCGCGGTATCAAGCAGTTGTTGCGCCAGTCGCGAGGTGCGTTCTATACCAGCGATGAGATGCTCAAGCGCTTCGCCCGCTTCTTCTTGGTCGCTGGCGTGCTGTAGCACCTGCGCCTGGGTCAGCAGCGCTGCCAACGGCGTGCGTAGCTCATGGGCGGCCTCACCGATGAACTCGCGTTCATGCTGAAGCGCCTGCGCCAATCGCGCCATCAACTGGTTGAACGAACGCACCAGCGGCGTGAATTCGTTTGGTAATCCATGTTCGGGCAACGGTGCCAGATCGAGAGGGGCACGCGTAGCGAGCGACTCGCTGACGCGCAGCACTGGTCTCAGCGACCAGTGGATCACCAACCATATCGCGACACCGATACCGAACAGGAGCAACAGTGCTGTGAGTAGGGTCGGGCCGAGCCAACGCATCAATTCCGCCCGGATGGCCGATGTCGGCACGCCGACCTGCACCTGCACCCGTTGGTCAGCGTCGCTGACTGCGAATACGCGCCAGGGCACTCCAGCAACGGTTGCATCGGCAAAGCCATCAACAAAGTCCGGCGCCATCGGGTGCGCGGGTGCCGGACGCGAAGACATCAATCGTCGCCCAGTGCCATGCTCCCAGGCTTGGAAGCCTAGCGCTCCGAACTTGCCTTCCGCGGGCACCGTCTCGCCGCTGAGCAGAAATTGCTGCTGTTGGCCTGCGGTGGCGATGTCCGCAGGCAACGACTGCAGTATCTGCTCGGCAATATTGCGCAGCATGCCATCTATCTCGCCACCCTGGCGCTCCAGTACGTTTACGTACTGAATGGCGAACCCGATAGCCCAAGTAGAGAGCAGCACTGTGGCCAGCGCAACCAGCAACCGCGTGCGTAGCGCGCGCATTAGTGCTCATCCCCGAGGCGATAGCCGAATCCAAGCTCCGTTACCACTACGCCATCGCCGAGCTTGCGGCGCAGTTGGTGCACGAAGACCGCAACGGTGTTGCTGCCGATCTCCGTATCGTCGCCGTAGAGCCGATCTTGCAATTGATCACGGCTGAGAACACGACCACGCGACTCGAACAGTGCCAGCAGTAGACGGAACTCGTGCGCACTAAGGCTAATACGCTGACCTTCACGGGTCACAACCCGCGCAGCGGGATCGATCTCGACATCACGCCACCGCAACACGGGGGTGACTGCGCCACGGCTGCGGCGCAATACCGCACGAAGCCGCGCCAGCATTTCGTCGCGCTGAAACGGCTTGACGATGTAGTCGTCAGCACCAACGTCAAGCCCGCGGACGCGGTCGCTCAACTGATCGCGTGCGGTAATGATCAGCACCGGCGTCGGGTCGTAGCGACTGCGCATCGAGGACAGCACCTCCAATCCAGAGCCGCCCGGCAGCCCGAGATCAAGTAGAACCGCGACGAATGCGTGGTCGACCAGCGCTGTACGCGCGGATGCAACGTCTTTGCAATGCACAACGCGCCAGCCTTCCTGGCCAAGGGCGGATGACAGCGCACGACCCAGCATGTGGTCGTCTTCAACAAGCAGGATCGCATCCATAGCGGGCAGCTCGAGTAATAAGGGGAGAGCAGCGATATTCCTACATCGACATTAATAACGGATTAAGGCCTGTGCTTAAAGGCTGTTAGGTGGCTGGCGATCGCTGGATACGGTCGCTTACAGCGGCAACAACTTTGCCCTAATCGTCTTAAACGCAAATTAATCTCACCGGTAAATACTGCGACATCAGCCGCTTCGACTGAGTATTAAAGACGCCTTTGTGGTGTGCTTCAACCCAGGACGCTATCCAATGAGCAGAACCAAGACTTCGGTGGCACAACGTCCACGTCTATTGAAAACCCTCTTCAATCTCCGCCTTGAGGAGGTTGGGCCTGTGCTAATTGCAGCACTGTTCTTCTTTTGTATATTGACCGCATTGATGCTGTTGCGCCCTGTTCGTGATGCGCTAGGTATGGAACGCGGTATCGAGAGTGTCCGTTGGCTGTTTATCGGTACCGCATTGGTGACGCTGGCAGTGAATCCACTGTTCGGCTGGCTGGTCAGTCGCTTGAAGCGACTACAGTTCATCGGGGCGACCTACACATTCTTCGTGCTGAGTTTGGTGGCCTTTTGGGCATTGCTGGTGTTCGCGCCCGCCGCCGTGGGTCAGCGCAGTGGACAGGTATTTTTTGTTTGGTTCAGTGTGTTCAACCTGTTCGTCACGATGGTGTTCTGGGCGTTGCTGGCTGACCGGTTCACCAGTGAGCAGGGCAAACGTTTCTTCGCCCTTATCTCGGTCGGTGGCACCCTCGGCGCGATTTTTGGCCCGTGGCTTACGTCGCAACTGGCCCTGCCATTGGGTACGCCCAGCCTGCTGCTTGTCGCCGGTGGTTTCTTGCTGCTAGCTCTCTCTTTGGCTTGGCTGCTGGTGCGCGTGGTGCCGGATCAGGCCAGCTCCATGGAGACTTCTGCCGTAGCCGGATTCGCGAGCGAATACGAACGTATCGGTGGTGGCGCCTGGGCAGGTCTACGTGCCGTTTTCCGATCACGCTATCTGACCGGTATTGCCGGGTACATCCTGCTAATGACTGTGCTCGCAACATTCATCTACTTCACCCGCCTACAGATGGTCGCAGCGGTATCAGACAACATGGACGCGCGCGCGGAAATACTAGGCCAGATCGACATGTGGACGCAGGTAGCGGTGCTGGTTCTACAGCTTACTCTGACCGGTAAGATTATCCAGCGTTACGGCTTGGGCGTGGCGCTAGCGATCCTACCGATAGCAACCGCGCTTGGCTTCATCGGATTGGCGATATACGGGTCGTTCGTGATGTTAATCCTGTTAGAGGCCACTACTCGTGCGCTTCAACGCGGCGTCACCCGTCCAGCACGGGAGGCGTTATTTACCGTGGTCGGCCGTGAGGACAAGTACAAGGCCAAGGCCTTCGTAGATACCTTCATCTACCGTGCTGGCGATGTTGTCGGTGCCCAAACTGAGGGCGCGCTTGGGCGATTAGGGCTGGCTATAGGTGGGCTGGTCAGTGTGGTTGTTCCTTTGGCGTTGGTTTGGGCCGTGTTGGGTCTCTGGTTGGGCCGCGCACAGGCCGGTCAAGTAGCACTCACCGGGCCTAAAGACGAATTCGGTGGCCTTAAACAACTGGTAGAAAAGAGCGTGAGCTCTTCAGTGCAATAGATGCGATGAGGTGTCGCCCAAACTCCAATAAAACCGTGGCTATGAGGGTCACAGAATGAATATGTTAGCTCGAATACTATTGCAACTCGCTTCTAGCGTACTTCCTATCGCCGCGTTCGGTCAGGAGGTCTCGGCACCCTCCGTCAGGTGGTCCGTCGGCGTCGGTGCTGCAGCTATCGACAGCCCTTATGCAGGCGAAGGATTACGTGTCCGACCATTGCCGCTGATCAGCTACGAGGGAGAGCGCATGTTCCTCCGGGGTACCTCCGGCGGTGTGCATTTATACCAGTCTCGTCAATTAACGTTCGATGCGATTCTAGCTGCGCGGCTTTATGGGTTCGATATCGACGATCTGGGACGTTCGGAGCTTCTGGTCAATGGCGTGGATCCTGACCTCTTGAGTGATCGCGATGACGGCATAGATGCCGGTTTTCGCACGACCTTGGGCTCGTCGTGGGGTGCGGTATCGCTTGAGGCTGTTCACGACGTTTCAGATGCCAGTGAAGGCTATGAAATCTCGCTCGACTATCGCAATACGTGGCAATTCGGCCGAGCTGCGCTCACAGCCAATGCGGGGGCAAGCTGGATGTCCTCCGATTTCGCGGGCTACTACTTCGGGGTACTGGATGAAGAAGTGGCGCGCGGGGTCGCAGAGTACTTGCCGGGTTCTGCTGTTGTTCCGCGTATTGGCCTGACGATGGCGCATTCCGTTGGATCATCGCAGTGGCAACTCCTCGGGTCGGTCGAGTACCAGTTCCTGCCGAGCGAACTTAGAGACAGCCCGCTGCTGGAGCCTGATCAAAATGGCGTAGGACGCCTCGTTCTGGGGTTGAGCAGGCGTTTCTGATCTATCGATATATAGCAAACCAAAAATGAGGAAAGAAAAATGTTTAACGTATTACGAATCCGTGTCGCCGCCCTTGGTGTGCTGTTGATGTGTCTATTTTTTGCGGGTGCCACGCTGGCGCAGAACCCACCCAAACCGGATTGGAGTCTGGCCGATATGCCCTCCCAGGAAGGACGCATTTTTCTGGTCACTGGCGGAACCAGCGGCATGGGGTATGAAGACGCAAAAGCCCTTGCAACTGCGGGGGCCCAGGTGGTGATCGCTGCGCGCAATCCCGAGCGGGGACAGGAGGCGATTGATCAGATCAAGCAGGAGGTGCCTGATGCTCAGGTGACCTTTGAACCCTTTGACTTAGCCGATCTGTCCTCGGTTCGTGCCCTGGGCCAACGCCTCAACACTTCACTCCCTCGATTGGATGGTCTGATCAACAACGCCGCCATCATGGCGCCTCCAGAGCGCAGTACGTCCGCAGAGGGCTTTGAGATGCAATTCGCCATCAACTATGTCGGGCACTTCGTCCTGACTGCAGAGCTATTACCGCTGTTACGCAACAGTGATGTGCCTCGCGTCATTACGCTGTCGAGTATCGCTGCCCTCCGCGGCAGCATCAATTTTGACGATCTTCATTCCGCTCAGGCCTACGAACCAATGACGGCCTATGCGCAGTCCAAACTGGCGGGCCTGATGTTTGCATTCGAACTGCAGCGGCGCAGCGCTGCGGCAGGCTGGGGCATCCAGAGCATGGCCGCCCACCCCGGTGTTGCGGTAACCGAACTGGTTGCTCGCGGCCCCGGATTGGATAGTGAGCAGGGGCGCCAGTGGTCTGCCAACCGCGAACACCTCCAGACGGCAGCCCAAGGTGCAATGCCGACGCTATATGCTGCCACTGCGCCTGACGCACAAGGTGGCGCCTAC
>Ga0208919_1000650_pt1 | contig 22356 bp, 34 predicted proteins | sample 4_EtaG_FD_184076 | JGI IMG/M metagenome (GOLD analysis project Ga0208919, IMG submission 184076) | Marine viral communities from the Subarctic Pacific Ocean - 4_ETSP_OMZ_AT15127 metaG (SPAdes) (version 3) | ecosystem: Environmental > Aquatic > Marine > Oceanic | place: Pacific Ocean | collected...
TGACGGCGATGGCGTCTACATTGATCAGTGGCACAGCGAATTACCTCAACCGAGTGTCGACGACATTGAAACCGCCCACGCCGAATGGCAAGCAGAACAGGACGCAACCCAATATCAGCAAGATCGCAAAGCCGAGTATCCACCAATGGATGAATTAGTTGTAGCCCTGTGGGAAGCCGTCATCGAGGAGCGCCTTGCATCGTCAATTGATCTGCAAGGCAAGAGGGCAGCGGTTAAGGACAAGTATCCGAAGCCATGAAACGCCTGGCGATCATGCTTGCGCTGATGGTGTCGCCAGTGATGGCGGGAAAGTTGAAGCCACCACCCGACATGTATCAGCAAACGGTTCCCTTCTCACTTTGGTGCGTTCCGAGTTTCGCTCGGATGGTTGAAATCCTTGCCGACGATTTTTCCGAAGCCCCGGTCTTGCTGTCGCACATGAGTCGGCGCAGCAGTCTGATAGTCTTCACCAATAAATCGTTATCGACTTCGACCTACGTGGCAAGTCGCCTCAAAGAAGATGGCACGGAAGAATGCTGCGTTCTCTGGTCAGGATCCAGTGAGCCGGGCTTGAGCTTTTCGCTATCGCCTGACCCCCAGTTCCCAGAAGGACAAAGAAAAAAAAGTGGGGTCGAGATGTGAGCGACCTTACCCCGAAAGAAATCGGGCGATTGATTGAAAAGGTCGAGAACACGGAACGGATGATGAGGGAAATGTCATCACGCATGACCCGCCTCGAAGCGCAGATTCATACGCAACGTGGATTAGGGATCGGGATTCTTGTTGCAATCACAACCATCACGGCATCTGGTGCATCGCTGATTACTAAATGGTTAAGCGGATGAACATACCTACCTATTTAATCGGCGCAATTATTTTTCTGATCGGGCAAACGACCGGCGCGATCTGGTGGGCTTCGTCACTATCAGCAGAGGTGGAACGTCTTGGCTCGATCCAGGGGACAGCAATACCCGCACTGCAAGCCGAAGCCAAGCAATGCGGGATCGAAATTCACAATCTAAAGAAACTTACCGCTGACCAAGAATCTACCGCAGACGCAGTAAAAAGCATCGACGTTCTGCGCTATCGGTTGTCGGCGATTGAATCAACCCTCGACAAAGTTCTCGCCACCAAGATTCGATAAATGGCATCCGATGCACCACTTAATGAATTCATATCTCTGTCGCCTCTGCTGCTCGGATTCATAACACTTGTAGTTATCCTGGCAAAGATGCACGCAGATATAGAAACCCTTAAAGAAAAAGTTAAGGCGTTGTTTGATTTATGGAACAGGAAAACGTGAGGTATCTCTATGGTCGAAATGTTAAAGAAACGATGGCGCGGATTAGAACCACGCTACAAACTTGCCATTATCGTTGCAGGGTTCTTGGTGTTATTTTCTGCACTGTGGGACTGACGGGTTGCAGCACACTCAAGCAAGCAGGGATAGTGGGGACAGCAGCAGGAGCGGGTGCACTTGCGGGGACTGCACTCAGTGGGGGTGTCGCTGCGCCGATACTGGGCGCCACGACGACTGCATTTGTGGCAGATGCAGTGATGGGAGCAGCGAACAGTCCGGCAGCACAGATCATTCAAGCACCGGATAACGTGTTCAGTGTTATTCAACGCCTCGTCGAAGTAGCAGGGTGGGGTTTGCTTGTGGTTTTTGCTGCCCCGATTTTGTTGGGTTGGCTTTTACCTGGACCCCTGGAACGTAAGCGTGCCAAACCATAATGACCTGGTAATCATTCACTGGGTTGATGTCATACAGTTTGCTGACTGGACCCCGAGCAATGACCCCATCACTAACTGCCCTGAGTTTCACACCGTTGGATATCTGATGTCCGACGATTCCACAGATGACACGATCAAACTTGCAACCACCATCGATGCGTCCGGTATCGGTACAGGTGTGATCTCCTTCCCGGTCGGCGTTGTTAAAGAGGTTAATCCCATTGGACAAACAATTAATACAAGAAGCACTAAGCGCAGCAGAAGGAAATAAGTCCGAGGCAGCACGCCTCCTCGGTATCCCCCGCACCACACTGCGACGTGCTGTATCGAAGCACGGATTGCAGCCTCCTGATGTGGAGTTGCCAGTCATTCCTGATGAGGAACTTCCGGTCGAGGAAATCATCGACGGGATGGTTAAGCGATTCACGAAACGACAGGAGCATTTCAACGCTCGGCAGTGGATGACCTTCAAGATCAAGGATCCCAAACCGATCGGCATCTGTTGGTTCGGAGATCCGCACGTTGATAACAACGGCTGCAACTGGGCGCTGCTTCGGAATCATTGTGAGATCGTGAGTAACACAGAAGGACTGTACGGTGCGTCGATTGGAGATCACACCGACAACTGGGTGGGGCGTCTGACCAGGCTATACGCCCACTCGGATCAGTCACGCACGACAGCGATACGGTTAGCCGAATGGTTTATCCGTGACTCAGGGGTGGACTGGCTGCTGCTACTGCGTGGTAACCACGATATGTGGTCTGCGTCCAGGCACGATGACCCGCTGCACTGGATCGCACATGGTGTGGGCGCACCAATGGAGGACTGGTCAGCGCGGATTAAGTTGGAGTTCCCCAACGGCAGCACTGCCAAGATCCACGCATCGCACAACTTCAAAGGTCACAGTCAATGGAACTCACTGCATGGACTACAGAAGGCAGCGCACATGAAAGATGCAGCAGACCTGTACGTGGCAGGACACACCCACAACTGGGCGCTGCACCAGGAAGAATCATCAAGCCGGGAGTTCACCTATTGGCTTGCTCGATGTCGGGGATACAAGTTCCTCGATGAATATGCTGATGTCCTTGGGCATCTACCACAACAGGGAGGAGCATCCATTGTCAGCGTATTCGATCCCAACGCAAAGGGATCCGGTTTTGTCCAGTGCTTCGCTGACGTAGATCAGGCAGCGAGATACCTTACATGGCTACGCTCATAAATCATCCCGAACATTTAGAACCGAACCCACTTAAAAGAGAGAGGTATTGCCCTGTGTCATTTAAAACCAGTCAGCCATTTATGTCAGTGACAGATGTCCGAAAGAAAGTAATAGAAAGCAAAACCAAGACCGACGTGATAAAGCATCTGCTTGCATACATGGCACAGACTGGAATTAACTCAGACGCAGGACCAGAGTGGTGGGAGAAAAGGCAAAAACTCGGCGTCTAAAGCAGCGCAACTTCGTTGCCAAGTATGCCGGGGAGTACAACAGATCTGGCGCACACCGGGAGCGCACCCGGTATCAGCGCCGTGATCGCTTCTGTTCTAATGCGTTGATCCGAAGCACCAGGTATGAGCGGGACAAAGAAGAAACTGACTGACCAGGACATCGAGGAGATCTACATCGAACTGCGTGAGGGATTGACCTACCGCGAGATAGGACAATCGTTCGGTGTGTCAGGGTCGTTGATCCAACAGATCCGAAATGGGGATCGACACCGCATTCCTGGCTTCAATTATCCTGTGCTAAAACCCCCCCCGATTGCACGCTAAGTGTTTGATTCATAGGGACACACCGCCCTTTCACGGCGGCAACAGGGGTTCGAATCCCCTTGGGGACGCCACTTTCCGACATCGGCTTGTGCTAAAACCGTGCTAGAACTGAACAGGAGAAGCACATGGCACGACCGATTGGGGCGCCTAAGACGTACTGGCGCGGAGGCGTACAGTGGATCCGGTGGAGTGAGCCGGGCAAGGGTCAGCAGCGCAAACGCTTGACCGATGCCGAGCCGGACTGCATCGACACACCGTACTTGTGTCAGCACATCGTCACATACCTGGCATGGCATGAGGAGGAATACCCGGCGCATTATCCGCGAGTGGAATCCATCATCCGTGTTCATCTCGCCCCTGCCTTCGGCAACCTGCAACTAAACAAGATCACTCCCGAACTGGTCGCTAAGTACAAGAAGCAGCGACGGCAGCGGGGCGCCAGACCTGGCACGATCAACAAGGAACTGCGCACGCTGAATGCGGTACTGAACCACGCTGTCACCTGGGACGCGCTTCAGAAGAATCCTATCGCTAAGAAGGTAAAACCCGCTAAAGATCCAGACGCGCAACCAAACCGTTTTTATAAGGAGAAGCAACTGCAAAAGTTGTACGCGCAGAACACCCGTTGGACAGACGTATGGAAGTTCATGGCAAACACGGGGCTGCGGTTGCATGAGATGCGGAACCTTAAACCGGAGCATGTGGGGGACAATGCGTTGTACGTCATCAGTACACCGGAGTCCCCGAACAAGACAACATCCTGGCGCCTGGTCCCTCTTTCAGATAACGCACAGGACGCACTGAGTCGGCTTCTGCTGCGCGATCACCTTTGCCCCAGGGTCACAGACAAGTCCATGTCCAGGGCGTTCAAGCGGGAGGCTAAGAGGGCAGGGATACCAGGGTCGCTGCACTGGCTACGTCACACATATTGCAGCCATCAGGTAATGAGCGGGACACCGCTCCCAAAGGTCCAGGCACTAGCCGGACACTCGTCCTTCAAGACGACGCTTCATTACGTGCATCTCACGCCGGGCTATCTCGCTACGGGTGTTATCAATATCTGATCTCCCACTGATGAGGTCTTCGATGGGGCGCAGGTGAATACCGTCGAGTACGTCCCGCTCTCCGTAGCCGAAGTCATGCTGCCGACAGTCTCGGTAGAACTCGTCACGGGTACACCATCCGTGAATGCGTACTCGGCACGCACCGACTACCTGAGTCAGTACACACACGTCCGCTGTCAGGCGTCGGTCGTCCTGGTTAAAGATCAGCATGTCAGTGTTGGATGTCTTCACCTGGATGCTGTGTTCACGGAACTGAAGATCCTTCCCACCATCTCCTCCCTTGTGGTGGGTTGAATCGACTGCAACGTCGAGCGTCTTGCCGACGGCGAACTCACCCATGATCCCGGCAAGCATCACTTCGAAGTCTGTATGCGTGTCAGCGATCTTTCGATTTTTAGCTTTTGCTCCCGCCTTGAACGTGTTGCGTGATTCAGCAAGCACGATCAGTGCAGGGAGTTGCAGTGCGGTGAAGGTGAAATCCATTAGGAGTCCCGCCCCTGGCAGGAGGAGGAGGAGAAGCAACCCCACGGAATTGGGATCCGCAGGACCAGGGACGGGACTTGTGTGGCGAACCCCCACTGCCCACCAAGGTGACCAGACCTACCTACTCTGACGTAAGACATATCTAAAGTAAGTGAACTCAGGCAGCAGGGGTTCATAGTTAGAAGGGGATGTCGTCGTCGAAAGGGTTGCCTTTCTTCGGTGCAGCCTTTTGCGTGGTTGCAGCCTTTGGCGCATCATCATTTTCTTTCGGCACATAAGTGTCTTCTTTGATGTAGCCCCCGAAAAACTTTTCACCGTTGTGCTTTTCGTTTATCCACAACGACACTTCTACTTTGATATCAGACCCGCTCGGTACTTCTAACAATCCTTTACCACGATACGCAGGTTGCTTATCGTTATCTTTGAATTGATTCTTGAAGACGCTTATCGTCCCCGGCTCATGTTCAAACGCCATTACGCACTCCTTATTTTGTGATAGACAGTTGATGGTTTGCGGAACCTGTTGACCAGTGAGTCATGCAACTGCTGATCGGCACACAGTTCCTTCCAATCCACATTCCCCTTACGCACAATGCGCTCGATGATGTGACCGTTGCAGCGGATGCTGCACACGTCTGCGAACTCAGTGATCTGGTCGCGCAGTTCTTTCTCCCGTTCCTTTGCTTCCTTGATCTCCCGCTGCACATACTCAAAGTCAGAGATCAGGGTATGCAGCACAGGATCGTCGGACTCCTTCACGTCACCACGCTGCGCCGGGGGTGTGATCCCCTGGGTGTAGTAGTGCCAGAACTCGTCCCACTTTTCCCGCAGCGCACCCTGGCACTCAGGGTCAGGAGGGATAGGGATGATCTTGATCTCGTCGATGTCAGATGCGTAGACCACCAGGTCAATCTGATCCGACTCAGAAACCATGTACTGATGCTGTATCTGAAGCCGGTAGTGAATCGGCACATCGTCCACGGTCTTCGCTGCCCACAGTTTCGACTTGCTCCCTTTGACTGGCGTCTTGAACTCGGCACTGCGATCGATCGGTGCGAACGGATTGTCCATGTGTGACCAGTCCATCGATGCACCCAGGTATCCGTTGCTGATGACCAGGGGCGAACCCTCAAGACCAGTGGCTTTCTCGTAGTGATCCTTGATCGTGTCCTCTGACTCGGACCCGTGCTTCATGGCGTCGGTCACAAAGATCTCACGCACGCCCGTCATCACTTCGATCAACTTACGAGGTGTCTTCGGTTCGAATGCAGCGACACCCATGATGACCGGGGCATAACTTGCGGTTCCGTGTGTCGCACGCCAGGCATGCCACTCCTCGGTGCGCTGCTGTATCGGATGGATGTGCAGTGTCATGCTGCCTCCTTTGCTTCTTCGGTGTTGGCTTTCATGTAGGCGACCCCTTGGTTCAGCAGATCAATGGCTTCATCAAAGTGGTCCACCCGTAAGTCGGGCAACGCTTTCAATTGGCACTTCGCAAGGAAGCGGTCTTTAAGATCGTCAGTCAGTTGATCGAACAACGACTTCATCTGAGTGACCTGCTTTTTGTTGACGCGCTGTGGCGCTGCGTCATCGTCAGCCTCGGCGCACAGACCCGCAGCGGACTGGATCGCATAGCGACGGGCGTAGGTACTCGCGCTGCCGTACTGCTGACATGCGCTCATGTTCCTGTTGCTCTCCATCGGAATGCTCATGGTTGATTCGATGAACTGACCAGACTCATGGATCAGTGTGGTAGACAAGCCCACGGTCCCAGGCTCAGAAGCCACGTGGTTCTGGGTCAACATGATTCCGTGTGTGTTAAGCACAGGCACGACACAATCGATTACCTGGTCGAGCGTGGCGTACTTGTAGTTATGCCCCTTGGTATCCTTCTTGGGGTTGGCAAACTCCTGCTGCGCTGCAAGCAGCGCCGGAGCAATCTGGTCTAACGTATCTGATGTTCTCACTATCGCTTCTCCTGTTTCGTCGGTGCAAACCGAAGTCCTTGTTTGGCTGCTGCCTGTGCAAATCTCCATGCGCATCGCTGAGAGTGGAACCATTCATCAACTACCCACGAATATTGTCCGGTGTCGATCTTCTCCTCCCATTTGTGAATGCCATCGACTCTTGGTTCTTCTCGGCTTCCACCAATTTCATATCCGTGTTCCAACCAGAACGCATGGATCTCTTTCTGCGCGGATAGAGTCACTGAACAAAATTCCTGGCGCGATTCGTACCGATAAACTTTCCTTGTGGGACACTTCTTACCGCACCACAAGCAAGTGCCTGGTTCGTTGGTTCGGTTAGTCATTTAGACGCACCCCGCAATGCACGGTGCGCTGTCTTAGTAATCCCAAAGTTTTCTGCGTGGTGTTTGAAGTGCTTGACCGCCCGACGGACGGGGTAGGGTTTGCCCTTGTAGGTAAGCGGGGACATGTTGCGCTCCTCGCTCAGACGAACCCGTCGGATCCGTACCGCATGCGACTCCATCGGTATGATCTTCATCCACTTGCGCCCACGCTCAACGATGAGCGCGGACGTGTGACCTGTGGTGGTGTGGTATCTAACGATGTCCATGTCGCGCCTCCAGGTATCGAAGATCGATAACGTAGTTGAAGACGTTGGTCTTCGCGTCCAACCCGTACATCCCACGCACCATGTCGAAGAAACGAATCATGTCGTCCGAGACAGCATCACGACCCATCGATTCGGGATCATCGGTAAGGAATTCACCCATCCGACTAACCACCCGGTCGAGGTGTCGATCCTTGTACTCCTTGCGTGACTCGGGGTTGTTGCCGAACATGAGTGCGAACACACCGTGCGTGTCACACAGGTGATCCAGTTCGGATTCCATACCGTCGTCGAAGTTCATCAACCAATCGCGTGGATCCATTAGATAACCCCCTCAAGATGAGTGAGGAACTTGCGCAGTTCTTTGATCTCATCGCGCAGGTCTTCGAACAACGCCATCCGTGCATCCGAATCTTTGGATGTGAGTTGGAAGTGTTCGCACATTTCGACAATGGTCATCGCACCACCTTCGATGTTGTTGACGGCAGCATCGCCAGGTGCGAGGTCGCGCCAATCACGGAACACCATCCCCTTCTCGGTGTCGTGTCCGACCATTGCGCGTTGGTAAGGAAAGATGGAGTTTGCTACCCAACCATCAAGATACTCCGCTGCGTGTATCGGTACTGCCTCCGGTAAAACTCTATTCATATCTGCTTCTCCTATTAGCATGAATGTCATACAACGGGAGAGAGTATACCACAACAGTAGTAAACCAATACGACAGAGATTCTATTAATAGAATCAATGTGTTACGACCCCCTGGAAGAAGCTAATTTTCCAGGGAGTCGTAGTTACACGGTGTTAAAACTTAGTTTGGCGGGTAACAACAACACCGCATAGCGTGGCGTTGCCGTTGATCGGTTGAAGTTGCGGGGTCCAGATAGGGTTGACCGCTTTCAGATAGCGACGATCACCTTCGATAACCAACTGCTTGAACGTCGCAGCGTCGTCATCGTCAAGGCGCACAACAACATAGTCGCCATTGTTGGCTTCACGATCTGGATCAACGATGATCGTGTCGCCCTCATTGAATGTCGGTTCCATACTGACGCCCTGCACGGTTAGTGCGTACATGCGGGGACTGTCCTCTTGTTTTATTGTTGCGTATGGAATCCACCTTTCGGCATCACCTGCTGCATACGGATCTTCGACTTCGGTCCACGCTCCTGCCTGGACCCAAGAGATGACGGGTATGTTCATCAAGCGATATCGATCGTCCTCTGTTGCGTTCGCTTCTCCTTCGCCAGTCGCTAACCAGACGGGCGATACTCCTAAACATCGTGCAAGTGACATGGTGAATTGTGATGCTTCAGCATTGCGACGCTCAATGGCGGACACTGCGCTCTGGCTTACACCTGCGCACTGGGCTAGTTCTACTTGTCCCATTCCTACCATCTTGCGTGCCTCTTTTAATCTATCTCCAAGACTCATTACTTTCATCTCCACATTTTTTGAGCCAGGTTGGGTCACTGGCACAGCATAATTTTTTTTAGGGGTGATGTTCTGAATACCAAGATGGGCATCCACAACTCCACCCGCGAATGTCTTTACGATCTGCTCCACTCGTTTCGTGGTTGTCCATGTGATTCGCGGGAATCGAGTCGTCGCCAAACCTTGACCACAGATTTTTTGCTTGGTCCGTGGTCATGCCACCGCCAATGCCACATTCTTTTCCCCACTCGGTGAGTCCACCTTGGGGAGACAGCAGGTTCCACATGGGTGGAAGTTTCATATATCGCCAACTTCCTGAATCGGTGTTGCGGTCCCCGAATGCGCTCCGATATTCATCCGGGAGAAATTCCTTAAGACCATTCGTCTGCCTGACTTTTCTCATGCGCTGTTGGACATTCATCAACGCCCAGAGTTGTTCTGCAACTATTTTCATTTTCACCCCTTAAAACCTAGTTGATATTGTCCCTCAATTCTACCGCAATCGTGGTAGTAAGTGGTAGAAATAAGGTAGTACAGGGGTGGTAATTTAAGTTGATAAATACCACGATAGTGGTATATATTCCCGCCCATGAAAGCAATCGAGAAAGCGGTACGGGTAGCGGGGGGGCAGTCCGCCCTGGCTCGGATGATAGGGGTGCGTCAGTCGAACGTGTGGAACTGGTTGAACCGGGATGCGAAGGGTGTCCCGCCACATCACGTGCTGTCCATCGAGAAGGCAACGGGCATCAGTCGTTTCGAACTGCGACCGGACATATTCAAATGAGCGTCGAAGCCATTGGGTATGCAGTGAAAGCGGACGGGTTGGCTGCGACCGACAAACTCGTCCTGATCCTGATCGCTAACTGTTCCAACGCAGACACAGGTCTGTGTGTCCCGAGTCAGAGATACCTGGCGGAGCGCAGCGGACTCACCAGGGAGACAGTGAACCGTGTCGTCAAGAGATTGGAGGATGCGGGACACCTGAGAGTGACCCATCAGTTCCATGACGCAGGTGGTAAGAGATCAAACCATTACTACATAGGGGGGTATGTGACACAGGATCACATAGGTGGTGACGCAGGATCACAACCCCATGTGACGCAGGATCACATGAAAGAAACAGAATTAAATAAACAGAATACTAAGAGGGGGGGCGCACGCGCCCAACGACTCTCTGAAGATTGGGACTTACCAGACGAGTGGGCTACGTGGGCGAGGGAAGAACGACCTGATCTGGATCCCAAGAGCGTAGCAGCATCGTTCAAAGATTACTGGATCAGCCTGGCAGGATCCCGCGCAAGCAAGCGTGACTGGTTTGCAGTGTGGCGGAACTGGATCCGCAAGGAAGCGCAGCCAGGAGATCGAAAGTTGAAGTCCGCATCTATCCCGTCATGGGCTGACCTACCACGGGACGATACCAAACTCGCAGACCATGCTCGATGGCATCGACTGCCTGACCCGCACCGTGGTGAATCCTTTGTTCAGTACAGGATGCGACTGACTGCTGCTATCCGTGAACGATCCCGAGCAGCGTGAGCGTGACTTCAAAAACCTGCGTCACTGTGCTGCCCGATTCGCATGGATACATCAGCAAGAACGGGCGCCCATTTCGGGGGTCACCTGGTCTGAATGGTTCAGACGCAAGTTCGGTATGACACTGGGCGAATACGCAGCCTGGTACGACAAAGAGAAACGGAAATGAAAAAGAACCTTTTTTCCTGGGAAGCAATCATCGGGTGCTACCTGATTCTGCTTACCGTGTTTCTGTGTGCGGGTTGTTCGACGACACACACCGCACGGATAGGTGACACGACCTATCACGTTGGCTTTCATCTTGATAAATACGAGGTACAAGACATTGACTGAGCAAGGCAAACGATTATGGACCTGGTTCTACATGACGGGTGCGATCCTAGTAATTCTTGGGCATGTGTTCTTGGTGGGTTGCGTCGAAGTCGGCAGCACAAGTGGCGGTGCAAGCAGTGACGCTGACGCGACGGGTGGCTCAAGCACGCAGACGCAAGAGCAAACCCCTGCTGAGTGAGGAGGCAATCTCTCTCATCACTGTCGTGAAACTCATGGCACTGTGCTGCGCCCTGGGGCTTGCCTTCATCTGCCTGTCGATCCTGGTCTGGTTGTTGATTTGATTAACTCTCGGGCGAAGGGCAAGACCGGGGAGTTGGAGATCGTCAAACTTCTGTGCGATGAACTCGGCGTCGATGCGACACGCAACTGGCGTGAGCAAGCAGCAGTAGGTGGGTCCGACATCCTTGGTGTGCCAGGGTGGGCGATCGAGGTAAAGCGCCAGAAAAAATACGACGCCTCCTGGTGGCAGCAGACAGCGGAACAGGCAGCACGTACTGACCTCGACCCCGTGTTGCTGTATCGCCTGGACCGCAAGCCATGGATGGCACGCTGCTGCATCTGCTCAATCGTTACGGGTTACGGACACTTCCAAGTCGAGATGGGAATCATGGACTGGATCACCATCGCTCGGGAACACATGGATGATAGATCCAAAGACGATCAAGAAGATTTGCAGGGTGTGTGAAAAAGAAGCTGCGCGTGACGATTTCGTTTGCGACAGTCAAGCGTCTGATGGACGCAAGAGTATTTGCAAACCCTGCCATGCCGAGCGCGAACGGGAACGTCGTGCAGCCAACGCAATGCGTAAACGTGGTCGCCCTTCCAAACGCACGTATGACACAACCCTTCCATTTAAATCCGTGACGAGGTAATTACACATGTTCAAAGTAATCGTTAAAGGAACTGCGCAACCGAGCGAAAGCAAAGAAGTCAATCAACTGTACTCAGCCGAGCGTGAAAAGATCTTCGTGCTGAACTCAGGTAACACTGCACTGGTGCGAACCGGGATTGCAGTGGACGTACCGAAGTCACATGTCGCAATGATTGTTCCGGCAGGTCCGAACCTCAACGTGATGACGAAGATGATCCCGCCAGGGATGGACAGTGAGATTGTGTTAACGGTGGTCAACGATAGCAGTGTGGCTAAGTGGATTGAGCCGGGCGAGTTGTTGGCTGAACTTACGATTGCAAAGGTAGCGGAAAAAAGCGATGGCAAGAGGGAGCAAACCAGGCGAACGAAGGGGCGGAAGACAGAAGGGGACAGCAAACAAAGCGACGAAGGAGGTTCAGCAACTTCTTTCTGAGATGGACTGCGATCCCATTGAAGGCATGGCGCGGATCGCTATGGATGAAACTGTCGAGTTGCCCTTACGTGCTTCGATGCTCAAGGAACTGGCGCAGTACGTTGCGCCCAAACGGAAAGCGATCGAGCACTCGGGTGATGCAGTGGCAGCACTACCAGTGGTGATGATCCGCGATGGCAACTGACTACGACGCAAGCAATGTCCCAACTGTTAGAGATTTCTGGAAACATAACGGGTTTCAACGGATGCTTATCGGACCATTTGGTTCTGGAAAATCCTCCGGGTGTGTTCAAGAGATTGTTCGTCGTGCCTGTAAGCAGCAGCCGAATAGCGACGGAGTACGACGATCTCGATGGGCAATCATTCGAAACAGTTATCCGCAACTGCGGGACACCACTATACGGACAGTGTTGGATTGGTATCCCAGTCCCGAGTGGGGACGATACTCCGAAGTCAACCACAACTACACAATGCAGTGGGCTTGCGAGGATCAGACAACGGTGAACTGTGAACTGTTGTTCCGTGCGCTCGATCGCCCCGACCAGGTGAGCAACCTGCTATCCCTGGAACTGACTGGCGCCTGGGTGAACGAAGCCAGGGAAGTACCGGGTCAGATATGGGAGGCGCTGCAAGGCAGGGTCGGACGTTACCCATCCTTCCGTGAGGAGGGGGCAACCTGGTTCGGTGTGATCGGTGACACCAACCCGTGCGACGACGATCACTGGATCTACAAACTGTTCGAAGAAGTCAGACCCGAGAACGCAGGGATCTTCAAGCAGCCGAGTGGACGTGGACCTAAAGCCGAGAACGTGGAGAACCTTCCGCCTGACTACTACGCGAACCTGGCAACGGGCAAGGGTGATGACTTCATCCGTGTGTACGTGGATGGTGAGTACGGTTACGTGCAGGAGGGCAAGCCCGTGTACCCCGAGTACGTGGACAGCATCCATTGCAAGGAGTTCGAAGTAGCGCCGACCGTCCCGGTGTACCGGGGGTGGGACTTCGGGCTATCACCTGCATGCGTGTACACACAGTTGATGCCAAGCGGACAGTGGCGGATCTTCGATGAGGTGATCGCTACCCGGATGGGCGCACGCTCGATGGGGGAGCAGGTGGTACAGCACACGAACATGGAGTACCCGGACCTGACTATCGAAGGTGACTACGGTGACCCTGCCGGGCGTACCCCGAGCGAGACAGACGAGAAGACGTGCTTCCAGATACTGCGCTCGTTGGAGATAGACATCGAGGCAGGGGAGCAGAACCTTGAGCGTCGCCTAGACGCAGTGCGTTCACGCTTCAACCGCATGATCGATGGCGAACCTGCGATCCTGGTACACCCACGATGCAGGGTGATACGCAAGGCATTCCGGGGCGGATACAAGTACCGTCGCCTCCAGGTGTCCGGTGACAGATACACGGACAAGCCGGACAAGGATTCGTTCAGTCATCCAATGGATGCGGTGCAGTACGTAGCGACACGCCTGTTCACCGTGGATGAGAAGAACCGGGACGACCGAGTACCGAGTGTCATCAAGGCAGCATGAGCATTGAGCAAGGAACCGAACAAGACATCAAGCGGTGCGTGGAACTGGGAGCAGACATGCACGCTGAAGGTCACTACGCCGATCTCATCTACGACCATGACATCGCAGCGGAGTATGGACGAAGGGTGTGCGAATACGGTTGTTTCCTTGTGGCAAGAAAGGATGCGGACATTGTGGGGTTCTTCACTGGTTCGATTCAGCAGTACCGATTCGGACCCGAGTACATAGCGGTCGAGGATTTGCTTTACGTGACACCGGAACACCGCACAGGATCGATAGGCTATCGGCTGCTCAAGGTATTCATGCAGTGGGCGCAGGACAACGGAGCAAGCGAGGTGTCGTTTGCGACATCGGTAAAACACAGGAAAGGATTTGACGCATTGGCGGAGCGACTAGGGATGTACCCGGTAGGTGCTGTGTACAAGGCGAAACTCAAAGGGTGACACTATGAAACGAAAAGCATTTGATTGGGACATCGAAGGATATCCACGCGCTCTCTGCTCATGCGAGGGCGGAGGTGATGGTGGGGGCGTTGGTCCTGGCACGGGACGCAACGAAGCAAACCCTGCCGGGAACCAAGGCAAGGGCAAGGGCAAAGGCACATCAGCGGGTACAAGTCAGGGTGGTGGGCAACGCTCAACCGGAAACCGTAATCAACCGGGCAGTAAGTCAGGAATGCGATCCGCATCTTTGGGTGTTCGATCCAGGGGGTCGCGGAATCCAGGTGGGATATCAGGGAATACGCCATCCAGATCCACCGGCAGTCCGACGCAGCCCGGAACGAACCCCGCTGTTCCTCAAAGTTACGATTTCACAACGGAAGACGCAACTTTATCTAATACTTACGATATGGATGATATGAACCAGGTGGTGGACCCTGATAAGGTGGGGAAGATTGGGAAGAAAGCGCCAGTCGAATCGGTAGCCGTTACTGCTCCGCCGAACACACCGCAGGATCAGCGTAACCGCACACGTGGTCGCAGAAGCACAGGCAACCCGAATCAACCAGGCAAAACGAGGGGTGTCGCTGTTGCACCTGGCGCACAGGATGCACGCAACGTGCCTAAAAGTCTCCTCGCCGGATACTTGGGGTTAGATGAGGATAGCCGACAAGCGAACCTCAACTACGATCCGTTCGACACACCCGATCCGGCAGGTGGTGAACACACCATGCTTGAGGAGGAGAAAAGGAAAAAGAAAGAAGCAGAGGATGCGCAAGAGCAGGACGAGACAGCAGCAGAAGCCGAGTCCGAAAGCGGGACCGAAGCACCTGCCTATTCAGATGGGGGCGGATCATCGGGCAGCGGATCTTCATCGGGCAGCGGGATGGTTACGGCAACTGCGGATGGACCGACTGTAGCGGGTCTGTTGCAGATGATTCTGGATCAGGGGAATACCTCGACGACCCCGGCGACCGGAGTCGAAGCGACACCTTCGTATGGTCTTGAGGACACACGCATCACCAAGCGTCCGCTGACGGATCCCAACCTGAGAACGTCTGCGCTGACTAACCTGGGGACACGCAACATGGGAACAGCGAATCCCGTAGTGGATCCCGTAACCGGATCGATCTACGCCAACCCGTCTGCTGCACGCAGTGCCGGGATAACGAACTGGGTATACAAGTACGTGTACGACTCAAAGACGTCCGGGTCTAGCCTGTACTCAGCGGTGATCGGCTAATGGCAACAGGCACAGTCGAGCAGATACTGAAGCGGTACGAGTCGCTTAAAAGCGCACGTGCTAACTGGGACCGGGACTGGGAGGACGTATCGCTGTACGTCATGCCTAACCGTGCCGACTTCGTAACGCAACGTCCGAAGGGGGACCGCTCCCGCACGGACAAGATCTATGACAGCACCGCAGTGCATGCCAATCAGATCCTGGCAGCGTCGCTGCACATGGCACTGACATCCCCGGCATCGCCCTGGTTCTCCATCCGCTTTCGTGATGACCTGCTCGGTGATGATGACGCAGCAAACGAGTGGCTTGAGGGATGCACTGAACGGATGTTCAATGCTCTGTCTGAGTCGAACTTCAACACGCAGATCAACGAGGTGTACTTAGACCTCGGCGCCCTGGGGACATCGTGCCTATTCCTTGAGGAAGGCAAGGACACGGGACCGTGGGGTGGACTACGCTTTGACACCGTGCATCTATCGGACCTCTGCATCACCGAGTCCTCGATGGGTAGCGTCGATACGGTGTACCGTCAGTTCGAACTCACAGCACGTGCAGCGGTAGAGCGGTGGAGTGAAGCGGACATGCCGAAGGTGCGGAATGCGCTTGACCAGGATCCAGATAAGAAGTTCAAGTTCCTCCACTGCGTGTCTCCGAGTGACGACAAAGCGTACTCGGAAAAAGAAGCTGCTGCTCCACAGGACCGACCCTTCGTTGAGAAGTACGTGTGCATCGAGGACAAGATGATCGTCGAGGAAGGTGGGTACTATGAGTTGCCGTACTTCATTCCGAGATGGGCAAAGACTTCCGGCGAAGCCTGGGGTTTCTCACCTGGACTGATCGCACGTGCTGACATCGTGACACTGAACGAAGCCAAGCGCCTGGAACTTACCGGGTGGGAGAAGTCGATCGATCCCCCGTACATGGCGGGACGCAATGCAATCGTCGGTGACCTGCACCTGGAACCCGGTGGGCTGACCCTGCTGCGGGACATGGGTGAGTTGCGTGTCTTGGATAACGGAACCAGGTGGGACGTGTCGCAGATCAAGTCGATGGAGTTACGCCAGGGCATCCGTGAGATGTTCTTCTCGGATCAACTGGAACTACCTGATCGACCCAACGCTACCGCAACGGAAGTGCAGATCCGATACGAGATGATGCAGCGGTTGCTCGGTGCAACTCTTGGTCGCTTGCAGTCGGAACTCCTGACGCCGATGGTCGAGCGTGTCTTCTACATGATGTACCGCTCGATGCAGTTTGTTTCACCGCCCGAATCGGTACTGGAATCCCAAGGATCACAACTCGACATCGAGTATGTGTCACCCCTGGCACGTGCGCAGAAGATGGGCGATGTCCAGGCGATAGAGCGATGGGTCAGTGCGCTGACGCAGATGGCGCAGTTAAATCCCGAGGTCTTGGATGTCGTGGACTTCGATGCCGTCGCCAACAAACTGGCGGATAGGCATGGCGTCCCTGCTGACGTGCGTCATGGATTGCAGGAAGTAGAGCAGAAGCGTACGCAACGTGCCGAGCAGCAACAGCAGATGATGCAGCAACAGGCAGCAATGGAGGCGCAGAGTGCCGGACAAGATCAGTGAGTTGGCATCGCTTACCTTCAAGACGCAGCCTGGGCAGGATCTGCTCGACGAGTTACGGAAGACTTACTGTGAGCGTAACAACTACATGAAAGGGGATACCCACGAAACGGCATACCGACTAGGCATGGCGTCCATCGTGGGGATGCTTTGTAACCTAGCCAAACCTGACGAGGGTAAATGATGAGCGAAGACAAGTGGTATGCGGGACTGCCGGAAGACATGCACGCCCAGGTCGAGAAGTTCGACACGGTAGAAGACCTGGCAAAAGGATATGCCAATGCGGAAAGCATGATCGGCAGCAGCGTGCGCATCCCATCTGAAGATGCCGAGCCGGGGCAGTGGGACCAGTTTAAAGAGAAACTGCGGGACGTGCCTGGCATCACCATGATGCCGAGTGGTGAAGACGAGCAGGGATGGAGTGATCTGTACGGCACACTCGGTAGACCTGGGGAGGCAACCGGGTACGAGATTGACGACTCGGTATTCGCGGACCTCGCACACGCGAACAACCTCACGACCAGTCAGGCACGCAACCTGTACGAAGCATACACGGGCGCTGAAACACTGAAGAATGAGCAGCGCCAGATTGAGATGACCGGGCTGATGGAATCGCTCAAAGAGGAATGGGGCGCAGCGTTTGACCAGAACGGTAGACGCGCACAGCAAGCGGTCGAATACCTGGACAAGAAGATCAAGGCAAAGGGTGAACTGACTCAGGCGCTGCATGAGCCAGGCATGGGCGATCACCCGCTGTTGATTAAGGCACTGGCTGCTATCGGTGAGATGTTAGGCGAGAAGCAGATCGCTGCAACCGATACGACCAACGTCTTCGGTGTCGCACCAGGCGAAGCCAAAGAGCGTGCGATGGCAATCATTGGTGACTTGAAGGATGCGTACCATGACGCCGGACATCCGAATCACCAGTCACGTATCGATCATGTGCGTCGCCTAATGGAGATCGCGCATCCAGAGTAATTGCGTTTAATTCCGTGACGAGTTATTAACAGGATATAAATGGGCAACCCGTAAGGGTCCATTCCGCTGACATCGGTAACTGTCCGCCAACCCAGGCGTTAAAAGGCAGGATGGTCCGGGTAGCCGGGTAACTCTCCGAAGGGTTTTGTTTAAACAACTTTGGGAGTTACTAATGGCTAATACCATCTCAAAAGCATTTGTAGAGCAGTTCAAATCAAACGTCGTGCATCTCGCACAGCAACGTGGCAGTCGGTTGAAGGACGCAGTACGTAGTGAGACTGTGACTGGTTCGAAGCACAATTTCGAACGAATCGGAAGTATGGACAGCGTTGAGAAGACGACTAGACATACTGACACTCCTGTCCTCGATGTTCCCCACTCAAGGCGCGTCGTCACAATGCGCGACTGGCAGTGGGCAGATCTGATCGACCAGGAAGACAAGATCCGTATGCTGATCTCACCGCAGTCTGAGTACGCGAAGACTGGAGGGTATGCGATGGGTCGTCGGTGGGACAAACTCATCATCGATGCTGCTACCGCAGCAGCCACTGATGGTGATGCTGCGTCTGTCGCGTTTCCTGCGGGTAACAAGGTTGCCCACGCTTCTGGTGGCATGACTGTTGCCAAGATCCTGGCAGCGCGTGAGATCCTGTTGGCGAACGATGTCGATGAGGAAGCAGACCCGATGTACTTCGTTATCAGTTCCGGTGAACTGACGGACCTGCTTAACGCGACGGAAGTAAAAAGCGCCGATTACAACACGATAAAGGCTCTTGCAAAAGGGGACCTCTCGGACTTCGCCGGATTCTCGTTTATCCGCAGTGAGCAGTTGAACGTCGATACCTCCGGTACAAACTTCCGGCAGTGTCTTGCGTTCGTGAAGTCGGGTCTTGGTCTTGCGGTTGGGGCTGATGTCTCTACCCGTATCGATGACCGAGCAGACAAGTCGTATGCCACTCAGGTGTACATGGCTTTCTCTGCTGCTGCGACTCGCATCGAGGAAGAAAAAGTCGTCGAGGTACAAGCGACTTACTAACCGCTGTACGGTGGGGTGTCCAGGTGGATGCCCCACCACTTCCCTCTGAGGGCAACGCATGGCTAGTGAAGTCGATGTCGCTAACGACGCATTAACATTCATCGGAGCATCACGCATCACGTCACTGTCTGACGAACAGACAGAGGCAAAGGTGATGACCCAGTTGTATCAACGCACGGTCGATGCCGTGCTGCGCAGTTATCCGTGGAAGTGTGCCAAGGTTCAGACCGAACTGGCGAAGTCCGCAACTGCACCTGTGTACCAATGGGACAACGCATTCCGCCTCCCAGTGGATCCCGCATGTCTGCGTGTGCTTGATGTCAAAGACGCAGACACAGACGACAAGTGGGATCGATACGGTGACTTTATCTACACCGATCTGGAGTCGTGCAAGATCACATACATCGGACGCATAGACGCATCTGCATTCGACCCGTTGCTGCGCGACGCTGTGGCATCACGACTCGCAGCCGAGTGTGCATACACCCTGGTCGGGTCCACCACGCTTCAGGCAGCGATGACCAACATCTACATGGCGAAGATCGACGAAGCCAGGGAAGCAAGTGCGATCGAGGGGAGCAGTCCGAGGTTCGTATCTAACTTTCTGGAAACCGCACGCAAGTGAGATTCCAACCGATCATAGAGTCTTTCACCACGGGTGAAATCTCTCCGCTGCTGTTGGGTCGTGTCAGTACGACGCAGTACCAACGCGCATGCAAGAACATGACGAACTGTTTGCCTGAGTCGCACGGTGGTGTGAAGCGACGCCCAGGCACGGTGTACGTGGCAGAGGTAAAAGATTCATCTAAGGCAACCCGTGTTATCCCGTTCAACGTGGCACGTGACGAGTCCTACATCCTGGAAGTCGGGCATCTATATATCCGGGTCTACACCGCTAACGCACAAGTCGTGTCTGGTGGGAGTCCCGTCGAGATCGTAACGCCCTGGACTGAAACAGATATATGGGACATCCACTTCGCCCAGGCAAACGACGTGATGTACATGGTGCATGACGGATTCAACCCACGGAAACTGACGCACACGTCTGCAACCAGTTGGGCGCTGTCTCAGCCGACGCTAACCGGGGCGCCCTGGAACGGTAACGCCGACGCCCATGTCGATGGGTTCCCCCGCACGGTTGCATTCTTTGAGCAGCGTCTGTGGCTCGGTGGCACGGTGTCGAAGCCGACAACCTTGTGGGGTTCCAAGGTCGCGGACTTTGAGAACTTCACCATCCCGGCGTCATCGGTTGCGGATGATCCTGTCGAGTACGTGATGGCGTCGTACACCAAGGACACGATTCAGTGGCTTGCTGCTGCTGAAGTGCTGTTCATTGGTACGACGGCAACCGAGCATCGCCTGGTCCCGAATGCGTACATCAGTACGACAAGCGTACCGGAGATCACCAGGCAAGCAAGTTACGGATCCAGACATATTCAGCCCGAGTACATCGGGTCGATGATGGTCTTTGTCCAGGGGTCCGGCAGACAGATACGTACCTTCAGCCAGAACACCACGTCGGTGGTGGAGATCTATGACTCGGTGAATCTGACCTGGTTGTCGGAACACCTGACCGATGGGGGTATTGTTGACATGTCATACGCACAGGTTCCTGACTCAGTGCTGTGGTGTGTGCGCAATGACGGGACGCTGCTGTCCGCAACCTATGACCCATCGATAGATGATGATTCGTTCGAAGGTGTGGGATGGGCAAAGCACACCTTGGATGGCGAAGTTAAATCGATCGCCACAATCCCGAAAGAAACGGTAGACCAGACCTGGTTGGTGGTAAAGCGCACCATCAACGGAAGTACCAAGCGTTACATCGAGTACATGGACTCATCCGTGTATGTAGATTCCTCGTTGTCGTACAGCGGAACCGCGACGACAGCGATCAGTGGGTTGGGGCATCTGGAAGGTAAGACACTAAACATTATTGCGGACAATGCTGTACATCCGCAGAAAACGGTGTCGAGCAGCGGAATAACTCTTGATTACGCTGCGGGTACAGTGGTGGCGGGACTTCCTTTTGTGCCGACGTTGACCCCTGTGGAGTTCGAAGGCGGAGTGCCTTCGGGTGCGTCACAGGGTTTGCCGAAGCGGTGGGTCCAGGCAAAGGTGCGTCTGCATCAGTCTGCCTTACCCAAGATCAACGGCACACGCCCACCTGATCGATCTCCATCCTCCCCTATGGATGCAATGGAACCTCTGACTACGGGTGACTCCACGCATTACAACCTGGGCAACTCGGAGAACGGGGAGATAACTATCACACAAGACCTGCCAGTGGCGATGCACATCCTGGCGATCTTCGGACAGATGACGGTGAGCGCATGAGTTGGGGAACAGCGTTACAAGTAATTGGTGCGGGTGTGTCAATCATTGGTGGCTCAAAACAAAGCAGCGACCTTAAAGAAGCACGCGAAGACGCAATCCGAATCGGTGGGGAAAACGCCGATGACTTGATTGCATTGACTGAAGCAAATCACGCGCTCTCCGAGTATGCAGCCGGGTACACCGCAGGAGCAATCCGGCACGTCGGGTATGCCAATGCAGGTGCAGTCGAGCAAACAGCAGACCGCAACTATCAGTTAATGGGTCTGAAGACTGCACACACCAATTACAAGATGGAACTGGAAACGCGACAGATGGCAGGTGATATCCGTGCCAGGGTTGCTTCTACCGGGATCAGCGTCAACGAAGGATCCCCGCTGCACTACCTTAATCAGCAGGTCGCAGAAGCAGAGTTCGATCGCAAGTTCACTGTCGGTGTCGAGCAGTTGTCGGCACTGGGTTACCTGGCAGACGAGAAAGAAAAGGCACGACTGATGCGCATGGATGCCGATCAGCGTGCGGACATGACGGTATTCAACGAAGCAATATCAAGCGAGATCGCATGGAACGAAGCACAAGCACAGGCAGCATCAATGCGTCGTGGCGCAGAGATGAATGCACGAACTCTAAGTATCCAAGCAAACGCTGCGCTGTACAGCGGGTTATCACAAGGACTCAGTTTCTTCGCGTGACATGGGCATAAAACTTCCACAGTGGCAGTCCTCATCCTCCCCGAACTTTCGTATGCGTTCGGCAGCATTCCAGTCGCAGCCGTTGGCGATGGCAGCACCGCAGCAAAGGTTCATCCCCGAGGTGACCAGTGATGATGTGACTCGCCAGGCACTGACTCGGTATCGTGCGCAGGGTCAGGTGATCGCATCGGTAGGCAATACCATTGGTGCATTCTTAACTACACAAAAGCGTTTAGAAGCGCAGATCAGCGAAACCGAAGC
>Ga0208919_1000655_pt1 | contig 22226 bp, 21 predicted proteins | sample 4_EtaG_FD_184076 | JGI IMG/M metagenome (GOLD analysis project Ga0208919, IMG submission 184076) | Marine viral communities from the Subarctic Pacific Ocean - 4_ETSP_OMZ_AT15127 metaG (SPAdes) (version 3) | ecosystem: Environmental > Aquatic > Marine > Oceanic | place: Pacific Ocean | collected...
GATCGACACTATCCGAAAGATCTTCTCCGATAACATCGCTGGTGTCACCTTCATGACGGTACACAAAGCGAAGGGTCTGGAAGCTCCAACCGTCTACATTATCCGTCCTGACTTAATGCCTCACCCGAAGTCATCAGACCTCGACGCCGAGATGAACATCAAGTACGTCGCTATGACTAGGGCACAGCTTGAATTAGTCTGGGTGGATCCTGATAACCGACCGACTGAAGAGGAAGAAGAAGAGGACGTTGCTCTTGAGGCACGCCCGTAAATGCCGTCTAACGCCAGTTGATCTGACCCTTGGTAGGTGTCCCAACATCGGAGATAGGGCCACCATGCCCCATATACGGCCCCCAGAATGGACTGTGGCATGAGCGAACGACCACCGAAACAATCTACTCCAGAGGAGCGGCTCGAAGCTCCGCTGAAGTGGAGTCCCAAAGACCCTAGCAAAGAAAGCCTCGAGCAGCTCAGGGCAGTACTCGAGGTAGCAGTATCGAATGATATGATCTCCTCGACCGATGCTAATCGAATGCTCAGGATTCTAGAGGTAAATCCTTCGGCTCAGCTTGCTCGGCTGGGACAACGGCTTACGCTAATTGAGAAGACCGCGCAGGATCTAAGCGGTCTGGAACAAAGAGTTCAGTTCGCAGCGGAGAACAGTAGGAAAGAACTAGAGCGACTCGACACCCTTGTAACAGGATTCTTTCAGGAGACTGATAATAGTGACGAATAGACAGCATAATGCCCTGATTCTGATCCTCTCTCTATACTGCGGTCTTACCGCTTACTTCCTTTACAAGCTATTCACAAGTTAGAAGAAAGCAAAGAAGATGAGAGGTGATACAGATCGACTACAGATGGCGGCTGACTGGGCTCAGCTATCCCTAGATCCCTCCACCCAGAACGGAGCAGTACTGTATAGCGAGTCCGGAGTACTGATCGGCAAAGGATGGAACCGCTTCCCTTTGGGAGTGGAGACGAATGAGAAGCGATGGGCTCGACCAGCGAAGTACGACTACGTTATGCACGCTGAGGCTGTCGCTATCCTCGACAGTCTAGATAGCTTCACGTCTCACCATCGTAGTACACTCTACTGCACTTGGGCCGCTTGTCCGCAGTGCGCTGGGGCCATCATCGAGTCCGGTATTATTCGAGTAGTAACTCTCAAGAGTCTGCGCGATAAGAGCTCCGATGAATGGGCTGACTTAATCGACATAGCGGATGAGATGCTGCATGAAGCTGGGGTCGCTGTCCATCGGCTGGATGTATCACTAAGTCGGAGCCTTCGATTTGAAGAGAAGATGACAGAGATATGAGAGAGAATGAATCATTAGCTCTGGTGAATTTCTTTCTTGACATCTGGCCTCGGCCGGTATATATTATGATTTGAAATTTGAAGTCCGGCGCTGTCCGTAGGGCGCGCTAGCTCCAAGCTGTGGTGAAAATATCACCGCAGTTCAGCAGTAAACAGCCTATCAGGAGAACGTAGAAATGGCTGACGAAGAGCAGAATGGCGACGAGGGCAAAGACAGTGGCTTGCTGTCCGTAACCTCTCGCAAGGCTGGAGTGTCTGTCGAGTTCGAGAAGGACTTTGGGTCGAACCTGGAAGCGGCCGAGGAGCGCTACGGCCACGATGTGGTCTTCTCCCTTTACAATCGACAGGCAGTAATCGCCTGCCAGGCTCGAGTCCGTGGTGTCCTGGACAAGGGCGGAAGCAAAGAAGATGCGATCAAGGCTGGGACCGACTTTGTGCCTGGCGTAGTTACTCGCACTCGCACTGCTAAGGATCCTGTCGCCGAGCTCGCGAAAGCGATGCACGAGGGCAAGATCGACGCTGGCGATTTGGAAGAGCAGCTTAAGCAGCGTCTCGCGGAGTTGCAGGGCGGTTAATAGGACCTGAGGACCATCGCCGTTAGGCATCCAGCCTTAGTAGGCGAAAGCGTCTCAGGGTCCGGGCTACCCCCGGCTACCTGGAATCAGCTGGGGGTAGCTTTCTTTTTCCCACCGCCGTAGAGAAGCGAGAGTAGAGTATGCCAGCAGTTAAGAAGAAGAAAAAGAAGAAGGCAAAAGCGAAGCGGAGTATCTATCCAACGAGGCACGCTGCAAAGTGGCGTCTTGCTGGACTCCGAGCGAATAGTAAAAGTATCCGAGATACCTTCGATCATCATCTAACGGATCTCGAACGGACATCGCTGCTCAATGTGGAAGCCAGACTCGACAGACTACTCGACAGTTGGCAGGTCTGATGGCTTGCTGGTATAACATGCTAGCATACTGCGGAGCAACGACGACGAGGAATTAAAGGCCGAGGCAGCCACGGCGGAACCTTAAGGGGTTAGGGTTCCTGCGGATCGACCGCATGTTGTTGCCAACGGGGGCTGTTTCGGCCTTACAAAAAGGCGATAATCGAAAGGAGAATATAATGCCTAAGGTGTTCCTCGTCAACTCCGCAGGCCATGACTACTCCGACGCAGAGCGTTTCGGTGAGCTGGTAGTTCTAAGCTCCGGCATCATTGATAAGTTCTCTGTGACTCACATCCATCGCACGTTTCAAAAGTATCTAAACAAATCCAGTCCCGACGACTTTCTCCTGCAAGCTGGTCCCACTGTGATGATGTCAATCGCCTCGGCGATCCTAGCTCATAAGCACGGACAGATCAACTTGCTACTATGGAAGTTTGGTAGTACTCCACGCCGCAATGGCTACGTTCACAGCCGTCTAGTTCTAGACGCAAATAACAAGGTGGAAGAAGATGAAGGTAACGAGAGTAACAGTGGAGTCCCTGAAGAATACGGGGAACTACGAGAATGAGAAGATCGGTCTCAGCGCAACGGTGGAAGATGACGAGGATGTAAAAGCAGTCGTGAATAGTCTGCGAGGGAAGATCGCCGACGCGCAAAAGGATCTTGTAACAAATAGGAGCGCTAGATGAGCCGCTTCGATCAGCTGGGCCTGCCCGAGCAGGACACATGGACCGTCTACGACTCGACGAAGATCATGGAGATGGAGAGCTGCCCAAGGAAGTTCTTCTTCAAATACATCCTTGGGTGGTCACCAGTCGAAGGATCGAACCTGCATCTGGAGTTCGGATCGGCTGTCCATCTAGCGATGGAGGTCCTAGCTACTGACGGATACACTCCCGAGGCGATGGCAAAAGCCTTCGAGGTATTCCACGATCACTATCGCATTCACTTCTCCCCCGAGATGGACATGCACAATGGGGCGAAGACTCCGGACAACTTTCTCCGAGGACTGCCTCAGTACTGTGCTCAGTACGGGCGAGCGGATGATGAGCAGGAAGTCTTGAAGGTCGAGATTGCTGGAGTGGTCCACATCTCTGAGACTCAGCTCCTGCACTTCAAGATGGATACACTACGCAAGGGACCTGAGGGATACAACAGTCTCGAGCATAAGACCGGCAGCTACTTCAACGACCGATGGACACAGCAGTGGAGACAGCGTCTCCAGGTTGGGACATACTCCCACGTTCTATACAGTCTCTTCCCTCGAGATGAGATCTTCGGAGTTATCATTAATGGTATGTTCTTCCACAATCCACCTCGGTTGAAGAAGGACGGTGTGACTCCCTACGCTGGAGACAAGGACAATGAGTTCCATCGTGTGCCTGTGCGAATGAGTCCGGAGCAGATGGAAGGCTGGCGAGTTGATGCCTTACGCTTAGTCGAGAGCATCCAACAGAACATGGAGATGCTGATGGAGACCGACGACGGGGATCTAGTAATGCACGCCTTTCCTAGAAGCCGCGACGCCTGCACAGACTACGGCGTATGTCCTTACCTGAACATCTGCTCAACGAACATGAACCCAGTTCGCGGGGCAACGCTCCCACCTCCCAGTATGGACATTAGCTTCTGGGATCCTCGACACATTCCTACTGTGAAGGAAAGACTAGAACTATGAGTGAGTCCGATAAACTGGAGCCAACTGCCGAGGGAGCCGCCGATGCTATTGAAGGCTACCAAGGCGCGCACTCCCGACTGACCTTAGTCATAGCCGCTAGTGGTAAGGGCAAGTCTACTAGCCTAAGGAACATGGATCCTTCTACCACCTTCCTTATAAATGTCCTGGGAAAGGAGCTTCCGTTTCCGAAAGCCCGTCACTATATCGAAGGCACCAATATGGAGACGACTCGGAACGCAGCACAGATTAGGGAGAAGCTGAAGAGCGTCTCGAAGGATCATCCTGAGTTCACGGACATAGTCGTCGACGATCTGCACTACGTCATGGCTGGCGAGTTCATGGACAAGGCGATGCAGAAGGGCTACGATAAGTTCACTATGATGGCCCGAAACATCTACGACATCCTAGTCACCGCGAACGAACTCCGCCCAGGCCTCAATGTATTCATGCTTACGCATGAGGAGGAGACAACTGGCGGGGCTAGACGGATGAAGACTCTTGGCAAGCTGCTCGAGGAGAAGATCACACCCGAGGGCCTGGCTACGATCGTCCTCTGGGGTGAGAGCGTTAGGGAAGATGGTGGGCGAAATCGTTACTTCTTCTCCACCCAGACCGACGGGTCGACGGGGGCCAAGAGTCCTATGGAAATGTTCCCGCCTGAGATCGACAACGATCTCGCTAAGGTCTCCGAGCGTATTCGCGAGTACTATGATGATGTATCACTAGCGAAATCGAAGGTGAAGTTCTGATAACTATCTTAGAGTCCCTCACTCAACCATGGGTGTAGTAAATGATACTAACCGCTCTTATCATATGCTTGACTGATTGGTGTATAGCCGCTACTCATATGGCGTATACCAAGTCAGAGCGCTTACCCTTCTATGATCGATACTTGCCGCTGTTCCGTGATGTGTGGCATCTAGTCGGTGGGGTGAGATACGTATGCTTCGCCTATCTGGCATGGATAAGCTGGGGCATGGACTGGAGATACTATGTGGGAACCGCCGTCCTCAATCAGGTCGGATGGATGGTCTTGAAGATCCTTCACGGCAAAGATAAACGGTGGGGACTCCTCCCTGCATGGCTGAAACGATAAGGCCCTTACTGCCTCCAACCGCCATGAAAGCGCGCAGCAGCATATAGCCTCACTCCGGGGAAAATATCCCCACAGTGAGCACACAACACAATCTCAACTATAGAGACGAGACGATGACCGAAACTACCGAATCACCTAGCATGATCGACGTAGACCTTGGCGATGCTAAGCCCCTGAAGACTCTCCCAGATAATCAGGAGGTTAAGCTGACTATCGTCAAGGCATCCCTCGACGAGAGCAAGAGCCGCGAGGGTGTATACAACTTGCATCTCTGGCTGGACTGTGGTCAGGACGATGTGGACGACATTCAGCAGTGGATTCCTGTCCCAAATGAGAGCTGGAAGTCCTCCGACTTCAAGGAGTGGCAGAAGGCCGTCAATCGGTTCAAGGACTTCGCCACCGCTTGTGGCTTCACGCCTCCGCTGGAGACGGATCGACTGATTGGTCTCGAGGGCTGGGCCATCATCGGCCAGGAAGAGGACAACCGCAACGCTGGTCAGTATCGCAACAACGTCCGAGGCTGGGTCACCAAAGCCTAGTTGAGGAGTCTAGAATGGGGGGTCTCTGCTATCATAGAGGGGCCCCCCTTCCTTATATCTAAGAGTCTGAGAAAAACTAATGAGTAGCACTAGAGACTTGCCGGACATGCGCCTCTCGTTCGATGTTTCCCACGAAGCTTGGGATACTCTATCTTCCATGCTTAAGCACGGTAGTCGCAAGTATATCTACAAAGCTATCATGGAAGGCTTTGCGAAGCGACTAAGAGAAGATCCTAATAGAACTCTTGCATTAGTCGTCACCAATCAGTGGGACCTAGGGGAGCTACTACAGGTGCCGGAGAAGGAAGATGATTCAGACGCTAAGCAAGAATAGAAAGAGGGAAGATGTCTGATCTAGACTCTCACAAACAATCCATTCGAGATAAAGACTCTGAAGAGCTAATCGAGTTCATCGTCGAGCTTCGAGCTAAGAGACGAAACTCTGTCGTGGCGGCGGCTAAGAGGAAAGCCGCCCCTAAAGCGACGCCCAAAAAGGTGGCTGGCAAAGTGGGGAAGATGTCTGAAGCACAGCTTCTGGATCTCCTCGAACAAGTGCAAAGCAAAAGCGAAGGAGCGGCATCGTGACAGATGTGTCTTGGACAGAACTACCTGAACGACAGCTCGTCCACCTAGAGCCTAGTCAGATTATCTTTGAGGACCGAGCGAGGGAGACGTATGATAATCTATCTGAGCTGGCTGAGTCCATCAAGGAGAAAGGAGTTATTCAAACGCTCGCCGTTCAGGCGACTGAAGACCCATCTCGTTATAGGCTGCTGGGAGGAGGCCGTCGGTACTCAGCCGCAGTGCTGGCCCGTCTTCGTCCTCTTCCGTGCCTGGTATTCCCTGTTGATATGTCCGACCTCGACAGGAAAGAGGTTGAGCTCTATGAGAACATCCATCGAGAAAGTCTGACGTGGATTGAGGAGTCTCGGCTCCATCGAGATATCCATCGTATGATGGAAGAGCGGCACGGAATTGCTGCGAGTGGTGGGACTGGAGGATCGACAGGGCATAGTCAAGCAGACACTGCTGAGCTGATGGGCAAGGATCGTTCGACGATTAGCAAGAGCATCGCCCGAGCTGACGCGGTGGAGCAGCATCCAGAGCTGGCCAAGGCTAAGACTGCCTCCGATGCGGATAAGATCCTACGTCAGATCAACCGTCGATCTGAAGCAAAGAAAGCCGCCGCTCAGTACGAAGATGAACGCAAGAGCTACGGCGACGAGGATCAACAGAAGCGAGCTCTAGCTAACGGATATATGGTAGGGGACTTCTTTGAGCGTGCTAAGGATCTGCCAGACGGTATGGCTAATATCGTCGAGATCGACCCTCCCTACGGAATCGCTCTTGAGGACATCAAGCGTGCCCATCCTACCAAGACAGAAGGCTATACCGAGGTCGAGGACACTGCTTACCCTGAATTCCTTGACCGTGTGATAGAGGAGAGTGTCCGTCTGCTCCTGGGCGGAGGATGGATTATATGCTGGCATGCTTTCCAGTGGCAGCGAGAGGTCCGAGACTCTATGGAGAAGCACGGCCTGAGCGTCTGTCCTATTCCTGCCTTCTGGGTCAAGACTTCCCAAGGCCAGACGAACGCTCCACAGACCAGACTCGGTAGCGTGATCGAGCCGTTCCTTTATGGATGTAAGCCTGGCGGGTTCATTGTTAAGCAAGGTCGAAACAATCGCTTCGAGTACGCGCCTGCACCAAGCGAGGATAAGATCCACCCAACGGAGCGTCCGGTTGAGATGATTCAAGAGGTCCTATCTACATTCGCTCAGCCGAACTCTACTTGCATAGTCCCGTTCCTCGGTAGCGGAAGTACTCTCTTAGCTATGAGCAACGTGGGTATAAAGGGATTTGGATTCGACTTAGACGACGGTGGTATCTATCGGGACGCTTTCGTGCAGAGAGTACAGAAAGGTCGCATCGGTCAATATCGAAGCTACCCCATTAAGTAACGAGCGTATCTACAATGAGCCGTGCGGTAACTAACTGCGGGGATTTTTTCACAGGAGTGAAATACAACGAATGGCTATCATCCATGCGCCTTATACATCCGGGCCTTACGACGCTTCAATTACTATAGTTGGACAGGCGGCCGGAGCAGATGAGGAGAAACATGGCGGGGCTTTCATCGGGAATGCAGGGAAGGCACTCAGTCGCTTCTGCGCTTCGGCAGGAATTAATAAAGAACTCTGTCGGCTGGAGAACGTGTGTCAGTTCTTTCCGAAGAAAGACAACCTCGACCCTTATATCAAACTTGGCAGTAAGCTAGCAACGGAGACTCCGATCTTCCAGGAGCATAGAGATGCTCTGAGGCAACGGCTACTAAAGACTGAATCAAATGTCATAGTTGCTATGGGAGCTGTATCTAACTACGCTTTGACTGGGATGGTAGGAGGTATAGGAAAGTGGCGAGGCTCGGTGCTTGAGAGTACGCTGGTCCCAGGACGGAAGGTCATTCCTAGTTTCCATCCCAGCTCCACCCTCAAGGGCGATTACATCAATGGTTACTATATCACATATGATCTAATCAGGGCTAAGCAGCAGAGTAAATTCCCTGAGATCCGTCGCCTAGCTCGAGACCTACAGACGAATCCTAGCTTCGCGGAAGCTGCAGAGTTCCTCAAAGAGTGCCGTCGACATCCGTTGGTCGCCTACGATATCGAGACCCGAGGCTATCATCTAAGCCACATCTCCTTCGCTACTAGTCCAACTAGAGCTATCTGTATTCCCTTTGTTAATGGGGCGAAAGATTGCTGGATGCCGGAGGAAGAAGCAGAGTTGATGATCTTGATCTCAGAGTTGCTAGAAGATGAGAAGGTGGAGAAGCTAGGACAGAATCTAAGCTTCGACTGCACATTCCTCTATCGACACTTTGGTATCAACGTGCATCCTGTTCAAGACACTATGATCGCAGCTGCTGTTCTCTTTCCAGACTTTCCGAAAGGCCTGCACTTCCTCGTCTCCATGTACTGTGATGGGGAGCCTTACTACAAAGACGATGGCAAGGTCTGGAAGCAGGGACAATTCGGTGCCGAGGAGATCTTTCGCCGCTACAATGCAATGGATTCAGCAGTCTTGATGGAGATCTTTCCCAAGCAGAAAGCAGAGCTCGAACGTCAGGGAAATTGGGATACCTATCACGGACAGAAGGAACTGATCCATCCGTTGGTCTACGCAGGTGACCGAGGAATCCTAGTCGACCAAGACGCTATGAAGACCTTCGGCAAGCGAAATGGGGAGCGTGTCAAGGAGATTGAGAAGGACCTCCGTGAGCATATAGGTAATATCAACTACGACTCGACCCCCCAGCTTATGCGATACTTCTACGTAGAGAAAGGAATTAAGCCTTACACGAAGCGAAGGAAGAACGGGGCCAGCACACCGACGCTAGATGAGAAAGCAATGATCCGACTGGCGAATCGCGGATTCCCTGAGGCGAAGATGATCGTCGAGATCCGCAAGCTGAATAAGATGAAGTCGACTTACTATGAAATGGGAGTAGACGAGGACAGTCGCATCCGATGCAGCTTTAATCCTGTCGGCACAGTCCAAGCTCGCATCTCCAGCTCGCAGAGTATCTGGGGAACTGGAGGGAATCTACAGAACCAACCTGAGGATATGCTCGAGCTGTTCCACGCAGATGCTGGAGGGATGTATATCTCGATCGACCTCGCGCAAGCGGAGAACCGAGTCGTTGCTTACGAGGCTCTAGAGATGAAGATGATCGAGGCGCTTGAGGCCGGAGTCGACATTCACTCTCTAACCGGAAGCCTGATCCACGGAGTCAAGATCGAGGATGTGACCTACGACATTAGGTCCGATGGCAAGGTGGCGAACCACGGACTCAACTATGGATTCGGCGTAGACAACTTCATCATGCGGTATGAGCTGGATCGAGAACGTGGAAAGATGCTTCACGCTAGATACCACGCTGTTTATCCTGGAATCAAAGAATGGCATGAGAGGATCAAGAGCGAACTGGGGGCAAAGAATCGAATCTTGACAAATTGCTACGGTAGGAGTCGCCGCTTCCTCGACGCTTGGGGAACGGACCTGTTCGAGAAAGCATACAACTTCCGACCGCAGAGTACTATTGCTACAAAGATGAACGATGACGGTGTGAAGTTTCTATACTATCGACAGGATCTATTTGCCGACAGTGACTTCGCCAACACTGTTCACGATTCGATATGGATCTGGACACCTCTATCGAAAGGCCCACAACGGATCGTCGAAGTTGCGACGCAAGTCAAAGACCAGCTTGAGACACCACTGACTATCAATGGACATACTTTCTCCTTACCTGCAGACATCAAGATCGGATACAAGCTTGGACCTGAGAAAGAGATGCTAGAGTGGAAAGCAGCGAAACGCGACTTCACCCGCCCTCAGGATCTCGCGGACGAGCTGAATGAGTACATCAAACAGGCGGCTTGATGACTGGCTAGATTCTTTCCTCGACTATACCGATAACACGGAGCCTAGGCGCTCCTATCGGAAGTGGGTAGGAATCTCGACTCTAGCATCTGTCATGCAGCGGAAGTGCTATATCAAATGGGGCCGAGAAACTTGGTATCCTAATATGTATATAGTATTAGTCGGTCCGCCTGCTGCTCGTAAGGGCACAGCTATGCGCGAGGGTAAAAGCCTGCTGAATAAGATGGGGGTGCAGTTCTCCGCTGACGAGTCCAGTCGGCAAAAGCTAATCACGACTATGAAAGAGTGCCAAGCTGGCGAGCAAGGCGCTGATGGCAAGGTCATCTACCATAGCTCAATGACTATCTTCTCGACCGAGCTGACAGTCTTCCTAGGCTACGGAGAGAAAGAAATGCTCGCCATGCTCTGCGACTGGTTCGACTGTCTTGATCGATTCACCTACGACACGCATGGTAGAGGTCGTGAGGAGATACCAAACGTATGGGCGAACCTGATGGGCGCTACTACACCTGCGCAGCTTCAGGCATCCCTGCCAGAAGGCGCTATCGGATCTGGATTCACCAGTCGAGTCGTCTTCGTATTCGAGGAGGACAAGGAACGGATAGTCATTAAACCAGAGCTGACAACCTTTCAAGAGCGCCTCGGAGAGGACCTGCTAGTAGATCTTGGAGATATCCGTAACCTGCATGGGGAGTTCCGTCCGACTGATGACTTCGAAGAGCTATATACTAAGTGGAGAGTAGAGAGCGAAGACAGCGTAGCATTCAAAGACTACCGTCTCGAATACTACATGCAACGCAGGCCCACTCACCTATTCAAAATCTCCATGATCTTTGCTGCGTCTCGAGGTAGCGAGGGAGATGTCACTGCGCAGGATCTGCAGCGAGCAATCGAAGCCCTGGAGGAAGCGGAGGAGAAGATGCCTCTGGTCTTCTCTGGTGTCGGCACGAACCCACTAGCAGGTCCGCAGATGCGTATCTTACGAATGCTCCGTATGAGAAGAGAGATCGGTCTAGCAGAGCTGAGCGAAGCGATGGCGAATGATCTCAGTCATACACAATTATCCGAAGTAATGAACAGTCTAGTCATGAGTAATCAAGCAATCCTAGATGTGTCAAATAAAAAGCTACTATACAAAGATGAATAAGGTGCATGTCAGACATCCTGAATAAATACAAAGAGCTACAGAACAGGTATAGCGCCCTTGAGGAGAAGCTCAGTCTAAAGCAGGAGGAGCTGGACAGGGCGAGGGAGGCAATCCAGGTAATCCAAAGGGATAAGCGTGATGCGTGGACTGGATCATGTTTACCTGAAGACCTAAAGAAATGGGGCAAAGAGTAATCACTCCTGCGTAGCTGCGTATGCTTGAGAAAGTATCCATGTGATAAAGGTGACTAGAGCTGCTGTGGTAGCTTCATGCGTCCATACGGACTCCCATTTATATCCTCCTGGCCACTGGCCTGTGCTTCGACAGATTTGATAGAAGATGGTCACGGCCGTAGCTGCGCTTGCGCTCCACGCCGCAGCACGATTGCTGTCCTCCTTAGCACGCTCTTGGGCGGTGACCTGTTTCTGAAGCCGAGCGGTTGTGCCTTTGGATTTCTTTAACTCTGCCTGAGATTCGCGTTTGCCCCTGGCGGCTGATTTTGCGGTCCAGCGTTCGGCCTGGACAACCGATTGGGTCTGCTCAAGTTCCTTTTTAAGTGCGTCGTAATGCCTACGCAAATCTCCGAATGATGCGACATTTTTGCTGTCTGGGTAGTGCGGCATTTCTATTTCCTTCGATTTGCTGTCAAGTATTCTTTAGACTACGTCGCCAGCCATACGATAGGAAGTATACTAGAAACTGGGAGTAGTCCATTCGGCTCATCGATCCTCATCTTGGACCTACAAGCTGCGAACTACTCCCAGCTTCGTCACTAATCTAACTGCGGTGAAATTATCCCCACAGTTAAAGCGCGCCCTCCTGCTCCAAGCGCTGCTTGAACTCTCGAGCTAACTGCCTACGCTGGTAGGTATTAGCGCGGACAACTCGCCTGACATCTAGCGACCGCATTCTGACACCGACTAGCTCACTCAGGGCTTGAGTAGGCAACTCCCCCTTGTCAGCAGCTCTCTCCATCCTGATCACTTTCCCTATTGGTGGGAACATCGTCGTTAGGGCAGCTTCCGTCGTCTTCGCCAGTCCAGTCGTCTCGGATATTTCTCCAGGAAATCGCTCGATCGGAGCATCGAGGAAGAAGCTATATCCTCCTCGAGGTAGGAACTCAAACACCTTGGTCATCGGATGCAGACTTGCTGCTATGTCCTTAGCGTTCTGTCTATTCAAATCTAGAATTGGAAGATCAAGCTGTGCATACAGCGGTCTGTTATTATGCAGTCCTATACCAGGAATACCAGATAGATTAATCGCCTGAACCTCATCGAAGTAGTCCGGCTCAGGAAGCGGCCCGAGATCTGCGGCTAGGTTCTCGATCGCGTCCTTGACCTTAGGCATCCTGCTAATACGCCCAGGGTTCTCGATCGTTGCCATTATCATTCTAGGCACATTGTATCGTGTCCAGGAGTAAAATGGCACAAGTCGACGCATGAACTTCTGCTCGAAGTTCGTCAGCTGTCGGTAGTCGTAATGCCACTGGATGGTCGACATCCTAGCAGCCATAGGACTTGCGCCTTTCTCCATCCGATCAATCCACAGAGCCCATCGCGCTGTGTTCTCGGTCATCTGTGCAAATGCATGAGAAGCGGCGACAAGGGGATTCTCTCTACCTGCGACCTTGTTCAGTCGCTCTCCCCAAGTAGACCTCTCACCACGCCCAGCTTTCAGCGCTAGCTGCACTGTCTCTGGTAGGCCGCTCTCTTCAATCGTCTTAATCGGAACTGTCGTCTCAAGCTCTTCCCACAGTCCTCGCTCGATATTATCTGGCACGTCATAGGCTCTCGTCGCACTCATTGGAACACCGACAGACTCGCCTATCTGAGCCAGTTCCTCCCAGCTCTGTACCAGCTTCCCCTCAGCGTTCTTTATCTTCGGGAGCGGTAGCTTTCCTATATCCATCCCAGCTAGAGCATCCAGTTTTTTCTTCATCCCTTTCGGAATTCTAGCTGCCCCATCCGTTGCTATCTGTAGACGGATACCCTGAAGATGCTTCATCATGAACTGACCAGGCACCGGCCATCGACCCTTGACCAATTCCCCATAGTTCGCTCCGACGCCTGCCATCCAATTTGAGTTCCATGCGGAGATCATGTTCCTCATAATATAACCAGGACCAAAGGTCGCCCATCCTTTCCACGCTCCAGTCATCTTATCGATAGTCTGCATAAACTCGCCTACATCATCCAGACTGCCATAAGCTGCGTCTGCCCGTTCGACGAACTCCTTGACAGGCGTCGGCACAACGTAGGTTCCGATGACCTCCTCAACTTTCGATCCATCTTTCAGAACTGTCTTCGTCCGCTCCATAACGGAGTAGCCTTCTTGCAGCTGCGGCTCGACGACTTCGTCTATATACTTACGATACCTACCAGGGTTGCTGAGGATCTCTCCATCTGGTGTTACTCTGAGCGCTATGTTCCCATCATTCAGAACATCGTCCAGAAACATCTTTGTATTCATCCACCTAATATGGTCGACTGATCTCTTCTGTGTGATGTTCTTAATGCTAAGCTCTGTCGTCCTTGTTAGATCCCCGCTCAGAGTAGCGGCTAGTCTCTCCTCGATCGACGAGTACTCTTTCTGATTTACAGCACTCATCCTACCAGTGGGAAACATCTCCTGGCCTGCGGCACCACTAGGGCTTCGACGATTGCGAGCAGAGCTAGTGGGTGTCCTCTCATCGATGACCTTCTGAAGCGTTCGAGTTCGCTTCCCAGGTTGGCCCTCTGCAGCGTGCATATACCGATGATGGAACATCTTATCATCCATCAGACCAAGAGATACTTCCTCCTTAAACTCCTTAGTCGACCGTTCTAGAATCTGCTGGGATAAATCAAACAACTCCTTAGCGCGATCTTTCCCACCTGCAATAATTCCTGCGTCAGCAGCTTGCTCTAGATATAGATTCAACCTACCAGAGTCTCCAAATGCGCCTAGGAGAACTTCCTCTTCTGGTGTCATAAGTTGGAATAACTCATCCATCTCATCTTGGAGGCGAGTGATAGCATTCTCCGATAGAGCTGTTCGCTCAGCGTGCATCTCTATCACGCGATCTCCGACATCTCCCAGACCTCGAAGTCCGAACTTAGGCCCCAGGAAATACTTTTCAATCCCCTTACCGAGTGCGCCAGATTTCTCAATAAGCGATCGACCGACACGACTCGCTCCCTTCGCTGCAGCAACTCCAGGCACCCAATTTAGAGGGTCTAGCACCATAGCCATGACCAGGCCTGCGGACGCTGCTTCCCACTTTGATGCCCCTCCTGCGATAAAGAGATCATTGTAGGTCAACTTCTTTGCGCCATCTATCTCAACGAATGGTAGCGAGTCTCCGAACTCAATCCCTGCCTGCTTGAGGGCTTCCCATGCGCTGTCTGTGCGCATCAGCTCGTGAGCGTATCCTGCTCCTGTATGCTCACCAATACTGAGCATATCAATAATAGGATTCAGCGAGGTCTCGAGAGCTGCATCAGCTCGGCCTGGTATACTAACTTCTCCTTGGCGAGCCAGTACGTCTTCGTACTCATCATATCGACCGATCCGTCGGAACTCCTCCTCCAATCGAGCGGTCTCTCTCCTTGCTCCTCGCTCTGTACTCTCTTGCCTCTGTGTCAGATCCGTACTAGTACCAAACGTACTAGCTGCTCTTAGGTCCATATCAGGCGTGCCTGAGGGCAACGCTCGATACGCCAGAAGCTTAGCCCTGAAGTCACTCCCTCCAGAAACCGGACCTCTCGTATTCATAAGATTCTCGATGCCCATTACGGCCTCTCAGTTGTGTCAGACGCATTTGGATACGTCCATACAGGTGTGAAGGGCTGAATACCTCCAGTAGGCATTAACGGGCCTCGCTCCATCTCGACCCGCTCGTCCGGCACATCAGTTCTTGCTCCTGTCTCTGTAACCCTATACAGATACGGATCGAAGTCTAATCCCAGCTCCTTCAACACTGGAATAGCTGCAGCAATTTCGGACTTCTCCAAAGTCTGCATTGTTTTCTCAAGATGAGACATAGCTTCTTGCCTCGGCTTTCCATAGACGTCCTGCATATATTGAGAATACCAGGCTCTAATTGTTTGGTCTATCTTGAATGCCTCCGCTGACGCCGGCGCAATCTCCGTCCCGTATGTCTTATCTAATATCAGAGGTATCATCTCTGACGCATACTTGGTAGCCTGGGTTTCAAAGAGAGTATTAAAACTACCCATGATGCTTTTTTGACCTTCCGCTGTCGTAGACATCGACCGAAGATCCCTAAGATCGGTAGCTCTATTCTGCAGTGTATTAACTGCTAGTATTTCACCAGGGTTATCGCGGAGTAGCTTAGCTCTGTCTGGATCCCCTGCGGACTCATACATCCCAGCTGCGATCAGCAAAGTCTCTCTTGCCTGATCTTCTTTGCCTGCCGAAGACTGCATAATCGCGCTGTTCTCCAGCGTTCTTGCGTTTACAAGCTCGAGTTTCTGCCTCTCAGTGATATCCCTGTCCATCTCGAGCTCAAGCGATTTTGCTCTTATCTCTCCAAGATTTATATCCCTCGGCCCGACCTGATACGTAGCAGCCAGCTGTCGTGCCTGGGTTGGATCAGTGACTATCTGTAACGCCTGTCTGTATATGACTCCTCGAGCCTCTCTGTAAGCACGATCGAGATTAGAGAAAAACACCGAAGGGTCTCTCGCACCAGCTTGTCGCAGGTACGTCTCAATCTGATCGTATATTAGCTTGCGATGCTCAGGGTCGTCTCCGCCAAGATCTCCCAGTACCGCAAGACGCTGCCGGACTTCATCCATTGAGTTAATCTTCGTCCTCAGCGTCGCGATTATCTCATCCGCTGCAGTTGGGGCCTCAGCTCCTGCGAACTGATGAACCGTTGTCCGGCCAGCCTGAAGGTCTTCTAACTCTTTCTGAACAGTAGACCTACTTGTGGCTAGTCCCTCAGGAGACGACATATCTAGAGTGTCTACTGTCGCCTCGGCGCTAGCGATTTCTCCTCCCAGCGCTGTTTCAGCTGTTCTCGTCCGACCAGCTAGCCTTCCCTCAATCTGACTGACTATATCAGTAAATCCTTTTGCCCTCGCCTGTTCAATAGCGCCCTGGTAATCGCCTGCTTCAGCGACCTGTAGAATCCCCTGCTTGAGCTTATCGTCCCTCTGCCTGTTAAACGTCCGCTCATCCCTACGATTCATAAGCGTCTGCCGTGCGAAGCCCATTCCTATAGGGATACCTTCAGTGATCCCTTGGATAGCGGCCCTGCCCATTTTCGTCCAAGCACTCATTATTAGTTTCCCTTCACTTCGTTGCTACTTTATAGGTGGTATACGCGCTAGCCGCCGTACCTATCAACTGCGTGATATCTGTTAAGAAGGATCCATCATTACTACTTCCGCTAAGACCGCTCCCAGTCAAGACAGCGATAAGAGTTTTGCGTTTCTCCTCGCCTAGCTCTCCGAACCAATTATGCGGAGTGTACGTAAATGCATCAACCCCCTCGTCGCTCTCTAGAATCACATTCCCAGAGTCTGACATCCCTCCTGCTATGAATGCTCGAAGAGCTACATCGAACTGCGCGTCAGTGAAGAATCCTTGACCCTCAAGTAGGCTCTCTTCCATTGCCTCCTTGAAGTCTCTATACACGACTGGATCGATGCTACCATCCTCTTTCAGAACTCGAAGCGTGGCCATCTGCGCATCAACGTCTCCTTGGAATCTATCATGTAGCTCCTCTGGTAGATTCCATAGAAACTTTGTAACTTCCCTCCACGCAGTTTGGCCTACACCAGAATTGGTATTTAATCGACTATCTATGGCCCGACCTTCTGAGTCGTATTCTCCTTCATATGGATATAGATCTCTGACGTTCACGGCTTCAGATTCCATAATACCTGCCCAGACATCGGTCATACGCTTCTCTTCCAGATTCGCTCTCCTATTCCCATCGACGAATCTCTCTGCCTCCATGCCGAAGCTTCTAGCGATTGTCCTATTCGAGTTCCCGTGCGTCTCGTCGAAGACGCGATTCGCTTGAAGCCACTTAGCCTGCTCAGTTGGGAAGAAATCACTTCCTACCTCCTGAATAGCTACATTGACAGCCGCCTGCTTCTCATCCGGTGACAGTCCCTCGGAGAAGAAGATCTTATCCACTCTGTGATCTAGAATAAACTTAGCCATCGTGAATGTCTCGTCCGACAGTCCGAACTGCTCAGCTACATTCCCGATAGTGACGGCCCACTGTCTATCCGACTCCTCGACAGCCTGGCCGAACTTGTCCCTATCCAGCTCAAGCTCATCAGCAAGCTGCGCATACTTCGCAACTCGTTCCTGATTCTGAAGCAGAACTTTCAGGCCCAGCTCTCTGGCTCTCAGAGTCGGCACGCTCTTAACCGAAATCGTCCCTCCTTGCTGAAGAGCCATCGTTTCTTGCTCAGTAGGCGCTCTACCCATTATAGCAAAGAAGCCATCTCGAATATCCTCGGCTGACGAACCCTCAGGCAATCCCAAGAGCGCCACATTCATCTCAGTATCTTCGACCCCGACTTGGCCTAGAACATCGGCCCACTCAGTTGCGATCGTCGCGCTCGTAGCTAGAGTTGAGTTCCTAATATCCGCGTTGATCTGTTTAATAGCTGCCGCAGTAGTCTGCTTATCCAAACCCAGCTTTTGCAGAGCGATCTCTAGATTCTCATTAAACTGTCGGATAGTCTCATCGAACTGCTCCTTGCTCAGACCTAGAGTCGCATCGAACTGCCTAGTCGACTCATAAAGAGATCCAATCCCTGTCATAGCCTCAGTCAAGAGAGCGGTTGATTGCGCTGTGTAATCTCGTGCCTGTTGCCTAAGCTGAAGCTGGGTTGACGCCTTTAGAGCGTTAGCATCGCTTTCGAGGGCCTCAAATGCGCGAGACGCACGTCCGGTCTTTGGCCCACCAGGATCAATGCCGAACTGTCGACCGAGACGCATTCTTGCCTCCTGCGTATTCTGGTCGATCTGATCCAGTTGGAGTTTAGTCTCCGCCTCTAGATCGAATCCCATCTCATCAATTATTTCCTGTAGACGCTTCTCGATCGTAGCGACCATTCCCTCTTCAGGATCTCCATACCGCTGATTCAGATACTCCATCCGCATCTCAACGGGAAGCATCCCTAGCTCTGCCCATCCGATCTCTTCCCCAGCGCTAATCCTGTCGACGATAGCGAACAGGTCGTCCTGTGTAGGAGGATCTTCTGTCGGCGCTAGTCCATTCGCCAAACTCTCCAGATAATTATTCTGCATATCTATAGGCAGCTTCAGCAACTCATCAGGCGTTATAGACTCGCCTCGGCCGATCTTATCCACGATTGCGTAAAACTCATCTACAGAGAAATTATCCTTGGTTAAATCACCGTTCTCATCTACAACCTCGTCTGCAGTCTCTGCAGGGTCCTCTGTCTCGTCCACAGGAGGAGGAGTGTCAAGAATATCGGGCGTGAAGTCCGCTTCATTATCCATGAACCGAGCTAATTCCTCGGGTCCTGTCGGTTCCCGACCAAACCTATCCATGAACCGAGCCGCGCCAGTTGTCTCATCTACAGGAGGAGGTTCGCCTGGAGGAGGTTCGCCACCTGCTGGATCTTCTTCGGAGCCAGGAGCAGGCCAATCTCCAGCGCCTGTTGTGTCATCCGCTGTCTCGCCTCCAGCACCTGTTATTGCGTCTGCGTTCAGGGTATTAATGCGAGCCTGATAAGAGCTGATATACTGATCATAACCTGGCGCGCCGTTAAGCTTAAGCCATTCCGCCAAGCGAAGTGCATGCTGTGCCTCTGCCAGGGTCATCTCCGATACTGGCGTCTGCGCTGTAGCAGCAAACTGATTTCGAACCTCCTCAATCGACCTCTCCGAAGGCGGACCGCCACCAGGAGGAGGGTCCTCTACAGGAGGCGGTTCTCCAGCACCAGCTTCCGTCCCAAGCATCATACTTCCAATAACCCCATCGTCCAGGAGCTGCCGTGCGGCACTCTCTCCACCAGCCTTGAAGTTATTGAACAGAGCCTCTCTCTGCGACATTGACATGCCAAAGATCTCCTCGCCAAAGATCCGCTGGAAATCCTTCTCTAGCTCTTGGTTCTTAACTTCCTTCTTTGCCTCGGATGGTGACATTCCCTCAGCTATCAGCTGTAGACCATCCGGCAGATTCTGCCCAGTCTCCTGCATAATAGCCATGAGACGCGTCGCTTGTCGCTGATCCATCTTCCCACTCGAAAAGGCATCAGCAAGTGCAAAGTACTCATCTTGGGTATAGCTGAGTCCTTCAGGCGGCGCGGCAGTCTGCTGTGCGATGAAGTCCGTCAACTGCTGTGGAATCTCTGCTCCCTGAGCAGTCAGCAGCTCATGAAGTCGATTAGCGTCTGCAAGATTCGCATCATCGCCTGACAACCGATCAGTGAGAGCGAAGATCTCATCATTTGTATTCTCAGCAAGGTCGCTAACATCAGCGCGGTTCGGAATTGGATCTGCCTGGAACTTACCTTCGATAGCCCTTGCGAGCTCAGATTCACTTGGGTCTCTACCGTGGTACCCACGGAACTTATCGATAGCCTCTTGCCTTAGACGATCCTGCTCAGCGTCGACTCCAGCAAAGACTTCTTCGTCCGTCCTCGACGGAGTAAACGGGGCAACGACTGATCCAGGATTAGCTATCTCCTGAGTTATCTCTTCATCTGTTGGATCTCGACCGAGGCGGTTGTAGAGAGTCTCTCGCATCTCTATTCTAGCGAGGCCAGAACTCGACGAATCATGAACAGACCCAGGATTACGTCGCTCTCGGACTATCTCTTCCTTTGTAGGCTCTCGCTGGAGTCTATTGCGGAGCGCATTTTCCGCGTCCTCAGAACTAATTTGGAAGGGATCACCAGAATACTGAAATCCCTCCTCTCCGTGGCTCCAGGTATGGCTATATCCCCCTTCGTCTTTACTAAGTTCGACCTCAAATACTCTCTCGAAGTCGAACGGAGTCACATTAGGATGATCTTCCTTAAGGCCTTGTAGCCATTGATTGACTAAATGCTCTCTGGACCCTAGATCCCAATTATCCCAACTTTGCTGTAATTCATCGCTAGAAATCCCGAAGAGTCCCTCGAGCTTCTGCGTTCCTATAGCGTGTGTTACAGACTCATCTGCCCTACGAAAATCCAATCCTGTATCAGGATCCCAAGTCCAGTCATTTTCGGGTCCGATAGATATCCCGAATACTCTCTCAAAATCCGCAGGGGTTACATTATTATGAGTCTTTCCAGCCAGTCTAATCCACTGGTCCACTTGACCCTTTTTAGCGCCAGGACTAAGTAAGTCCCAGGAGTTCATTATGGCCGAGGTCTGAGAGGCCTCTTGAAGAGCTCGCCCTTCATCTATAGATATGGGAGCGTAATCTTCCCCAATATCGCTCCTCTCTCTATCCAGGTCAGGATCAGCCCCATAACCAGGAGGAGGCTCGAAGATACCACCATCAGGCGCTATCTTACCTCTGGCCCCACTTCCATCACCACCAGCAGCGGCATAGAACTCACTAGCTCCTGGCAAATTGAGTCTTATGGCTTCCTGCACATCCGCTAGCGGTAAGCCCGCATAACCACCATTCGCCTCGATCTTATCTACTAAGGCTAGATACTTATTCTGGGGGCTTTCCTTCTTCTCAGTAGGCGTAACCACCGGCTCCGTTACTAGTGGCTTTGGCGTCGGCTTTCTCGACGCATCAAGTTTAGTCTGCGCTGTCGAGGCTGCCGCCGTTCCTGTCGGGCCTCCTTGCGGAACTGCTGGCCCAGCTGGTTTAGGGCTAGGAGCAGGCGGCTGTGGCGGAGGAGGACTGGACTTAGCAGCAGCGGCAGGTTTTCGCTCAAAGCGCCCACCTGGAGCATACTGCGGCTGGTAGTTATTGATATGAGTCTGGGACGCTGTATTATACTCCTCAACGCTCCCTGGAAGAGACGCTGGATTTAGCCGTCCGGTCTGAATATCAATACGCTGCTGAAAAGTAAGATTCCTCTTACCTGTTGCGTTACTTGTATTGTCGGCTACAACGACTGTCATTTTTATCTCACTTTGGTGATTTTTTCACCACAGTTGGCTTACTCGTTGTCTTCGTCATCGAGCGAACCTTCCAGCGCCTCATAAACTCGAACATACAACAGGGGACTACTAGCCCCATATATCTCCTCGACGCATTTCAATATCAGCGTCTTCTTCTCTGACTTCAACTTACCCCTTGGTAGGATGCCGAATGTCTCTTCATCTGGCGACCCTTGAATAAGTTGAGCCAATTTTTCCTTCCTGATAATCTCTTTCCCGTCAGCCTTCTCGTCCGGAGCTCGAAGAGCTACGCAGCAAACTAAGCCGAGTGCGATCGGTCGCCTCGTATCTTCTTTCAGTCCCTCCAACTCCTCAAAAGCTTTCTTCTGTTCCTCCAGCGGAGCGTTCCTATTATTTAATACGAGCGCCAGCCGCCGAGATTTAACTGCTTGGACTTCACTCATATTGGCGTCCATCATAGGGTTTCCGTCTGCGTCTATGATAGGCTGATTGAAGTCAAACACGTCCATATCCAACTTAACCTCGGTCGTCATTGTTCTTTCCTATTTCTTCGCGGCGATTACAGTGTCACAGTAATACTTCCATCCATCGAACGCTGCCTGGATAGCAGCGTATCCAAGAGCTATATAGCTGCCTTCCATCTGTCCACTGGTTGCTAGCATGATACTAGCAGCTCCAGCTCCGACCTTCTTTGAGATCAACGATCCTACTCGTTCCTTGGCAAAGCCTCCTAACGGCTTGATTGCAGCAAAGAGCGAACCCATCTTAACCTCCAGGTTAATGGTTAACGGTTATCTTTTCTTCGGTTTAGCAATGATAGGCACTTTACGACCCAACCGCTTGGCTGCTTTCTTCGCCGCAGCTTTTCCTGCTGGCGTATACGCGTAATGCTTACCGCCTACCTTGGGCATGATATGCCTCCTTATGCGTCAGTGATATCGGACAACTGCGTCACGGCAGTCACAGCTGTATTTGTCACCAGCCATGCCTTCAAACCGCCGT
>Ga0208919_1000657_pt1 | contig 22108 bp, 24 predicted proteins | sample 4_EtaG_FD_184076 | JGI IMG/M metagenome (GOLD analysis project Ga0208919, IMG submission 184076) | Marine viral communities from the Subarctic Pacific Ocean - 4_ETSP_OMZ_AT15127 metaG (SPAdes) (version 3) | ecosystem: Environmental > Aquatic > Marine > Oceanic | place: Pacific Ocean | collected...
GCATTGACCAATCTAAATTAGTTCCTTTACTGACAAGTGCTTTACAAGAAGCAATAACAAAAATAGAAACTTTAGAAACTAAAGTAGCGGCATTGGAGAGTGCATAATGGCACTAACTAGACTAGGATTAAATCAATCAGTAAATTTAGCGAGCAACGTTACAGGCACGCTTGCTACAGGTAATGGTGGTACAGGTGCTACAAGCTTTGCTCCTGGTAAACTTTTACAAATTGTTACAGCAACTGAAGCAACAGAATTAGATTTATCAAGTGAAACATTTACTGATGTTGGTTTAAGTGCGGCTATTACACCTTCAGCTACTTCAAGCAAGGTACTAGTTTTTTGGAATATACATGGCAGAATAATGGAAAGTGCAAATGGATATGGCAGTAGATTAGTAAGAGGTACTACAAATATTTGGTCAACAGTAAGACCTTATTATATATTTGGTGATTATACAAATGAAAGACATGCTCCTTCTTTTAATTATTTAGACTCACCGTCCACAGTGGCATCGACTACTTACAAGATACAAGTAAACACAAATAGTGATAAAAGGGTTCTTTTTAATGCTAATGACATCCCTTCAATTATTACACTTATGGAGATAGCAGCATGATTAGAAAAGCAGACGCATTACACAGTTTGAGACCTAAATCTAAATTTGCAGTTCGTGGAGATGTAATTGAATGGTTTGATACTGAACAAACTCAACCTTCTCAATCAGAAATAGACGCAGAAGTTATAAGACTTCAAGCAGATTATGACGCAAAAGAATATCAAAGACAAAGAAAAAAAGAATATCCTACAATAGAAGAACTTGTAGTTGCTTTATATGACACGGATGACAAAGCAGATATAGAAACAAAAAGGGCTGCGGTAAAAGCAAAATACCCTAAACCTGCATAATGACTTTCGCTGCCGCATCATTCGGTGAGCGTGCCTTTTCCGAAGACATTTTTCAACATATTTATGTAACACCAACAGGTGTTTCCGGCACATTTAGTCTTGGCACAGCTACTGTAACAGGTTCTGCTATTGTAACACCTAGTGGTGTTCAAGCAACTTTTTCTGTAGGATCTGTCACTGTTAGTGTAGTCACTTTAGTTCCAGTCACTGGACTGGCGATGACTTCTAGTGTTGGATCAGTAACCGTCACTGGTACGGCTGTAGTTTCACCTTCTGGTTTAACTATTACCTCATCCCTTGGAACAGTAACTGTTTCAGGTTCTGCTGTTGTAGAACCAAGTGGTGTTGCGGCAACCTTTAGTGTAGGTGATGTAAGTGTTAGTGGTACAGCTGTTGTACAGCCATCTGGAGTTTCCTCGACATTTAGTGTTGGAGATGTTACATTAGAATCTAGGTATTTTCCTACTGGTGTTCAAGCAACCTTTGGTCTTGGCACTGTCACTGTAATTGCTTCCGCTGTTGTAATACCAACGGGTGTAGCGATAACGTCTGCAGTAGGTGACCCTAAACTAACAATCTGGAATGGTGTAGATGATTCCAGTACAAACACATGGACTGTCGTTCCAACAGGATAAGGAGATAATATGGCTGATTCGACAATATTAAATTTAGACCTCCAGACAACTGGTGCAAACGCTGGTACATGGGGTAGTAAAACAAACGATAACTTAGAGAAAATAGAAAATGCAATTAAAGGATATACATCTGTATCTATTACAGGTACATCCCAGGCATTAACTGTTGCTAGTGGTGGTACAGGGGACCAACAAAGTAGAGCAGTTTTAAATTTAACAGGAACACTTTCAGGCGCAACAGCGTTGACTTGTGAAGCAAATCCTAACTGGTATGTTATAAAAGATTCAACAACAAGAGCTGGTAATTCACTTACTTTTGGTCCTGCTGGTGGAACACCAGTAACTTTAACTAATACATGTTTACATTTTATTTACACTGATGGAACAACTGCTTATCATATTCCAGAAAATTTACCAAACATGACACTTACTGGAACTTTAACTGTTGGTAGTGATGTTTCACTTAATGGTGGAGCTTTTGTATTTAATGAAGCTGGAGCAGATAGAGATGCTAGATTTGAAGGAGATGCAGATACAACTCTTTTACAAACAGACGCAAGTACTGATAGAGTTGGTGTAGGAGTAGCAGCACCTAGTGCTAAATTACATGTTAATCAATCTTCAGCAACTGGTTCTCAACCAGTTTTAGAACTAGAACAATTAGATCAAGATTATGCTTTTACTAACTTTGTTGGTACATCAGCTTCTGATAGCTCAAAAAGTTTATCTTCATCTACAGCTTCTGCTGGAAGTAAAGCAGGAGCAATAAGGGTAAGAATTAACGGTACTGAGCGTTGGATTAGATTTTACGATAGCGCTGTATAGGAGACTAAATGACGCTAGTAAAAGTTCAGGTAGCACCAGGAATAGACAAACAAGATACTGAATACGGCGCTGAAGGTAAATGGATTGATTGTGATAATGTTCGTTTTCGTTATGGACTTCCAGAAAAAATAGGTGGTTGGTCAAAGGTATCTACAAGTGCTTTAGTAGGAGCAGCAAGAGGAATTGTAACTTGGTTCTCTTTAGACGGCGATCAATACACAATTACTGGAACTAATAAAAAACTTTACGCTTATCAAAATCAAGAATGGTATGACATCACACCAATAAGAGAAAGTGGTGCATCAATAACTAATTTTACAACAACAAATACATCTACATCTGTCACCGTAACAGACGCTACCCATGGTGCTATAGAAGGTGACTTTGTTACTATATCTAGTGTGTCAGGAACTGCTAATGGAATTACAGCTAGTAATTTACAAGGTGAATTTGAAATACAATCAGTCACTGATACAAACAATTATGTTATTACAGCTAAAGCTGCAGCTACGGGTACTGGTGCTAGTGGTGTTACAGGCACGGCAGAATATCAAATAAATACTAACCCAGCTTTTTCTATTCAGGGTTATGGATGGGGTGCAGGCACATGGGGATTATCTACATGGGGTACAACAAGAGCTGGCCTTGCAGCGCCAGACTCAGTACAGTTAGACTCAGGTAAATGGTCCTTGGACAACTGGGGAGAAGATGTATTATGTCAACAACTTAATGGAAGTTTATACTACTGGGATACTTCTGCAAGTACTTCAACAGTTCAACGTGCAAATAGAACTGCTGTTTCAGGTGCCCCAACATCTAGTAGATTTGTATTAGTTTCAGGTACTGATAGACATGTTATTTGTTTTGGAACAGAAACAACTATAGGGACTTCATCAACAAGAGATGATATGTTTTTACGCTGGTCAGATCAAGAAGACCCAGCAACATGGACACCTACTGCTACTAACACGGCAGGCTCACAAAGATTAACAGATGGGTCTAAACTTGTTACAGCTAAACGTTCACGTGGTGCTGTATTAATTTGGTCAGATACTGCACTATACCAAATGCAATTAATTGGATCTCCATTTACTTTTGGTTTTCAACAACTAGGTTCTGCTTGTGGTTGTGTGGGTCAACACGCAGCTGTAGAATCTAATGGTAGATCTTTTTGGATGGGAATTGATTCTTTCTTCATGTTTGATGGTTCAGTTCAAAAAATACCATGCAGTGTAGAAGATTATGTATTTAAAGATATTGATCAAGCCTCACAAAAAGATACTTTTGCAGGATTAAATACCGAGTTTAACGAAGTAACTTGGTTCTATTGTTCTAATGGATCTAATGTTATTGATCGTTGTGTAACTTTTAATTATCAAGAAAACGTTTGGAGCGTTGGCTCATTATCTAGATCTTCATGGGCAGATAAGGGTGTGTACGGTTTTCCATATGCGCTTGATTATGCATCAACAGATACTGCTTCTACAATCAGTACAATAACTGGGCTTACTGCCGGAAGAAGTTATATGTATGCACAAGAAAATGGAAATGATGCTGATGGTTCAGCTTTATCTTCACACATTACTTCAGGTGACTTTGTTATTCCAGAAGCTGGTGAAAGACTAATGTCTATAAAAAGATTTATACCTGATTTTAAAAATCAAGCAGGGACTGTTAATATTGAACTTAACTTTAAATTATATCCTGCAAGTACTGCAGTTACTAATGGTCCTTATGCAGTTACGGCTTCTACAACTAAAATAGATACACGAGCACGTGGCAGACAAGCATCCTTAAAAATATCTAGTTCAGCTATTGATACTACATGGCGATATGGAACTTACCGTGCAGAAATACAACCAGATGGAATGAGATAATGGCACAGATAAATATACCACGATTACCACAAGCACCTTCTGAATATAGTGAAGCACAGATTAATCAATTAATACAAACACTAGATCAATTAATACAATTATTAAACAGCTCTTATACACCTGAAACACTTAGGAATGATGATGAAGCTTTTAACTGGTTTATATCATAATGGCTAACGCATATAAAAAAGTAATGGTAACTAAATCTTCTACGGGAGATCATTCTATCTATACATGTCCAGCTGCTACAACAGCTATTATTAAAACCGCTTGGGTTTATAATGGTTCTGGGGGATCAGCACAATTAACGTTAAAAATCAATAGTACAACTATTGCTTTTGATGGAGCTGTAGCAGATAAATACACAAAATCATGGTTTTACCTTGCTTCTGGTGATATAGGTGTATTAGAAGCTGGAGATATATTAAAAATTAATACAAATGCACAGCCAATCACTGTGTATTTAAGTTTACTGGAGATATCATAATGATTGAAATACAACAAAATACTTGCTATAAGGAGAGAATATGCCTATAAAAGATGACGGAGTAGTAGAGTACGTTGAGATAGATGGCGAACAGGTACCAAAGATCGTTGTCCCAGCAGAAATAACTATTACCAATACGGAAACAGGACAAGAATACGGTTCAGCTAAAGAGGCTGAAGATGATGTTGCAAATCCTGCCACTGCTACAAAAGCGGAACACATCAAGCAAGATGTTGTTATCCAAGCAGCAATTCATAAAATACTTGAGGGTAAAGCAGGAGACGTTTAATGGTTGACGAAGCGCAAAGACAAAGACAAGCTGCCAGAGTAAGAAAAGGCATTGCAAATAGAAGACAATACGCACAAAGCCGTATTGCCGATAAAAGAAACAGACCAGGAGCTTACGGGTTAGATAGAAGAGGTTACAACCGTGATATTGTTAATAGACAATATTTTGGAGATAGAGCTAATAGAAATACGAGACAGGCAGTAGATCAACTAATGGATCTAGAAGACAGATTTACAAATCGTCCTGATGACAATAAATTTTCCACTGGTGAATTAAGAGATTTTCGAAATGCTTTTAATTATTTAACAGGTTTACAAAATAATAAAGATAACATTAACCCTATGTATTTGCCAAATGATGAAGATTCTTTGGATAGTGATTACCCTAATTTTGCTTATGGAATTGAAGATACACCAATGTACACAGGTATAGGTGAGGGAACATCTGTAAGACCATCAGAATTATATGCGGATTCTAATTATGATGTAGGAAACATGACAGGTACGCGTCCTGATGCTGACATGAGTAGATCAAATCCTTATTTAAAAGATTTATCATACATGACTGCTGGACCACAATACACAGATGAAGATTTCTTTATGACAATACCCGGCACAGACGGTGCTGGCCAAAGATATATTGGACCAAGATTAGATGAATTAGATGAAACAGTTAGATTTGAAGACATGGGATATGAATTACAAAATCCTAATCCAACAAGGATAACTAACTTTGATGAATACATAACTGATATAACAGGAAAGACTCCAATAGAAACTGCTCCTTTAGGTTATTATAATGGTGAACCAGTTGATAGAGAGTTTGCCCCTAATGCTTATGAAAGAAGACAGATGCAAGATCAAATGTTAGGACTAGGTAGTTTAGGTCAAAATTTAAATGACCTTTCTAGTAATCAACTCCCTGACGCTTTTGAATACCCTTTTCCTTCTCAAAACCCTTTTCGTCGTGAAAAAACTTTAAGTAGAGAAGGATTAGATCAAATGGCAGGAACATTTGGATTACCTTTTGAGTTATTTCAAGACCCAACTGCTGATGGTGGTTTTATAGATTACTTAGGTAGAAAAATTCAAGGTGATGAAATAGATGAAGAAAACTATGAGCCTTATCAAGAACCAACATTAGAAGAAAAAAGAAGAAGATTTATGGAAGCTTATGGATAAACAAAATCAAGGCATAGGCGCATACAAAGATAGACCTGGTTACTTTTTAGGTGGCATGGTCGGTGGTGCAATATTAGGTGCACTTGTTAATAAGATTCAAGGAAAAGATTGGAAACGTGGAGCTATCTTTGGTGGCATAACAGGTGGACTAGGTTCTGGATTTTTAGGTAGTACAGCTGGTAAAGCAGCAATTGCTAAGATGCAACCAGGTTTTTTTCAAACACTATTACAAGGAGCTAATCCGGCTATAGCTGGAACAATAGGTGGAGCTGGTGCAGCTTACATGGCTGATGATCCAGCATTCCTTAAAAGAAAACAAGAAGAAGAAATGGCACGTTTAGAAGACGAACAACGAAGAAAAAATAAAAAAATGTATGAAAATTGGTATACTAATCCTTGGGATAATTTTAATGATGGCGGTGAAGTAATGGTAGAAGAAGAAACACAAATAGCTTCTGCACCACATCCAATGGAAGGTTGGTATGACATGTATGATGACATGATTAACTCCGGTGAATTTAAAGGAACGTTTGATGAGTTTATGGAAATGATAAACAACTCTGACTATGATGTTCCAATGGCAGCACGTGGTGGAAGAATCCATGCTAAAGATGGTTTGTGGGCAAACATACATGCAAAAAGAAAACGAATTGCAGGTGGTAGTGGAGAAAAAATGAGATCACCAGGTTCACCTGGTGCACCTACAGCTAAAGCATTACGTGATAGTAAAGCTGGTGGTGGAATAAGTGATTTAGACATGCGTCTAGGAGGCGCATCTAATGGACCAGGAACAGGAACGTCAGATGATATTCCTGCAATGTTAAGCGATGGCGAATTTGTAGTCACCGCAAAAGCAGTAGAAAATCTAGGAGGAGGAGATCGTATGCTTGGAGCACAAAGGATGTACCAAATGATGAACAAGTTAGACCCGAATTCGCAAACACCAGCGGAGATGACAACAGTCGGATATGCTTAGTGGAGTGGAGATTTTTTAAAGAAGACGATCTTGAGTGGATCTTAAAAGCCACTAAAGATATGTTTGAAGAGTCGGAGTGGAGTGACGGGGAATATGATAAAGATAAGGTAACGCGTTATTTTTATCATGTTATTGATAATCCTTTATATATGTTTGGGATTATTGCAACAAAAGGCGAAGAGAAAATTGGTTTTATGACAGGTGAAATAATTCAGTTTTCTTTTATGAAGGATGTATTTGCGAAGGAATCGGAATTGTATGTAATTCCATCTGAGCGGGGAAAAATGGGTGGTTTATTTATGATGAAAAAATTTATAGAGTGGGCTAAAAATAATAAAGTTCGTGAAGTTCATTTTGAACCATCAGTTAACGGAGGGAGTATAGATAAATATGATGCTCTTGCAAAAAAATTAGGTATGAATAAAGAACCAAACTATAGGATTAAATTATGAGTGGGTCACCGGGAACTCCAACAGGAGATACTGCGATACGATATCAATCGGAGATGCCAGAAATCATGGCACGTAAGCTTGGGCTTATGGACCAGGCAGTTAATTTAGCAAAAACAGGACAAGCAGGATCTTATAATCCTACATTACCAACACAACAAGTAGCTGGATTTACGGGTCAACAAAAAGATGCATTTAATTTAGCTTCACAAGGAGTAGGTGCTTATCAACCTTATATGCAGAATGCTGCATTTTTAGCAAATAGATCGGTTGATCCTAATGCTTATAAAGATTTCTTAAACCCTTATCAATCTTATGTTACTCAAGGAATTGAAGACCAATTTGCTAAAGCACAGAACGATGCAAATATGCAAGCATCTAAAGCTGGCGCATTTGGTGGAGCAAGACAAGGAATTCAAAGTGCTGAATTAGCAAGCCAACAAGCACAAGCAGTTGGTTCATCTTTAGCGCAAGGCTATGGACAAGCACAACAAACAGCAAATCAAGTATATGGTCAAGGTGCACAACAACAAGCAGCATTAGGTCAACAAGCACAGCAAATGAATATGGGAGATATTTCAACCTTAATGCAGACTGGTGGAGCACAACAACAATTAAAACAACAAGAGTATGATGCAGACTATAGACAACAAATACAACAAATGTATGAACCTTATCAGCGTATGGGCTTTGTTTCAGACATTTTCCAAGGTGCACCTACAAGTGCGTCGTCTTTGGCTATGGCTACAACACCACAAGCTAATCCTCTTGCACAAGCAGTAGGAGCAGGTATAACTGGTTTAGCAGCATACGAATCATTTAAAGATTAAAAGGAGAACCATGGCGGGGAATACTTTAAACAGACCTTTATTTAAAAAAGGACCAGACGGTCAAATGCGACAAGCATATAGATTTGGTGGTTTTGGGAACATATTTAAATATGGTTTTAAAAATGCATTTCAAAAAGATCCACAGTTTGAAATGTTTAATTATAAAGATAATCCTCCTATAACTTATGTTGATGAGTTTGGTGAAACCAAAACACTTAACACTCAAGAAGTACTTCCTAAAGATGTAAACAATCAACAAAATATTTATGGTCAAGATTTAGATGATAGTTTTTATAACATGGACTCTACAATGGAAAACATGCGTAATAAAAACAAAAACAATCCTCCTATTTTTGAAAGAACAGAAGAGATTACTGAAACTGATTTGTTTGGTAATAAAAAAACGATTCCTGGAACTACTAAATTTAATGCAGCCAATATCTACAATGCACCTTTTACTAACTTTGGTACGCTTAAAGAACGTTGGAGAACTATGGATCCTGCAACTAAAAAGAAAGCAGTAAAAAACATTATTGCAACAGGAACTATTTACAGCATGTTCCCTGATTGGTTAAAAGATGATCCAGTAGCAAAAGAGATAGAGATTGAAAGTGTAAGTCAAACTTTTGAAGAACAAGGATTACCTACTCCAGCATTATCTTATGAAGAAGCTACAACATGGGGACCGGAAGGTGACCCTTCAGTTACTATGGCCGGAATGGAAGAGTTTGTAGCTATGTCAGATGAAGAAATTGCAAACAAGGAAAAAGAATTACAAGAAGAAAAATCAATATTAGATTCTAGTTCTAACTCAGCAGTTACTAACAATGATGATGCCGATGATTTAAATACTAATAAAGGTGAAAGTAATTTAGCACCTGGTGTAGAAGAAGAATCTGCATCAATGGGGTACAGTAATGAAACACAAGCAGATAAAATTTTAAATAAAGGATTTGATTTAACAGGAGCTTATGCTGCTGAAGATCCTGACATAGAAATTAAAAGTATTGAAAATACAAAAGCAGAGCTTATGTCTTTAATGGGTGACGATAGTAAAATGATGAACACAATGATGTTAATGCAATTAGGTTTATCTTTGATGAGTGGTAAAACTAATAGACCTGGTTTAGGTGGTTTTTTAGATGTAGCAGCAACAGCTGGTAAAGAAATATTACCAATAGCAATGCAAAATTTAGCTAACAAAACAAAGCAAGAAAAAGAAATTGCACTTGCAGCGTATGAAATATACCGTGATGAAGTTACATCTAAAAATAAAAGAATAAGTGACATAGAAGATTTTTACACAAAAGAACTTATTAAAAAAGAATTTGAAGGTAACGAACCTAAAGGAACTTTACGTCAAGTTATGATGAAAGAAACAATTCAGTTACCTGATGGACAAAGTTACACACAATGGAATCCTCTTGATCAAGTATTTGATAAAGGTGAACGTGCTGCATATTATTTAGAACTTTCTAGAAATGGTGATCCAGAAAAAGGAATTCAACCAGGTGATATTCGCATTAGTAGTGACTTAGATAACGCTGCAGCTTCGGCAGGCAATGATCCTTACCAAGGAGATTTAACTAAATCACAACGTGGACAACATTTAGCTTTAGCTTCAGTATTTGAAGCAGCGTTGCCAGATGCACTAAACATACAAATGAATCCTAAGTTTGGATTGTATTCTGGTAATTTACCAACAGGTGTTACTGGTGATATGGTTTCTAGAATTAGAACACTAACTAGGGAATCAAAACAATTTGTTGATGCTTTTGGTTTAAGTAATGTCGTAAGTTGGTTTGACAACACCGGTAAATCAAGTATGGCAGCTTTAGATGTTCAAGTAAAAAACAACATGATTATGTCAGGATCCATGGCTAACACAGTATCTGAAACAGGATCAAAAGATATATATGTAGGAGAAGCAGAAGGGCCAGACGGAAATTTAATGCCAGGTGAATGGGCAACAGATGCTTATGTTCAAAATTTAATTTCTAATCCTTCACTAGATGTTGTAGAACAAATACAAAATAGATTAGGTTTTTTGGCAGCTCGTTTGAAACAGCCAACTGGTCGTCTACTTGCTGATACTATTAGACGTTCAATTTTAGAAGTTCAATTAAAAGGATTTGGAACTGGTGATAAAGAACAGGTTGCAAACAAACTACATCAATTTACAAAAGATTTATACCAGCAATATGTTAAACACTCTTTGCTTGGTGGTAGCAGAATAACTGACTCATGGGCCGTGGACCCAGGTATTTACGGGAAAGAAAGAATTACAATTAAAGATTATCAAGATGGTTATTATAACTTTATTGGTGGATCAGAAAATAGTCCTAACTTGCCTATTGATATGAGTTGGGTTAATGTAAGCGATAGTATTAAAAGTTCAGCGCCAGCGTATTCTTCTGATTCTAACAGTAATATAGATGCGGTGGGCCCTGTTAACTTTTTTAATTTATATAACAAATGGCTACCAGATAGTAATCAAACTTTTGGTAATCAAGGATACCAAGGAAACTAATGGCTGAAACAGATAGAAATTTAAAATTAAATCCTATTTCAACAAATCAATTATCAAGTTTAATAGTTGGCGATGCAGGGTTACCTAAAAACATAGGACAACCTGAGGGCACTGAATTAGAATATTTGACTGAAGGTAACATTCCTATTTCTCAACAAGAAAAAAACATTAGAGAAATAAGAAAAACATTTGGTGATAAGAAAAATGAAATACTCTCTAGCTTTTGGGATTCTATTAAAGGTGGTTCGCAAACAGCTTTTGATTTATATAATTACGGACCTAAAGGACCTCCTAAAGAAGTAGTTGAACAACGTGCCATAGAAGCACAACAACAATTAGAAATTATAAAAAATCAACAAGCTAACGCAGAATTAAATGCAGAAAAATTAGCAAACCGTCCTGACATTAGAGAAGTACGTGCACAGATTTCACAAATTATTGCAGCGGCAGAAAAAAGAGAACAATTAGAGCCAGGTTCAGTTAATCAAGATGAGTTAGAACAAGACTTAGTTAAGTTTGGTTATGAAATGGGATACACACCACGTGAGATACAAGGTGGGCCAGATGTACAAGCGCAATTAATGCCTGATCCTTTTGGATTAGCTACAAGCAGCCCTGATCCTTTTCCAGAAGGTAAGTTAGCTGCAGAAATAACTGCATCTATTGGTGGTAACATTCTAGGATATAGAATTGGTGCTAAAGCTTTTGGTACTGGTGCAATGAGAGGATTGCGTGCGACCCCAGGACCTTTCTGGGCTAGAATTGGTGGAGCAATGGTAGGTGGTTTTACATCGGTCATGGCTGCTAATTATGGATATGAAACATCTTTAGACATTATGAATCAAGCAGGTGTCTTTGGAGAAAAAGGAATTAATAGACCTGATCAATCAGAAAGAATTATGAATGCTATGAATGCCGGTGAGTTTGATGCTAAAATAACTTTAGGTACAGCAGCTTTCATTCCTGGAATTCAAATGTTTAGAAACTTAACACGTGCCTCATTAGGTGCCGGAAAAAATGAAATGCGTATGGCAGAAATTTCACAAGCACTAAGTAAAAAATTTATGAAGCCTGGAACTTATGAATACCCTGGTTTAGGTAAATTTAAAGTTACAAAAGAAGGCGATGCTATACTAGGTATTTCTGACATTACAAGATTTGGCGGTATTAGAACTGTTAAACAAACACTAGGTAAGTTTCCAATTATCTCTGGTGGTATCACAGGAAACCTTAGAATTAAAGCTACTAAATTAAATCAAATTTTAACAAATATGAGTGACTCAATTGGTCCTTACATGACATATGCAAGACTATCTGAGATTACACAACCTGCTGCTTTTGCAACTGCTACTAAATACAATAAACATTTAGCTGAGCTTGCGGACAATTGGACCAAGACTGCCGATTCATTTGGTGATCTTGTTGTAATAGGTGGTGGCCACATGGACCCTAAAGGTATTGCTAAACAATTTATTTTATCAGTAGATAATAAAGTTGGTGTAGGTTTAGAAGGTAAAATATTACCTACTCCTAAATCTTATCCAGTAAAAAAATGGTTAGAAGAAAACTTTTTATTAAATGCTGACGCTATTAGTTATGCAAGATCAAAAGAAATTTTAACAAAAGAACTTCCAGATTTAATGAAACAAGTGGGAGAAGATGGTTGGTCTTTACAATTTGTACAAGATTTTAAACAAGCATTTGAAAGAACAATGGCAACGTCTCCTAAGAGTGCGGAAGTATTGGCAGCTAAAGAAGCATTTGACCAAGCTTATTCTAATGGTAAATTATTGTTTGATACACCTATAGCTAAAGCTTTAGGAATACAAGGTATGGATATGTATGGCTACCGTGTTAAAATGTTAAAACAAGGTACAAAGTTTTCTGATCAATTATTAAAGACTGCTAAATTTATGGAGTCTCCTGAAGCTATGAAAAATTTTCATCGTTTAGTAGGTGATGATATCTTTAGAGCTTCTTTAAGAAGACACATGGACGTAGCTTATAAAAGCGCACTTAAACCATTTAAAGGTCAATCAGAAATTGATTCATTATTTAGTGGATTTTTAAGAGGTGTTGATGATCCTAGAAAATTTACTCCTAAGGGACAAGAAGCATCTTTTTTAGATGTAGATTTATTTAAAAAGAATTTAGGAATACTAGAACCTGGCACCAATCAATTTCAAACATTAAATGAAGCATTTAAATTAGCTTCACGTGGTTATACACCTGGTAGCAAATTACCTTCGTGGGCAAAAACAGGTTCATCAGAATTAATTGATGCTGGCGCTAGAGAAGATACAGTTAGAATTTTAGCAGATGGTGCTAGAAAATATGGTGTTGTAGGTAGAATGCCTAATACTCAAGAAATTTTAGAGTTTACTCAAGTATTAGAAAAATCTTTTGCTGGAGGTATACCAGATATTAGTACATTCATAGCAAGACGTGCACAAATTTCAGGATTACGTGGAGCCCTTAGAGCTTTTACTCCTGGTGCAAAAACAGGAGTTGCTGGTTCAGGAGCTGGTGCTCTATTAGGATCTTCTTTATTTAGCACAGTAATGTTTTCATTACTTGCTAGATCAACTGGTAAAGTATTAACTAATCCAGTTAACATGAAAGCTTTTAAATATTTAATTGACCCTAACACTCCTAAAAATTCTGTTGCAGCAGCAAGAGCTTTAGAAGTAATAGGAATTAATTTTAAAAGTGATTTAGATGATTTAGATCGTACATTAGCTAGCATAGAAGCAGAGCAATTAAGAAACAATGATATTCAAAACTTTAAACAAACTATTAATCAACCACCTACTAATAATCAAAACATGATGAAAGAGTTTGAAAAAAGAAAAGAACAAATTAATCAATACCAGAAACAAAGACAATTTAATGAACAACGTGAGCAATCCATACAGCCCACAGTTGTCGGAGCTAATCAAGCTTCGTCTTCGCCAACGTCTACGGCAGGTTCGCCTGTCGTAGGCTCATCTATTGCCAATAATACAACAATGAATCCTAATGCTGCTGCAAGTTTATACACTGGAAACACTGATGCTGCTTTAGCAATGCAGTTTGGAAACCCTACTGGTACTACTAATCAAATGCCTAGACAAGCTGCTCAAGGTGGAATTATTTCTTTAATATCATGAGCATTAGAGACGCAATATGGGTAGTAGGAATCTTTATAGCACTAGGTGCTACATGGGGCATGACATCACAACGTGTTAGTGCAATGGAAAAAGACATGGATAGAATAGAAGAAGCTTTAATGATGTTCACCAAAATAGAATCAAGAATCGCTGTTATAGAGACAGAGGTTAAAAACATAAATAAAAAATTAGATAGATTATAATGGCTGGACCAAAACACAGAAGAAAATTACAGCCAAGAAGTATGCAAGCTAATATTAATAGCTTTAATAATCGAATAAGAAGAGATCCTGATTCTATATATCGAACACGTTCTCCTGCAGGAAATCAATATGAGACGAGACGTTTTAATGTTGTAGATTCAAATACAACTCATGGGATGAGATATAAGGGGGGTAGTAATCAAGAAGACATCCTTAAATCTAGTTATTTTAGTAATTCATATTTTACTAATCCTGAAACAGGAAATAAAATGGGTAATTCTGTTACTTTTTTTGAAGGCCCTGATAGAGAATGGGGTGAATCACGACACATTTATCCTGATGCCAGTGGTTATGGACAAACATGGGATTCAGAAGGCAATGAATCTTATTATCCAATACAATTAAAAGGACCACAAACATGGAACTATGATCCTGGTAGTTCAGGTATAATGGGATTACAAATAGCAAATCCATATAAAAAATGGTATAATAACTTTGGGGGTATTTAATGAAACATAATTATGAACACTGCTTAAAAACAATTTTACATCATGAAGGTGGATATGTTAATCACCCCAAGGACCCAGGTGGAGAAACTAATCTTGGTGTAACTAAAAGAGTTTACGAAGAACATGGTGGCACAAAAGACATGAAAGATTTAACAGTGGAAGACGTAGCGCCAATTTACAAAAAAGGTTATTGGGATAAAATGAAATGTGATGATCTACCTTCTGGCTTAGATCTATGTGTATTTGATTTTGGTGTTAATGCCGGTCCAGGTAGAGCAGCAAAATATCTTCAGACATTAGTAGGCACTAAAGCAGATGGTGGCATTGGACCTATGACTCTTGCAAAAGTAGACGAATATATTAACAAATTTAATGTTGCGCATGCTATTGATCACTACCAAAATAATAGACAAAAATACTATGAAGAATTATCTACTTTTGATACCTTTGGAAAAGGTTGGACAAGAAGAGTAGAGGAAACTACCAAATTAGCATTAGAAATTTAGTCTAATTTGTGGTATAATACCACGTGCAATTAATACAGAAATATAATTACGCAGAACTTAAAAGACAGGATGGAGATTCCCGTCTATATCTTACACCTGATGGTGAGTCATTACCTTCAGTCACAACTATATTAAATAAAACTAAGGATAAATCTTTCCTAAAAAAATGGCGCGCTAAAGTAGGAGAGGCTGCTGCTGAAAAAATTATATCTGATGCCGGTAAAATTGGAACCGCGCTCCACCTATATATAGAACGTTTAGTGAACGGAGAAAAGTACGCAGATCTTACTGAGATAGGGATTCAAGCTGAAAAAATGGCAAAGAAAATAATTGAAGAAGCTGGTGCCGATATAACAGATGTATACGGCTCAGAAGTTCATTTATATTATCCAAATAAATATGCCGGAACTGCTGACATGATTGCTATGTATAAAGACAAGCCAACTATCATAGATTTTAAACAAACTAATAGACCAAAGAAACGTGAGTGGATACAAGACTATCTCATGCAACTAGCTGCATACGCCCAGGCACACAACGCTTTATTTAATACAGAAATTGAACAAGGTGTAGTTTTAATGTGTTCTCGTGATTTAACGTTTCAACGTTTTGAATTGACAGGGGAAAAGTTTACTAGAGCTTCTGATGCTTTTATGAAAAAATTAGATTTATATAATCAAAGTATTCTTTAAATCCAATTAGCTAATTCTTCACCATTTATTTCACGCGCAATATTAACTTTATTTCTAAGAGCTTTTATTATTTTTTCGTCAACAGTTCCTTTAGCTACTAAGTCAATATATAATACTTTATTTTTTTGACCTATTCTATGTGCGCGGTCTTCTGACTGTATTCTTTTTTCTAAATCATAATTATTAGAATAATAAATAACAGTGCTAGCTTCTGTTAAAGTAATACCATATCCACCAGTTTGAGTGTTTCCTATAAAGAAACGAACTGGGTTTTCTGGATTTTGAAACTTTTTTATACAAGCTTGCCTGTCTTCAGATTTAGTTCCTCCATAATATGTACATGAAGATTCTGGACCAAACTCATCATTAATAGCTTTTTGTATAGACATAATATCATGAATATAATTAGCCCAGATAATTACTTTACCTGTAGTCTCACCTAATATTTGCATAAGTTCATTAAGACGATTATTTTTTAATTGTACTGTGTCTCCTTCATCAGTTTTCATATGTCCACATGTAATTTGATGTAATCGTATTAATTGTGTCAATACATTGACAGCTGTAAGAGTTTCCCCACTATGTAAAATAGTCATAGCATTTGATTTCATTTCACTATAAGCTTTTTGTTGTTCATCAGTTAGTTCCACTTCACGTTTAGTAAATATTTTATCTGGTAAATCTAAACAATCCTTTTTTAGAATACGGTAAGAATGTGGCGACACAGCCTGCCCCAATTGTGCCAAGTTTTTAAACTTCACAATCTTTTGGTATTTATGGGTACCTCCTGCAGCATTTGCTGTTATAACCACTGCATAGCGAGTTCTAAATGCGTAATAACTTGATTGACCTAATATTTCAGGATCTAGGAAATCCATCTGTGCCCATAAATCCATAGGGGATTGGGTAACTGGAGAGCCAGTTAATATCCTACGGTATTTAGTTTCTTTTCTTAATTGTAAAATAGATTTAGTTCTTTTAGCTTGTGGATTTTTAATTGTAGTGCTTTCATCAACAATCATCATTGATTTACCAATCAAAAATATTTTAGCAAATTCTAAACCTTTCTTACTGGAGAAAGCTTCTACATTCATTACCATAATTTTAAATCTAAAATCATTGATATCTTTAATGTCTTTTAAATCTTGTCTGTATTGAGCACTAGTAGATTGCTTCCAAGCTAATACTTTTTTCTCTATGTAATCTGGAACATGGACAGGTATTTCTTGATCTACCCAATTCATATAAGTTCCTTTTGGGGCAATTACTAATAGTCTATCTATCTTACCTTTATTATAAAGTATGCAAGCATTATCTAATGCAATTTTAGTTTTACCTGTGCCCATTTCAGCAAAAATAGCAAAAGCTTCTTTATTCCAACATTTTTTTAATGCATCTTTTTGATGCTGATAAGGCTCAGTTTTAAATTTGTACATTTTTTATTTCTTAATTCTTGCTTTTAATTATATACCATGTTATAATACAAATCAAGAAATAAAATTATGACAGTTTACGTTTTACAAGAAATGGGAAGAAACATTAGATCAGCTGAAAAGTTTGGTGATTTAAAAGTTTTACTTCCGGACAATAAACAGATAGTTTTATCCTCTGGACCATTAACACATAAATTAAAAAAAGAGTTATCCACATTTAATGATGATGACTACTTGTTATTGATTGGTGATCCTGCTATAATAGCTCTAGCTGGCGCGGTTGTTAGTGAAATGAATAGAGGTAGATTTAAATTATTAAAATGGGATCGTGATGAGAAACGATACTATGATATAGAAATAGATTTGTGGAGTAGAGATGAATGATTTATTAAAAAAAATGCAACAAGATTCAGGGACCAGGGCCCAGGATAACATGGGAAACATGGGCAAGATTGGTGCAGTAGCAAATGATGTTGCTGATACTGAAAAAGAAATACAAGATTTAGAAGACAAACTTAAAACTAAAAAAGATTACAAAAAACATTTGGCAGAGAATGTACTACCTAACCTCTTTGCAGAAGTTGGGTTATCAGAATTAAAACTAGCTGATGGCAGACACTTAAAGGTTTCCAATTATTATGGTGCTTCTATTAAAGACGCTAAAAAAGAAGCAGCTTTTAATTGGCTAAGGAACAAAGGATTTGGTGATTTAATAAAGAACCAAGTCTCTTGTAGCTTTGGACGGGATGAAGATGAGAAAGCTAGAGGATTGATTGATACTTTAAATGAAAAGGGATATCAATCTTCGCAACGCGAGTGGGTCGAACCCTCCACCCTTCGCGCATTTATACGAGAGCAACATGAAGCAGGTAATGAATTACCTATGGATTTGTTAGGTGCTTTCGTCGGACAAAAAACAACGATTAAAAACTAAAGGAGAATGGCCCTATGGCACAGACTAAAGCAGTTGCAAAAGCAGCGAAGTTAGATCTAGCAGTACTTGCTGGTGACTCAAAAGATGCAAGTGGATTTGGCAATCTTGACATGTCAAGAGATGTTATGATTCCTTACATCAACATACTACAAACAACTAGCCCTCAACTTAATCCATCAAAAGCGGAATACGTTGAAGGAGCAAAAGTGGGACAGTTTTATAATACTGTTTCACAAGAAGTCAGCGCATCATTAAATGTGATTCCTGTACTTTATCAACTAAAATACGTGGAGTGGAAACCACGTGAAACTGGTGGCGGACTAGTGGAAATGCATGATGCCTCTAGTGGCATCCTGGGTCAAACTAAACGTGACCAAATGACATATAAAGATGTCCTTCCTAACGGAAACTATATTGCTACAACAGCTTACCATTATGTAATGGTTCAAGGTAAAGATGGGAATTGGTCCCAGGCTGTCATTAGCATGACATCTACTCAATTAAAAAAGAGTAGACGTTGGAACAGCTTAATGCTTACGCAAAAAGTTGAAGGTCCATCGGGAAGTTTTACTCCACCAACATATGCAATTGTTTACAAGCTATCTACTGTTAGCGAGTCAAACGATCGTGGTAGTTGGTTTGGGTACCAAGTTGAGAAAGCCGGAATGGTAGAAGATGCGTCTGTTTATAATGAAGCAAAATCATTTTCAACCGCAGCATCAAGAGGAGATGTCGAAGCTAAACCTGTAGCAGAAGGAGAGCCCGCAAAAGTGGCGCCTCAATCTAATAACACAGAAAGCGAAGACGTACCCTTTTAAGGGAACGTCTTCTTAATAACCTGGAGGTTTAGTGGAAGAATTCAAATCTATATTTGAAGGTTTAGACGTAGCTTATGGTCAGCATCAATCCGAAGGGAAGCGTGCTGACGGTAAGCATGAAGGGAAATCTTATATTGTTAAAAAACTTGTTACAGATGAGTTATGGTCTCAGCATCTTAACGGCGAGGGGCCTTCTTTGGGTATTATTCCTATCATGGCTGATAACACATCCAGATGGGGTTGTATTGATATTGATACTTATCCTATTGACTATCGTAAAATAATAAACACTATTAGAAAATTACAATTACCATTGGTGCCTTGTCGCTCCAAGAGTGGTGGGTTACACGTATTCTTGTTTCTTAAAAAACCAATCGCCGCAAAATTGATACGAGCGAAGTTGAGAGAGGCTGCAGCAGCGATAGGACACGCTGACGTCGAAGTATTTCCAAAACAATCCACAATATTAATTGAGAAAGGAGATTTAGGAAATTTTTTAAATCTTCCATATTATAATGCCAAAAATTCAACTAGGTATGCCTATAAAGATGATGGAACAGCAGCGTCATTGCCAGAGTTCATAAACTTATACAATAGATATGCTGTAAGTAATATAGACAAAGTTGCAATGCAGGTATCTGCTGAAGTAATACCAGATGGTCCACCATGTCTTCAACAATTATGTTCACAAGGATTTTCAGAAGGTGGTAGAAATAATGGTTTGTTTAATCTTGGAGTTTATCTTCGTAAATTTGATCCAGACAATTGGAAAACATTATTAGAAAAACACAATCAACAATACATGTCACCACCATTGAGTGCATCAGAAGTTGTGACAGTTCAAAAACAAGTAGAGAAAAAAGATTATAGTTATAGATGTAAAGAACCACCTATTAATTCTTATTGTAATGCACAAGTGTGTAAGACACGTAAGTTTGGTATTGGTGGTAATGGTACATCATTAGAGTTTAGTGCGTTATCTAAATTAGAAACAGATCCACCAGTGTGGATTTTAAATGTAGGTGATACACGATTAGAATTACAAACAGATGAGTTGCAGATACAAACAAAGTTTCAGAAGAAATGTATGAATGCTTTGAATACAATGCCTCCTCTGGTAAAACAGTCAGTTTGGCAGGAAACAGTTGAAAGGTTATTTACTAAACTTCAAACAATTCCTGGCGATTATACTGATGGGTCTGTGGCCGGTCAATTTGAAGCTTTCCTCCAGGAGTTTTGTACCGACCGTGCCCAGGCTCAAAATAGAGATGAACTATTATTACGTAAACCCTGGACGGAAGATGGTATTACCTGGTTTAGGTTAAAAGATTTAGCTGATTACTTAACTAGGAATAAATTTACTCATTACAATGTAGGTCAGTTAGTTCAAGCTTTAACCAGACTAAAAGGTCAGAATACAAAGTATAATATTAAAGGTAGAACAGTGAGAGTGTGGGGTGTGCCTGCCTATCAACAACAAGATTCAGCGTTTGACATAAAGGAGGTTGATGGTGCGCCTTTCTAAATTAAAAAAGGGAATGCAGAGTGAGCAGATAGCCATATTACATTTAATAGAAAAAGGTTATTTTGTTTTTAAAAATTTATATGGAGTTGGACCTGCTGACCTCATAGCAATAAATGAAAAAGGAGCAGTAGAAATATTTGATGTAAAGACTGAAAGCTATCGTAAGACCTGGAAACCAGGAACACGTATATGTAGACGATTAACCCAAGAACAAAAAAAATTAAAGATGAAATTTATATTTGTAGATAAGGATGGCACATGCAAAGTAAGACAAAGATAATACTAGGTCCTCCTGGTACAGGGAAGACACACAATTTATTAAATTTAGTTGAGCAAGAATTAGCTAAAGGTACACCACCGGATCGTATTGCATTTGTAGCTTTTACAAAGAAAGCTGCTAGTGAAGCAAGGGACCGGGCAATGAAGAAGTTTAATTTAGAAGAACAACATCTTCCATATTTTAGAACTTTACATTCATTTGCTTTTAATCAATTAGGATTAACAAAGTCAGAAGTAATGTCGCGTGACAATTACAAAGAGTTTGGTCAAACGTTTGGTATGGATTTAGGATCTGTATCTGATGGCGTTGATGCGGGAGGAGTATTTACAGTTGATAACCAGCTCTTATCTGAAGTAAATTTAGCAAGAATGAAATGCATGGATTTAGAACATCATTATAATGATTCTAATTTAGACGTTTCTTGGCACGCATTGTTGAGAGCTCAACGATCTATTGAAGAATTTAAAAAGAAAAAAGAGATATTAGACTTCACAGACATGATAGAAATGTACATTGAATCAGGTATGACTCCAAAATTAGATGTAGTGTTTGTAGATGAAGCACAGGATTTATGTAAACTACAATGGCGTATGGTTCATAAAATATGCCAGAATGCTAAACAAGTTTATGTAAGTGGTGATGATGATCAAGCTATTTACCGATGGGCTGGTGCTGATGTAGAGCATTTAATAAGTTTAGAAGGTGATAGGCAAGTTTTACAACAATCATATAGATGTTCACAAGTTATACAGGATTGTTCACAAGGAATAATTGGACGAGTTCGTAATCGTATACCTAAAAAATGGTATGGTACAAAGAATAAAGGATTAGTTCAATATCACTCTTATCCAGATAGTGTTAATGTAGGTGATGATAACTGGCTTATCATGGCAAGAACTAATTATTTATTAGATGAAGTAGAGCGAGACATAAGATTACAAGGTTTATTTTATAAAAGAAATAACCGTTTACCTATATCGCAGAAGTTATTAAATGCTACAAGTGCATGGAAAAAATTAAATCAAGGTGGACATGTAGAATTAACAGATGTTAAAGATATATATTCTTATA
>Ga0208919_1000659_pt1 | contig 22042 bp, 23 predicted proteins | sample 4_EtaG_FD_184076 | JGI IMG/M metagenome (GOLD analysis project Ga0208919, IMG submission 184076) | Marine viral communities from the Subarctic Pacific Ocean - 4_ETSP_OMZ_AT15127 metaG (SPAdes) (version 3) | ecosystem: Environmental > Aquatic > Marine > Oceanic | place: Pacific Ocean | collected...
AACACCAGGAGCAGAGGACGTTCCGTCGTCTCTCGTCACAACCTTCAGCGTCTGGTCGTCAGCGTCGTACGGCAAGACTGCGGTTGTCCGGTCGGTGGCTGCATCGTATGTGCGCGACACCAGGCTAGCTTCTGTGATCCTGCGGTCCAGGTGGCACAGCCAGCCATACTTGGTCACGAGGCCATAGGCGTCCTGCGTCTGCGTGTTCGGGTCGATCTGGCCCTCGCTCGTGTTCACGGACTCCAGGTAGACACCGTCGCTGTGCTGCATCAGGAGGTATAGCGTCTGGTCCACAAAGTAGATCGAGAGGACCTTTGTCCCGGCCATCTGCCAGATTGTCCAGGCGGATTGCAGCTTTGTGGTGCCGGACCAGTAGTACCGGTAGACGAAGATGCGGTTGTCACTGTTCGCCAGCAGTGCCAGCGTCGAACAAGAAGGTGATGCAGTTATGTCTCTGATCGGCCCCGCAATCAGCTTGGGGATGTGCGCTGTGATGCTGGGAGCTCCATCCACGGACTCGATGTCGGCGGGATGGATTTCCCGCACGCTAACAAAGTCGCTCGTTGCTTCGGGGAAGAAGACGACCGCGCCGGCATTCTTTGGCTGAACTTCGACCGCTGTGTTGTACTCCGTCTCTTTCGTGATCGAGAGATGATCGACAGCCAGGGATGGGTCCCAACCCATGTGGAATTGAGCTGTTCGGCTGAACAAGAGAACCCCTCGTTCGACCTGAACTGCGTACTCCAGCTCATGAACCTCGTCGTCTGGCGCCTGGATGTCGATAGGGTCTGAATCAATCGTGGTGAGGGCCGACTCCCGGAAGAAGTTGAAGAACTCGCCGGTGCGGCTCATGACGATGTTGGCGCCGCACAGGATGCCAAGGCGGTTCTCAGCAAAGAAGACGTTGTTCGCCTTCTTACCGACAAAGCTTGGGTCTGGCGTGCTCGTCAGGTCACCGACAGAGCGGGTCGACCAGGTCGCGGCCTCGAACGTGAAGGTTCCATCGGAATTCCTCACCAGGGTGTGCGGCATGGTGCTCGCAGATAAACCGTCTGTGATCCCTGCGGCTGTGCCTTCTAACCACACCCCGCTGTCGAGGTTTTGGGTCGAGTCATCCGCTTCAAAGACGACGTAGTAATCGTCAAAGACACTGCTGGGGTCACCCTGCACCTTGCAGCGGTAGCCGTTGGGCGCGATGGTTGGTAGGTCAATGAAATCCTGAACTCTATCTGTGATCGCCTTGAAGCTGGCCCCAGACTCAGAGTCTTCCACTCGGACATCAAAGGATGCCCCGTCGGTTCTAAAGAGATGCAGGACATGGCCGGACCTCCGGATGGTGAAGTCCGACCCGATGGATGAAGTAAGAAGCGTGTTGATCTCTTCGGCAATGTTGTCGGTCGTAATCAGCGATACGTCGGTCGATGACGACGTAAACGAAGCCTTCTCGACACCATCGATGTAGACGACATACTTGTACCCGTAATCACCTCGGCGGACGTTGAGAAGCGCCTCTGGGGTCCGTGTCGCCGTCGTGCTGGAGCTGGCTGCTACCGATATTGACCGGTTCACGATGAACGTGTGGTCAGCCACGGTCACCGCACGGAAGTCTGACTCAGGGTCGGTGGTGTCCAGGTAGCTGAGACCGCCTGGTGCTGTCACAGTCTTTTCTGTTCCATCGCTCAGGTCGAAGACCTTGATAGCTTCATCCATGATGGCGACGGCGTAGCGTTCGGATGCGTCTCTATCGATCCAGTGGATGTGAGCGCTCGGCAGTGTGCCGGTGTAGCTTTTGGCCGCGACGTACTGCGTAGGAGGCCTGCGGCCTAGTCCGTCTACGACGGAGGGGAACGTGTTGTACTCGTACTCTGATTGCGTCGGTTGCCGTATGCTCGCGGGCTGTTGAGAGATGCCGTTGACCAGGTTTGGAACTGTCTGGTTCGTAGGCATCTAGCGGACTCTCCGCGTTGCGATCCACTCCATGCCAGGCCCGCTGACCATGTTGTTCGACGCTCCGTCCTGCATGTCATTGATGAACTCGGCGCGAGATATCTGTTCGTCTCGTGCGGTGAAGCTGTAGTGGTCGTCGTCGCCTATGGTCTGCTGTTGAAAGACCCTGGCAGCCTTCGTGAAGATGTACTCTCGGGCGCTTTCGGGCATGTCTTCGAAGTCCAGCATCTTGGTCACGTCGGCCTTGATGTTCCGGTCAAAGACGTATGTGCCGTCCTTGCGGTCGTATAGCCGAGTGCCGCGCCACACAGGGTCCTCAGTGTAGCGCCCTCGTTTGATGACGACCTTCAGTGTGCTCGAAGGCAGATTGATGAACCCGTCCGCATCAGGAGTGAATTCAAAATCAGGTTCCGTGTTGAAGCGGTAGCCCCTCTTTTGCACCGACCGTGAAGCTCTATCCAGGGCGCTAACTGCAGTGGCCACGTCGTCGACGTTAGTGCCCTCAAGCGATGACACCGGGGCCTCTTGAATGCTTGCCAGCATGTAGTTCACTGCATCTAGCTGCGAGGTTGGTGTAGTCATATCTATGTCCTGTTTTCCGATGTCGGATGAGGATTAAAAAAAAGGGGAAGCCCCTGGGTAGGAGCCTCCCCTAGATCAAAGCTCTTGGTGATTAGGACGAGGTAACGCTGACAGCGCTCTCCGGGCGGAGAATACCGTGGCCCAGAGCGTAACGCGCAACAATGAGTGTGCCCTGCCACATGGCGCGGACTTCGTCGCTGGTCATCTGCACCGACAGATCGAGAAGCTTAACCGTGCCGACCGCCGAGCTGTGCATCGCGAGGGCCGTCACGTTCGAGAAGTCTGCCAGGTACGTATTGTTCTGGCCCGTCGCCGAGTCACCACTCATGTCCGTAGTAGGCAGGTGGTTGGTCTTCACGACTTCGAGGTCCGCAACCCAGGGAACCTGAGCGCGGGCAATCGAGCCCATGCCACCGATTTCTGCGTTCAGGACATTCGATGTCTGACCCAGGAGGTGGTACTGGGCGGGCTTCACGAACGCATAGCGCTCGGTCGCCGGTACGTCATGCTCATCCATAGCCTGGGCGGCGTCGAAGAGCGCACCCTGCATGACGGAGCCGTCAGTGCCTGCGGTGGCAGCGACAACTGCCGTACCTGCGTGCGCACCCGTGATGTTTGCCGCTGCACGCGAAGCCAGGACGCCTACCTGGAGAACATTCTCATCCAACTTGTAGGACAGCGCGCGACCCACTTCAGCCGAGTAAATGCGGCGCACATCAAAGTGATTCTTCGCGTCGTCGAGATCGGCGATGAATGCCGAACTGACAAGCAGGTCATCGATATTGATCACCCGCTCGTTGTGCCGGATTTGATCACCGATGATCTGGTTGCCTGGCGTGTGGTAAGCCGCAGTGGCTTGCCATGTACTCGGGAATGATGCCGACTTACCTGATTCGATTGTACGAACGGTATGTCGGCCCATGGTCGTGTTGACTTCCTCGAAGGCTTCGAGAACGTCACCGGCGAACACCTGAAGAAAGAGTGCGTCATCAGCGCCTGTGGCATTCGCCTGGCCCAGGTTGCTGACGGTCATATTTGGGGCTGCCATGGTGGCTACTCCATTGTCTTGTTGATATTTGAAGGATGGTTGTGCTCCAGCCCTCGAACATCAGCGCAATTCCGAGTTATCCGGTGCCTCAGCGATGGGCTCATACATGCTTGCTGTTCTCGGTTGGGCAAGTCACCGCCGTGATAGGCAAGTGTGACTAGCTTCAAATATCATCACCAAACGGGGCGACAGGGGCAGGGAGAAGGCCCACGCACTATCTCGACCCACCCCTGCCACCGAACCCTGGGCCGCTCCACAGTGGAACAGCGCAGGGGGTCACTTAAAGATTGCTGCGGCTCAACTTTGCATCGACCTCAGCACGGTAAGCGGGGTCAACGTGGTACCGCTTCTTCCCGTTGGATGTTCGCTCACTACGAGCGTCCATGACCTCTCGCCAACTGTTGAAGTTGGTTGTGGTCGTGTTCGCGCTCGTGTCCCGAATCATTCCAGCCTCTGCCGCGTTCATCTCGTTGTATTTCGCGGCGAGCCATTCAGCACCAGCACGAGCCTTAGGGATTGAGCCCGACGATACCTGCTCATTGTAGAAGTTCAGGTCTTCTTCGCTGAGATTGCCTGCAGCCCAGTTCAACTTCTCGGCTGTCGACTGCTCACCCCCGAGGACCCTCTGGCACTCAGCGACCAGCCGTTCGGCTTCAATATCAGCGAGCTGCGTTAGCGCACGGTTACCCTCGATGTACCGGTCGACCGTTGCTCGATCAAAGCCTGCTCCTTCCAACTTGTCGTACGACGCATCGGATAGCTGTCCGTCTTTGTCAAACTCCGCCTGAAGCGCCGGGACGTCTACTCCAGCACTCGTGAGAGCGGCCTTTGCAGCTTCGCCAGTCTCAGTGTCAGCATCAGAGTTAGCGCCCATCTTCGACGAAAGCTCGCGGTAACTTTCAGCCAGTTTGGCTGCTGTGGCGTCGGCATCAAATGTGCCATCGTCACGGACGACTCTGAATTTCTCATCAGCCCATTCTGGGATTACCGGACCCTCAGAAGAATTGCTATCGCTCCCACCGTCAGGAGAGCTGGCAGTAGCAGCATCAGGGTCAGTGTCAGAACTAACATCGCCAGGCGCGAGAGGGCCTGTCGGGCCTTCTGAAACGGCTGTTGTCTTGACCTCCATTCTCAGAACCTCTTGATGATGTTGCCATTGAGCGTCCGCTCCCCATCGACATCAGGGGATGAGCTTAGAGTTGGCTTTCGCCTTCCCTTTCCTTTGCCCTTCTTCGCTGTCTTTGCAGCAACCTTATTGATGCTCGCAGCGTTGCGCGATTTAGCGACGGCCTCCAGATCGCCATTGAAGTTGGAAGTCGAAGTTGCAGCGTAAGGTTGTCCGCTAGTGGATGCCTCTGAAAGAAGATCAATCTCAGGCCTGCCTATCATTGTGGGCTCCTTTGGTTGTGGGACTATTCAGGAGTTTGTCGGGCAGCCACCGCACCCTTCGTGAGCTCCTGGGCTACTCCTGGGGCAGACGCTGCAGCGGCTTGAGCGATCTGAGCCTGCTGCGCCTCCATCTGAAGTTGCTGTTGGGTCTTGAACAGGCCGCTTAGATCAGCGCCGAGGGCTGCCCCGTACCGGGAAACGATCACATCGAAGTTTGCTCTCGATGCGACCGACTCGGCCCCGAAGACCTGTGCCATCCCGAGCATGACCCGTTCAACTTTGCGCAGGTCCTGACCCCGACCAAGAGCTTCGAGTCCGGTGATGATCACAGGCTCAATACCTAAGCTCGGGAGCTTCGGGAGGCCTGCTATCGTGTCCATCTTCCGCTTGATATACGGGAGCTGGAATTCCTGAGCCAACAGGCTGAACAGGCCGCCAAGACCGTCGTCGATCTCGCCAGCCATGTAGCGTATCTCTTCAGCGGTTACTCGCTCAGCATCCCTCTGGATCGACGTGCGCATCAGGAAGGCTTCTTCAAGTCGACTCTCGATGGCATCCGCTGTGGCGCGTGCCACGGAAAAGTCCCCGGTCTTGTCCATGCGCAGGACTGACACGTCTGTGCTCGATCCTGTGACGAACTCAAGGTTCTCAGCCGTGGTCAGGTCCTCGATCTCGGTGATCGAGTTCGGGTCCACCATAAACAACGTCTTGGCCGCAGCCGCGCTGGACTCGACGATTGCTCGCGTCAGTCCTTCTAGCGATAGCAAATCACCATAGAACTCTTCGACGTAGCTTCGACCGTATGACTGGCCGCTGACCTTGGCGAAGCGCAGGGCAATGAACGGTGAGCTTTCAGGCTTGTACTTACCCTCTGACCCTGGGACCACACCGCCAGCAACTTCCTGTCGTGAATGCAGCCAGTTGCCGTCGCGCCATACGCGCGTGTAGAGCTCGACCTCTCGGTCCTTGCCGCTGTCAGCGCTGGCTTTCTTCAATCGAGGTGTGATCTTCTCGACGAAGTCATCAGGGAGTGACTGCAAACTGGCAGTCTCTTTGATGATTAGCTCCAGAAGGGTGCCCTTGCGATCACGGCGGCACACGTAGCTGTCCAGGTGATAGACGCGCGTGTCTTCCTTGAAGATCGTCAGGAGGACATTGCCTTCATTGAGCAGGTGTAAGAACGCCTCATTGATATCTGATCGATCACCACCAGACTCGACAGCGCTCTGAACCTGCCTCTCAACTTTGGCCAGGGTGCGATCTAAATCTGTGCGGAATGTCTCTCCGCCTGGCCGACTCTCGATCTCTTTGATCTCATCCTCAAGGCTTGCAGGGACCGTGAGGCGGAAGAACGGGTCGTTCGGAGGCATGAGAGTCAGAAGCAGCGAACTCGCCAGGTTCTTGATACCCTTGGCTCCGACAGACTGATAAGGGCTGTGGAAGTAGCTCGATCCTGTGTTCCCCTCCGGGGGCATCAGGCTTGGTATGGTGAGCTTCGAGCAGTCTCGTGCGCGCGTCAGGAACGGCTCACGGTCTGGCTCAAGACGGCTGTAGCGCTGCTCCGCGGTGCCTTGGTTCAGCATTGATTAGGCCCCTGGCAGGTTGAGACCTGAGCCGCCTGGAGAGGGCGTCTTAAGATCAACGATGAGGGACTGAATGCCTGTCCTGCGCCGTGCAGCCGCATCATCCTTGTTTGTCGCGGCTAGTTTGCCTTCATCACCGATGATTGGCGCAGCCTGTGATTTCTCAGCCTTAGGAGCTGGCGGTCTTGGCTGCTGTACGATTACTGGGGGAGGCGCTGGCACATCTGGGGCTAAGCACATAGTCTCGTTCCTCTAGCGTAGCAGGCCGAGCGGGAGGGTTGACTCACCGGATCGGGCTGCCGCTGATTGCTGGTCAAATCTGTGGCGCAGGAAATCGATAACGTCGCGTTGTCCTGCGGCACGAAGCATGTCTTCGTAGGTTGTTCCAGGCAGTGGATTTCGAAGAGGGAATGCTCCCTCCATCGCATCCATCAGGTCCTCAGGTATCAGAGGGAAATTCTGCTGGTGTTGGACAGCTTTTTTGCTTTTCAATTGGCCTCTCATTAAGAGTCCAGGCGATGGCTCAGGTCATCCTTGTGGGTGCCCTCGCGGATGCCCTCGTGGATCGTGAGCGTGCGAGGGGATTGCCGTTGAGTGTGTTTGCACACGTCTGGGAAAACCTGAGCCTCGCCAGTCCACCGACAGCGATGGGAGCTTCGCTTCGGTGGTAGGGGGTAAATACGCTAATGTCGTCATAAATGCATTTAGAGGCCCGCTGGTGCGTTTTACCTCTTTTCTGGTACAAGGGTACTATTGAGGTCCTTAGAGTGCACTCAGCGAGCTTTACAATGCAATGTTGCAAGGACAATAGCTCTCAAGTGGGCCTTATTCGCCGTGTCAGCGGAGCTCTTTAGGCCATACAGCGCCGGAAATGTTGCAGACAGGCCACCTCAATTTGATCGCCCAGGGGCCTATCCAGAGCTCACGCACGCGGCGCTGTCGTGAATTGAAGCGGTATACCTGAACAAATGAGAATTGTTCGTCCTGACCAACAAGAAGCCCGCCGGCAGCCTTTTCTGTATCGGACGCAACGTCATCGCTGTTGAGGCTGTGGCGCTCGCAAGACACTCTTGTTTGTGTGAGGAAAAGACGAACACATTCAGCGCGAGCAATCAGATACTTGATCGCAGTAGATACGGTTTTCAGGACATCCTTAAACACAGTAGTCCTCCCCCGTCAGGTACTGAATGCGCTTGTGGGCGTATGCTTTCACCTTCTGGAGATCAGCAATCTCAGACCGTGTAGCGTCCTTACCAGGGTATGCCTTGAACCCAGCCCGCATTGCGTACTTGATGATGTTCCCGCGCCAGAACTCAAGATCGTTCTCTTGAATGAATTCTAGCGGTTCGATCACCCATTGCTTGTAGTGTTCTGGATTTGTGAGATCGTAAGTCGGCGGGTCTGCGGTGTCGGCGGTAGATTTTTGCTTGTGTACCTTGAACAGCAGGGGGGCTTCTGTCCTTTCCCCTTGAATCATATCGTCGTCGTCGAGTGCGGCATCCATGGGATCACCTCCTTTGTCTTGAAGTTAAAATCGGAGGCGCGGCATATGCGAGCTATCTGCGCCTGGATCAGGGCATCCTCTGCAGTTGCGCCTGTTTTTTCGTAGGCCGTGACGATGGCCTGCCAGCGGTCTTCACCGCTTTCGCTGAGCAACCGCTTGGCCGCAACTGGTCCGACCCCTTTGCAGCCTGGGTAGCCATCGACCGTGTCGCCGGTCAGCGATTGTGTGAGGTGGTTGTAGTCGGCCTCATCTTCCGTGATCTTCTCGACCGCGTCTGCGAGCGTTAAGCCCTCGTCTGCAGCATGCCGAGGCGACACGAGCTGGCACGGGATGGTGCGCATGTCCTTGTCCTCGGACACGACGATCTTGTTGCCTGAGACGAGCTTTTTACTCGTCGCAAGCACGCCCATGACGTCATCGGCCTCCAGCGTTTGCCGTTGGTAGGTCTCGTATCGATCCGGGATGTAGGTCTGCCGCAGCCAGTTGAGAAGCATCGGCCTTCTCTGGTCCCTGCGGTTGGACTTGTACGCTGGGAAGAGACTTCGTCGCCAATTCTGCTTTGGGTCGCTGAAGCAGAGAATGACTCGGTCCGCTTCAAGCTGCTCAGCGTAGTACTCGACCGTTTGGTCAAACGCTTGGGTGATGTCCTCTTCGTGGCACGTCAGGGACCAGACGCCGTCGCCCCAGTTGTGGGGCCGTTCAGACGCCGCTGCGGTCCGGTAAGCCACGATGTCGGCGTCTATGAGTAGTGTGGTCGTTGGCACCTCTAATTCTCCCCAATTGTCATACATTCAGATAAAACTTGAGAAGCTTTTTCTGCCGAGACCATGAACCACTCGCCTCGCCCCTGGCGGGCATCTTCAAGACTCTGGTGGACCTGGCGTTCAGCTTCCCGCCTGTCGGCGAACCACCGCGAATCAATCAGGCGGTAATTTCTGTAAGGGTCGCTCGTCTGGAAGCTCCTCAACCTGCTCTCAGCAGAGAGCGCCGACCCTATTTTCACGACGCCAGGCCATACATCGTTGGCGATGACGTACACGAACCCTTCCCTGACACTCACATGAGGAGCTTCAAGGCTTTTTAGGTCGGTTCCGTAAAGCTCACGGACGCGCGTCTCATGTGCTGAACGCCAATTCTTGTAGCGACCGGCAGGTATCCCGAGCCCGAGCTGTGTCCCCGCGTATTTACCGGCCACCCATACCCGTTGTGGGTTATGGTAGCCGTTACGGATCGCCCTGTGCTTGCGGCAGTATGTGTCATCAGGAGCTGGCGCACCGCAATCAGCGCAGCGCCTAGTGTGTGTAGGCCCAGCTAGGTCCAACTCTAAATTCTCCGTCGAGCTGGCACTTGAAATTATAGTGCCGTCCAGCGTCTCGGATGCTGGCCACTGCAAGCCTTCCAATTGTCTCACTGTGGGTCTCCTTGGCTGCGTATTGAATTTCGTCGTGGACGTGGGCGACGTTCGCGAAATCTCGGCCCCACTCAAGGCCAGAGCTAAGGATGCTCTGATGCGCCAGGACGGTGGCTTTCTTCACCACGATGCCACCACACGATTGCAGCAAGGTGTTGAGTGCAGCGTGTGTCGACCTGACTTTGACCTTGCGCCCGTCGATAGCCGTGAGGTTCCCCGCCTTCTTGGCCTTCGCCTTGACCCTATGGGTGAGCGTGTCCAGAGCGGGTAAGGCGCTAAGAAAGGAGGCACGAAGCCTGGCTGCAGCCTTTGGCCCCTGACTTATGTACTCCCCCAGCGTGGCGTCCGATGCGCCGTACAGGAACGCGTAAATCCAGGTCTTCGCCAGAGCCCGACCGGTCGCGTTGCGGCCCTTGATCCGGTACAGCTTCTCAGGCTCAAACCCTAGCTTTACCGCGTGGAACGAATGGATGTCTCCGTTCAACAAGCGGTCGGCATACTCGCCCTGGTCATATCGGTGCATGTAATGAGCGAGGCACCTCAGCTCTAAGCCTGAAGCGTCGACGCCAACCATGACCATCCCCTTCGGAGCTGTGAAGAGATCACGGAAGTCAGCACCGAAGCCCCCTTCTCTACCGAAGACCAGGTGCTTCTTGCCGTTGCTATCCTCACGAGTTTTGGCGCTCGGGAATTGGGCGCAGTTTGGCTTCGAGTGCGAGCATCGGCCTGTGACCGTTCCAGTCGACATGACTCGGCCATGAAGCCTGCCATCCTTGCCGACGCTCTTGAGGATCGCCTCACGTCCTTCCGAGAGCTGACCCAGGCGTTTGCCGACCATCAGATACTCAGCGATGACCTTGGCCTCGTCATAGGGAAGCTTCGAGATGATGTCGTCGGTGACCGAAGGCTTTCCATCTTTGCCGAACTCTGTCGGCTTCCAGCCGTAGCGCTTGATCAGCCGGTCGGCGATGTGATCTCTGCTCGCAGGGTTGAAGGTGACGAGCTTGGCCTTCGTGTATGAACTGCCTTCGTTAAACTCCATAAGGACAGGCCCGACGTAGGGCTTGAGTGCCTTGCCGGTCTTCTCGGAGACACGATCAACCGTGACTGTGCCGAGCTCAGGACATTTCAACTTGCGGTCCGCTTTAGGATCGACCGCTGGCCCTTCCGGCTTCCACCACGGCTGGAATGATTCTTCGAGCTCAACGCCTAGATCGTATTTGAGTTGCGTGAGCTCGGCCTGGAGACTGGCAGCCTTGTGCAGGTCCACCGGCAGACCAAACTTTTGCTGGCGGTCCATGAGCTCCTGGAAGTCGTGCTCCAGGTTGATGCTCTCTGACGAAAAGCTCTGCTCGTTGATCTTTAGGACGAGGTCGCGTGTGACACCCGTGTCCAGCTCGCAATAGTCCTGCATCGCAGGGTTCCAGGCCGCCCAGGGGTCCAGACCCTTTTCCTTCATCTCGGCAGCGTAGTCGCCCTTCCAATTTCCAAGACGATGGCCCCAGGCGTCGAGGCTGTGGCTGCCGTAGAGACGTGTCGGCAGGGATAAGCGCTTCTGCTCGACCCGTGCCATGTCGCTCTTGCGCAGGTCAGGAGTGGGCCAAACCATGCGCGCGGTGATGAGGCTGTCACGCACCGTCGGGCCGTGACGCCAGGATGGGTAGACCTTCTCGATGGCGGGGATGTCGAAGCCCAGGCCGTTGTGCCACCACACGCCCTCAACGTCGTCGCCATTGATGCGCGCAAGACCGTCAGGGATGTTTGGGTGGCCGTCAGACGCTGCAGCGCATGACAGGACGAGATCGCCGGTCTCTAAGTCCCGCAGGACGAGCGAGTGGATGGTCGTCAGCTTGTCGAGAAGCCCGTTCGTTTCTAGGTCAGCAATCAGAATCATCAGAATGGTATCTCCTCGTCCACGGCTGGTGTGGCCTGCCGGTGATCAAGCGAGCTGCCTCTAGGGAACGGGATGACACCGTCGCGCTGCACAAGCATCGCTCTGTCGTAGTCGTAGCCAAACTCCGTGGTCAGGCCTGTACTGCGACCGGTGTACCGGTCCTTCAGGATGCGGAAGGTGGTCGTGTTCTGATCTTCCGGGTCGTCAGCCTGCTGATTCCGTTCCAGCCCAAACATGAAGTGCGACCAGAAGCCTATGGCTCGCGATCCCTTGAAGTGGCGGATCGTCACCCTGGCTCCTTCCTCATGAGGCTTGCCTTCAGGTGTCGCTAGGTGGCTGATGAAGTAGAACGCGAAGCCGAGCTCCTGGGCGAGACCGGCGATGTCTGCCATGATCGCTTCAAGAGCCTTTCGCTCATCCACTTCACTGGCAGCCAGCGCTGTCAGATGATCGAGGAAAACGTGCTTCACGCCGAACCCTACGACGGCGTAGCGGATCGTCTCCCGGATGATGTCCCACTGTGTCGTTCCGAAGTGGTCATAGAGGTGACACGGGGCACACTCCTGCGTCATGTAGCGGACGGCCTCGTTCAGCTCTGGTTCGGTCCACTCACCGTTCGGGATGTGGAACGGACGCTGTCCGATCTTGCTGGCGATGCGCCGCCCGGTCTCGGCGTTGCCCTGCTCCAGGTAGATGACCGCCGCAGGCTGGTGGAGCCCACCGGTCTCTTTCGGCTGGATTGTCTGGGCGATGATCTCAAGGAAGAAGTCAGTCTTCCCGACACCCGTGCCTGCGCCTAGCGCGTAGACCTCACCTGGTCGCCGTCCGTATGTCGCATCGGTCAGGAACTTCCAGGGCCAGGGAGCTCCTAGCTCAATAGGCTTCTTGATCTCTTCTTCGAGATCGGAGAGCAGGACCAGACCCTCTGGTCGATAGTCTCGCGCGCGCCACATCGCGTCGAGCATGCCTTTGATGTTGCCGTCCTGGAGCATGTCAGAGGCATCCTTGTAGCCTCCCGGCAGCGCGGCGATCTTAGCTTTGCCTGGTGTGAGCAGCGCAGCGCATTGCACTGCAGCATCCTGGCCAGCGTCATCCTGGTCGAACATGAAGACGACTGAATCGAACTTCTCAAGCCAGTCAGAAGCCGCCGCTACAGCCTTCTTCGCTCCTTGCGCACCTGACGGCACGCTTACCACAGGCCAGCGGTTGCTCTGTGCCTGGCTCATCGAGAGGGCATCGAGCTCGCCCTCTACGACTACGACCATCCGTCCCTCTGAGGGCCACAGCCACATGCCGTAGAGAGGAGCGGCCTGCTTCTTGTCGCCGAGGAAAACGAAATTCTTTCCGGGCAATCTGATCTTCTGCGCGACGACCTTACGACCTGAGATGTCCCGGTAGTTCGCGACGTGGCACGTCTGGTCTCGGTAGACACCCTTGGTATAGCCCCACTTCCGAGCTGTCTCTTCAGTGAGCCCGCGCCTCTTGAACGCGGTGAAAGTCTGCACATCGGTTGCTACGAGGTTAGCTGAGTATCTCCTCGCACCAGTTTGTTCTATTGGTACTTGTTCGAGCGTGTGAGCTGGGGCGGCAGCTAGATCGTGGGAGGTACACGAAAAGCAGTACGTGTGGCCGTCAGAGTATCGGGCCATGGCGTCTGAGCTGCCGCATTCAGGACACGGCTCATGTTGCAGAAATTCACTGTGCTCAAGAGGCATTGCGGCTCCCTATCCGGATTGGTGTTGTTGTGTGCTGAACCCCTTGGACTCCGCCCATTTCTGGACGTCGAACCCTGGGCATCGCTTGTCAGCCACATCGCAATGACCCGCCACGACGAGGTCAGGCCAAACCTCGATGATGTGTCTGAGTACAGCTTCGAGACTGTCCATCTGGTCATCCTCGAAGTTGTTTTCGTAGCGCTTCAGGTCTGCGCTCGCGCCGCCAACCAGGCAGACGCCAACGGACTTGTTGTTGAACCCGATGGCGTGGGCTCCGGCCACCATGAGCTCCCGACCGATTTCAATCTGGCCATCGCGTCGGATCACATAGTGGTAGCCGCAGCTCAGCCACCCCTTCTGCCGGTGCCACTGGTCAATCTCAGCGACTCCGATGTCGTGGGTGCGGGGTGTAAACGCGCAGTGGATGATTACGAGTTCGGTGTTTTCACGACCGATCACAGAGCTGCCCTCGGCGTGAAATAGACGCGAGAGGACAGCGGTCGCGGCTGCACCGGTGATACCTGATAGAGCCGTGCGGCGAGACATCACGTCACCCACTCTTCAGGTATCGTTCTGTCGGCGTAGATAAACCCGTGCTTCTCGCACCAGTCTCCGTAGCTCGTCCGAGAACGCTTCGTGATCCGCGTCTTAGAGTTGGAGAACACGAACCGCAGGTCCAGGTCAGGGTGCTGGTCCCGGATGAGAAGGTGCTTGTTCCTGTCCGCCGCGACGAACCGGCCCTTAGCTTCCACGACGATCCCGTTCGCGAGTACGAAGTCAGGTGTGTACCGCGCCACTCGGGAGGGCACGGTGTAGCGCAGGAACCACCGCTCGTACTCGTACTCTGTAGAGCCGAGGTTCTTAGCGATCCTCCGTTCGAGACCAGACCTGAAGTCGCCCTGAGCGACCTCACGTCTCTGAAGGCCTGGCTCAAAATTCATCGTCTAAGTCGGCCTCGGCGTGCTCGACGTCACACGGAAGAAGATCGTCGTCCTCGTCCTCAAACGGGTCGCCGACCACACCGAACCCTGAAGCACTTCCGTTGCTCGTCCCCAGGGCCAGAACTTGGACGGCCTCCAGGTACAGTTTCACGCCGTATGCGCAGGTCGCCATGACATAAGGCTTGGCTGTGAAGGCTGCCCGGATGATGGAGCCGCCAGTCACCATCCGATTGGTCGGGCGACCGGCTGGGTCTACGATTGTGAGTTTGCGAGACCAGGGCCGACCATCACTCTTTCTGGTGCCTCCGGCCATGGTGGAGACCTTGTAAAAAATTTCGCCGGTCGGCTCGTCATCCTCATCCAGAACGTCGTGGACAAAAGGCACCATCTCGACGGCGGCCTTGGACTTCTTGCGACGGGCCTCAGACATATTGTCGAACTGCTCTTGAGCCTCTTCGCGGGCAAGTGCCATCAAGGGCTCAAGGATGTCGTTGAGGCCGCCTACCTGCTGTCCTTTAGCGTTCGTGCAGGGTTCGTCGCCGAGGCTCACTGGCCCCATCAGGTCGACCTTATATCTGCCTGGCGTGTCGAACTTTGTGTCCGGTTTGTTCAACCAAGGATAGCGTGCAGTGGCGGGCGGGCTGTAATACGTGGGGGTCGCGAGATTACTCATCGTCAGCTTCTCCTTTTGGCTCTGAAGCAGTCAGCTTCGAGACGTCAACGCCCTCGACCAGAAGGTCCGTGAGGATGTCGACAGGCACCTGCGCGCCGTCGTTCGCCATGGCGAGAGCGAAGGCGTACAGAGTGTTTCTTCGATCTAAAACCCCATTTGTCATAGATCGGGTCACTAATTTAGTTCTTCGCGGACGTAAGCTTGGACCGCAGCGAATTCAGGCCTGCGGCCATCGGCCCAGTTCATGATGGTGGTCACCCGACCCATCAGTTCAGGGACCGAGAGCCCTTGGTCTTCGGCGATGATGCGGAATGCAGCGCACAGGCCGACCAGTTGGGCTTCCTTAGAGAATCGAATTTGCGTGGCGTCGATGACGGCCATGGCAGCGTTAGACGCCTCGCGCAGGTCAATGTTCGAGAGGCGGTCTGGATCAATTTTCATAAGCGTCACCTCGCTTTGATGTCGACATGGATTGAAAGCCACGGGCTATGGACCAACCGTCCAGAAGGAGGCGACGGACGCGCGGCGAGGGAATCATGCGCGCGGCTCCGCGCTTAACCCAGCGCGACCTGCAGCCAGGCTCCTCACCGGCCCCTGGGAGGGACATATGCGTGGTGGAGGTTTTCTCGAACACCGTAATCGAGTGGTCCGATGCACCCATATGCAGCTTAATTTTCAGTGACTTCGGTTCCATAGCAATCCCATTTGGCATAGATTCATGCGAAGAAAAAATCGGACTCCAGGACGTCTTCGATCTGCAGCGACCCGCTGTCAGGCACTGGTGGAAGATCATCCTCACCTCCAGGCAGCGCCTCGCCCACCTGGCGGCGGAAGTCCTGCAGCACATCACTGTCGGTGTAGAGCTCGACGAACGCTACCCGGAGGCACTGGTTCATCAATTCGATGTTGGCGGCGTGTGTCGCGTAGCTGTCATGCACCATGCCCCAGTGCTTGATCCCGAGTTCGTCGCCGATGCAGACCGTCCTCGCAAGGTGGGCCGCGTCTAAGCTGTGAACCCAGTTCGGCGACACCCCGTTGCGCTGGCGGCGGGTGTCGACCTTGTCCGTCTCGGACGTCATGTTGAGCTTGATGATGACGTCACCGATCTTGGTTTTCAGCCTGCGGCGGCGCATCTCTCTGTAGGGCTGCACGACCGGCAGGCCGGAAGGTGATGTCCAAGAGACCGGGACGCCATGCTTCGTGACAATCGATGAAACTTCGCGCAGCCAAGCCATTGCTTGTCGAGCAGCTACGACGACCTCGCCGATGCTGTCCCACACAATCTTCGCAAGGAACTGTGTCGCCTTGAACCTGTTGAAACGCCCGAACGGGTCAGGCCTTGTCTTCGGATCGCAATCCTCGTCCAGCCACGCTTCGACGTACTCACGGCAGCTATGAAGCGTCCCGCCATAGGGGAGCACCATGACAGGACGCTTCGTGCCTCGGCGATCAACGCCGAACTCTAGCCACAGCGGCGCAAACCCGGTCGGGTCCGCTTCGTCATCTCCGCTCACGGCTTCCAACTTCTCGACCACGACATCAGCCACGAGCTGATAGATGTCCTGCGGCCCCTCCGATGGCGTCAGGTTTGTGGCCGCACCGCCTATCGGGTCGCGCAAAGCTGAAGAGAAATGCTGCAGCCCGTTACACGCGCCGTCGACCTGAACCGGGATGCGGCTGACGTAGCCATAGCCATGCTCCAGTAGGCCAGCGACCTCGAAACAGGCCGCGAGGAACTGCCAGGGCTTGTCGGCGTTTTCCCACCAAGTGTTGCCGAGCGGGTCCGAGGCTGTCTCGATCATGAGATCGCTGTGCTCATCGGTCCATCCCACCCTCTGATCGAGCGGGCACTTGTCCTCGCCGTACATGTTGGCTGCGTGGATGTAGAGCCATCCGGCAGCTTCCTCGCTGTCTATGGGAAGGCCGTCAGCAAACTCTAGGAGGCTGCGAGCATGGTCATTGCCCTGCGGCGTGAAGCCGTTCGCTGCGACCGCGTAAATGCGCCCTCGGAAATCAACCTGGTGAACAAAGAAGAACGCCTTCTCGTCACGATAGCGCTCGGCCACATGAACGGTCTTTGCGATCATGAGGCGGCGGCTGATAAGGCTTGCATTGTGGTCGTGGACGGCTGTCGCACGCTCCTTCCAGCGCAGGAAATCAACCAGCTCAGCCTTGGTCATCTCAGCCTTGCGGATGCGCTCTGGAATGTGAGCAGGGCGCGGCGGGATATCCTCGGCATCGGGAGGTGGCGTGTTGCCGACCGTGAGGCCGGCATCGACGACGTGGCGCATCACGTCTAGCACCCTCGTGTTGACCCGCCAGCGTGTCGACTGGACCGCGTTGATCGAGCGGTAAACCTGGGTCAGGTGCGGCGTGAGATTGGTCAGCTCTTCGAGGTAGGGCTGGTTCCTGGTTTTAACCAAGGTCAGCCCCGGCCCGATCTCCGTGTGGTATCCGCCATCGCGCGGGCTGGTCCACGGTCGCGGGGCGACAACGCAAGGCAGGTAAGCTGGCGTCAACAACTCGCAGGCATCGATCTTGCGCGACACCCAGTCGAGTGTTGCTGCCGTAGCTCGCACAAATATCCTCGTGTCCTTCAGGCCCCGCGCGTCTTTGTCCAGTTCCACCAGGCCGGTGGATTTGATGAACAGGTCGATGGCCTTCAGGCCGACGTGGACCCGGCTGACCTTGCCCCAAGACTCAAACGTCTTGTCGCCCCGCTTAGCACCAGCGACCAGGACGGCTCGCCGATGCTTTTTGTGCGACGATGTGGACAGCTTGAGCAGCTGATTCCAGCGCCACTGGTCTGTCTCGGTGATGAACGACGCGAGCCTCACTTCGTCTTCCAGTGCCGTACCAACAAGCAGCGCGGTGTGCTGGAGCTGAAAACCTGGCGTCAGTGTGTTCAGGATTTGGCGAGCGATGATGAACGCCGCTACCTCCGGGTCGAGCATCTCAAAATACTTGAGCGAGCTGTGTCGCCGCCCCACCTGACCTGCCCGAGCCGCCGTAATGAACTCCTGGATGGCGACAGCCAGCGGCTCAATGGCTTGCTTGATCAACCGCTGGCCGTAAGGTGTCGAACCCTCGTCGCCCCTATCCTGTGCACGGCGGATGGATCGCATGTAGCGCTCAGCGCCGAGATTCGACATCTCAACCTCAAGCTCAATCTGCCTGGTCATCAAGCTGTCGTCTGTCATATCCAGCTCCCTATCTGAGGCAAAACGGTTGCAAGGGTTGCAACAGGTTTGGGCGGTCGCAAAAATTCTACCCAATTGGGGTAGTATCGTATGATACTCAAACGGCCTGTGATAATGCGTTGTAAATACTCGGATTTTCATAGTTATCCCGATTGGGATTTCACCACGCAGAATCGACAATTACATAGAGAAATAAAATTTCCTTTAATTACATGTACTTAGGCTTAGACACGCTCTCTAATTTTGCAGATTTGCAACAAATTTTGCACCTTATTTGCGACCAAACTCGTGTCGCAAAACCCGCAGAACATGTCGTTATGATGGGCCTCGGTTATTGAAATTGTCCAGCGCCTTGATGGCAACGCTCAGGCTGGTCGTGTTGAGGTGAGCGTACCGCATCGTCTGAATGATACTCGAGTGTCCCATGAGTTTTTGGATCATGAGTATATCGACGCCAGCCTGGGCCAGTCTGCTGGCGAACGTGTGGCGCAGAACGTGAGGCACGTACTGCTTGTCCTCTCCCAAGCCGAGCTCGACCCGTATCTTCCTGAACTTTTCTTCAAATCTCCAGTTCGCCGCCTGGCCTTCCGGCATCTCGCTGAAGACGCGCTGAGACGGTTCAACTGACCGCTTACGTAGGATCGCTAGCGCTCTTTCCGTCAGCGGCACAGCGGTGCTGTTGTGCGTTTTGCCGCGCCAGACGTTTATCCAAGGATCGCTGCCGCTGAGGTGGCAGTCTTTGCCTGTCAGCTTCCAGCACTCGTTGAGCCTCATGCCGGTGTCGATGAGCAGGATGAACTGATCGATATAGGTGTACCAGCCCTTGACCATAGCCCGCTCGATGTGCCGAAGCTCCTCATCCGGGGTCAGGTAGCGAACACGTCGGTTTGTGACCTTGCGACGCGGGATGTGCGGCACATAGCGGAGGCCGCTCTGACCCGGCCTCATCGACGCCTGCTTGAGGACCGTTGAGACATAACTCAATTTCTTGTTGATCGTCCCTGACGCATTTCCAGTCGCCAGCAAATGTTCGACTACGTTGTCGATCTTCGGCGTGTCTATGGCCGTGACGGGCGTGTCGTGGCCGACTAGTGCCATCAACTGCCTGAAATGGTGCCAGGACTCATTCTCCTGGGGCGTCCCGGACCAGACGTTGTTCAGCGTGAACTCCCAGGCCTCGCTGAAAGTCCATGGCCGCGAGTCTGTGTCTCGCTTCTTTGTCCTGGCCAGCGACGACGACGACGACAACTCCTCGTATAGCTCAGCTCGCTTCTCGCGTGCCTCCTCTAGTGTTGGGTAAGTCGCCGTCCGCCGCACACCATCGACCATAAGGTCGACCATGAACTTGCCACGGCGCAGGCGGATGCCCTTGGGCAGTTTAGCCTCAAGGCTCACACCAGCTTCAGTCACCCCGATCACCTCCGAGGAGATCGACCAGGCGGTCGCGGGTCTGCTCACCTTTAGGGGTGAGCCGCGCGCACTTGCGCCGTCGCTCTTCCGGGTCCTCGAAGGACTCGATCAAGCGAAGAGGCTGGTTGCCGCGTTGTCCCCACTCGGCCAGCTCAGACATATGGCGTGACATCGATGATTGGCTGATTCCCAGGCGCTTGCTGTACTCCTTGAACGGTCGTCCAGGGTCGGCCGCGACCATCAGGAATGTTCTTATGAGCTGCAGCGGCATGTCCCGCCGCAGGTCAGCGAATAGCTCCATCACGTTGGCGAGATCACGCACTCTGCGTGTACGAAAAGGGTTTTCAAATGCGTCATCCATTCAGTTTCTCCCACCGGGCTTTTCGTCCCGGTTCTTGACCCACTGCAGATCATATAATCCGCTTCGGCACCCGCCCAGGCCTTGTAAGCCGCCGGTCGAGAGTGAGGTTAGTCCTAACCAGGGGGGGATCGGCCCTTTTGGTGGTTTGTGATCCCCGCAGAAGCACGAAATCGCCCTGCCTCGATGAATACGTCCGCTTCGTCCTTAAACAGAGACCATCTACTTTCATTCGAGCCTAACCGCTCGATGTAAACGTCCACCGTGAAGGGCGTGAACCAAACTGTAACCGACCTACCTATTACTCCTCCTGACGAATTTGAACTTACCATGGGTTTGTTCTCCAGGGTAACCTGACCCGACATCGCTCCCAGGACCGGTCCTCCGGTAAATGCTGGCTCACAACGAGCACGGTAGCGCCTCTGACTCATTGGATAATAATGGGAAGGCGGTGAGCCTGCTGTTATCCAAGATCAGGGTCTGATGTGAAGCCTACGGTCCGCCGTAGGCCTTGGTCACATCACGAATAAAGGTTCATTCCTTACGCTCAGCATAGCAATCTCGGTGGGGCATGCTGTCGATCACGATTGATGACAATCCCGACCCCCTGTATCACCAACAATTATCGCTGTTGGTCAACAACTCCTTTCTTATGCGCTAAGATATAAGTACTATGCCTGTTGGGGTCAATACGTATATTGCAAATTTTATCCACAGGCTGATGAGCCGCAGCTAGTGCATGTCGCGCAGCCACTGGAGCGCACCACCGCTAGCTCGCCGCACGCGCGACACAGCGATGCGTCCGTGGGGGCAGGCTCAGTCTTTGTCTTGCAGTCACAGTCACCCTGGCAGTCACCCTGGCAGTCACAGCCACAGTCACCCTGGCAGGCTCGCCCGACGACACTCTCTTCGATAATCCCGCCGATCACGGCTAGCAGGCTGGGCGTCATCCTGCCGTTGTGCCACTGGCCACCACGCGGGTCATAGACGGCCTTCAGCTCCTCGACCACGAAGCCTAAGTCACCCCCTCGTCGCATCACTGCGCTGATCATCCGAGTGAGACCGGCCATCAGGTCAGCCCCTTCGACATTCTTGGAGGTCACGAACAGCTCGAAGGGACGCCCGTCAGCGTCCGAGTTGATCGTAATGTAGTAAGCGTGGGGCGAGCTGGCGTACCTGACCTTGTGCGTCACACCTGTGAGCTTGTCGGGTCGTTCCGCTGGCACAGTGACAGTGGCTGCAGGACCAGGGTCAGCAGGTGCGTCAGAGTTAATTGACAGCACCGACCCTCTCACCTCGTTCGGGCGATAGGTCGTGCAGCCCTTACAGCCTTCTTCGTAGGCCATCAGGTAGACGTTCTTGAAGTCCTCGAAGGCGATGTCCTCAGGGACGTTGATGGTCTTTGAGATCGAGGTGTCGACGACACGCTGCACGGCACCTTGCATCTTAACGTGTGCCGCTGGGCTGATGTCCTGGGCCGTCACGAAGTAGTCAGGCAGCGGTGCGTCGTCACCCCGCATGCGACGGTAGAGGCGCACGGCATAGTCGGCGACCTCCTCGTCACGCTTGCTGCCATCCTTCTGCAGAACCTTGCGCGTGTACGAGGTGGCGAAGATGGGTTCGATGCCGGAGCTGACGTTGTCTGCGAACAGGGAGATCGTGCCCGTCGGAGCGATGGAGGTCAGAGTTCCGTTGCGAAGCCCCTGGTTCGCGAAAGTCTTCTGGAGGTCAGGCGGAAGGTCGAGCATGTTGTAACTGGACAGCGCGGCCTCACGCCAGGCCGGGTAGGCCCCCTTCTCCGCAGCCAGGTCAGTCGACGCCTGGTACGCTGCGACCTTCATCGCGTAGGCCCACTCGTTCGCCAGGGCACGCCCTTCATCGCTGTCATAGCGCACCTGCATCATGGCAAGGGAGCTGGCGAGACCAGTCAAGCCCAGACCCAACCGCCTCTTCGCGTTGGCCTCAGCCTCTTGCTCGGGGTGCGGAAAGCGTGACACGTCAATCGTGTTGTCGAGCATACGGATGGCGAGAGCGACGTCCTGCGTGAACTGATCTTTATTGAAGCGGACACGCTCGGTGAATGGGTCCGAGATGTACCGGGTCAGGTTCATCGAGCCGAGAAGACACGCGCCGTGCGGTGGTAGGGGCTGCTCGCCGCATGGGTTGGTCGCCGCCAGGTCCTCGCAGTGCGACAGGTTCGACCGTTCGTTGATCCTGTCGATGAACAACACGCCAGGTTCGGCATAGGCGTAGGTCGAACTGATGATCTCATGCCAGAGGTCACGCGCTTGAATCGTTTGGTAGACCACCCCGTCGAACTTCAAGTCGAACGATGTGTCCTCAGCCACAGCTCGCATGAGCTCGTCGGTCACTGCGACGGACACGTT
>Ga0208919_1000660_pt1 | contig 22032 bp, 24 predicted proteins | sample 4_EtaG_FD_184076 | JGI IMG/M metagenome (GOLD analysis project Ga0208919, IMG submission 184076) | Marine viral communities from the Subarctic Pacific Ocean - 4_ETSP_OMZ_AT15127 metaG (SPAdes) (version 3) | ecosystem: Environmental > Aquatic > Marine > Oceanic | place: Pacific Ocean | collected...
GAGTAGTATCACGAAAGGCAAGTGAACTGATGAATGAGTGGATCCTGGTAGGGGCCATTGCTGCAGGCACGATTGTTCTGCTTGGTGGTGGTGGGGCAATCGCCTCACTAATGCGGCGAGGCCGACGGCGAGACGACTAACCCTCCATGGCTATGCGTCGCGCAAACCGTGACGCTTTCCAGCGGTTTGGCAAACGCCTCCGCCTGCGTCTCGCTTGGCCGTTCATTGCGTTTGGGATAGGTGCTGCGTCAACGTGGTATTACCGTGAGAGCATATTCATGTTCTTGCTCGTCCCCGCTGAGGGAAGCCTTTCCCCTTTTGGTGGTGCTCCGGTCTTCACTGGTCCCACGTCCATGATGAGTGCGACCATCAGCCTTGCCCTGCGCGGCGGGGCACTTGCCGCTTTGCCCATCATGGTGGTCGGCGTCTATACGCTTGTCCGGCCAGCCGTGCCTGACGCACGACACCGTTACATCATCCTGTTCTTCGTCGCGACCCAGGTGTGTTTCCTGGCAGGCGGCGGGTTCGCCTATTTCGTGATGCTGCCCACGGGCCTCGGGTTCCTGCTGAACTTCGGCGGCGACGTAGCCATCCCCCTCATCACGATAAATGAATATCTCGACCTGATGATGGCGATGATGTTCTGGCTGGGCGTTGTGTTTGAGATACCCGTGGTGATGTACCTGCTTGCGAAGGCCGAGATTGTTTCGTACAGACGGATGAAGAACCTGCGGAAGTTTGTCCCGGTGTCGGCATTTATCCTGAGCGCTATAATCACCCCTACGTTCGATGTCTTCAACCAAACGCTGGTGGCAGTACCGATCATCCTGCTTTACGAAGTGGGCCTGTTCAGCGCCTGGGCCGCACACCCCGATCGTGGGAATTATCTGTGGTTTGGATCGATAGCCCGTGGTATACGCTGGGTGTGGCATGTTGTAGTCTTGGGGGCAAGAGTGGTGCGTGCGGTGGTGCTGGCTCCCTACACGGTGCCGCGCTGGATGTACCGAAGGGTTGCGAGAGCGACCGGAAAGGTAATCAAAAAGGTACGCAGGTGAACTTCAGATCATTACAGCTAAAAAAGATAATTGTCTTCTCCGCCGCGGTCGCTCGGGTCAACCAGCCTGCGGGGGTCATTGTTCTCCAGCACATCCTACAGAACCTCTCGTCGCAACAGGAGATGAAGCATGAAGAAGAAGTTCGCGCTCGTAGTGTTGGCACTCGTAGCCTTAACCGGCATCCTAGTTGGGACAAGCGGTCTAGCACGGCGCTACTGATGAGGCTGCTCCTCGTGTTGAGTCCTGAGTGGGTGCGCCTGGTACTGTGGCGCGCGCTCCGTGAACGCTACGCACTCCCAGACGACACCACGGATCAATACTCTGCGTGGCCGGTACTGCCGTCACAATGAAACGTCCAGCTAATATGAGCTTGATTTGTGTCCACGCTGAGACAGATGACGCTCACGGCGACTGCCTACTAAAGGAGGACTGTGGCTGTGAATGTCATGAACCGACTGATGAGGAAGCCAGTGCTACCGCCTGATCGAAGATCACGTAAGGCCAATGCGGGTGACACTATCGTGTTCATCAAGGACTCGCACGGGACCGCACAGTACTGGCCTCATGTAGACCATACCGGTATTGTTAAAAATGTTAGGCTCCAATACCAAGCCCACCGCCCAAGCCCACGGGCCACGTATGAAATTGACTGTGAATGTGGAGTAACCCTGAACCCTCGATCAGTGGCATTCAAGGTAGTAGATTGAAGAAACACTATAAGAGATGTGCTTACAGACATGTAGATGGTGGACGGTGCCGAACGGTGCCCATGAAACCAACGATGTATTGCAAGCAACACCAGCCAGTACGGAAAAATTGAGTTTCAGCGTTCAATAACACTAGTACCGCACCCCTGATTGCCGCAGTACACACAGTAAAGTAGTGGTTGGACGTGAGTAGCAGTTAGCATCCTTGATGCAGCACAGGCAGCACACCGTTGGCAGCACCACCTGCTGGGCTGACCTTTTGTGGGCCAGCGCATGGTTTTCTCTTCACCACAACCAGGGCAGTATCGATGCTTACCACTAAGGGTATGGTCATTGATCGATCGGTTGCGTCTAATCCCAAAACTAAACGGCATCATTATTCTCCAGTTCATCCAGAACTAAAATTAGTTCAATCTCTTCCTGTACCCGTTGGCGTAAGATCGCATGATCTTTGAGATCTTTGAACGGGCTAACTGAGCCGGGATGACATCGATTGCATACCCGATGTTCTCGCCATACATGGGCATATACGTAACCCTTATCGAGTTTCTTCCTGCCCTTTTTAGGCCAAGGGCACGCCATAACGGAATACCTAACCGTGACCATCCTGGAGTCAGTCGTAAAGCAAAACCTACACCGATCAGGATCAGGATTCGCTTTCCTAAATGCCTTGTTTACTTTGGCCTGTTCCAACAGTTCCTTGTAATTGGGGTACTTGCGCGGGACCGACGCCCTGTTGTCCACGCTTTTCTGTTTGTGAATAAACCAATGTAAGTGTTCGGGTTCCTGGTTACTCATAAAAATACCTGTGGCACTTCCGTGGTGATTACATCCCATAGCGCAATCTCTTCTGATCGACCTTCGCGCACTCCATCGACTTGAGATTTCAATACAGCCGCAGCGGTTGCTGGAGTGGGCCAGTTTTCGAGTAGCCACATGCCGTCTTCTGGTTCAGACCCTCTACCATATGGAGTGCAATAAGGCTTGATGGCTTCAAGTAGTTCTTCCCTAGTCATGCTTTCCTTTCGTGGTAGAAGTGTGGCGAGTTTCTTAGACAGGCGATCAAAACTCTTCGTACTCTCAAAATGAAAGCTGCTGACACCACTGATGTCGAACCTGTGTTTAGTGAATACAGCATCAAGGTCTCGATCGCGGTAATCACGACCTGCCTCCTGTAAGAACCCTCCGTTGTGCATCACGGCATACGCACAAATGTCTAGCCGCCCATTTGGGTAGTTTCCCCGCAGTTCCTCATCCCTCCAGTCCTCTTCCAAGGACACAGACGCTCCTAGTTCCATTGGCTTAAACTGTATGCTGCGAAATACGTGCCCATTAGAATCTGTCCAAATGAAATGGAAATGTCCACGGTTGGCATAGTAGTGTGTATTGATAAGATCACGCTCGTCGAAGTCACAGCCCTTCCAATGGAAGTTCACCCAGGCACGGATACTCCCAGGTTCACTTGTGAATTTCTCCTCTAGCTGCATAAAGAGAGCCTTGGTCAAACGTCTACCGCCAACCTTCGCCCCATGTATAACTAACCGCTCTTCAAAAATGTCCAAATCACCTAAATCAGGTGCCATTACTTCTCCTCCTGTAGAGACTGTATGCATATAACCGTGTAACTATCCTGTGACCACCATCGGCCACCGGAGATTCGGGCAACCTGTGTGTCGTCATGCCATGCGATCCCATTCAGGGCATCCATCACAGACTTGAACACGTTGTCGATATCAGGCTTGGCAGAACACCAAGTCATATCAATCTGTGCCCTGCGTTTCTTGCTGGCAGATTTTGGAATGGCACGGTGGATGTAAACCGCCAGTGCTACCGGGCCTTCGATCTTCTCGATGTGTTCGGCCCGTGCGGTGGCCTGGATCTTGTCGGTGAATCCATGTGTATCTTTAGGACTGAACACACGACCCTTGAAGAATCGAGGCCTGCCCTTTCCATCCGCTGGACCATCAATGCGTAGTTCGTAAGTCATGCATTCCTCCCTAGATATTCATCCGCATACTCGACTAATTGCTTTTTAGTCAGCATGTCAAGGACATACCGGTTAAATTCACTTTCAGGGAGGCCGGTCTTAGCCATCAAGTTATACCTAGTGTCAGGTCCAGCCTCTAAAGCCCGCCAAATCGCTTCCTGTGGACTGCCAGAGGTAGATTCATTGGAGTTTTGCATGATTCTCTCGAAGGTAACGGCATCACCACTGGTGTAGTGGCGGTTGTTGGCGATATCAAACTGGACTCGCCATTTTATTTCTTGTCCACGAGAAGCGTTGTTGGCCTTCTCTGCTTTTGCGGAGAGATCGATCGTCTTGCCATTGGAATGTGGTACGGCCTTGAGGTTCCATTTGAGTCGGACGTAGTTATGGAGATACACACCACCGTATGCCGTACCCTCTGCGTTGACGTGATGGATGATGAGTGTCGGTATTCCGAATGACCGTAGTGTTTCAAAGAACATAGCGGCTGGGCCTGATTCGACGAGCTGACCTTGTAGTGCCCCCATCAGCGAGTCCACGATCAGTAGGTCAGCATTGCAATTTGCTATCAACTCATGCACCACATCACCGGAGTCAGCCAGTGAGGATGCTTGCGTGCGGTAGGTGATGTTTCGTGGGATCGAGTCGAACCCAAGGCCTGAACAGATATGGTGTAACCGCATCGCCCATTCCTGGTCGTATGTTTCCCAGTCCAACACAAGCACGTTGAGGTTCTTCTCAGTCGCGGCTTTCACTGCGGTGTATGCAGCAAGGTAGGACTTCAACGACCCGCCGTGGGCAAAGACCATGGTCCCTTGTGACCCGGCCAGCACCAGTGGGTAGAGAAGATAGGTATCTTTATCACTGATCTCTACGTCAGCTAGCGTGACGGGTGGTGACCCGGTGTAGGCGTACTTGTCAACATCAAGACACACTTCTTCGATGATCAAGTCCCATACATCTTTGGTGATATCGGGGTGCCGTTCATCGCAAGCCTGCACAGCCTGACGCTTATCTCTCTGGTCGTTCAGTCGCACGGTGCTACTGAAAGCGAACTTATCTCCGACTCTTATCGTTATATGTCCGCTGATGTTGTTGCGTGTTGAGTTAATGCGATCAACACGTACGTGTACGTCCTGATCGGGGTACGTAAACAGGTGTACCCCTCCCTTGACCTGATGCTCCATGACCCTCTCCTATTTATGTGGGAAATAATCCCATGACCCCATCGTGAATGTTGACCTAGGCTGGTGATACCGTTCGACCGAATTGATAACGGCTTGGAGTTCGGCATCTTCCAGCGGTGGTTGATTGATATTGTTCCAGTTCTCCATCAGCGCACTGACGATATCCACTGGATGTTTTGTTTTCAGGTAGCCGGCCAGTCGTGCTGCTTGGTCATTGCGTGTGCCGTTCGGCGCACCGTTACGGAGCAGATCGACGATCCAATTGTCTGACGCCTCGTGAGTGCTAGAGTGGTTACGTCGTGGTTGTATGCCATCGAATACATCACCTAGTTCAGCGATATCTCTGTTGTCCAGAACGGTATAAACACCGTCTGGAGTGATAGAAGGTGGAGCGCAGACACATCCGCCGTTACTCCGCACATCAACGTGATCAAGTAGTCCGGCGATGGTTGAGGGCTTCTCTTGATAGTGATAGTAAAAATGGAATCCATGCGGAGTTTTCACTGTGTATGTTGGTGGTAGCACGATGTCGCCATGCTGGTTATTAGCACCAAGTGACAGTAAACCTTCATTACCATCAACGTCTATGACTAAAAGGTTACTTATCTCACCGGTTACGATCGAGATATTCCCGTTAGGAACGACGGCGTACCACTTGTGAATCTCTTCAGCGGTAGCACGTTTCTCTTGGTATTCTTTCCATGCAAATCGAGGGACCTTCTCACCCTGCTTTGCGGGGATGGGTGACCATCCTCGATCCAGGTAAGCTAACGCGGCTTCTTCCATAGCGTTCATGGCATCTCCTCCCAGAGAGTTATTGGTGTGCGTTATCCAGTCGCACCCCTGGAGTTGGCAATATACCGCCGCCAACCACGGGCGGGGAGGAGAGCGTCAGACGAGGTCAAGGCCTGACAGTCCCCATCTTACCCTATAAGTCCCCTGCTTCCCGCTGAAGTTCGTTGAGGACCGGTGGGCTATCGATGATGTCAGCCAGTGGTGCCGCCGGAGCATCCGTAACTTCAACCAGTTGACCTCCGGCTTCGATCGCGGCCTTGACCAGTGGAGCGTTGCCGCCGTGCCGGAAGTACTGGACGTAATTCCAAGTGAACACCGCCATCTCTGCCGCACCCTCTGGTGTGTGGCCCTGCTTCTGTAGATCGATCGCGCCCTTGAAGATCACTTGATCCACGATGAGCGTGTCTTTGTCAGTCAATGCACTGCGTGGAGCGGGTGACTGTCCAGTCGTAGCGGGTGCAGGCGCACTGTTTTCTACAAGGATCGCAGCGGTGATGTTAATGTATTGACCATTGACTATAGTCGTATAGTCCACCACGTTGCCCTCCTGCAGAATCGGGTACAACTCACGCTTATTGGTGGAGTAGGTCTTATCTTTATCGTTATCGAACGTAACGCGGATATTCTTTTCGTTGTCGAACCGTTTCGTGACCGTGCCGATAGGCATACTAATTCTCCTCTGCCCATAACTGGGACTTATTCTTCATCGCTTGGTATAGCTTTAGTGCTGGCAGGAACGCATCCAAGAACACGTTTACCGGATTGCTAATCTTGCGAGCCTCGAACCCTTGGCCGTCTTTCGGGAGACGTAGCACCCACGCCTCATCGACTAGATCACCTCCACTCATCTCATGTTCGGCCATTGCGTACGCTGCGAGCTGTAATGCAGTCTCATCGTAGATACCGTTGCTGGTTTTATAATCGAGCAGCACTCTCGTACCGTCAGACCTGACTCCCAGGGCATCCAGCGTACCCGCGAACCCGTAGGTGTGGCTGTACACCACCTGTTCAGCGGACATGATGGTGATACCGGCCTGTGCTTTCCATGCACGGTATGCATCAAGGCTGGGTTCCATATCTTCAGTCACGTCCGGCAGTGGGCGGTCGGTATTTTCACACTCGATCCAGTGATGAACCCTTGACCCTATGTCCCCGGCATCCTTGAGGGCTGACCGGCCAGCACCTTTTGCAAGCATCTCTATCTCTGCCAGCTTGTCGATCTCGATAGCTAGATGGCTCCGGGGATAGAGAAGCCCTCCATCGACGTTGCGATCAATCTTGTTCGCTAGCAGCAGCGCAGTGTATCCCTCGGCTGTCGTCTTGGCATACCACCCGTACAGTGCGGGCTTGCTGATGATCGAGAGTATGCTCGTGACTGATGGATACTCTCGCTCCCCGCCATCATCAGTGACCTTGTAGGTACGTGGGCCGTTGTCTCGATTGATCTGTTTCGTAGTCACTAAGTAATCCTCCAAACATATATGTAACCTTCATGGCATCTAACCGTCATTGTTTTTTTGTGCCGACGGGCATTTACCTGCACCAACATAACGCCACTGCATCTAATCGTTGGCGTTTGCTTCGATCTCTTGTCCACGGTGTGTTTCCAGCGGCACTTGAACTTGATGCCACTTTTGGCAGCCATGCTTCGGACATTGTTGAATTCCACCGCAGTTCTTGGTGCATTGTGTCCACGGGCAGGAGGCATCTCGTCGATACTTATCGGTGTAATGATCACCTCATTATTTTCCATAAAAAAATACCTTTACTAAGCCCTACTAGATAAGTCTAGTATCAGTGTTCTAGATTTAAATATATATATATATCTATATCCACTAGTACTAGTAGTACTGGTACTACTGGTACTAGTACGTGCGCGAGGCTATATGAAACTGGACTTGCAACTTTGGCAGATGGTGTACTCATAAGGGATGGCAGTACCCATGTACTTGGCATTGAGCCGGCCATCCATCAAAGTGTGCGACTGCCGTTGACCACAGGCAGAACACTTACGGGTGTCTATCGCTAGGTGTGCTTGTTCGAGTGCTGGTTGATCAGGTATGGCAATCGCATCAGACCATTGCACACGGCCAGCGGCGACGACCCGTCGCTCAAATGCGTACTGCTCCTCAGAAGCACGGGTTATTTTGGCTTCCAGGTCCTTGATTCTGATGGTCAAGTTCTGCTGTAGTGACCGCAGCTCTTTGATAGCTGCATACATCTCCCCTATTCCTTCGTCAACTGTCATCGTCGTTCTCCTCCGGCTCTATGCCGATTGCTACACTAATAAGCGCTGATACTACTACCCATAACAGTGCATATCAAGTAGTTTGTGTCTCAGTTTTTCTCGCTCTTGCTCGATCCCTCATGATGGTTGCGTGATGCTCACACAATGTCTTGGTGCGGATTGGTTGGTAGCACCCTGACGTAAGGCACTTACCATTATCAGTCTTCCACTGTTTGACGCCCCCCTGGTAATTAGTCCAGGGTTGCACCGGTGCTGGTTCACGCACGATCTTGTGCGGATTGACCCGGTGGTCCACACGGGTGATCCCTAACTTTTTTACCAGTTGGTTGATTCGTTGACGGCTCACTCCCAGCACGAAACCGATGTCTTCAAGCGTCATCGTGTCCATCTCGGCTAGCCTCTGCAATTCCTCGCGGTCTACGGTCATTTGTCCTGCCTCCTGCTGCGCTCGTATGAGCGTTTATGTTCTGAGTCCTTGTCCTGGATACTTCGATCCCAGCACGGCATGCACAGCCCATCGGCCAGCATCGTTGGACCGACGGTCACGCACGGCTTGCCATTGGGTCGTTGCTTACAGTACCCCCACGTTTCGGTTGGTAGCGTCACGTCGTACGACTCATGGTGTATGGCGTGGTGACGTGGCATGTGCTACCTCTTATGGAAGAGTCTTAACAACTCCTCAGCGTAGAGTACCACGGCTACGATAACAGCAACACTGGATGATAGTAGAACCCAAAACATACGGTCATCTCCTGTGTGATTTAGTAGATGGTTTGTACTTGTTATCGTGACACGCGATGCACATTGATCCATGCTCATCCAGCGCCCGTGTCCAGTCAGCCTCTATGTGTCGCCCGCATATGTAGCAGTCCGGGGTAGACCTAATCTTGAGCGGGTGCAGCCCCATTGCGCGTTGTATCTTTACGCCTAGCCTATGCCAATTCATGTTAGTTCTCCTCCTCTAGTGCTTCCATCACCGCTTGGATAAATGTTGCAGCTACTTGCGGGACGATGGCGTTCCCGTAGGCGCGCAGTCGTCCCACTCTGCCGGGTACCCCATAAGCCAGCGGGTAAATGCCGGGTTGAGTTTCAGGGTTGGGGATGCGTCGGCTTTTGCCGTCGGCGCACTCAATCCAGACGGCGTCGTCCCAAGCCCCCATCCCTGCGGGTAAACCTTCATCGCCACGTCCTTCGCCAGTGATCCCGACGTTGAGCGCAGTGTCCCGTTCGGGTCGCCACGACGCAGCGTGTTCTCCGTTGTGTGCTGGGGTGTCCACGAGTCGGCGGCGTTCGGGGTCGGCCATGTCCCAGTCATCCAAAGCACGGTGTCCCGACTCAGGTTCCCCCCCTGAGTCGAATGTAAGTCCGGTGCTGGTCGTCGCCCGTCGTGCCAATTGGGGGTCGGCCATGTCCCGTGAGACGGCGACCCACCATAGACGATTTCTGAGGTGGGGTGCCCCGACCGCGCTAGACGGGAGATCAACCGACCGGCAGGAGTAGCCCATACTTTCCAAATCAGCCGCCACTCCATCCCACCACGTCCGTCCAGCTTTGCTACTAACTTGCTCTCCAAAGATGATAGGGGGTCGGTTCGCTGCGATAAGTTTGGCGACGGTGGGCCAGAGGTGTCGCTCGTCATCGGTGCCCCGGCCATGTCCGGCTGTGCTGAATGGTTGGCATGGTAGGGAAGCAGTCCAAACAGGCTCAGCTGCAGGCCACCCTGCGAGCCTGAGTGCGTACGACCATCCCCCCAAACCGGCCATGAGGTGGACGTGGGTGTACCCCTGGATTTCTGCTGGTTGTATGTCTCGTATGTCTCGGTCATCGACCGTCCCCTCTGGCAATTCGCCTGCCGCTATAAGATTTCTGATCCACTGCGCGGGATAGGGTTCCCATTCATTGTAGAAATCAGGCATGCTGAGACTCCATCTCGCATTGTGGACACGAGCCTACGCCCTCCCACTCGTGGTGGTCGCGGCAGTGATCCGCTTGCTCATCGCTGATAAATTTCTGCTCGGACCGAGGACGATCGATCAGTGCCGCCGTCCATACAGCGACCAATTCATCCACTGCGTCAGCGTCAAGCTGGAACGTCCACATGTTTGTTTCATCCCCAAATTCAGCCGCTAGCAGGGCGTCCGTTTCAGTATCGTGGATCAGCCGGAGATGAGTCTTGCCATCAACTCCGATCCCGAAGTGATCCCGCACGTATCTATCCATGTTGCACACCTCCATGTGTATTTGTCCCCTTGGTTCCCAAGCTATGCAGCACCGCCTCGTGCAGGCGTGGACGTGGTGCCGTAGTGCGCCCACTCCGGGCGCACCGTTGGTTAGTTGCGGGCAGCGGCCCAAACTGTCACGGTGTCGGGCATACGGTTTGCGTAGCCTTTAAAAACTTCGTCCTCAATCTGCGTGAGGATGTCCAACGCGGAGCCAGTCGTTTGATCCAGCCAACGCCCGATGCTGTAGACAAGCCCGCCCGCCTGCTCATCCTGCCAGAATGCGTCCTCGCTTGAATGTAGGCCGATGTACTCATCGGTTAGCGTCCAGAGCGCGCCTGTTTTCGGCGCGCGCCACACCTCCACGGTGCAACCGCCGCCCGTCGGCCATGTCTCGTGGGCGTTTGGGTAGCACCTGTTGAGAATCCCGGCGATATCTGTCTCCATATCCACTGTTCTAACCTCCTAATAAATTATGCGAACTCTAGACAATCCTGCGTGCTGGCAGGTCGCGAGTGTTACCCCATGGTGTCACGTCGCCGACCTGCGGATTCGTTGCCAGCCACTCGCGCAGGTCATCGCCCGTGTCGTCCTGTAATTCCAGCGTGCCCTCGCACTCCTCCATCAAACTAGACAACGTGGTGACAGTCGAGCCGGTCGGGTCGCCAACATCGCCCGACTCATAGACACGGAATCGTTGCTCAGATGGGCCGTCACTCAATCGCTCATAGTGCGCATCACCGGGCGTAAGGACGCCGTAACCATACCCGGCCATCTCCGGGTGTTCGTAGCCTAGGTAGGTGCCATCGTCTACGAGTCGTGCGCCCGTGAGGTCGTAGCCCGTACCCATCCACACTCCATAATCGACACGCTCGCCCACGTGCGAGTAGTGCATTGTCGAGCCGTTTTCTAGGTTGGTGTAAACCAACACAATCGGCGCGGCATCGTGTATATCGAGGCCACATAGGAAGCAGAACGGAGCCTGCTCACCCGCCCATATGTTGATGGGTTTTACATAGGCCGCAGTCACTGCGCCCATACCGTCGTTACGTTCTCCGATCACAGAATCAGTCACTCGCACACCCCCTAGAATTGATAGCGTTTCGGCGCGTTACCATCGCGCTACTCTTCTGACGGGATAGGTTTCCCGTGACGCTCTTCGCCTCAACTCCCGTAGCGTAGTTCCCATTCCCTCCGCTCCGAGGACGCACTGGTGCGGATGACTTGCCAAACGTGCGCATACTCACCCGCTTGTGGCCGTTGGTCGCAATACATTGCCGCTTCTGGTGTGCCGCGCTCATCATCGCAATAAATGCATACATAGATTTTGGACATGATCGTGGATTCTCCTATAAAAATTTGGTTGGTAGGGTAGGGTAGGGTAGGGTGATCCCCTACCCTACTTTTCTTGATTGATTATTAGGACGTGATCCCAGCAACCACAAACCCGCTGGTATCTTTTCGTGCGTCACCTTTTGCACGTAGGCCAACGATAACGCCCGTAGGATCAGCAAATCGCGCATCGTGCAAGTCGCCGTTGATAACAGGTGTCCCTTTGTAGGTCGCTGGTAGTGCGTGCAAGTGCTCGCCCGTGACTAGGTCGCGGCTGTTGATTGTGTCGAACGGTATTGCGACGTTTCGACCGTGCGCTAATTCATCTGCTACCTGTTCATCTGTTGTGGTTTCTTTTCTGCTAAAGGTTAGCGAGTAGTTAGCAGGTAGTGATTCCGTCGGACGTTTCGCGTACGGGTACGCCGTGTAATCGTAAGCTTCTACTGTTGGGAATAATTCGAAGATGTTCGCGGATCGGATCTCAACAGCGCCCATGTGGAACCGAACAGGTACGCGTTCCCATGGGATATCTGACGTCCCATTTAGGCGAATACATGGAATCAATCCGTTTCGTTCTGCGTCCTTGATTAGCTGTTGAATATCACCAGCGAGTCGCGCCCAAAACTCTTCGCGATGATCAGCGAATACCAGCGTTCGTTTGATACGCGCATTTTTCACGGTATCCATACCGCCCTTGCCACTAGTGAATAGGCAAGCCGCTCGGCATCCGTTGGAAGCGTAGGCGCATAGGTTAAGGCGTCCGCTAACGTCCGAGGGTGCCAAGTACAGGATCCCAGTCAACAGGCCTATCTCTTCGCCGTGTACGGTCTTTGAATCGCTACCCGGTCTGGACATAATCGAATAGGTTCCAAGCTTTAACTTAGTTGTAACCATTTCTAGTAACCCTCGGATTCTAGGATTTCTATTTCTATTTCCACAGCTTCAACCGTGGTGCCGTATTCATCTTTCCACTCTTGGTAACTCATATGCTCTCAACTCCTATGGCATCTAGTTTTATAGTGCGGCGACCAACCGCGGATGCCTATTTGGGATATGTTTTACCACTGATCAAATCACAATGCAATACCTTATGGATCAATTCGTTGTGCTATCTGGTCTGGTATCCGGTTCGGTATCCGGTTTGCTAGTGGGATTTCCTGCTAGGTTTGTAGCTTGGGGAGTGTGGGAACCACAACCGTTCTCGTTGCCTAATGTCTAGTCGCTCCTAGTGTCTAGATTTTCCAGGAAATCGTGTGGCCTAGTGGTGCCAGTGGCTAGGGTAGGCTGTGACGGTTGCAAGGTCCAGTGCAGGTCCGGGCAGGCACCGAAAACCGGACGACATGTTTAAAGGCGGTGCGCGCGAGGGCCGGTTGGCCGGCGACCCCCATGTGTGTATTAGTACCCCACGCTCGCGATTTAACATCGCAGGAGATTTTGGCTAGAACGCTACCTACAGGCAAAGCCACCCTACTGGTTCAACTGGCTCGATCCGGTTGTCGTCGGGAATAAAAAGAAAAATAAAAAAACCAGATCTAGATATCTAGTCTGGTCTAGTCTGGTTCTAGTGTTTTTTATTTATTTAGTCAGGGTAAGTACTTGACTAGTACTGATAGATAGTGGGGAATGCCCCCCTTACCCCCCATTGGTGTGGGGGTTCGTCCTACTTGCCCGCTCTACTTGGCTTTGGCGACTAGGATGTGTAACTAGTCTTGTAGATTCATCAGCCTGTTTTAGGGATCGGTCGCTGATTTACGCTGTAGGATGCGCCCCTACCGATATGTTTGTAACCCCATGGTGCTTGCACCGTAGGGTTCTACCCCAGGAGATGTTTTACAGCCTTCCCCTAAACGCTGGTGGTATGATATTTCTAGTGTTGAGCAAATTTCAATAGCAAAGTGATGGAGTTTTTATGGGTCGCAGTCAATTCAAGCATCCGGCATTGGCACAACAGCAGTTACAGAAAGATCTGGCACTGAAAGATGAAGAAGATCTAGATTTGATCCCTGGGTGGGAGCGATTTTCTCCAGTAAAGAAACAGTTGCTAACGGTTATGCCCTGGTTTGCTGATGCAACAACTGCATATCGTTACATAACAGATAATCCCGATGCAAAAAGCAGTGCAGTTCAAGATCTTCGCAGGAATGATCGTGAGTTTGCCCATGCTTTAGATTATCGTCGTGGTAGTTCTAATCGCATGGTCCGTAACTTGGGTGCGGATATGTTGGGTAAGGCAATGTTGCGATTGAACTATTACATCGATGCGGATCTGAAAGATGTTCCTGCTCGTGAGCAGCTCAAGGCGATCGAAATGGTTATGAATATGAACCATATTGATTCCAGTGCGGCTTCACCATCGTTCAATAGTTATGCTGATGTTATTAACTTCAACATGCCGGCTCCGGCTCAACCTGAGCCACGGAGTATTGACAATGTAATTGTTGTTGAAGAAGATGTATCCGTGACGTAATTACGAAATTGGCTGGGCCAGTCAAGTTACGTCAGCGGTGCATCGTGGGGGGTGGATGTTTTAGTTCTCTTGAGGGAAGAGCTATTCCACAGCAGTGGTGCCTTTACTTCGCAAAGTTCTGGTATTGCTGTTTTGATTGGACGGCTAAAGTACCATCTTTGGCTTCGGCTATTGTGAGAGCTTCCACCCCACACACCGCATATCAAAATACGGTGCCGAATACCGGGAGACTTAGAGGCTGGCAGTAACTCTGGTTATGCATCCCCGGTGTTTTTTTAGAAAACCCTCATTCAATTGCGTTGATGGGGGTTTTCTTTTTTATGTATTATGTGGTACGAACGAACATAACTGGAGATAATTATGGCGACTCAAGTCCAGATGCTAACTATCATTCTTGCAGATAATGATGCCCACGGGTTTAGTTCGATCAGCAATACCACGCACCAAGCAATCCTGAGATGTGAAGATCAATCGATCCGATGGAGAGCCGATGGTACATCTCCTACAAATTCTGGTAGCAATCGTGGGACACTGATGGCTGCTGGTGATGAACTTAAACTTATGGGTGGTGATTACCAAGATTTTCTTCGTAATTTCATGATAATCAATGCTGCCGATGGTTCTAATGGAACGATACGAGGGGCTGGATTCAGTGGGCTGGATAGTGCGTAAGACCTATGGCTAATGCTGTACAGGTAGATCTAAGCAAACTTTATGAGCCACATCCTTTTCAGGTTCGTGTCCATGAGTCCACTGCAAAAAATAAAGTTATCGAGGCTGCACGGCGTCTAGGTAAGAGTCGTGTTGCACTATGGGAACTTATCAAGACATGGGTTGAAGTAGTACAAACTCCAGCCGAATCATCTCTTCAGCCACCTTTCCACGCCTGGATCGTGGCACCCAGTTATCCCCAATCAGAACAGGTATGGAATGAGTTGATGGCATTCATCCCCGAGCAATGGATGCGCCGTCCTCCCAACCAAGAATACAAACGTATCGAACTAAATGGTCAGCCCGGTGGACGATCATGGGGTTTGATCGAAGTCAAATCTGCCCATGACCCAGATTCACTGCAGACTGCTGGGTTGGATTTCTTGTGGGTAACAGAAGCACAAGAACTTCATAACCGTGCATTTGAAAAGATGCGGCCTATGGTCAATTCACCAAATCGGATGGGACGTGCAGTCTGGGAAGGTATCCCTGCCCTATGGAGAGATCACTGGTTCTGGCGATTGTGTGATTACGCAGCTGCCGGCCATGATAATTACGATTACTTTCATGGAACGGTATATGACAACCCGCTTCTCAGTGAACAGCAATACAATGAGGTGCAGGAAGAGCGACATCTTCTTACCGATGCCTCTTGGCGTCGGATGTACCTGGCTGAACGGTCTGAAACTGCAGGGTTCTTCAAGAATATAGAAAACTGTACTGCCGGAGATATGTTTGCTGGCCCTATGCCGGGAGCGCGGTATGTAGCCGGTATCGACTTGGGACGTAAACATGACGCTTCCGTTCTATGGATCATGGATGCTTCTGAACGTAGAGGTGTTTACCACCAAACGTGGGACTCTGGCGAAGACTGGACTCAACAGCGAGAAGGTATGGTGTATGCCTGTAACCTGTTTGATGTAGATCGAGTATCCGTAGATGCAACTGGTATGGGTGGAGATATATTCTCTCAAGCATTGTCTGAAGCCGGATTACCAGTCGAAGATTATATCTTTACGGAATCAACTCGTATGCACATGCTCAACAGCTTGGCTGTGGCAATGGAACGTAATAATGTTTCATTTCCGAATGAACAGAATCTGATACGCCAGCTTCGGGCATTCCAGTTTTTGAAAAAAGGAAACGGTAAACCACGACCAGATCACCCAGATGGTGAGCATGATGATGAAATATTCGCCCTAGGTATGGCACTATTACTGTGTGACGAAGGTGTCCCCGAAACTTTTCGTGTCCGCGGATCTGGCCCCATGAGTTATATGCCGGCACCTGGGCGTGCTATGGGCGTGGGCGCTCGAATGATGCGAGAAGCAAAACTTCAACGTATCGAGGAACGATGGGAACGTAGCGGAGTAACTTACTAAACGTAACTAGGGGCGCATATGGTAGAAGCAATATCAGGACGTATTCCAGCATTAGATGTTTTGGATGAAACCTCCCCACCAGACTTGGATACGATCCTAAGTCTTCATGCAGATACGGAAAGTTATTTCAGGGGATTCCATTCAGAGTGCGAGAAAGTAGATGACTACTATTTCGGACGTAACGATATCGCTACACCAGATGGTTTCGATGCGATCCACACGTCACAGGCAGCATCAATCGTCAATGTAGCAACCGATCACGTCGATGTGAACAATGCTGCTATCGATGTACCTCTCAGTTCACCCAGAGGCAAAGCAAGAGCAGAGAAACTCAAGAAGTTTTACCACGGTGTATGGCTAAACATCCGCGCACCAGTGAAACAAACCGCAGCGAAACATGCATTTGCCTACGGTATCGGGTGGTTTAAGACTACATGGGATGCAGATCGCTGGCCTGACTCACCAAAGATGGATGATTATAAAGATCTTCAAGACTACAAAGATGCACTTGAAGACTTTATGGATCGTCGCAATATCAATTTTCCTATCATTGCTGAAAATATAAATCCTCGACGAATGGTCTGGGATACCTCTCGTATTGGACCTCGATGGGCTATCGAGTCCTATGACATGACTTCTACGGATGTAAAGCACATGTATCCCGAATGGACAGGAGCAACAAATGCTTCTGACTTAGCAACATGGACTGAGTATTGGGATGAGAAATGGTTTGTATTTATCGCCAATAACGAAGTGGTAGCTAGTGGAGAACATGGTTATGGATTCTTTCCTTATGTTCCTGTTCAACCTGCACGGTCACTGGACTGGGACGATCGTCCTCCTCACGAGCGTTATCGTGGCCTATATGCAGGTATCTATGACTTATTAGATGAACATGCTCGTCTTACTACGGCTTACTCAGCCATCATTCGTAATACAGCATGGAGAACACTGGACTTTATCGGACCTGAACATCTTGCAGAGAAGGCTCGTGACAATTACGAGATCTTCAGTGGAATGAACGTGGTTCCTGCGGGCGTAGAGATACGACCAAGCCCGATGGTTCAAGTACCACCGGATCTTTTGCAAGAACTTAGCATCGTTGAGACACAGATCGAGCAGGCTACATTCCCGAATGTCATTCGTGGTGCCAGGCCCAGAGGTGTTTCTTCTGGTTTTGGTATTTCCGTGCTGGCAGGAATGGGAAGACTGGTGTTCCAGGGTGTAGCTGATGGAATGGCTCATGCTATTGAGATCTGTAATGGGAATTTTGCCAAACTTATCGAGAATAAAGCTAAAGGAAAGCTGACCGTTCATGCTCGATCAGAGATCCATAGCTTTGATCAAACAGTTGGGCCAGATGATGTACGTGGCTACTACGAAAACATCGTAACGCTCAAGGCTGAAGCCCCTGAAGAACGAGAACGAGAGGCATTACTGTCTGTTCGTTTACTTCAGGCAGGCATAATTAGCCTATATGAGGCTCAAAGACGAGCCGGTGTAACTAATCCCCTAGAAATGCAAGTAGACCAGGCTGCTGAGGCTCTTATGAAGTCTCCAGCAGTACAAGAAGTTATGCAGCGACTAGCGGCTGAACGAGTTGACCTGTTGGGACAGGTTGCAGCAGCGGTGGGCGGTGATGCTGGAGCGGCTATGGGTATGAATACGGGGAACCAATTCATGCCAGGGCAAGGTCAACTTCAAGAACCTGGTCAAGCAGGTATCCAGCAACAACGCATGGCTAGTACAGATGCAATAGATACACAAGCATTCCCTCAAGGTATGGGTGGAATGGACTTGATGGCAGGCATGATTGGTGGTGCTCCTGGGGCAGAACGAGATTTACCTAGTGGAGATAGTGTGTAATGGCTAGAGAAGATCGAGATATCGCAAACGAAGCTATCGTTCGTGCAGCAGAGATGGCATTCCGTGCCAATGAGGGATTGAAGAGACTTCTTCCGAAAGCTATCGGTGAATCAGATAATGAATCACCGATGACTGAGAATGATATCAAGAGACTTATGGGGCGATAGCCTTGGTACAACTAAAACCAGACCAACTCCGCAAGCGGATCTCCATCAACTCGCAGAAGTTTGTACTTGCTAATGAAGTACAGGTATATCCAGTTGACTCTGAATCGCAATCGATCCGTACTATTGGATTACAGCAACGCCAGAATAACCGCAAGGTAAACAAACTGGTACGTGACTGGTCCGATGGACTGGGTTATGCACGTTTGAGAAGAGACACAAATCGTGGCATCAATGGATTACGAGATGCAGATGCAGAAACACGATTCAGTTCACAACTGACGCTGCCGCTCAATCCACAGACACAGACCCATGCTAGTCCATCTGACCATTTGGTTTCCTATGAACATTTCAAAGGTGATCTCTTTGGTATCTTTGAAGAAGACTATGCATCAGATGCGATCACTGAAGTAAACAGTCGTAAGTTCAATGCTTCTACCGATGCATGGGATTCCACTGCTACGGCCAATGACCCTACGTGGAATGCAGTCAGTGAGGGTGAAGCTTCAGCGGCAACATCAGTAACTAGATCACATACGGTCAGTTCAAATGATGGACGACTAGTAGTGGTGTGGTGTGCTTCACGAAATAATACAGGTGGAGCGTCGGCTGCATTTCCTAGTGGGGTTACATTTGGGGGTACTGCTTGCACCCTACTTACACAAACAGGCGGGGGAAACTTTAATCGTTTGGCTGTATATTTCCTTCCTAATGCTCCAGCAGGAGCGGGAGATGCCGTTGTTACGTATGGTGCATCACAAGCACTTATCCAAATAGTGGTTACTGATTACTACAACACTAATACGGTCAATCCGATTAGATCGCATGATGCAATCCATGCAAATACTGGAGATAGTGGAGTGCTTACTACCAATGTCTCTGTTCTAGATGATGAACTAGTTATTGGTGCAATGGCTTCAAATGGTGAAGATGGCGATACGATCACACCTGGAACAGGTCAGACTGAACGTATCGATATCCAGCATTCAAATTCAGGATCAGGAACTCCACGTATCTCTGTTTCTGATGAGCGTCCAGATGGAAATAATGCTTCTTTTGAGCATAAATACACGGCTACAGATCGAGGCTCTGGTGTTGACTTTTTGTCAGGTATGATTGTTGCAGTGCTGGCTGCACCAAATGGAATCTTTGGTGCGGGAACATCCAATGCAGTAGGCCTAAGAGCATTTGACACTACCGTTTATAAGGGTAGTTTGTATGTGATTGGCACTAGTCAGGATACCGAGGGCGCTTATCTCTGGAGAAATTCCACGTCGGGTGGCGACTGGTCGGGCGCTACTAATGGCGGCAATGGTTGGCCTACAGATGTATATGTTCACACTACAGAAACTCGTAAAAATGATTGGGCGAATAAATATGCAGGGATACTAGGTTTCGGAACAAACCTTATTGCTGCTATCTATGAAGATCCTGATTCAAATGCGGGATCTATATCTCAGATACGTGTTGGATACTCAGCAGATTCCGGTGCAAGTTGGACATTCAATGCAGGTCTAATCATCCCTTCAGGTACTGCACCAAACATCACTCTTATTTCTGCACGAGATATTTTTTCTTCTAACAGCGAAACGATTCCTGCACTGGTTACATCTGAAAATGTGTATCTATTAGATATTGCAAACAATACTTTTCAGCCTCTGTTACCTACAGGAATATTAGCGGGGACAGCGAATGAAGCCTTAGCTGCGACACATGCTTCTGATGGAGCGGTGTATATATCGAAAGCCAGTGGCGACATTCTTCGTATTGCAATCCCATCCCCAGGTGTGATCGATATAAAAAATATCGGGCCACACAGTAAAGCAAAAGTAGCTGATAGTGATGGCCTGGTTTCCGACCGGCAGGGTCATGCCAACTTTATGTGGGGTGGTGACCCTCGCTGGTTATTTGTTTCTTATGGTGGGCATGAATCTGGTAAGTATGCATCTGTCTTTTGCTTTGATTACCAGACTGGTGCATGGCATTCGTTCTACAAAGATGGAACAGCAAATAGAGATACGAATCGTCTTATTGGATCGGATGAAAGTGATGGGATATCTCGTATCCACATATCAACGGAGCATGCAGACGCTTCTATCTTGCAGCACTTTGAAGAGCCTTATGTGCCGGCAATCACTGGCGCAACCCAGCAGTATCGATCAACAGGATATGTTGAGTGGGCCGAAGATGATCTGGGTGACCCCCATGTAGACTCAGCAATACTCACCGTACGGGTAGATGCCGATGGATTAGACAATGTATCTACTATCGAGGGTGGTAGTGGAACGTCTACAGATGTGGAGATCGAGTACGGATTGAATGGTGCAGCCTGGGACAATGTCTCTACATTAGGATTTGTAGGGTCCGATGACTTAGTTCTGTTTTTTGGTAAAACAAACCAGAACACACCGGGTGCATCAGAAGCAGGAACACCAATAGGTGTATCAGCTAAGACGTTTCGTATGAGAGCGGAGTTGAAGCGTGATGGAACAAATACAAACACGCCAAAGATAAAAGAGATTCAGACAGAGCATGTGAATAAAGGTGAAGACCTCAATGGGTTTGTTATTGCTATCGATGTGGGAGCAACGGCTCTTGATCAGCAGATAAACCCAGAAGTGGTACTCGATCGTATCGATACTATAAAAGCTTCAGTTACTTCAGTTGCTCTTGAGTTTGGACAAGAGACAGATGGTACGGTCACAACGTATTATGTGGAGCATGTCCGACGAGGGCAGTTCGATTCTGAGGGAGTTCTTCCTCAAGGTGTCGGTTACGGAGCCGTTACTGAACGTACGGTAAATATCGGTACGGTGACGATGTACCTTGAAGAAAGGATCGATGTGTAATGGTAAATGGGTCAAATCCAGGTAAATTTCTAAAGGGATCTACTCAGGTAAGGACAATTGAAGACCTTATTCAGATGCAGACCGGAGAGTCGAGCGACCCGGATGTGACTATTAGTCCGAATGTTGCTAATACAAAAGCAGAAAGAGATTACATAAAAAATCTGCAAACCAGTGCAGACACTGGGTTTACTGGAACATATCAAAGTTCTGCTGGTAAATCGCAAGCAGTACTGGATGCAGAAAAAAAGTATCGTCCTTCAGCGGCACAACAGGCTGCTACTAAAGCAGCAGAACGGGATAAGAAATTTGCAGCAGAGCGAGCGCAAAACGAAGCTGATATTGCTGGGTACGACCCCGACTTTCTTGATGCAGTAGCCAGCCAGTTGGGAATGAGTTCAGTTGGTGCAGTTGGGTTTTTGAAAAAGATGGGCAGAATGCCAACCGATCTTCAGGTCCCTAGAGTAGCAGGCAGTGCTGGACTTCAAGGTTCTGAGGATGTAAATCGATGGCGAACTGCCGTAAACCCGCTTGATCCTACTGCCTTTAGAGAAGATGTAGCTCCTGGTTCATCTGTAGTTCCTGGTAGCCCGGTAGCCGCCATATCGGATGCGGTAGGGTCAAGTCCTGAATGGAATGAAAAATATAATTTCTACTTAGATCAATACATGGATGATGTAGCTTCTGAAGAAATTACTGAAGATGAAGCAATAGTAGCTGCTCGTCGAGCGGCAAATAAAGAAATAGAAAATGCTAATTTATCTTCTACTGATATTTCTAATATATTTAATTCAACAAGTGGAACTCCGGCTGGTGGAACTCCGGCTGGTGGAACTCCGGCTGGTGGAACTCCGGCTGGTGGAACTCCGGCTGGTGGAACTATGGCTGGTGATAACGTATCTACTGGGGCAAATGAATTTGTTCAAAATATGTTATCTAATATGTTTGGGCCTGGGGGGCGTGTATACGATAAAGAGGTGGATGAAGAAGGAAAAATCATTCACAGTGGTAAATCATTCTTTGAAACTGAGGCAGGCAAACAGTTTGCCGGAGAACGACCACAGGG
>Ga0208919_1000661_pt1 | contig 22024 bp, 17 predicted proteins | sample 4_EtaG_FD_184076 | JGI IMG/M metagenome (GOLD analysis project Ga0208919, IMG submission 184076) | Marine viral communities from the Subarctic Pacific Ocean - 4_ETSP_OMZ_AT15127 metaG (SPAdes) (version 3) | ecosystem: Environmental > Aquatic > Marine > Oceanic | place: Pacific Ocean | collected...
AAACGACTATGATATCGTTCCATCCATTCTTGAGATACTTCTCTGGGCACTTTGTAATCGAACCAACCAAGAGGACCAGCATTAAAGCCAGCCTTCTTGGGGCCAATGTAGCGCACCGTAGGCATGTCGATTCACCTTAACCGACAATTATCCAGATTACAGCGTTGCTTGTATCGTCAGTGGTTCCATCACTGGAAAGTTCACAGTCAGCCGTGAGAATAAGTCCACTAGATGTTACACCAAGATTTGCAGTAGCGTCAGTTCCATGTGCAATTGCACTGATGATAACATTACAATCTCCGCTAAGAGTGATTGTTTCTGCTTCTGCAAGTGCACCAACTCCAAGACAAACGAGGCGAGGTTGCATCCTGTTTGCTCCGTCAGTCTGACGGGCTGCAAAGGAGGTCAAAGCCCCCGGATAGGATGTTAGCCAAGTTGTTTCGTCTTGGTCTACGCCTGCTTGTAGTGGTAGGTCCAATTGAACCTGCAAAGTTGCACTGCCGCTACTTGTGTATGTAATTCCTCTGTGTGTTGTTGCTGCCATTTTTAATCACCTTCTTATTATTGTCCCTCAGACCTCACTGGAGGTCACGGATACTCCCGCTTGCGCCGAAGAACGAGTCCCAGACTTCACCCATTGTTCGGTAAAGTCCTTCCTGACCAAGACGATTGATGGCGAACGGGTCACCAGTCTCGATACCAGACTCGAAGTATTGTGTTGGGATAGCAGTTTGGAACCACATGTAATCAGTGTCTAGATAGTATAGACGACTAATTGTGTCCGTAGGCATGTCCTTAGTTGGGATAAGTGGCACACCATTGTAAGTTGCAACAAGGAAACCAGCCTCGATACCGGGAACACCCTTTACACCGTTGTAGGTTGGTGTAACACGCTTGGATTCCATGAATCGCTGCTGACTCTGTAGAAGTTGCTGAACACGCATGAGTGTATCATAACCAGTTAGGATAACCTTGGTGTTACCACCACGAGTCCAGATTTGCTGGAATAGAGTATCTAAGTGGTCTAGACTCAAGTTCCTGTCTGTAGCGGATGCATCTGCTGATACATCAACCTCAGCACTGTGGAAACCTACTGAACCGTCACGAGTAATGCTGTAGATATCGTGGTCAGTTGTTGCACTAACGTGGTTAGTGCCAGTAGTCATCTTATCAGGGTCAGAAGTTAGACGGTCAAGCGACTCAAAGTCGTTTGCTGCTGGTGTATCAACATCAGTCAATAGCATTTGATTGATGTGGTCAGCGTGATGCTTACCCATTTCTTCCTTGAGGACCTGTCGCACATCGCCCAATCCGTCGTCTTTGTCCGATAGGAACATGGACACTTCGGATAGGTCGAAGGTGTGAGCCACTGTCTTAGGCTTTGCAGCCACATGTAGGAAGTCCGGCTTAGTGGTGTCTGGTAGAGTTGCATTCTCAGCAACACCGCCACCCTTCGTGAAGGAAGGCTTGGCGGTAATGATTCGCCATCCACTGCGCTCCCACGGTTTCTTAGGCATGATACTGAATGCGTTGAATTCTTGGTTCAACTGAGACCATACTTTTCGTCCGTAGATTGCTTGGTATGTTCCAGCAGTTGTGCTCATTAACGGAGCATCAGCCTTGAGCAAATCCCCACTACTGTAGGTATATCCAGTCAAAGCGTTTCCGCCGTAGTAATATCGTTCCATGTCTTGAATTGTTCTTACGTAATCTCTTGCCATATTCACTCACCTCCACGTAGAGCGCGGTTCGCTAGGCGATGGACATCATCCCATTCCATGCGAGCCAATTCACTCGTGTCGGGAACAGGAATTGTCTGAGCAGATGCCTCAGACTTAGCGAATGTTTCGCCACTACCACTGCTTAGGTTATCGATTCGCTCACTAAGCGAAAGAACAGCCTTCTGTAGGTCAGATAGAGGTTCGCGAGAATCAAAGTTCTGTCGAGCAGACTCATTTGCTTCTTCACTCATTTCTTTTTGGAGGCGGTTCTCGAAATAGTTACCGAGGTCAGTCTTGAAGTGTTGCTCTTTTGCAGCAGCCTTGTAGACTTCATATGCCTGCTCGATATCAGAAGGAGAAACAGACTCAGGAGAAACAAAGTCTGAACCTTTGATAACATTCTGATTGCCTTTTCCACCTGCACCGAAGTTAGGTTTCTTTGCGCTGGTTCCTTCACCAACAATACCAAGAGGAGGCTGTCCACGGTGGGATGCACCATCTTCGCCCGGTCCGTAGCCCTTTTCCACTTCATCAAAGTGGTTTCGTGCTGCACTTGGGTCGTATCCTGCGCTCTTTACAGTAGATTCTAACCACTGTAGGTAGTCAGTTGTAATTACATCGTCCATTTCGTTCTTAGCCATTTTATCATCGTCCTTTTTCTTGTCGTCTTCGTCTTCGTCTTCGGATTCAGCCTTTTCCTTATCTTCGGAATCTTTCTTATCCTCGTCCTTGGAGTCTTTCTTGCCTTCCATGTGCTCACGGAGACCTTCGGGCATCTTGCCTTTCTCTGTATCTTCGTAAGCCATCTTATCGTTCTCGGCCTTCTCGACATCTTCCAATCGTTTGGAAAGACGTTCAAGAACGCTATTTAGTTCAGTCATCGGGTCGCTCATTGTATCACCATTGTGTTTGCTTGTATCCTCTTTTAGGATTCGGAATTGGGCTTCTGGATTGATGCCCTTTTCGCAGATGGTTACTTCATGTAGTTCCATCCGTCGAATCTCCCGGTAATCACCACGAGAGGAATCATTTTTATTAACACGCTCAAAAGCCTGTCCACCTATAGAAAAAGAGCGTAAATTGCCCTTGCGAATTTCAGCAGCGACTTCACGAGCCTTCTCTATGTCGCCGCGTAACTTGATAACAACAAACATTCCTGTGTCGTCTACTTCGGACTTCCACATTCGTCCAGACGAATCAGTATATGTAGGAACTACTTCTCCAACTTGAATATTAGAATGAGCAAGTTGGACATTTCGGAAACCATCTGCTTTCATGAACTTACCAAAAGCATCTCTTAGAGCATCACGAGTAATGAGGTCGCCTTGTTTGTCGACCATTTCGACGCTGGCGTATCCTGCTACAACAAGGTCCTGACCCAATCCTTTGAGAAGGATGGGGTCATTCACCGGAGGAGCCATCATCAAAGCCATCAAACTTTCCGAGGTTGTTTCATGGTATATCAATCCCGATTATTGCGCAGATTGATAGAAGCACCCTCAGAGTCACTCTCAATAACGGCTCTGTCTCCTGTTTCTGAGTTTATTGTAAGACTCTTGCGACCTCTTTTCTTTGGGTCTTCTCTAGGTTTTCTGCGCACAACAGGGTCATAGTCGGGAAGAGCACTTTGGTCGATGAGTTCTGTGCCACCTGTGTTGAAGTTACCCGGTGTGGCGTAACCAATACCAAGCCCTTTTGGTCCTGTAAAGGTTGTTTTCTCTTTGAGCATATGCTCAATCATCTCTAATGCAGTTATTAAACCGCGTTTGAAAAACTGGTCTTCGTCGACCTTCTTTGGTTTCTTTTTGTGGTTAGCAAGAGGCTCAACTTCAACATACGCTTTGTCTTCTTCTTCTTTCTTTTTCTCTTTTTCTGAGCGCAGAAGAATAGCAGCAGATGTTGCCCAATACGGTCTCTGAGAGTCTGCTAAGTTTTGCGCATAAGTATGAGGAGCATCAGGGTCATGCACCATCCACATCCCATCTACTTCATCAGCCTTGTAAATTACATCCATTCCTAACCCAGTAAGGTTAACGATGACTTTCCCTTTCGATACACGAACGCGATGAGGCGTATCAATTGGATTACCCGACATAATGCCCATAGTCTCGACGCTATCTGTTGCTCCAGCCTCACTATCTTTCTCATATTTGGCACCGTTTAGACGATAGAGGTCATGTCCTTTTCGTTTGTTATGTGTAATACTATCAGATACAACGGTGATGTAGTCTCCTTCTTCGACATCTTTTACCTGAACTGTTCCTACATCCATGTAATGTTTATCATCATACTCAACTGAGCGATTACCAATGTCGTCTGCCACATCTTCGTAGATAGGACCTACACCAACACGGGCTGTTCCTCCTGAAACAGACAATACGCGCACATCTAAACGCTTACCTGAACTTAGTAGAACCCACTTAGGGTGTCTATTTTCACCACGCATGTAAGTTGCATCTGCATCTCTAAGTAAAATCTGCTCTGCTTTTGGTTCAGCAAGCAAACCTTCAATCGATTCACCTAAACCAACATCATCAGTTCGACGAGTATTGATTGGAGCAGGAACAGTTACGTTTTCGTTTGACTCAAATGTCGCACGAAGGTGTCGAATACGGTCTTTTGTCGGCATATTTTCCATGTCTTCGTCACCACACTCTACAATATCGACAATGTGAAGATGAGAGCCGTCCCATACTCCATCTAAAATGTATTCATCTGTCTTATTGAGTTCGCGCACACCCTCTTTTACGCTATTTGGAAGTGAAAACTCATCACCATCAGCCCCTCTTGCCTCTATTTTCTTTTTGTCTTTCGTAACAATTACTCTTTCACCCTCAGGCCAAATAGATACTACCCAATCACCAGTAAATCCGCGCAAATGAATAAGGTCTTCAACATCGAAAATGCGATGCATGGCTTTGATAGGAAGAAACTCTCCTTTATCTCGGTCCTCATCTTTGAGCAAAAGGTCATGGTCCGTCAAAACGTCGAACGAATACCTAAACGTCTCATTGAGGTCTTCCACACCTTGACCAGCAGGGGGGTTGGATGAAAGCATTGCGGAGGATTGGGTTTCTGCTAAAACATCCTCGTTTGATAATTCACCAAACTCTCGTCGTTGAGCAATATTAGGCAAGAAACTACCATAAGCATGTTTGATTACGTTTCTTGGTAACATCATTTGCAATCTTCTATACCCATTCGGTGCTCTTTTAATTTCAGGTCTTTTAGTTCCATCACCGAAGTTAATATTCATTGGAATATCCACCATACGACCAAAACTTCTGCGGAGTTGAGGGCTATTAAAGATAGGAAGAGGTCTAAACGTATTACCATCGTTGTCTTTGTGTATGGGAAGAGAGGTATTACGATTGAGACGGATACTACTCAACCCACTATCCGCACGCGACAGGTCTAAAGCGTTCATTCCTACCCTACTATGCATAAAATCGTGCATTTTTTCCGCTGCCTTCTCGTCAAACACACGAATATTTTCACCTCTAGTAACACCCCCTTTTCCTGTTCTATATCTTGGTAAATCAAAATTAGAATCTGGAAAAGCCATAGCATCTCTACGCATTGAGTCTAGCAAATCAGGCAAAAAAGTATTCATATTAATGTAATCGTTTGTTTGTCTTCCTCCTCCACCAACCGATAATCCCCTTGAACGTGATAATTTTTTCAATTCTTTAATATTCATTGAAGTATACGGAGTAGTTGGTGGATTGTTACCCTGTTGGTTGTCTTGCTCTTCTAAATTAGCAATAAGTTTTGTTTTATTCATACCTTGATGTTGAAAAGGATGAGTCTTCATGAACTTCTCTTTGTCGGTAATTTCTGAAAACTTCTTTAAATATTTAAGAGCAGATTTGCGCGTATTCTCATCTTCTATCTGTTCTGCATAGTGTTGCATCAAATCAAGTCCTGTTGATTTAGGATTCTTTTCTAATGCATCTCGTAAATTATTCAAAAGTCTCTGTTGTAAATCAACACCCATATCATCTACACGAGTAGTGGAGTTGAAAACAGGTGCTGTAGAGTGACTACGTATATCTTCAACTATTTCTTTATCCATACCCATTTTAGACAAGTGGTCCGCAAACTCTTCTCTTGCTTCTGGGGTCATTCTTCTTGCGCCTTCTACACCCATCTCCAAAAGATGTGGTAAAATTGAGCGATAATTGTTGTAAAAGAAGTCGTTTTTGTTACTTACATCTGGGTCATTCATCAATTGGTAAAGTAAACCTTTAGCGATTGGTATACCTGCGTAATATGATTGCATCATTGCCTTTACCATATACGAGTTTCTGTTGGTATCTTTTTGTGATAACGCAATTGCATCTTTACCCTCACCTTGATTAGCAATACTACGAATATAGTATAAGAAGTCTTGATACTGTTTCATTTTTCCACTAGGTGCTAAAAGTTCTTGAGCGGCTTTTACTCTCTCTTCTTCACTTCCTGAAAGTAAATTGTTTATTTTGTTGTGAGCCTCTTTGTATTTTTCTGGATTACGAATATCAGACGAGCCTGCATCAACATGGTCAAGAATATTCTTCATGATGATATTTGGATGAGGACCAATTATCATTGGTTTACTCTTATCAACCTCTATTTTACCTGTGTTTGGATTATATCCGCCTTTGTATACAATAAAATCGCTTATTGGTTTCTTTTGATTCTCTCCCTCTTCATCAAAATGGCGAACAAAGTTTGGAAGAGTAGTTTCTCCTTCTAAGTTTGGCTCAAAACTTATTCTTTCTGGGTTTCCATTTCTATCAAGGCGAAATAAATTACGAAAATCGGGATGTATCTCACCACTTGTAAGAGAAAGAGGTGATTCTATTGGTATACCGTTTTCATCTCTTACCATGAATTCGCTCGGATGCTGTATGTTAGGCAAACTCCCCCTGTTTCCTTTTGAGAATGAATTGAGAGCACCAATAATATGGGGAGCATGAACTCTAGCACCACCACTGTGTATTTGCTCCGAAGTGTGTAATGGGTTTGTTTCATCACCTTCATTATAATTATACAAAACATGCCTATCTAACGGAAGGTCTTTGAAATCTTCACCATCTTTCATCAACCCAGCCCGTTTTGCCCGTTTTGTTTGCGTCATACTACCTCCCATAAGAGGGTCATAATTGTCTAAATGCATAACGTGCCTAGCAAAATCACGAATGGCCTCATGAGCAGAAACAGAGTCACCGTCTTCTGTAGGAAAACCGTTTGCGAACAAATTAAAATCGTTATGATTTTCATTATGAGGTCGAGACAATCCAAAAATTAAATCTCCTAAATGCATGAACGTGCCGTGATGATTATGTAAATCATCTTCGTCTCTTTGTGCTCTTTTATTTCCGTGCGAAAACAAAGGTGGTCTGTCTGACCCTCTTCTACTAGCATCTGGCTCATCGTGAATATCTAATCTTCCTCCTTCTCCTTTTGTTTCTGATATTCTCTTGTTGTAAGAGCGCAAAGACCGAATATGGTCTGCTGGTTGACTGACCATTTGGTTTCGCGCATGTTTGTGAGTGCGAGACAGTGTGTGTAAGTTGCTCTTATCGGCTGTTTGCACGTTAGCCCCAGCGAGCATGCCCACAAACGCAGACATGGCTTCACGAGGTTTGAGCAAAAGGTTAGGAGACAACAAAGACATCATGTTCTGCATTGTTTCTGGGTCAGTTTGACCTCCCATTTCACCAAGAACATTTGCTCCAGTCTCTAAATTGAACTTGCCTGCTTCTCTGGGTTTACCTTTGACCTTTGATTCGCGCATCTCTGTTGGTATCTGTAAATCACTTACTTCTTCAAAATGAAAACCGGGATACATATCATCGAGCATCGCTGCTACATCCATATCCCCATAACCTAAACCACCATGAGAAAGAACATCATAAAGTGGTTTAACAGCACTTGGTTTCATTTCTGTCTTTTTGGTTAAGTCGTTGCTGTCTTTCATTGGACGATGAGGACCTTCCATAGCAGACATAGCGTCAGACATGATTTCTCTTGGACGACCTTTGCTGGCTTTCATACGCATTTGGTCAATAATTTTCTCGTAAACAGACTCAGAAATAATACCAGCATTTACGTATCTATTAATTAAATCATAATTTAGTTTTCCTTCCGCATTTGATATTTCATAATTATGTTCTACACTACCATCTGATTGTTTCTTGGTGTTCTGAATAACATTTGGAGGCTTACCTTTTGCAGTGCCATGTTCGCTCAATATATTGTCCAAAAGGGAATCTTCTCCCTCAGATTTTGGGTTACCATCTTTCGTCATCTCTTCCAATATTTTTGCTATGTCGTCCCCACCGACATACTTTAGGTAATCATCGTCTACAACACTGGGTGTTCCACCTGAGTCTAAATGCGGAACTGCTTTACCGGGGTCATGTGGGTCTGATGTAATTGCATTTTGTAACCAAGCGAGTCTTTCATTGAATATTCTATGTATGGTGTTTCCCATTTTATGGGAGTCTTGGAATCCTTCTATGTTTCCTTTTCCTCCATCAAGATGCCAACTTACTACATTCAATGCTTGTTCCTCTGGTAACATTTCTGTGCCTAACAACCATCCTAAAAGACCGAGCCCAAACCTATCTGGGTATCTGTTTTCTGCTGCTTTTTCAAATCCTTCTTGAGTAAAACCACCATCTTCATCATACATGGTTGTCCATATAGTTGCGTCTGGAACTCCCATGTTTCTTAGTATTTGATGTTGTAAGAACTCTTTATCCTCTGGCTCTTTTCCTTTGAACTTCTCTCTGTATTCTTGCTTGTAATTATCAAGACCCATTTGATACATTCTTTCCATAGGTCCATGACCGTTGATGTCGTCATTACCATGAACATATTCTCCAAAAATGCGATTGTGCGGGTGTTTAGAATACTCTTCTTCATGTTCTTTACGTCTTTTATCTAACTCAGATACGTGATGTTCTGAGTCTCTGTTTGAATACATGGCACGAACGAGTTTTGTAATACCACTTTCATGCTCATCTGCACGCTCCTGACTTCCTTTCAAAAGACCACTTTTTTCAGGAAAAAGTGCGAGCATCTCAAGAGCATGAGATAAATCAGCATAGGGACTTCTACCCCTTTCGTAGCCTAATTGTGGGTCAGTAATCTGAAACTCGTCATCTATGCTCATTGTTCTAGGCATATGTGAGCGAAAAGCACGCGCTATTGTCTTTCTAAGGTCTTTATGTTGATTTTTATCGAGTCTACCAGTTTCATTTTCCCAAATACGTTCTCGCCATCGTATGGGGTCAATAATAGCATCTAATCTTCTACCATCAGAAAGCGTTACTATAGGCGGAGATAACCCAGTTTGTGTTTGACTTGTAGGTATTGCAGTATGTCGATTAAATCTGCCTATCTTTTCAGGGTCAAAAGAGCCCTCAGCGCTATCTCCTTTGCGCTTGCGTGCTTTTGCTTTTAGTAAATTATTATCAACACCATTGTCGACGAGAATAGAATGTGCTCTAAGTAGAATCTGCTCATCCTCAGGGTGAGTTAAGTGCCCATGCTCAGTTAAATTGAGAACAGCAAAATGAAGGTCTGCTGCGGAGTCAGCATCATCATGTTTGATGAAGTCAACTACTGCGCGTTCATAGAAGCCACGAGCGTCTTCAACGACCACACGTTCACCACCTCTAACAGCCCATTTTACACATGCCTTTGTCTACGCCCATTTGCTTACCGCAACCGGGGCATTTCTTGCCTTTGTGAATAATTTTAGAAATAGCCTTGAGTGTAGGACCTGCGTCCATATCATCACCCATGTCGCCCATATCAGGCATGTCGGGTTTATCTCCACCTGCTTTATCAGCAAGGTCATCAATCATATCTTTGATTCGAGTAGCAAGGCTTTGAGCGTCATCATCGTCACCGCCCATTGGGGGTTTGTCGTCCATGTCTCCCATAGGACCGGGACCATCATCTGGTGGACCTCCACCCATCAAAGCATCAAGAGGTCCCTTAGTCAATGCCTCACTAGGATGTGCATTACCACCAGCGTTATTCTCATGCATTGCAAGAGTTGAGCCAGTTTGATGAGGGTTACCATCAATCATTTTTACATTTTCAGCAGAAGATGCTTTCTTTGATACAGATTCGATATCTGTTTCAGGAAGTTGTTGATTAGTCCAGTAGTGAGCAGCCTGAGTTTCTTCAACACCACGCACGTTACGGATTGCACTATCATCACGCTCAACACTCTTGAGCATATCTTTCGCTTTTTCCAATGCTGCATCAACATCGGGTGCCCACTCACCTGCATTTACTTCAAACGGTCTCATTATTGACTACCACCTTGTGTTTTTTCTGCCATGGCATGTATTTCATCCCACGACATTTCGTGCCATGCTTCATTAGATTCAGGAAGCGACATCATTGCTCCGTCGAATCCATCTGCTGCCTTAGCAATAACTGAATCGGTCTCACCGCGCAAAGGGTCCCCCCAGACATCCTCAGCAGCGGGAGTAGTTGCGCGAACAAAACCAGCGCGTTTGAGAAGAATATCAGCACTGTGCATTTGAGTATTGAGGTCTCGAATTTGAGCGTCCATACGCTCCATTTTAGAAATAAGAGCGCTTACAAGAATACTAACATCTTCACTCATTACCGCTCACCCGCTGACCGTAACCGCTCTGTGGTTTCCAGTTACTGCGGATACCATCAGGACCAATGTAACCCATTGGGCGCTCACCTTTCTGAATAACACCTTGTCCATCAAACTGCATGACTGGAGCACCACCAGCATAAATGTCGTTAGGGCCTGTAGCAGTGACTCCATTAGTTTCAGATTTGTATATTTCTCCTACATCATCAGCAAGATAATCGCTAGTCTGCGCTATACTTCTAAGAAGTTGTTGTGCAGATACAAGGTCGTTATTACTTATGGCTTCTTTGAAAGAAGCAACAGTAGATTCCAATTTACGAACCATTGGGTCCATCTTACTCAGGGACGAGGACATCATCTCTCGCAGAGTGCATTAGGTCTTGAACCTATCGTGGAAGATTGTCGTTGCCTTTGTTTCTTTTTGCTGGGTCTTTCGCAGCGTCAACAGCATCTAATGCTTGTTCCATTGGAGTTTTATCTGAGCCTCTTTGATGGGTTTTACCTCTAGGAGCACCATCAGGTGTGCGCACGTCTTCTACAGGAGCAGGACCACGCTCTCTCTGTCCTGTTCCTTCTCCAAGACCAATTGCTTTCTGAACCATTGGTGGCATTCCTCCACCCGGTGGTGCAGCCCCTGCACCGGGAGGCATTCCTCTAGGTGGCATTCCGCCTCCGCCCGGTGGTGCCCCCATCGGAGGCATACCCCCTCCACCGGGCATCATAGGCGGCATTCCACCCATCGGTGGCATTCCTTGCGGACCCCCACCAGCAGGCATTTCACCTGCTTCCGGTTTCTTGTATACGAAGCGTATGTCTCGCCCCGCATCCTCAGTAAGTTCAGGCTGGAAACCGAGAGCAGCCATTCTTTGAGCAATGTTTACTTCCATCTCATCTCTGCGCAGACGAGTTACATCATCTTCTTCTTCGTTAGGATAAAGAGTAATTTCCCAATCACTTACTCCTAATTCTTGTAAGAAACGAGGGAATAGTTCTCTTGAATATATTTTTTGACCAAATTCAACAGCGCGGTTTGTAACAAGAATTTGCATACCTTCGTTATTCAAACCACCTCCCTTACCTGAATCCATCATAAAAATGTTTGATACACCATAGAATGCAGCGATGCGCATGCGTAATTCATCACGGACTTGTGCGTATTGCATTTCATCAAGTGTGTCCATAAAGCGAACAAACTCTACTTTACCTCGACCACTCTGACTTTCAACACCCACTTTTGGAATATAGTGAGGGTCGCGCTCCATTTTCTCTTCTGCCCCTTTCCAGAAAGATGCAGTTGATTGTATGTTATCAGTAGTAATTGCAAGTATACCACGAGGTATTCTTCGTTTTTGATATGCCAGATACATGTAATTATCCATGGCAGCCAAAGTAGTTGCTTGACGCCAGAGAGTGGCTACAGGAGAGCGCCCGTATAGTTTTGAAGGATTAAACTTACTAATGTGCACGACTTCTCCTTCAATGTAATATTGGGTTTTACCTGAACCAGCAGTGTTTACAAAGTGAACATCTTGTAATTCTAAACCACAAGTTTCACATTTTTCATGGTCACCGTTATTTGGGTAAGTGCGGGAACGATGCACAGGACACACAAGATAACGTCCACCACGAATACCCTTCTTATCAGCCACAATACGGAAGAAAGTAGGGTCACCTCGCAAAATCTCACGAACACGGAAAAACTCCATTTCTCCTGTGTCTTTGTTCATGTAGTAATCTTTCACAAGAATCATGAAAGCATCATCTACAATGTTCAGGTCCCATTCTAACTCACGAAGAACATCCGTAAACGATTGGTCCATGCTGTTTCTTTGCTCAAGAAGGTAACGAAGATACACAATTTGGTCTGCATCAGGAGTATCAAACTCATCATGACCACAAACGTGGCATTCTTTCACAGTATCATGTTGATATTCTTCACTACAATTTTTACACTTCTTGTGAAATTTTTTCTGAATGTAATACCCACGACGGAATACTTCTTGGCAGAGGGTGTTAATGGTTGTGCGCAAAATAATACTTTCTTGAACAGTAGCATAAAGTGCAGGTATACTGATACCTTGAACTAACACAGGTTCTTGGATACCTGTTTTCCACAAAGGCATAATTGGCTCAGGAGTAGAACGAGTTCGGAAGGGACTAGTGAGACGTTCAACGAATCTTCCGATTCTAGATTGATTATCATCTACCATTAGACCACCTCAGAGCCGAGTGTGTCGGGGTCGCTCACAGTCCACGACTGGACCTCTGCTTCATCAACCTTCCATTCATCAAGTAATTCTTGACGTTTGTTTGGGTCATCCTTCCAATTGTGCCATTTTACGATACGATACAACTCATCTTTTCTCTTGTTAATGAGGTCCCCAGTCTCACCGCGCAGGGTTAAATGCTCCAATACTGCATTGGCTTGCTCCTTCTTCATACGTAGATGAGGGAGTAGTCCTTTGAGTAGTTTACTGAGGTCGTCACGACTGTAAAATTGCAAACGATGTTGAGTTCTAGTGCTATTTTTGTGAATTTTCAAATCTAATTGAAGAATGCCGCACCCCAAAGCCTTGTGAAGTTGTTCACAATGCCACTTACCACGGTCTCCTGTAGCAATTATACCTGCGCGTGGCTCTCCACGTTTTGTAATAGTGATATATCCGTCAGCATCAAGGAAGCCAGCAGCGTAAGCCCACGGATTTTTGAGTAAAAGTTCAGGTTCCATCTTTTCAATATCCCATCTTTTACCCATTTTAACTATATCATAATCTGGACCGTAAGTTTTGAGCAGTCTTGCCATTTTTTGAATAGTAAATCCACTATTACGGGAATCGTTCTCCATCAAATGATGTGCAATTGTGCGCGAATCCATTGGTCCTAACTGTTCGATAAGTTGTGTCGCACGCTCCATCCACATCATTTCGTGTTTATTCAGAGTATCTGACTGATGCAATGTATTTTTCCAAGCAGTGCGAGCATCTTTTCTTTTTTGTATTGCTCCAACCCACAAATCTCTTTGTTGCTCATCCCAATCCCCATCTATCTGTGATAACTTACTGATAACATCGTTAGCAGCCTCCCATTGAGTGCATGCTCGACGAAGAGACGTTTCGCGAACATCGCCAAACTTACGTAAACTCATCAAATCTCGGTCACTTATACCAAGAGAGCGAACTGCCTCAAGATGTTTTTCAACCCATGGAACTGTTTTCAGAGTTTCTTCTACTTCTAAACGCTTCATTAAACGAATAGCATCAATTGCTGAGTCGATTTCATCACGCATCGCTTTGTGAACACGACGTTTCATACGTAAATCTTTGACGAGAGTTTCAGCATCTGACCCCATATATGTTTGAAACCAGCCTTCTTCACTAAGTTTCATTTGTCCTACGACTCGACGCATCTCTTCCTCACGTCTTTGTTTCTCCTCTTCATCCTCTCCTTTTGGTGGTGTGCGACCAGATAAGGTGCCTTGTCCACCGGATGGACTTGCATTAGCATCACCAAAAGTAGGTCCTATAATCGAACCTTGTTTTAACAAAGGGTGCTGAGTTAACTGTTTGATAACCCAGATACGGTCAGGGTCAGTTTCATCAGTTTTGATTACAGCGTCGTAGTCATCACCAACAAGCATGCTCCCCCATTTCATATGATACCACCCAACAGGTCATCTAAATCAACTATTCGCTCGCGGAACTCTGTAGTGCCCCAATGAGCCAAGGCAAGTGCTAATGCGAAGTCATCGTGACGAGCAATACTTTCTAAGCGTCCCTTCTTCGACATACCAAACATCATCAATTCTCGCTCAAGAATGCTAGTTACATCACGAGAGCGGTCGTCTGCCCATGGTAATTTTATCTGTTCATTTTCAAAACGCATAACGAGTCCCATAAGAAGTGACTCACGTCTTTGTTTAGTAGAAATGAAGGTCTTTACAGGTAGGTCTGTATCTGCTCTAAGTTCAGTTGCAAACACACGCTGGAAGTGGTTAGATTCTAACTCAATAACAACAGGTTGAAACTTATTATTCAATTTCTGGATTTCCATTATCTGTGTTCTGAAATCCATTCCTTTTCTGCGCACAACATGCACTAACTCCAGAAGTTCAGGGTTAGTCGATGGGCGACGAAGAACAACCATAACAGTATAGTCAGCCTGCCTATCTGACGAAATAGCAGGGTCCCAACCGATGAAGTATTGGTCATCATCATCTCCTGTTGCTCTATCCATCAAAGATAGAGTGTTATCTTTCGCTAACTGTAAAACAGTAGATGGGAACAAACTGGACATATCGTCCATGGGTTCACACAGATACTCACGAGTAAATGCGATAGCAGGCATATCCTTGCGTCGAGAGTCAAGAGCCTCTAAGTCCCAACGCTCAGGCCATAGGGCTTTACCTGTTCCATCAATAGCAGGATAAGTCTCAACAAGATATCCATCACGTCTTTCTAATTCTGTATACAAGTCAGTAGGAGTAAAGGGTGTTCCTACAATGCAGAGTTGTGCTGTATGGTGGAGAGTAGGAGTAAGAACTTCATAGAACCAAGACGCAACACGTTGCAACTCAGTATCTGTTGTGCCCCACAAAATATCATCACACAGAATAATATCAGGGTGAATACCACGAACAGCCCCACCAACTGACTTTGCACTGATACGTGAACCGTTAGTAAATCCAAAGAATGTCTTCGACCAAGAGTCATGAGCCTTGAGTTTGTTAAACATAGGAACGCCACTAATGAGGTCATTTAGATTTCTCATGTGGTGTATCGACTGGTGTAGACTGTGACTGAAAATAACAGCCTCTGTTTTCTCAGTAAACAATGTCTTCCAAAGAACATACCCAAGAAAGAGTGTAGATTTACCATGGTCACGAGCCGCTTTTACACAATATCGATTATGTGATGCTAAGTTCTCATACCATCGTCGATGATGGTCTGCTAATTGAAAGCCTAAGATTTGCTCAAAGAAGAACTTGAAGTCTCGCTTGCACATTTCCCAATCGATATCGTCAATAACATCCTGAGAAAGGTCCACTCAGAACCACCTCACTGATGGGTCTTCCTGAATAAAAGCGCATCCCAAGCAAGGTCCATAGGTGAATCGTAACTCAAATTGAGTTTTTGTGGATTCATTGGGTCAGCATTAGGGTCTACAAACTCCATATCAGCAGGTGGTCCACCACCAACGGGTTGTTTAGGAGCAAAAGTTCCTGTAAAATCAGGACCAAAATATCTTCTCATCATTTCTTGATTGGCTTCGTTTTCATATCCTTCTTGCAATCTTCGAGCCATTGTATCTGTAAGACCTTTATCACCTAATTGTAGTGGTAGTGAAAAGTCTCCCTCCTCAGTAATGGGATTGCCAGAAGCATCCCTAAATCTACCAACTAAAGACCCAAGTGATTTTCCTGACCCACCGTAACCTTTGAGGCCGCCTAACCCCGCCATCATTTGTTGATATTCAGACAATTCCTCACCCTCAGGCGCAGTCATGGTTGCTGGTGGAGCCTTTGGTTCAGGCATTGAAGGTGTTGTTGCACCGCCCTCCTGTCTTCTCTGTATCTCCTTAAGTTGCTCATTAAGTTCATCTTGTTGCTGTTGTAATTCATCATCAACAGGGTCTTGTCCAGCAACTTCCGTAGATTTAGGTGCAACCTTCACTGTTTTAGCGTCTTTCTTTGCGCGAATCTCTTTACCTGCCTCTGGGTCAGCAGCAGTTGGAGCAGTTTTTGGTTTTGCAGCAGGTTCTGGTTTTGCAGCAGGTTCTGGTTTTGCAGCAGGTGTTGGGTCTGGAGCAGATGCTGGTGTTGGTGGTGGTGTTGGGTCTGGAGCAGGTGCTGGGTCTGGAGCAGGTGTTGGTGCTACATCTGTAGGAACCTCTGGAGCAGGTGCTGCTGGTGGTGCTGCTTCCTGAGCAGGAGCAGCAGGAGCATCATCTTTCTCAGGCTTACCAAACTCACTAACGTCAACTCCTAAGTTTCGTGCGATATCTGCTAAATATTTTCTTTGCGCTTCTTCGTCCTGTCCTGCCATAGCGCCAGTAAAAGCCTCCGTTGCGCGACTACCTCTTCTTTCGTTAAGGAATTGTTTGCCTTGTTCTCCCATTCTACCTAGTCTTGCTTTTGCTCTTTCCATCATACTAGCAGGTATCTTGGGTGCTCCTTCTCCAAAGTCATAGTAAGCAGAGGGGCCTTTTTCTCCGGGTGCTGCTCTTGTAGGCTCCATACCTTGTTGTTGAGCAAAACTCCTTACTTGTGCTCGTTCGCTAGGACGAAGCACAGGTATTGAAAATTGTTGTTGAGTTCGGGTTGGTTGCATTGAAGCACCGCCGGGAGCCGTATACACACCGGGCATTTCTCCGGGCCTTTGTTCTCCATGACGACCCATTCGTGTTGTTTGGATTCCTCCTCCTTCGGCTGGCACATTAGTAAAAGAGCCTGCTTGCTGCTTCAACAAAACGTCGTCACCATCGAAGCCAACAAAGCCTGCTTTGAGCAAAAACATAACAGTTGCATCTTCTTCTCCATGCGCTATACAAGCCACACCATATTCGTATTCAGACATGATGTAGGTCATCGCGATGCCACCTTAACTGCTCTTACGACATCATATGGAATACTAAGGGCTTTCGCAAGAGTCTCCCAATTACCAACTCCATGTTGTATAGCAAGAATATCTTGTTGTGAAAGATTGTGGTTCTGCGCAAGACCACCTATATCATCAGACTTAGTAAAGATACCATCCATCTCTGCCTCTGCTATTTGTAACCGTTCCATGATATCAAAAAGAGAGTCGCTTGAAGTCATTACAGGCACATTTACACCTAATGGGGCACGACCATATGTAGGAGCAACTCCCACCATAGGTCTTGTTGGAGGTAATCCTATTTTCGGTGGAGTAGGTCTTACAATATCTTGAATCGGCATAGAGCCTGCTCCTTCTACAGGTGCATAACCACCATAATTAACGTGAGCAGGCATTACTGGAGTTCTAGGTGTATCGTCTACAGGAATTATAGGACCGGATGTGTCGTATCCTGCTTCTTTGTGTGCTTCTGGTTCCTGTCCATCATGATACAAATCTCTAGAATGATTATACAACAGTGATGCGTTTCTATTGCTGCTTACGTTTACTGGTTTGTAATCTTTCAATCGGTCTTTCGACAATTGAAGAATAGCCATTGTTCGACTTAACGCTCTGAACTGACTACTATTCATATTTGTTTGATGGTCTTGGACATATTGTTGTTGTAAACCTTTTATATCAGCCTCATCAACTCCTGATTGCATTAATCTATCTTGTAGACTAAGCATTAACTTTCTAAGAGGCGCCTCTTTTCCTTGACTTCCTTTAGTGTATGAGTCATACGGACGAAATAGACCTGATGCAGGTGTGCGAGCCAATTGTTGTGCTTCTGTTTCGTCTAGTCCTAATCTTGTTCGGAAAGTATCAACTAACCTACCAGATGTTCTTCCTTGTTGTGTGTCGAATGTTCTGTAAGCATTCTCAGGAAGTGCAGCCAAAACGTGATTAAGAGACAAAGGAACAGATTCACGCTCACCTGTGTTTCTAACTGCTTGCGAAAAAGGCTCTTCCCGTCGGTCTTTACCTTTTGGATTACTTGTATGTCTACGATGGTTGGAATCGCCATCCGTTGTAATCATGAAATGTTGTGGCTCCATGTGAAGTTGATTACCTGCACCGTAAGAAGATTGAACTCCTACCGCATCTAGTAATTTTTTCAAATACTTTTTGAATGGGAGAGGTGCACTTTCTGGAAATCTTCCCTTGGTAGGATGAGCACCCATATTGTGATACAAGGTAATTAGTCTTCCATCACTATCACGAGTAGGTATCTCATCGTCACTGTGTTTACCTGCTCCAATCCAATTCCCATAATTATTTTGAGACCACTCAGGATGTAATTTACCATTTTCATCAAAAGGTATGGGAACTGAATGTTTAGCATCTCTGTGGTTTGCGTTGAATTGTCGAGCAGCCTCGTTAAACAAATCCTTTGCTACCTTCAACGCTTTAGACAAATCAGTGCCGGGAAACCTCTTCATGATATCAAAAGCCACCTTGTGAGCAGCCCCCTCCATCGGCCATTTACCCATTATGTTCCTAATCGGAGCGCCTGTTTTAGGATGGAGATGGAAATGTGAGTGAGTTTCAGCATAAGGATTTCCTTCATCAGCGAACCTTACCAAGTGTTTGATACCTGTTTCAGGGTCAACCCACTCTACCCCTTCACCCTTAATGATGAGCGTCATTACTGATGCCCCCTACGAGGTGCGAGTAAACCGATGGGGTGAGCACCCCACATCGTGGGGTCGTCATCAGGGTCAGCCTCTGTAGCACCCGTAGGATGAGAAGTCTGACGAGGATGTGCGTTGGGACTAGGTCCTTCTGCATCTCCTTTCTGATTGTAAAACGATTTATGGAACTCATCACTCTTAGCGATTCTTTTCAATCTACCCAGAAGAGAGCGTATCTCTGCTATGTCCGCGTGTGTAAAAGACCCTCTCCTCGATGTATCTTTCAAACTAGAAAGAACGCCAGATGCAAGTGCTCGTAACCCCTTCCCTTTTGCTAACGTAGGTGATTTTGTTTTACCACCGGGAACCTTTGGTTGTTTAGGTTTTCCAAGTTTCTTTGGGCCTTTTGTCGCTGTATCTTTTGGAAGAGGAGGCATGTCTCTTTGGATTTTAATTTCTGGTGGTTTACCAGTTTGGAAGGGTATTGTAGGAACAACGTCAGCCATAGGTTGTTCTCTTTTAACTGCTGAATAAACAGACCTTGCTTCTTTTTCTCTTGGGTCTGCTCCATAAGTAAGACTTCTTGTTTGTCTTGCTGGTGTTTCAAGTCGTGGACCAACAGCGCCTTCTGTTCGTCCTACCAACTGTCTTTTCGCTTGAGGAATGTTAGTTGCTTGTGTAATTCTACGAGCAAAAACATTGAGTCCGCCACCTGTGCTTCTTAATTTTTTGTGAGGTTTAGGCGCTCCACTACGAAGAGTTTCTGTTGTAGTTCCCAATCTTCTTTTGGTGCGCTCTGCCTTTCGACCTCTTTCTCTTGAACGAACACGCTCAAGAGTTTCTGTAGGACTTGTTTTATCTTTGGCTTTTCTAAATGTGTTATTCCATGCTATGTCGATGGGCTCTCCCATCTGTATTGGTGCGTCTAACCCACCACCGGGTGGGAACGCAGCAGACATACCCGGAGGCCCTGTTTGCGCAGCCTGCTCTCCAACCTGTGCTTGTGAGTCAAATTTTTCTTCCTTTGGCTCTTTCTGGTGAATCTTAACTTTAATGTGACGAAGACCTGCTAACTTTTTTTGGCGCTCTTTCTTTTCTTTGATTTCTTTCTGCTCAGATTTGTCTTGTTCACGAGGGTCACCGTTAGCATGGGTCCGGTCCTGTTCAATGAACTCAGGTGCCTCACGAGGGTTGAACTTCAACCCAGAAGTAGACCCACGATTTCCTTCACCCGCCATTACATCATCTCCAAATGTGACTCCATGGTCTTACGAATACGCTCAGAAATGTTATAGTAAAACACACCGATATCAGATGGTGTATCGAATGCACTAGCAAGCCTTTCCATCAAACTATCAAATGAGTCAAGCATATCCCAGAAACGTCTTCGCTCTTCAAATGCCTCAGGGCCATCCTCATCAAACACACGGTGCATTTGTGATTCTAAATCTTTGATGGTGCCGCGAAGACTATGATATTGAGTGTAAATAGTCGGGGCCATCACACCAATGAGTTCATGCCATCGGTCAAACACGATACGAGTAAGCATAAAAAAATCAGGTAATTCTTCTTCATACAGAGGACCACGCTCACGAAGTAGTTCCGACTTACTAAGGTCTACACACATGAGTTCATGCATAGGAACAAAAACAAACGGGCGCACCATTTTACTCCTCCATCAACTTAGACCGTATCCTTGCCCAGACCTCGGGAGACTCCTTCGCTAATTCAACTTTCAGGATATTCACTGTATCTGCTTGTATGTTTTGTTGAGTATCACCCATACTTCGGTCTTGAATTTTCATCATTAAGTTCAGCGACTCTCTTACCTCTTTGTGGAGTGTTGTAATATTACGAACATACTGCGGGTCATGACGGTCTGCATCATCAAGAATTAGGTTTAACTCACCGTTAATTCTCTCAATATTACTCCGAAGTGTTTGCATTTCTTTACCTGCTTCAATAGCAATAATAGGTGCTGCACTTTTTTGAACGAGTGGTTTGAGATGATGTTTGAGATGATGATACACTGTAGTTTCAGAGCACCCTATTTCTTCTGCGATTTGCTCAGTAGTCATACCTCCATTGAAGTATGCCTCTTCAAACTTTGAGCGAAGATGATGAGTGCAAACAACACATTCACTGTTTGAACCCATGTGAAAGTCACCCATGTGGTTTCTAAAATGACGGTCAGTTGTTCCTTCTCTCCATCCCATATCTCGGTCAAGTTGTTTTGGAATGATGACTCCATCCCTCAATCCTTGTTCTAATTGGTCCCTATCGGGATGGTTGCACAACTTACAAGATGACCGAGTAATGCGACCGCTCACAACCATGGGAGGAGGGCAACGCTCAAAGAGCCTTCGCCTTAAGACGTGATATGCGTAGACTCGGTAGAGTGCCTGTTACAGTTGATACTGCCAAGGACCTTGCGAAAGCAATGAGAGACATCGCCAAACGTGATAATGTAAGCGAAGATGAGCAGGAGCGAAGACAAAAAATCTGCTCAGAATGTCCGCACTACACAGGCTCAAGATGCGAATTATGTGGTTGTTTTATGGGGTTCAAAACAAGACTGCGCAGTAGCACATGTCCTATCAATAAATGGTCAAGCGCTCTTGGAAAGGCTACGATAGACGATGCCCACCAAAGAAAAGGACACGAAGAGTGACCCCATCATCCACGTTAGTTGTTGGGCCGTCATACTTTGAGCACCAAACGCAAGAATAAGAAACGAACCTAAGACAAGGCTGAATACTTGAACCATAATCATATCAACAACAACAGAGTGACGAGTATCAGACATATCACTAACTGCTATGCTAAAAGAACTAATTGGCCCCATTACCATATTACATCATTCTCCCAGTGCCAAGTGCATTACCCATCATTTTACCACTAAGACTAGCCATTCTGTCCATCAAACCTTCATTTGCCATAGCAGCACTCAAAGCACCTTGCATCATATTATTCTGAACTAAATTTGCAATTTGTTGTTGTTTCATTGTGCTCTCTTGAACAGATGTCGAAGCAGAATTTTGCAACTGTTGCATGTTCATGGTGATTGAATCTTGAGATGGAACAGAACTCATACCGCTCAAATCAAAAACCATATCCCCCTCTTTGTTTTCTGTTATCTTAGCATTATTCAGTATATCATGAACAGTAAATGCGACTATATTTGAAATAAGACCTGCAAAGGATTGCAAGTTTTGACCGGGAGTGTTAGTAGGACCTGCCATCCATCTATCGATTGGAACACTGGTTTGAATCAAAGCAGAAATTAATTCCATTTCAGAAGGAGGCGCTACTGCTTGTGGTTGTTGGTAACCCATACCCATACCTGCACCCATACCTGCACCCATACCTGCACCCATACCTGCACCCATACCCATACCC
>Ga0208919_1000664_pt1 | contig 21951 bp, 12 predicted proteins | sample 4_EtaG_FD_184076 | JGI IMG/M metagenome (GOLD analysis project Ga0208919, IMG submission 184076) | Marine viral communities from the Subarctic Pacific Ocean - 4_ETSP_OMZ_AT15127 metaG (SPAdes) (version 3) | ecosystem: Environmental > Aquatic > Marine > Oceanic | place: Pacific Ocean | collected...
TAGGTGATGAAACAGTAACATGTGATGCAAATGTAGCTTGTACTGGTTTATCTGCAACTACTGGACTAGGTGCATTAAGCTTAGTCACAGTAAATATATTATCTATAACAGGTGTAGAAGGCACTACTACAGCAGGTAATCTTAGTGTTTCAGGTGTAGCAAATGTATCTGTAACAGGTTTAAACGCTACAGGAGAGTTAGGATTTGTAAGTGTATGGGGAGAAATAATACCCGGAGTTACAACATCATGGTCTGATGTAGATGAATCTGTAACTACAACTTGGTCTGATATAGATGAATCTGTAACTACTACATGGAGTGACGTAGCATAATAAATAGTTTAATATTAGTTTAGAGGGAAAAAAATGGCAACTTATGTAAATGATTTAAGATTAAAAGAGATAGCAACTGGTGATGAGTCCGGAACATGGGGCGCATCAACAAATACAAATCTTGAGTTGATAGCAGAAGCATTTAGTTATGGCACTGAAGCTATTACTACTAATGCAGACACACATACAACAACTATAGCAGATGGTTCTACTGACCCCGGTAGATCAATGTTTCTTAAATATACAGGTGCATTAGACTCTGCCTGTACTGTAACTATTGGACCAAACACAGTATCTAAATTATGGTTTGTAGAGAATGCTACAACTGGCTCACAAAATTTAGTTATAAGCCAAGGCACAGGTTCTAACGTAACTATACCAGCTGGTAAAACTAAAATTATATATTCAGATGGTGCTGGCTCTGGTGGTGCAATGGTAGATGCATTAGCATCTATTAATATAGAAACAAGTGGTATCTTAGAAACATCAGCATCTATACAAACACCATTAATAGAATTTACAGATGGTGACGATGCAATAACTATAGCAGATGGTGGACATGTAACTTTTGCTGGAAATATAGATGCTTCTAGCGGAACAATTAAATTAGATGGAAACTATCCTACTGGCACAGGCAACGTAGCTTTGGGAGACACAGCATTAGACTCACTTACGACAGGTAACTATAATACTGGTATAGGAGAAAATTCTTTAACAGCTAATACAACAGGCGGAACAAATACTGCGGTAGGTTCACGCACCTTAGATGAAAACACTACTGGAAGTTCTAACACAGCAGTAGGACAAGGTGCATTAAATAAAAATACAACAGCAGATAACAATACAGCAGTTGGTCAAGGTTCTATGGCAGCTAACACTACAGGAACAACAAACGTAGCAGTTGGTGCTTCTGCTTTAGCAGCTGCTACTACAGCAAGTGACAATACTGCTATAGGTGCTAATGCTTTAAAAACAGCAACCACAGGACACAGTAACACAGCTGTTGGTAAGGCTGCTGCTGAAGCACTTACGACTGGTGCAGAAAACGTATTTGTAGGTGAAAGAGCAGGAGATGCTACAACCACAGGAAGTAATAACACAGGTGTTGGACACAAAGCATTAAGTTCTTTAACTACAGCAAATTCTAATGAAGCTTTTGGTAACGATGCTTTACAAGCATTAACAACAGGTACTAATAATGTTGCAGTAGGTTCATTTTCTTTAGACGCTTTAACTGATGCTTCTTATCATGTTGGAGTTGGTTATCAGGCTTTATCTGCTAACACGACAGGAACACAAAATGTAGGAGTAGGTTGGAGTGCTTTATTAACAAACACCACAGGAAGTTATAACACAGCCATAGGAAGTTCTGCACTATATGCTAATACAACAGGTGCAAGTAATGTTGCTTTGGGCAGAGATTCTTTAGAATCAAATACTACAGGTTCTGAGAATACTGCGTTGGGTGCGAAAGCATTAAATTCAAATACAACAGGAAGCTATAACGTAGCAGTTGGTCGAAGGGCTTTGGAAGACAATACTACAGCCGATAATAATGTTGCTTTAGGTTGGGGTGCATTAACAGAAAACACTACAGGTTCAACCAACACAGCCATAGGAAGAAGCACTTTAGCAGCAAGCACGACAGCTTCTGATAACACAGGTTGTGGTTATGCTGTATTGTTAGCAAATACAACAGGAACTAATAATACTGGAGTTGGTGTTAATGCTTTACAAGCAAACACGACAGCTTCTGATAATACTGCGGTGGGTAGAAATGCTTTACTATCAAACACCACAGGTGCATACAATACGGCAGTAGGAAGTTTATGTTTAGACTCTAATATTGCTGGTCAAAAACATACTGCTATAGGGTATGGTGCTGGTAAAGATATAACAGGTGGTGAAGAAAATACATTAGTTGGTTATTTGGCTGGGCAAAATATAACGACAGCAAGTGCCAACGTAGCAGTAGGACAAGAAGCATTGGGAGAAAATACGACTGGAAACTTTAACGTAGCCGTAGGTAGAGAAGCTTTACTTTCTGTTACAGGAGGGGCTAATAATGTTGCTGTTGGTAAAGCTGCTTTTGACAACTGTACTACTGGAGTAGATAACGTAGGTGTTGGGAGAACGGCTGGTTCTTCATGTACTACAGGTTCAAACAATGTATGTATTGGTGATTTCGCTGGAGGAAATTTAACTACAGGCGATGGCAATATTTATATTGGTCATAATACTGGAACACAAGGTGAGTCATCTTCTCAGAATGGTTCTTGTATTTATATTGGAGAAGGAGCATCTGGAAATAATGCGTCAGTTTTTGAATATGTCTTAGGCTCTGGAAGAATTGGGTTAGGTGGTAACTCTTTTGCTTTTGGTAAAACAAGTAATGTTGTTTACAATCTTTTTACTTCCAATAATTCTTGGGTGAGAAGTTCAGACTTAAACAAAAAAACTAATATAAAAGATACAGATTTAGGTTTAAGTTTTATTAATGAATTAAGACCAGTAACATTTAATTGGCGACCTAATAATGAATTTCCAGAATATTTTGAAGATTATTCTGAAACAGAAAACCATATGGACACAGACGTAAATCTTTATGGAATGATTGCACAAGATGTAGAAAAAGCATTAGATAAAGTTGGTCATAAAAACTTTGGTGGATGGGTAGAAGAAGAAGATGGTTCACAAAGTTTGTCACAAGAAATGTTTGTTTATCCATTGATAAACGCAGTAAAAGAATTATCAGCAGAAGTTGATGAACTTAAAAAGAAACTTAATTAGGAGTAAAAATGGCAGTAACAAAAGCAATAACAAGTTGTACCCCATATATGAACAGCAACAGCAAAGTTGCTAAATGGGATATAGAAATGACATATGAAAACGATAGTGAAGGAGATGCTACTTACTATAAATCAAGATTTTCTACTACAGTTAATCAAAAAGATACTGATGCAGATGGTAATGTAACAACTAACTTTACACTTAAAGCTAAAGGTTCTTTTAGTAACGCTGATTTAGTAGCACTTTGTCCTGTATCGCAATGGGATATAGTATTTGCTAGTCAGGTAGATAGTGTTATTACTAATCCATCAGTAGACAATACACCTGATAACGATTTTAACGTACCTAGTTAATGGCAGAAGTTACAGTACATAACATGCCTTCTGTTTACGTTATGGAAACAGAGATGCCTATAAGTATGGTGAATGACCTTAACGATTACCTTGATGAATACAAAGAAGACCAAGATAAAAAATCATTAGCTAATACTTTAGTAGGGCAAATATCTCAAGGCGAACAACTACTAATGGATAACGAAGACTCCAGAGTAAAAGAATATTCTGAGTTTATATGTAGTCTTGGTGCTGATTATGTTAATTTCTTTTTTAATAGCACAGGCAACAAACTAAACAATCAAAAAGCTATAACAATAGATGAAACTTGGTCAGTACATAGTTATGAAGGCGACTACAATCCTATACACGATCATGGCACTAAAACAATCATGGGTATATCTACTACAGGTTGGACTAAAGTACCGCAACAAATATTAGAACAACCTACTGCTGGTTCACCACAATATTCTTTATATCACGCATCTGGTGATTGTGATGGCTACATAGCTTTTAATTATGGTCGTAACGAATTAATGAATACAGAAAGACTAAGACCACCACAGTCTTTTATGATGAAGCCAGAAGTAGGAAAACTATTAGTATTTCCTTCTTGGTTACAACACATGGTATATCCTTTTAAGGGTGAAGGTGAAAGAAGAACAGTAGCATCTAACCTTAACTGTTGGGATGTGCAACCAACAGAAGATGCCACTAACTAGATATACATTTAAACCCGGTATAAATAAAGAGGGTACTTCATATAGTAATGAAGGTAATTGGTTTGATGCTGATAAGATAAGGTTTCGTGCAGGTCGTCCAGAAAAAATTGGTGGTTGGGTAAAGAAAAGTGTTAATACTTTTTTAGGCTCAGCAAGAAAATTACATCAATGGGTGGGATTAGATACAGATAAATTTATTGCACTTGGAACACATCTTAAATTATATTTGTTAAAAGGTAATACTTTTAGCGATATAACTCCTATAAGAGCAACAACTACAAATGGTGTAACTTTTGCAGCTACTAATGGTAGTTCTACTATAACTGCAACTGATTCTAATCATGGCGCAAATAAGGGTGATTTTGTTACATTTGCACAGGCGGTTTCATTAGGTGGCAATATTACTGCTGATGTATTAAATCAAGAGTATGAAATAGCTAGTGTTACAGATGTAAATACATTTACTTTTACAGCAAAAGATACATCAGGTAATACAGTAACTGCTAATGCAAGTGACTCAGGTAATGGTGGTTCAGGTGTTGATGGGTCATATCAAATAAATATAGGCTCTGATTTTTATACTAGCGGATTTGGATTTGGTTCAGGTACATGGGGTGAAAGTACATGGGGTGGTGGTATTAATAGTTTTGCTACGCAACTTAGGTTGTGGACATTAGATAATTTTGGAGAAGATTTAGTTGCTAATCCGAGAGGCGGTAGTATTTATTATTGGGATAAAACAAATGGAGAAACTACAAGAGCAGTAGATTTTTCAACTTTATCAGGTGCATCAGATACACCAACTATTGCAAATCAAATATTAGTATCTGAAATAGATAGGCACGTTATATGTATGGGTGCAAATCCAATAGGTAGTGCAACACAAGACCCTATGCAAATAAGATGGTCAGATCAAGAAAATGCAGCAATGTGGACTCCTAAGACAAATAATACTGCTGGTGGATTAAGATTATCTTCTGGTTCAGAAATAATAGGAGCGATAAGAACAAGACAAGAGATAGCTATATTTACTGATACAGCTTTATATTCAATGCAGTTTATAGGTCCACCTTTTATTTTTGGTGTTAATTTAATTACTGAAGGTATAAGCATGGTGTCACCACAGGCATGTGTTAATGCAAATAATGTTGTGTACTTTATGGATCAAGATAATTTTTATATGTACTCTGGTACAGTACAATCTTTGCCTTGTACAGTAAGAGCATATGTCTTTGATGATTTTAATTACTCACAAACATTTAAAGTATTTGCTACAAGAAATGCACAATACAATGAGGTATCTTGGTTTTATTGCTCAAGCAGTTCAGATGAAATAGATAGATATGTTACTTATAACTATCTTGAGCAAACATGGACTATAGGAACATTACCTAGAACATCTTGGATTGATGCTGGGGGTGCTACCACAAATCCATTAGCAGCAGGTTCAAATGGAACTACATCAAATTATTTATATGAACATGAAGTAGGTTCTAATGATGATGGTTCTGCAATGACTGCATATGTAGAAAGCGCAGATTTTGATGCAGGTGATGGAGATCAATTTATGTTTATAAAAAGATTAATACCTGATGTAGCCTTTGTAGGGACAGATACAGCACCTGAACTAACATATTCTATTAAGACTAGAGACTTTCCTTTAGGAAGTTTAAACACTGCAACAACTGCAACAGTAACCAATACTACGGGCGTAGCTTATATTAGAGCAAGAGCCAGACAAATGCGTGTAAGAATAGAAAGTACAGATGCGGATAATAGTTGGAGACTAGGCGATACAAGGTTTGATATTAAAGCGGATGGTAGACGATGAGTGAAGTATTTAATGTAAACACTCCATTAGAAATACCACCTGAAGAATATAGTGCAGATTATATGCGCAGACTGATAAATCAACTGCGTTTAAACTTTGTACAATTAGATTCACCTGATACTATAAGAGAGGTATCACAAGCATTTGATTGGTATATTTCATAATGGCAAATAGATATACAGAAGTATTAACAACATTAGCATCAACGAATGCAACAAGTGTTTACACAGTACCAGATAATAAAAGTGCCATAGTTAAGACATTAAGTGCTTATAACTCTGATGGTAGTAGTGCATATAGTTTAACAGTACAGTTGACAGACACTAGCGAAAGTACAACAGTTACTTGGGATGTAGAGTCAATAGCAACTAATACACGTAAAGGATTTTTAACTAACGGAGAGGTGTTAGTTTTAGATGAATTAGATATAATAAAGCTGACTGCAAGTTCAGCGGATAAATTTCACATCGTAATAGGTGTGTTGGAAATAGATTAGGAGACCACTATGAGTAATTTTCCATTACAAAATGCAGCAAAGCAACTAGCTAAACAGGGGAGATATGGCGATACCATGATGGTACACATGAACCCTATAGAAGTAGATGCTTTAGCAAAACTATCACCAACAGGTCAGTTGACCATTAACCCACAAACAGGGCAACCAGAGGCGTTTTTGCCACTCATAGGGTCATTGATTGCACCAACACTATTAGGTGGTACAGCATTGGGTGCAACGCTTGGAACAGTAGGAGCATCTGCATTAGGCACAGGACTAGGCACTATTGCCGAGGGTGGTAGTCTAAAAGAAGGTATAACAGCTGGACTAACAGGCGCAATAACAGGTGGTTTATTAAAAGGATTTATGCCCGGAACAGCAACTGATATACCTGCTGTGGGTGATACAGCAGCTACTACAGATAAATTATTACAGAATCCTAATTTTGTAGAAGCTACTTCAGGTACGGGTTCATTACCCGGTGCTACTTTAAATCCAGCTGGACAAGATGCTTTGAATATTTTACAACCCGGTACAACTTCTGTGCCTTTTCAACCAGTAAATACATTAGCTGATTTACCAGCTGCTAGAGCAGGAACAGAAGGTTTCTTTAGTAGATTAGGACAAAATTTAGGATTTTCTGGTGGAGCAACACCTGAACAATTAGCAGCTGATCCTACTTTAATGACGCAAGGACAAGCTTTTCAATCACAGTTTCTACCAGCAGCAGCATCAGGATTAGTAGGTGAAATGTATGTACCAATGGATATGGGTGGACCAGCAGAAGAACCTGATCCATTTGGAGAATATGAAGGTCCTTACATGCCTACAGAACAAAGGACTATGATTTCGGGAAGTGGGGGTGATCCACTAGGTTCAGCTTTTGGCGGTGAACAAATGCTTATAGGCGGTAATCCTTTTCCATCAGGACCTGAATTTGATGAAGGTGGTAAAGTAAGTAATCCTTTTGATTCTTTACCTGCAATGTCAGGTTTAGCATTAGCTGGCAATATGATGCAAGGAGGTAATTTTGGACTTTTACCTATGGCAATAGATCAATTCAGAGGTTCTGATAATAAAGAAACAAAAACTGAAATGGAAAATAAACGCCAAATGATAGGCACTGTTCCAGTAGATATGGTTGCAGGTATGGATGCTATGCAAGTACCTACAGATATGTTGAATAAAGGCGGTATGCCTTTGCAAAATCCTAGTAAAGCTGACCTTGATAATGATGGAGAGTTATCTTCATATGAAAGAACAAGAGGTAAAGCTATCGAAGCAAACATGAAAAACATGGGTGGTCTTATAAAGATGGCTAATGGTCGTACACCTGCACAAGCAGAGATAGAAGAAAGTGCAGAAACTTTAGAGCGTAGAAGAATAGATGACGCTATAAGAAAACAAGTAGAAGAAACTATGTCAGCACCTATGATTGATCCAAGACTAGGTAGAATGGCTGATCCAATTAGTACACCTGTACAGAGAAGTTTAAACGATGTAATGACACCACAGCCTTTTCAAGCACCATCATTAGCAGAAATAAGAAATATGCAAAGTGCATCATTAGATAGAATGTTTGTACCAACAGACCCAGATAATTCAATAGACAGAGGCATGGCAACATTTAATAGACAATACAATCCTGTTGTTAGGGGAATAGAGGCAGTATCACCTGTCCTTACTAAAGGTGCTTTAGAACTGTATGAAGCTATAGACGAATATAGAAAAAGAGATAATTAATGGGAAACATTAAACGAGCAGGTAAAGGTGGAGGTTTTGATACCGGTCAATATGGTGGCTTTGATCCATTTGCACCTCCTATTGCACCTATAGGTGGTAGAACAGGAGGAGGTAAAATTAAACAACCTTTTGGTGGATTTAAAGATATGAGAAGAATGCCACCTAGACCTTCTTTGCAACAACAATATGCAGGATTAAATCAAGGAGTGCAAGGATTTCAACCTTTAGGCATTAGAGGGTATACGCCACCGCCTATGTTTCAACCGCAACCAATTTATGGTGGTCCAGTATTTGGATATGAAACACAATTTAACCCATTTGGTTATGGTTCTTTAGGAGGCAATCCTTTTTTACGTACACCACAATTACCAGAAATTCCTTTTACTCCTCCTGTTCAGACTCCACAACCGGGAAGTCCTGATTATGTTATACCTGATGACATACAAGCTATTATTGATGGGTTTGAACCACAAATGGATTTAGAACCAGTACAAAGGCAAGAACCAGTTTATCAAACACAAGTAGTACAAGGTGGTAGAGATATAATAAATAGGATTGATCCTCCTATTGTAGAACAGCCAACACCAATAGAACCTGCAATTCCATCAGTGCCTACTACAGCAAGTCAATACACGTCACCACAGATGCCTATAGCACAGACTGCTCCTTTTATAACTAATCAACCAATACAACCAATAGGACCTACTAATCTTGCAATAGGTAAAGCAAGCGGTGGTAGAGTTTTAGGTTTTGCCGAAGGTGGTATGCCTGAAGAAAATCAAACATCAGATAGATTAGAAGAAGAAACTATAATGGCTTTGATGGGTAAACATCCTAATCCAAAAGAAGTATTTATTAAATATATGGAAGTTTATGGTGAGAATGGTTTAATGCAGTTGGCTACAGAAGTAGAAGAAATGATGCGTACAGATGGACGTATGATAGATGGACCGGGTGGTGGTGTTGATGATTTTGTACCAGCCATTATAGATAATATGCAACCAGCAGCTTTATCTAAAGATGAATATGTAATACCAGCAGATGTTGTTGCACATGCAGGTGATGGTTCAAGTGAAGCTGGTGGTAAAGAGTTTGACAAGTTAGTATCAAGAGTTAGAAAAGCAAAGACAGGTAACACAACACAACCTGAACAAATAGAGTTTGAAGAAGAGATAAATCAAATAACATAATGAAAGTTTATTTAGTACCACAAGAATATATTGCTAAAATTTATCCAGATATAGACAAATATATAGATAAGTTAGTACCCACAGCACATGGTAGGTTTGAAAAAATAGATTTAGTTAATGATATTCTTACAGGTAAAGCAACTCTTTGGACTGTAATAGATGAAGAAGATAATAATAAAATACATGGAATTATATTTACAGAAGTAACAACTTATCCTAGAAAAAAAATGTTAACTATATCATTTGCATCAGGAGATAATTTAGAAAGTTGGATAGATGAATCTTTAGAGGTATTAGAAAATTGGGCAGTTGATAATGAATGTGTAGCTATGGAAATAACAGGACGCAGAGGATGGGTTAAAAAACTAAAATCATATAACTGGCAAGAAGAATTTGTAATTGTAAAAAAAGATAATTTAAAAAAGAATACTTTAAAAATAGTAGACACGGAGAAAGAAGATGGGAAAGAAAAGCGGAGGAAGCAGTCAACCTCAACAGGTAGAGTCAAGGACATATCAGAGTCGACTGCCTGAATACGCTGCACCTTTCTACAAGAATCTTGTAGGTAGAGCGCAAGCATTATCTTATGAGGATTATATTCCTTATGAAGCACCACGTGTAGCTGGATTTTCTCCTGAAACTATTGGTGCGCAACAAGGTATACAAGCTTTAGCAACTAGAGACTTACCCGGAATAGCGCAAGCTAGAAACATAGCTGGGATAGCATCAACTACTGGACCTATGATGGTAGGTTCACAATATGGTGGCACTAATGTTCAAAGTAGATTTGGTGGCTCTCCAATAAGAAGTACATATAGTGCAGCACCTATAAGAACAGGAGTTACTGGTTTTGGACCTGAATCATATATGAGAGCAGCTAGAGGTTTTGATGATAGAGCAGCACAAAGATATATGAATCCATTTTTAAGTAATGTTCTTGATCGGCAACAACGTAGAGCAACAGATAGGTTTGCAGAGCAACAAGCCACAAGAAATCAACGTGCTATACAAGCTGGTGCATTTGGAGGTAGTAGACAGGGTGTACAAGATGCAATAGCACAAAGAGAACTAAATGAATCTTTACGTGACATAGAAGCTAAAGGATTATCTGATGCGTTTACACAGGCTCAACAACAATTTGAAAGAGATAGAACAGCTAGATTTAAAGGATTAACATCATCAGATGCACAACAAATAGCATTAGCACAACAAAGATCACAAGAACAAATAGCAACAGAACGAGCAAAACAACAAGCAGCAGATCAAAACTTAAGAGCGCAAATAGCACAGATGCAAGGACTATCAGATGCAGATAAAAGAAGTTTAGAAGCACAGATAGCAACAGGTAGATTCTCACAAGCAGCTGGACGTATGGGATTAGATGCACAACTAGCCAATCAAAAAGCACAAGAAGCTGCTCTTGCTAGAAGTTTACAAGGATCAAAATTATTAGCAGGTCTTGATAAACAAGAACAAGCATTAGACTTATCAAGATTAAAAGCACTATCTGATGTAGGATCACAAAGACAAGCACTTATGCAAAGAGCATACGATCAACAATATGAAGACTTCTTGGCACAAAGAGAGTTCCCATATCAACAGCTAGAAAGATACAGTGCCATACTACAAGGTATGCCAGCACAACCAAGTTTTTCAGAAAGAAGATTTTCACCAGCAGCTAATCCTACGGCACAGTTGTTAAACACAGGTTTAGGTGCATATGGTGCGTTTAGAGGACTAGGCGGAGGCGGTTAATGATTGATAGCAATATTAATAAATTAATATCTATGGCTGAACGTCAGTCAGATCAGCGTCTTGCGCAAGAATTAAATCCGCAAACAGAAACAGGATTACTTGGACCTGCATTTATATCTGCATCCGAGTTAGCTTATAGGCAAAAAATTAGAGACGAGGCACAAGCACAACCTACGCAAAGTCCTCCTATAGTTCAGCAGTTGGCACAACAAGCTACCATGTCACCCGTGCAGCCGATGCCAACTGCACCTATGCCTATGCAACAACCAATGCAACAACCAATGCAACAGCCTATGCCAATGCCTCAACAACCTATGCAAAGATTTCAAGTAGGTGGTATGGTTTTAGGAAACCCCTATAACAATCTTATTGCAGGACAAACAACAGATGTTATGGGTAATTATCCATTTAGTTTTGATGGAACTGGTAGGGTGGTACAAGACTCAATGTCACCAGTGCAGTCAAATACAGTAGATGATTTAGTAAATAAAATTAATACATCTACATCAACACCTACACCAACACCTACGCCAACACCTACACCTGTGACAGATTCAACATTTGAAAGGAATATTAAACAACAAGAACAATTATTTGGAGATAAGACACCTAAACCAAATCCTTACATGGGAGCAGGACAAGCTATATTAGATGTAGGTAAAGCTGTTGTTAATAATCCTTATTTTCCACCTATGCTTAGAGATACAATTACTCCTGATGAAAAAAAATTAGAAGAAATAGAAAATTCTGGTATAGCTAAAACACCTAATGCTGGTCAGATAAAAGATGGTGTAGATAAAAGTGGTGGTAAAGGTGTTGATGATGGAGTAGATGGTGTAAACACTTTACCTACTACTGGCGTTAGTAGTTCAGTTACAAAAGATATGGTAATTGGAGCATCAGCTGATTATCAAAATTTAATAAATCAGTCATTAGAAAGAATGACAGATGAAAAAGGCAGGATGCAAAACAAATGGTTACGTATTGCAGCTGGTGCTTTTAACGCAGCACAAAAAGGTTCTCCAACTTTGTTAGGTGGTCTTGCAGATTTAGGTGCTGGTGTTACAGAAGAATTAGTAGCTTTGAATCAAGAGGAACAAAAACAAGCACAAGAATTATTTGCATTATTTACTGCTAAAGAAAAATTAAGATTGGATAGTTTAAAAGGTCAGTACGATCAACAAAGAGAAGATAGAACATTCCAATTAGATGTAGCTGCTAAAGCTTTACAAGCTTATAAAGATTTAAAAAATGCAGATATAGCTGGTGGTAATAGATTGACAGAAGAAGATATAAGAACAGAAGTAGCTTTAAGATATGCTGATATGGGCGATCAATCTTCAAGACAGTTTATGGCAAGAGAAGCTAAAAAAATACTTGATGAACAAAGAAGATTAAAAGAATTACATGGTGAGGATTCATCTACTGCGTTAGCAGAGTTTGATGAATTTTTAAGTACAACTCCTCATTACAGAGTAATTTACGAAAACAGATTGGATAGACTTACACCCGGAGTCAATGACTGGTTGGTGGATTTACTAGCAGCAATATAGGAAATATATGTAAATGGCACAACCCCCTGATAAACCTATTGATCCATTTGATATATTTGGAGGATATAGTCCTCTTTCTACACAAGCACCTGATCCATTTGATGTTTTTAATACAGACGCAAGACAAGTTACAACACCACAAAAACCTACTGTAGATGAAAATTTCTATAACTATCCTATGTTTGGGATGGAGAAAGAACAATTTACAAAAGAAGAAAATGATTGGATAGATGCTCTTATAGATGCTCCATTGGATTTTGCTAGAGGTGGCGCACGTGGTATTGCACAAACTATACCTTTATTGGGAGAAGGTGTATGGGGATTGTTAGATTTAGCAACCAACCTTAGTGGAAAAGAAGATTGGTTAAATCCTAAAGAGAGCGAATTCATAAAAAGAATGGATGAATTACGCGAGGCTATTGGTTATGAAGATAGCGTAGCAGGTAAGACAGGGCAAGCATTAGGTAGTGTATTAGGTTTTGTAGGAACAACTATAGGCACAGGTGGTGCAGGTGCAGCTGGTAGGTTAGGTGCTGGTTATAACGCATTAAAAGCTGGAGAGTTAACTGCTGGAACAGCAATTAAAAGTTTAGGAGCAGCAACACAGTTGGCTGCACCCGGTGCTGCTGTTGGTGTTTCCGAAGCCAGCGGTAGAATGCGTGAATTTGAAAAAGAGTCAGGAGAAGATTTATCTATTGCTGATAGAAATTTAGCATATTCATTAGGCATACCTTTAGGCACAACAGAAATTTTACCTATAGTTAGACCTTTATCCATATTATTTTCAAAAATAACTAGACGAGGATTGCCTAAAGAAACTATAGATGGTTATATGGATTTGGCAAGGTCAGCGGTTATAACTGGTACGGCAGAAGGTACACAAGAAGCACTAGCTAGTATTGGTCAAGATGCTATTGCAAAAGGAGTCTATAACGAATCACAAGCTATAGGTGAATCTATAGCATCAGACTTTGGATATGGTGGTGGTGCTGGTGCTATATTTGATTTAGGTGTTAACTTATTAACTAAAGGCAGAACAAGACAACGTGGACCTGATGAACCTGTAGAAGAAGATGCAGGTTTAAGTGGAGAAGAAGCAGCAGAAGTAGAAATAGAATCAACTCCAGTAGGAGGTCAAAGTCCTATAGAACAATTTACTGGTAGTGATGAGATAGTATTAAATAGTGAGTTAGTTACACCAACAGAAGTAGAACCAGCACCTTTAAATGAAGATGTATTAACATCAACTGCGCAAAGTCCTGTTGAAGAAGTAGAAGCAAAAGCAGAAGCATTAAAAGATCAAACACCTAATATACCTGAAGTAGAGCAACAAATAAAACAAGAGGCAGTAAGACAATTACAACAACCTATAAGTCCAGAGTTACAAGATAATCTAAATCAAGAATTAGAATTAGAAAGACAAATACAAGAGTTAGAGGATGCAGATAAATTAGATGATGCTGATACTGTAAAACAACAACTCATAGATTTAAGAACAAAACAAAATGATCTAATTAAAAAAGATAAAGTACCTATTAAAAGAAGTGCTTTAACACAAACTTTTAATAAACCTGATGGTGAAACTTTAATAGCTAGATTTCCAGACATTGAAAGTACAAACACTTATTTAGGCAAGAATGCACGTAGAACTAAGAATAAATTAGACATAACAACTCCTGCTTATGGACAGTTTAAACAACTTTATGATGCATATGTTACAGAAGAAATTTCTAAAACTTATAACAATGATACAAATGAAATTAAGTTAAATAGTTTCAAAGACTTTGTTGCTCAAGAACAAGGAAGTGTTCAAGCAGAAGATATTTTAAGTCAGTTAAATTTTAGAAATATAAATGCTAATGATAATACATTTAAAAACTTTATTTATTTAGAAACAAATAAAACAAACCTAAAAGATTTAACTGGTTTAGAAAGAAAGAGAGTGTTTAAACAGATACAAGGATTACCTAAACAAGATAAACCAAGTACAAGTATTGATGAAGCTTTTATAAAAAGTAGAGATAACACAGAAGCTTTTACTAAAGCACAGGCTATTAAAGATAGGCAAAAAGAATTAGTTAATAGATATAAATCTAGTGAATTAAGACAGATGGCTATATCCGCAGGTGTAAGTGAATCATTTATACAAGATAGGGTGGGTGCAGCAAGTAAAGAAAGAATAGCACAGGGTATTGCTAGACAAGAAATTAACAATCAAATTTCAGCTGAAGAAAATTATGAACAAACTGCGAGTAGGCAAATACCAAATGTTTTAGTCAATAAAGTTAAAACACCAGCTGTTCAAAAGAATAAAGGCTTACAACAATATAGTGTTTTATATCCTGATGGCAAAAGAATTAAAACTTTAGTTCCTGCAAATGTAGAAACCGCAGAAGCAAAAGAACTTGCTGCTCAACAAACATTTAGCGAAAGATTAGAATTACTTATAGAAGAAAATAAAACAAAAAATGTAGCACCTGATGCATCAAATCAAGATTTTATACAAGCATTAACTTCTTCTTTATATAAATCTGGTGATCCATTGGCAGAATTATTACGTGTTGCTGGACCACAAGTAAAACAAAGTAGAACACCAGCAGCACAAACAGAACAAGTACAAATATTAAAAGAGGATGCACCTTTATTAGAAGTACCTAATATGAAAGGTATTAACTATCAAGGTAACTTATATAAATTCAAAGATAATATAAATTCTAGTGATACTGTTATGAATCTAAAACGTATTGCTAAACGTAGTTTTCCTGATGCAGATATAGTTGCAGTTGATAATTTATTTAATGAAGAAGGTGAAGCTATAGCTGGTGTAACTTTAGGTGACATGATAGCAATTAATTTAGAAACAAATCCTGAAACAGGTAGACCTAGATTTGCATCACCAACAGATACTATATATCACGAAGCAGTACATTACTTTATTAATAATAATTATTTTAGTCCTGAAGCTATACAAGTTTTGAATCAGAACACAGATAAAATAATGAGTATAGCTAGAGTAAAATTACAACAAGAAAATTTACCAAGCGATGTAACCTTTGAAGAAGCAGTAGCTATAGCATCTGCTTATTATAACGAAACTAAATTACAAGGAAGGACACCCTTTGAATTTACACCGGGTATAAGAAGATTTTTTGAACCTATATTCAAATACTTTAATCAAGTAGCTAAATATTTTACTGGCAAAAAATATAGAAAGTTAGAGGATGTATTTGATGCTGTAAGAACAGGTGATCTATATCAAGATGCTGTAGATAATCCTAAGATTCTAAGTCCACCACAACAAAAGTTTACATTAGAAATGTTTGCACGTAATCCTAATCAGGCAGTTGGACCATACAAAGGTGGTGATTTAAGTTCAGGTATGAACTTAGAATACAACGCAGAAAGACGTATGCAAGCTTTGTACAGTAAAACACCTGCAAGACCTTATGGTGTTAATGATATTAAAGTAAGTCAAATTGGATTGGTTGATAGTAGACTTAATGAAGCGGTTAAAGATACTAAAACTAAATCTGCTAAAGCTAAAGATTGGTTACAACCATTAAAAAAGAAACCGGGTAGATTTAAATTAGCAGGTTCTAATATAGAATTTAGTAAAGATGATTTACTTGATACAGGATTAAAAGATTATCTTGATAGAATTGATAAAGAATTTGAACAAAATCCTATAGATGTTCCTATTAGTAATATAAAAGATTATTTAAAAACAAACCAAGGTATTGTTGCTGTTACTATATTAGGTAAGAATCAAACAAATATTTTAACTCCAAGTCTTACATCAGAGAAAGAAATTGTAAATTATTTTGAAAGAGAAATAGATCAAGCCAATAAAGATATTGATGAAATAACAAAAGAAATACAATCACATCTTGTAAATAAAGAAAAATTACATGATGAATTTACATATATGTATGCAATACCTATTGAGGATCAAGCTTCAGGTGCATTTCATAACTTAATAACAAACATTGATTATATAGAAAATGCATACAAAAAATTAAATATTAATAACTCTAAATCTGTTATTGAAAATAATTTTGATTTAATAAGACAACAATTAAATGTAACTACTAAATCGCCAGATATAGATTTTTCTCCAAACAATTCTGAAAAAACAAATCAAGCAATAAGAGAACTGACATTAAATGGCAGGATATTAGAAGATATAGATGCATTAACTAAGGCAGACCCTGAACAGCATTTAGAAAAATTTTTAGTTGCATTATACAATCAACAAATAGCTAGTGATCCTTTAATATCTGCTTTAGAAGAATTGTATAATGAAAATGGTAAAAGTTATGATATCAATATTGAGCAAGCTGTTAATCAAGACTTTGATGAATTTCTTAGCGTAGAGCCTGACAGTAAATTTTATTCAGATGTACTAACTTTAAAGAGGTTAGTAATACGAAGAACAGAAGCAAGAGCAAGATATGATTATTACGATAGCATGTTATATGGAGACAACTTAGATTATAACCCTACAACATTAGCTACTAATACAACACAGTATCAAGACTACCCTCGTTTTAATATAGATACAACTAATGCTAAGTTTAATGCTTTACAACAACTAAGAGCAAAAGCAATAAAAGATGGTAATGTAAATAAAACTGCTCAAGAAATAAAAATAGCAGAATCAACAGGTATACCTTTAACTAAAGCAGTACCAAGCGCACGAGAATTAATAGACTTTCAAGCAAAAGGAACTTTTAATCTTAATGTAGCCGATGAAGCTTTAGATAATCCACAAGATCAAGTGGTGCAAGCTTCAAATCATAGAGAACTTTTATTTTCTTGGAATCCTACTACACCTACAAAAAAATACTACACTGCACCTCATTATCAAGATGCACCAGTCAAAAATTTATTTGCCTCTGCAAGAATTTCAGATGTGCAGTCACTTGATGATAATGGCAACGTACAAAAATTATTATATATAGAAGAAATACAATCTGATATGTATACAGATGTTATGAAAGCAATTAAATACTTTCAAGAAGAATTAAATGATGGTGATCCAAGAAAAAATAATATAAATAATCTAACAGAAGATGATGTACTTGACGCTTTAATGCGTTTTGATTTAACAAGTAATATGACAGCTGTTCCTCTTATCGGTTTTCCAAAACCTAATATGAATAAGTGGGTAGATTTTGTAATGAAACAATTAGTTCAGTTACAAGTTAATGAAGGATACGATGGTATAGCTATGTCTACAACTGCTATACAGGCTGAAAGAAATTCAACAAGTTTACAAGATCAATTTAATTTTATAAGTTTTTATCCATCAGTAAATCCAAAAAATATAGAAGTAAACAATACAGAAGATGGTGGTATAGAAATAATACATACACCTAGTAATCAAAAAATTAAAGAAGAAGTTTTAATTAATGAAAATTATTTTACTCCTATAGAACAAAGAAATGTATCTATAGGATCAGCTAGGATTTTAGCAGCAGCACAATATTTTGCAGATACATTTTCTAAAGACACTAATTCTTATGAGTTTAAACAATATGTAGATCATGCAAGATTAGTAGGAATGACAAGTGGTTTGGTTAATCAAGATATAACTTTACCTTTAGAAAAATCAAATACTGTTTATGAATTAGAACTACCAGAAACTAATTATCTAAATCAAACACCACAAGATAATTATAAAAAAGGAAGCATACAAGATATTTTGCCAAAAAATATATATGAAATAATATCAGGACAAATATTAAAAGGCATAAGGTCAGACAAACAAAGAGCAGATGTAAATCTTATCGCTGCTAATGAATATATTCAATCACAACAAACAGATCAGGAATCATCTTCACCATTAGTAGATACACAAAGAATACAACGTAATGTTGATAGACAACCAATAGGTGCTGGTTACATTAACTTTGCTGCATTTAATCCAAATGAAATGCGTCAATTTTTTGCTAAAGATGGGTGGGAAATATACGATAGAGACTATGTTAATGCTTTGAAAAAAGCATATAGGGATGTGTATGATGTTGAGGTACAACAACAAGGCTCTTCTGTGCAAGAAGCTATAGAAGAAATATTTGGTGGGCAAGCTACACAAGAATCTACTAATCCTTACATGAATGCAAAAGTAAATGTTAAAAATGTTTTGAATCAAGATTTTCATGCACAAAGATTATATGGAGAAAACTACGCAGAGTTATTAGATAACGAAAGATTTACTGTAGATGAAGTTATTGAGAGAACAAGAATAGAAATTAATAATCGTAGAGGTACAAATTTACTTACTAGAAGTGCGTTTAAACAAGGTGCTAGATTATTAAATAAAGGTGCGCCTACTAAAAAACATCAGTCAAGATTTAAAGTACCTGTATTTACATATGATGGCACAGAAAAAATGGTGGCTAAACAAGTCTATAAATATTCTAGTACACCAGCAGATGCACAAAGAGCAAACATTTGGAAAAGAGCAACAGATTTCTTGGGCAACTTAGGTAGCACAAAATACTTTAGTGGTTTAGGTGGTTTGCCTGAAATGAAAGAGTATATGAAACTTAGATATATTACTGGAGGTAGGATAAGAGAAATAGAAAGAGTTGCTACTAAATTTTATGATGATTTAAAACCTTACTTAAGTCCTGTGGAATCTAATTTAACAGAGCAACAAATAAGAACTAACAAAGAACAATTAAATGCTTACATGGAAGGTGGTAAAAATGCAGATGTAAATTTAATTGCTGATACTAAGTTAAGAAAAATAGCAGAAGATAGTAAGAAAGCTATAGATAAAGTTGGTATTTTATTAGTAAACAATGGATTGTTACCTCAATCTAAATTTGAAGAAAATCGTGGCAGTTATTTACCAAGATTGTATATGAAACATATTCTTAATAATCCAAGTGGAGAAAGACTAGCTTATTTAAGATCAAGAAAAGATTTATCAGATGAAGCCAGTATGATATTAGGTGACATACAAGAATTGTCTCCTGAATACAGAATATTAAAAGGTATAGAAAGACCTTTAAGAGATATGCAAATTTTAGATTTCTTTAATGAAGTTTCTAAAAATAAAAAATGGGCAATACGTGATGGCGATATGCTTGTAGATATAGAGCAAGGTGGAGTTAAGAAAAAAGTAAGTGCTTTATGGATGCTTGAAGAGGCTTCAAGACTTAGAGAGCAAGCTAATTATTTTAGAGAACGTGAGCCAGCACAAGCAGATCAAATGGATCAAATTGCTAAAGGTTATGAAGAAGTAGCTGGACCAGTAGCAGAAGCTTTAAATTTTGGTAATGCAAAACCATTAAATGAATTGTTTGTACGTATACCAACTAGCAAACACTATGGTGCTTTGCGTGGTGTAGCAGTAAGAAAAGAAATTTATGATGACATTATAGGCACATATGATTTGGGTGATGGTGACAATGCTTTCAGTAAAGCTATAGCTACTATGGAGAAAGGAACTAGCATATGGAAGTTATTAAAAGTACCTTTAAATCCACCAACTGTAGTGCGTAATATAGGTTCTAACATGATACTTATGAATTTAGTAGGTGGAATACCTATACATAAAGTCATGCCTAGAATGGTACAAGCTATGTCTGAAATAAGAAACAATGGTAAACATTGGAAGATAGCACAAAAATATGGAATAGAAGGTACTGCTTTTACATCTGCTGAAATGTATAAAGTAGAACAATCTTTCATTGATTTATTACAAGAGAATCACCCAATGGGTAGCATAACTCGTTTCTTTGATCCTAGAATAGCAACTAATAAATTATTTAAAAAAGCTGGTGATGTGTATCAATGGACAGAATCTGTAGGTAAAACAGCAATAATTATTGATGCTATGGAAAGACAAAATTTAAATGAATTTGATTCATTTTCGTTAGCACAAAAAGCTTTGTTTGATTATTCAGATGTACCAAAGGCAGGTAAATTATTTAGGAAAGCACCTATAGGTATGCCTTTCTTTACGTTTTACTATAAAGCATTTCCTGCATTGGTTGAAACAGCAATTAATCATCCATTTAGATTTGCTCCATATATAGCTTTATCAGCTGGACTTACAGCTTTAACTGCATATGCATTTGGATTTGAAGATGATGAAGAAGAAAAATTAGTAAAAAGATTAGCACCTTATTTACGTGATAGAACTGGTGTATATCCTTTGCCTTATAAAGATAGTGATGGAAGATATCAATTTATAGATATAGGTTATTTCTTTCCTTGGACTATGTATACAGATTTAATTAAAGATGTATCTAATGGTAAATTTAGTGAAGCACAAAGAACAACAGGATTTTTATCAGGACCTTTTTCAGATATATTCTTAGCATTAAAAACAAACAAAGACCCTTTTACACAAAGAACTATATGGGATGAGCGTGATCCAGTACAAGATAGAATGATGAATGTTTTATCTTATACATGGAGTTTAGGTATGCCATCATGGATTACACCTAATGGTGCTATAAGCAAAACAGTAAATGCATTCCAAGATATACCAAGAACAAATGGCAGTCCATCAGATACTGTACCTCAAGCATTGTTAAGATTTGTAGGGGTAAATGTATATGGACTTGATACAGAAGAAACTGTAAGAAGAAATATAAAACAAATGAAACAAGAGATTCAAAACATTAAACAAAGACATGTATATAGAATGGCAAATGAATCTTTAACAGCAGAAGAAAGAGAATCAGCTGACTTAAGATACTATGCACTTTTAATGCGTAAGATAAATGAATTGCAACAGTATCAAATAGATACAGCAATACCAAAATACATATTAGATAAGCAAAGTAAATTCCAAGATGGATAGAGATAAATTAGTAAAAGAAATAATACAAGATGAAGGGTTTGAATATGAAATATATTTAGACCATTTAGGATACCCAACATTTGGTGTAGGTCATTTAATTATTCCTAAAGATAAAGAATATGGCATGGATGTAGGCACACCAGTATCTGAAGAAAGAATACTAGAGTGTTTAAACGCTGACATAGACATAGTGTGTATGGAGTTAGATAGAAACATGTCATGGTGGAGAGACTTAGATGATGATAAACAAAGGGTTATGGCGAACATGGCTTTTAATTTAGGTCTACCTAGATTGGGAGGATTCAAAAAATTTTTGAAGGCTATGGAGGAAGGAGATTTCCAAACAGCCGCTGTCGAAATGATGGATAGTAGATGGGCGACAC
>Ga0208919_1000665_pt1 | contig 21944 bp, 19 predicted proteins | sample 4_EtaG_FD_184076 | JGI IMG/M metagenome (GOLD analysis project Ga0208919, IMG submission 184076) | Marine viral communities from the Subarctic Pacific Ocean - 4_ETSP_OMZ_AT15127 metaG (SPAdes) (version 3) | ecosystem: Environmental > Aquatic > Marine > Oceanic | place: Pacific Ocean | collected...
TCTTGGGTCAGATTAATCGTTTGTCACTGCTGCGGCTACTCCGCATCCTGGTTGGCACAAACGCACACCCCTACGTAATGCCACAGAGGGAGCGAATCGGAGTTTTAATGAACAGCACAGCAGAGACCACCTTAACGCCCCCCCATGCAAACACCCCTGAGATGGGCGAATTAAGTCCTTATCAAGCGGGCCCGGTACTCACTCAAGCGACGCTTGCCCACAATGGCATTGCCCTTGAGTGGCTAGATGGTCAAAAAACCACTCTGCCCCTGCTCTGGCTGCGCGACCACTGCGCCTGCCCGGCCTGCCGGCATCCGCAGACCCGGGAAAGGCTCTACCTGCCGCTTGAACCCATCACTGAGCCACCCAGCGTTGCTCTGCTAGATGGGCACTTACACCTGCAATGGCAAGATGGTCATGTCAGTGCCTTTCATAGCGGCTGGCTTTACCAGCGCCGCCCGGAAGCCGAGCTGACTTCTGCGGTACCCAACGCTAAGCCTTGGGTCGATAACTTCACTCCCGAGCACATCAGCCATAGTGATTTTTTAACCCCTCTAGGCGAGAAAGCCTGGCTAACCGCCATGCTACGCGACGGGCTGGCACTGATTACCGACGGCCCATTGGTAGAAGAGGAAGTAAGCCGCTTAGCTGAACGTATTGGCCCCCTGCGCGCCACCAACTTTGGCGCCCGCTTTGATGTGCGCTCCAAACCCAATCCCAACAACGCGGCTTATACCGCGGTAGGGTTGCCATTGCATATCGATTTACCCAACTGGCGCCAACCGCCAGACATTCAGTTGCTCTACTGCCTGCAAAACGGTGCCAGCGGCGGCGAATCGTTATTTGCTGATGGCGCTCGGGTCGTAGAAGCTCTGCGCCAGGAGTCTCCAGAAGCGCTGACGATTCTTAGCGAAACACCGATTGATTTTCGCTTTCAGGATGAAACCCACGATATTTCAATGCGGGCACCGGTGATCACTCTGGATAGCGCAGGCAATCTGGTTGAGATGCGCCTGAATAACTGGATTCGCGATGCCCTTCACCTACCAGTAGAGCAGATGGACGCCTGGTACAGCGCCTACGCTCTATTGTGGAAGCTGTTCCACAGCGAAGCGCACCAGCTAGAGTTCACCCTTCGCCCTGGTCAAATGGTCGCTTTTGATAATCGTCGCGTACTCCACGGACGGCGCGAGTTCGACCCTAACAGCGGCGCACGCCATTTACAGGGCACCTATTTAGACCGCGATATGCTGGCTTCACGCCTCCGCGTGCTGGCCCGTAACGTTTAGCGGTATTCAATATCACTGTTTAACAACAACACCTATTAGACAAAAACCTAGCAAGGAGATCCTATGACACACCTCAAGCCTCTCGCCTCAGGCATTGCCCTCGCCACTACCGCGCTATTTGCCTCGGCGGCTCACACCGACGACCAAACCCTCGATTTCGGTGTGCCCGCCTGGCCCGGCATTACAGTAAAAACGGCTATCGCCGAACAGCTATTAAACCCACTCGGCTACGAAACCAGCACCCAGGAAATCGGCCTACAGGTGATTTACCAGGGTATCGAAAGCGGCGATATCGACGCCTTTCTAGGGGCTTGGCTGCCCGCCCAGCGTGAGATGTTCAATCCCCGCAAGGAGTCGGGTGTACTGATTGACGTGGCGAATAACGTCGATGGTGCGCAAATGACCCTGGCGGTGCCGGAATATCTGTATGAGAGTGGCATTCAGAGCTTTGCTGATCTAGACGAAAATCGCGAGCAGTTCGAGGGTGAAATCTATGGCTTCGGCGCAGGCTCTGCTGCCAGTGAGATTCTTCACAACGCCATTGACAACGACACCTGGGGTCTAGGTGACTGGCAGGTAGTCGATACCAGTGAAGTGGGCATGCTTTCCGCTGCACGTGACGCCATCTCCCGTGAGGAACCGATTGTCTGGGTAGGCTGGACGCCCCACTGGATGAACCTTGAGCTGCCCATGCGCTACCTGGAAGATCCTGAAGACCTGTTCGGTGAGAACAACGGTGAAAGCGATGTGTTGACGCTGCTGCGCAGTGACTACGCTGAAGCCACCCCCAACGTAGTGACGTTCTTTGAGCAGTTTACCTTTTCGGCTGAAGAGCAGAGCTGGATGATCCAGGCGTTTGGCCAGGAAGAGCAAGACCTTGCCGACGTCGCCGAACAGTGGATCAACGACCACCCAGAACGCATTGAAGCAATGTTGGCAGACGTCACCACCACTGACGGCGACCCCGCTTGGCCGGTCATTGAAGCCCAGCTCAACAACTAATAAACCGCTGATTAACAACTGCACTTAATGGAAAAGCGCCTTCATCCCATTGGACGGCTAGCGTATGCTAGCGCTTTTTTAGCCGATGGGAGTGGGCATGTCGCGGACATTGGGTAAGGGCGTAGGCCTGCTGGTAATCGTCGTGCTGCTGGGCGTCATGTGGCAGGTACTGCAGCGCTACGACCTACTCACCCAGGCGCGCCTTAGCGAGTTTATCGCTTACATTCGCCAGTGGCGTACCGCGCCCTGGATGTTTGCTGCGGTAATGGCCACTTATGCCAGCGCCTTGCTGGTGATGTTTCCACTTAGCCTGCTGGTGGTGGTGACTGGCTTACTGTTTGGCCCGATATGGGGGCTGGTGTACGCCACGCTAGGCACATTGACCTCCTCGATTGTGTCTTACTGGGTAGGCCACTGGTTAGGCCGTGAGGCGCTTATGCGTTATGGCGGGCGCCATCTGCGCGGCCTATCGGGTTACTTATCCAAGCGCGGCATTCGCACCATGACGGTGATTAACCTGCTGCCACTCGCCCCGTTCACGCTCACCAATATGCTGGCGGGCGCTTTTCACCTTAAGTTTCGCGACTATATGATCGGCTCCACCCTGGGCATCGTACCGGGGCTGGCAGCGGTGATCTTATTGGGCAGCCAGCTAGGCGCACTGTTCACCGCTGCCTCGACCAAAGAAATCATCTTAGCGGCTGTCGGGCTAGTGGCTGGCGTTAGCTTGTTAATAGGCCTTAAGCGCTATGCTAACCGCCGCCAAGCGGCAAAAAAACAGCCTCACCGCGAAGGCGAGTGATATTTGGCCAGCACTTCGGCGTAAAAGCCCGCCACCGCTGAGGCAAAGTTGGCAATATCAAACTCCTCAGCAAAGTGGCTGGCCTGCTTACCCAACTCCCGGCGTCGCTCAGCGTTATCTTTTAACTCAACCACCCTTTGCCCCCAGGCCTGACGATTTTGCGGTGTTTTGAACCCATTGACCCCTTGGCGCACCACATCATCGATACCGCTGGAGCGCACCGCCACGACGGGCAACCCCGCCGACATTGCTTCAAGAATCACCATACCCTGGGTTTCTGAGGTCGAAGCAAACACAAATATATCGCCTAGATGGTAATAAAGCGCCATGCGCTCCGGCGGCACCGCTCCGACCAGGGTGACCTGCGAGGTCAGTTTCAAAGTATCGATTTGGTTTTGAATCGCCTCCCGGTCTGGCCCATCACCAATCAGTAGCAGATGAAGATCATCATGCCCATGTGACTGAAGCTCGGCGAGGGCTTCCAGCATAAAGCCAATGTTTTTCTCCTTACTAATCCGCGAGACGCTGATCAATATTTTACTTGCAGGGTCGATAGTTAATTGCTCGCGCAGCGCTTCCAACTCACTCTCCTCAACGTGTGAAAAGCGTGCCACATCTATGCCTGTGGGCTGCACCAGCGAGGGTGTTTTCACGCCAATCATGCGCAGATACTCCTCGGCGGAGTAAGTCGGCACAATCACTCCTTGGCAGCGATTAGAGAAGCGCTTGATCAGGGTATGGGAAATCAAATTACGGAACAGCGCACCGGGCAACGGCACGAAGTGGGCATAGTGCTCCAGGCGGGTGTGATAGGTGTAGATCACTGGCACCTTGAGCCGACGCCCCATAAACAGGCCCATGGAACCGAGCCAAAAGGGATGATGAACATGAATAACATCCGGCTTAAACCCACGCAGGCAACGACGAAAACGCGCACTGAACGGATTGGTTAACCGGAACTCGCCCTTCTGCCCAAATGCCATTAGCGTGGGGATGCGTTTTATTGAGCTGTCGTCCTGCCACGTTTCTCGGTAGCGCGGCACTAACAGTTGGATGGTGTGGCCTAGATCACATAGGCCATTGCGCAGGCGATCCACCGAGACCGATACCCCCGATACAAAAGGAAAGTAGTTATTAGAGATCATCGCTACGCGCAGAGATTTACCCAGGAAAGGCGTTGGGTCGATATCAAAATCAGGATAGTAGTCGCGATCTTCGAAAATTAGCCGATATAAGCGCAGTGCGAGCAGCGTCAACATACCCACAATCAGCAAAAACCGCGTATAGCTAACGTAGAAAAACGCATACACCGTGGAAGCCACACTACTCACCATCCGCCACCAGCCAGGGCTATCCACATTTAATCGCACCGGCGCAATAGCGACATTCTCACCCTCTACATTGACGATGACGTAGTGGTGAAAGCTACTATCGGCATCAATGAGGATGCCTCCCGCGCCTCCGGTTGTCACGTAATCCACGCCATTAATCGTCTGCTGGGAAAAGAGCGTTAAGTTGGCGGAAAATACGGTATCAACGTCATGCTCCTCTGCCAGCGCCATAATGCCATCGGCTAAGCGAGAATCATTGAGATAATTGTCCGCTTCAAACAGCGGCGCGTCGCGCACTACGTTGTGCAGCGGCAAACCAACAAATAGAAACCGATGCTGTGTTTCTGAGGCCGTAAGCTCACGCTCCAACCAATCAAGCTGCCAGGAGGTAGAGGACTTGCCGGTACCGTCAAGAAAGATAAAGTGGCTATTGCCCGCTACAAACGAGTAAAAGTGCGGCCCAAAATATTCGTAAAACAGATAGCTACCGAAATCGCTATCTTCATTTTCACCGTAGGTGAGTAAGTAAGGGACATTGAGCTGCTCCAGACTCTGATAAATCGCCTGGTAGCTCTCCTGCTGCCCACTATTGACGGCATTCCCAGCGGAAATCAGGAAGTCGATGCCGCTCTGATTGATGAGCGGCACAATCTCCTTTTGAAACACGCTCACCGAGTTATTGATATTGCCCACCACCGCAAAGCGATAGTCGGTTCGCTCCTTCAACACCTCGCGAATATTCGCCACCTCAAGGGTATGCACCGACTCAAATTTGGGTTCTGCTACATACAACCAAATTTGGTGAGCAATTAGCCCAGTCACCAGAGCAAGATTAAGAAAAAAGAACAGCCGCAACCTGCGCTGTCGGGAAAGGCGAAGAAAGGAGCGTCGTGGCATTTAAAAGCGCTTTTTCAAAGATAATATGAGGTTATTAACCACTATACAGCAACGCTGAGTCGAGGTGGCGCGCCAAGCTAGCGCGCTTCACACCCGTTTAGGGTGGCCAGTAATCGACGTGGCCCAGCCTGATTGCGGTGTTCTCCCAGCCATATGCCCTGCCAGGTACCTAAAGCCAGGCGTCCATCGCGCACCGCCAGCGTTAGCTGTGTACCCAGCAGGCTGGCGGCTACATGGGCGGGCATATCATCAGGCCCTTCCAGGGTGTGGCGGAAATAGGGTAAATCTTCGGGCACCAGTCGACGCAGAAAAGCATCTAAATCGTGGCGCACATCCGGATCAGTGTTCTCATTGAGCGTTAACGAGGCAGAAGTGTGCATCAGCTGTAAATGCAGCATGCCAGCCTGGCAGTCACTTAAACAAGGCAGTGCGCGGGCCACATCATCCGTAATCAAATGAAAGCCGCGCGCCATTTCGGGCAAATGAATCTCTTGTTGGCACCACATACACACTCCTTTATTTGTTATGTAAACGAAAACACTCCATCACCGCCTTCTCCTGCTGTATGGCAAAATAGCAACAGATAGCACTAACCATAGTCGATCACCCGCGAATCATCGCCAAGGAGCGCGTTAATGAAAACCCTGCTAGGAAGCAGCATCGTTAGTATGACCCTACTCACCGGCTGCACTGGCATTCCGGATGGCACGCAGCCAGTAGCAGACTTTGAGCTAGACCGCTACCTGGGTCAGTGGTTCGAAATTGCCCGCCTGGATCACTCCTTTGAACGCGGTCTTGATTGCGTGACCGCTACTTACAGCCTGCGCGATGATGGCGGTGTTCGAGTAATCAACCGTGGTTACAACCTTGAAGAGCAAGAGTGGGATGAGGCTGAAGGCCGCGCCTACTTTATTGACGATGAAAGCGTTGGGCGCTTAAAGGTAAGCTTCTTTGGCCCCTTTTACGGCGGCTATAACGTCCTTGAGCTGGATGAGGAGTACCAATGGGCGTTGGTGGCAGGCCCTAACCGCGACTACCTGTGGATACTTTCACGTACAGCGGAAATAGATAGCGCGACAGAAGGACGCCTGCGTCAGCGAGCAGCCGAGCTGGAGTTCCCTACTGAAGAGCTGATTGATGTTAACCAAGGCGAGGCTTGCCCTAGCCGATAAGCAGCTTCTGATTAGCTCCCATCAGGCAATATTGGTACCCGCCCCGCTATCTCTCGCTGAACATAGTCAATAAAAGCGCGCAGCCGGGCGGGCACATGGCGGCGTTGCTCAAACACCGCATAAAAATCTGCCCGCACCCCCTGCCAGCCTGGCAACAGCGCTACCAATGCGCCACTGGCAAGGTGCTCGTTAACGTCCCACCAGGAGCGCAGCATGACACCGTGGCCGTCCAAGGCCAGGCGGGTAATGACCTCGCCATCGTTGCTGGCTAATCGACCGCTGACCTTTATCGACTGTGTCTGCCCAGGCAGTCCTTTTGTAGACTGAGCGACTTGTTCAAAGCGCCAGAGGGGGAAATCACTGTCATTCTCGCGAATCACCAAACAAGCGTGCTGCTGTAAATCTGCCGGTACTTGCAAAGACGGTGCCTGGGCAATGTAAGCAGGCGACGCGCAGAGCACCCGCCGATTGGCCAGAATACGCCGGGCGACCAAGCGCGACTCCGGTGGCTCGCCCACGCGAATACCAATATCAAAGCCGTGATCGCTCAAATTAAGCGGAAAATTGGTTAACTCCAACCACCCTTCCACCTCGGGGTGATCGGCACAAAAGCGTGACAGCAGTGGCGCAATATGGCGGCGCCCAAAGCCAAAAGTGGCGTTTACCCGCAAACGTCCGCTAAGCGCCTGATCGACCCCCTCACCCAGTGAATTTTCCAACTCATCCAACTCATCTAAAATCAGCGCGCCACGGGCCAAGTAGCGCTCACCCTCTGCGGTCAGCGTCAACCGCCGCGTAGTGCGAGCAGCTAGCTCTACCCCCAGGCGCGCCTCCAATTGTTTTAGCCGCTTGCTTACTGCCGAGAGCGATAGCCCCAGCTCGCGAGCAGTCCCCGTCAGGCTTCCCGCCCGCGCCAAGTGCTGAAAAAACGCCAAATCATCCAGGTGCACCATATCGCTCCTCAGTCATTCTGCACTTTCACGCAACAATAACTTGAATAGTAGCCTGATTATCTCCACCAAAATAGCCGCTACACTCTATTTACTATTCACGACTCACGACTCACGACTCACGACTCACAAGCATAAAAAGTAACTAACAAGGTAAGGAACCACTATGACCCACCGTATTGCCATTATCGCCGGTGACGGCATCGGCACCGAAGTCATGCCTGAAGGCATCCGCGCCCTTGAAGCGACCGCCAAGCGCTTTAATCTTGATCTTGAGTTCACCACCTTTGAGTTTGGCAGCTGCGACTACTACCTGGAACACGGCAAAATGCTGCCGGATGATTGGTTTGAGCAGTTAAAAGGTTTTGATGCGCTGTTTTATGGCGCGGTGGGCTGGCCCGACAAAGTACCCGACCATATTTCCCTGTGGGGCTCACTGCTGCAATTCCGGCGCCGCTTTGATCAGTACATCAACCTGCGCCCCTGCAAGCTCATGCCCGGCATTAAAAGCCCGCTAGCAGGCCGTAAACCCGGCGATATCGACTTTTACGTGGTGCGTGAGAACACTGAAGGCGAGTACTCCAGCGTTGGTGGCAAAATGTTTGAAGGCACCGACCGTGAAGTGGTCATTCAAGACACGGTCATGACCCGCACCGGCGTAGACCGCGTATTGAAATACGCTTTTGAACTGGCCCAAACTCGCCCGCGTAAAAAGCTCACCTCTGCGACCAAGTCCAACGGCATCTCAATCACTATGCCGTATTGGGATGAACGTGTGGTCGAAATGGCGAAGGGCTACCCTGAAATCGCGGTGGATAAATTTCATATCGATATTCTTACCGCCAACTTCGTTCTCCACCCGGATTGGTTTGATGTTGTCGTGGGCAGCAATCTGTTCGGCGATATTCTTTCTGATCTCGGTCCCGCCTGCACCGGCACGATAGGCATTGCCCCTTCAGCCAACATCAACCCCGAAGGCAACTTTCCGAGCTTGTTCGAGCCAGTACACGGCAGCGCGCCGGATATCGCCGGTAAAGGCATTGCCAACCCTATCGGTCAGATTTGGTCAGGCGCCATGATGCTGGAGCACCTCGGTTACAAAGAAGCCGGTGACGCAATAGTCACGGCCATTGAGGAAGTATTGAGCGAAGGGGATGCCACCGTACTCACCCGCGATGTGGGTGGAGAAGGCACCACTGCAACCCTAGGCAAGGCGATTGCCAACGCTATTTCGCACTGACACACATATGGCATAACGATTGGCTGTCTGGTTGAATCCAACCGGGCAGCCAATGTATGTTTTTTAATCGCTTATGTTCTACATTTGTCCTGAGGGTGGAAGAAACGTCAGTTTCACTTCGCTCATAACAACATCAACAAACAACCATCAGGACAATGCTATGAAACTTGGACGCCGTCAGTTCCTTTCGGCATCGGCCGCCCTGGCCGCTGTTGGCACATCGCCCCAGCTTTTTGCTTTGCAGAGCTCACAAGGTTCCACCCCGGAACGATACCCAATCGATGCCTGGAAAGTCGAAGATTCCCGCTTTAGTGATTACATGATTTTTAACAGTCCTCTAGAACGCCACTGGAGTGGAGGTCTGTGGACAGAGGGGCCAGCATGGAACGCCGTAGGTCGTTATGTTGTTTTCAGCGACATACCTCGTGCCAAGCAGATGCGCTGGGACGAATCCACTGGTCAAGTCAGCGTATTGAGAGACAATGTCGGCCACTCTAACGGTAATACCTTCGATCATCAGGGGCGGCTAATTGCTTGCGAGCACTATCCCTCACGCGTTTTACGCTACGAGTGGGACGGCAGCACAACGGTGCTCGCCGAGCGCTATCAGGGCAAACCGCTCAATGCCCCTAATGACGTGGTGGCACTGCCCTCGGGTGGAGTGATCTTCACTGATCCAGGCTATGGTGCTCACTTCGACTACGAGGGCAAAAAACGAGACCTGGAGCTAGAAACGGCCATCTATTACGTCGATGACAGCCTGGATGAGCCCATCATGCTGACCGACGATATTTATAAGCCAAACGGTATTGTATTAACGCCGGATGGCGAAGGGTTCTACGCCAGTGACAGTGCCCCCACCCATTTCGACGAACCCGCGCGAATTATTCGCTGGTCGCTGGGTGAAGATGGTCGCAGTGTCAGCGACCGGCAAGTTATCGTGACCAGCGAAGACACTATTTTCGACGGCATGGCCTGTGACGTGGATGGCAATATCTGGTCAAGCGCCAATGGTGGTGAAGGTATCGACGGAGTAGTGGTTTTCTCACCGGAAGGCACCTTGCTGGGCCGAGTATTGCTACCCGAAGTCTGCTCGAACGTGTGTTTTGCGGGCAAGAGCCGCAATCGACTATTTATGACGGCCAGTCAATCCGTCTACACAATTTACACGGCGGCACGCGGAGCATAGTAAAACTATAATCCCAGCCACAATATCCCAACCCCAAAAAAAGCCTCGCCGGATATATCCGGCGAGGCTTTTACTTGGCTGACTCGTATATGTCTTGGCTAGTAAACTAATTAACTGGCCAGTTTAGCCGCCGTTTTTGCGACCAACTCGCCTTGGAAACGGGCGATTTTCAGCTCACGCTCGTCAGGTTGGCGTGAGCCGTCACCACCAGCAATGGTTGCGGCGCCGTAAGGCGTACCGCCGCTCACTTTAGAAATATCAAACTGCTCTTCGAGACCGTAACCAATCGGCACAATCACCATACCGTGGTGGGCAAGTGTGGTCCAAGTAGAGGTGATGGTCATCTCATCACCGCCGCCAGTACCGGTAGAAGTGAACACGCTAGCGACTTTGCCACGCAGAGCACCGTTCGCCCACAGGCCACCGGTCTGATCCAGGAAGGTACGCATTTGACCGGCCATATTCCCAAAGCGGGTGGGCGTACCGAAAATGATCGCATCGTAATCGGCAAGCTCTTGAGGCGTCGCTTCCGGCGTGTCGTAATCCTGCTTACCGCCTGCATTCTTGAACGCCTCTTCAGGCATGGTTTCAGGAACGCGTTTCACCGCCACCTCAACACCGCTCACACCCTTTGCGCCTTCTGCCACGGCCTGAGCCAGCGTATCAATATGGCCATACATGGAATAATAAAGTACCAGTACCTTTGTCATTACTATCTCCTTCACTTATGAATAGTGCAGTTATGAGTAGTGCAGTGAGCGTCGCCTAAAGTGGGCGTCGCCTAATAAGTAGTAAACACAACATAGCGCACTCAAGCATAGAAAAAAGCGAATGTTTTCGTCCGTGGGCGTCGATTTCATCGACGAACGCCATCTTGCACTTTACGCCAACCACCACTAGCTTTTGACTTGCCTACATCAAACGTATCCAAGGAGTCTGGAATGACGATTTTTGAAGCCCTGCGCAAGGATCACGATATTCAGCGCGACCTGCTCGCCCGCTTAGTTGAAACACATGGAGACAGCGATGAGCGAGATAAACTGTATCAGCAGGTACGGGCAGAGCTGCATTATCACGCCGCTGCCGAAGAGCGGGCGCTCTATATCCCAATGATGTCAATCGACCTGACTCAGGAAAAAGCCCGCCATAGCGTTGCCGAACATCATGAAATTGATGAGCTTTTAGAACTGCTTGATGAAACTGACTACAGTGCAACCCACTGGTTGACCCACGCCAAACAGCTCCAGGATTTAGTCACTCACCACCTGGATGAAGAAGAGCAAGAGGTTTTCCAGCTGGCGGGCCGTGGCCTGCAAGATAAACAAAAGACATCGCTTGCTAGCGAGTACCAGGAAGAAATGCAGCGCCAGCGTTCAGCGTAACGTGATGAACAAATTGAAAAACGCTCATGCACCCCATGGGCGTTTTTTGCTGTTAGCGATTAAATAAAGCCACTTTTCAGCTTCCGCGTGTTTCATGAAGACGCTTTTTCACGAATACGCTAGGGTTTTACACGCGAACGACCTGCGGGCTTGTGGCATACGCCCAGCGTGGTAAACCTAGGCTCGCTTTTATACTGACAACGATACTCAAAACAGTTAACTGAGGAGCGACAATGCTAGGCCAATGGCTCGACTGGTCGCTTGATGGGCAACTCCCCACCGCCAGCCAAGGCGCCTTCGCCAGCGGCACTTATCATTTGCATGCGCCTGGTATTTTGGAGCTCACCCCTAACACGGTAAGCCAAAGCGCCCACACGTGCATTTTTTCAGCGGCGATCCATGGCAATGAAACCGCACCGGTTGAACTGGTGGGTGAATGGTTAAGCGGCGTAGAAGCGGGCAGCATATCGCTCGGCGCTCCTGTGCTGGTGATTTTAGGCAACCTGCCCGCGCTTAAGGCGCAGCAGCGTTTCCTTACCACCAATTTAAACCGGCTGTTTAGCCGCGAACTAGCCGCCAAGGGCGAGGAGCCAGATCGCGCCAGGCAATTAATGGCCGCGGTGGATAGTTTTTATGCCCGCCATGCCGGGCGCCCCAAACTGCACTACGACCTACATACCGCAATTCGGGATAGCCGCTACCCCTGTTTTGTAGTGGAGCCTTTTGCCGAATCCTCCACCGATGCTGAGCAGTGGGGCTGGCTGGCGGCGGCGGGTATGCAGGCGGTGCTGCACCAACATCAGCACAGCTGGACATTCTCCCACTACAGCAAGCACTATCACGCCGCTCAGGCATTTACCTTTGAGCTAGGGCGGGTAGCGCCTTTTGGCCACAACGATATGGCATCATTACAACCGATGCGTACACTACTCACCGCGCTTAGTGAAGGACATACGCCACCCAATCAGCCCGCCACGCAAATGCAGTTTTTCCAGGTTCAACACGAATTAATGCGTCACTCGGAGGACTTTACACTCTGTTTTGCCGAGGACACAGCCAACTTCAGCCGCTTTGAGCCCGGCACTCTGCTGGCCCAAGACGGTAAGTCGGGTGAGTTTCGGGTAGGCGATACGCCCCTTCATGTGGTGTTTCCTAACGCACAAGTAGAGGTGGGCGCCCGTGCCGCGCTGTTGGTGGCGCCTATCGTTTAACCCCCCAAGCAGGATCTACTTTAGCCAAGACAATAACAATGGTGAGGCGACAACAGAACCCTCGACGTCGATACGACTATCGTCGAGTGCATAATGTTAGAAGGAAAGCGCGCATAATGCGCCCAGCCTGATAGAATCGCCCCTTTTTCGCGCCAGCCGCATCAAACAAACCCACTTGTTGCTGCGGCAACTCTGTACTGGAGCCAATGATATGGCCGCTACGCCTACTCCCCTTGAAGTGCGTAATATTAAAAAACGCTTTGGCGATACGGAAGTTCTGAAAGGTCTTTCATTACAAGCCCAAAAGGGCGATGTGATTACCCTGATTGGTGCCTCTGGATCGGGTAAAAGTACTTTTTTGCGCTGCATGAACTTGCTTGAACAGCCCGACGATGGCGACCTCATTGTCCATGGCGAACCCATTCGCTTTAAGACCACGAAGCACGGCCGCGAACCTGAAGATTGGAAGCAGGTGGTACAAATGCGCGCCAAGCTCTCCATGGTGTTCCAGAGCTTTAACCTGTGGGCCCACATGACGCTGCTCGAAAACATCATCGAAGCGCCGATTCATGTGCTGAAAAAACCCAAAAAAGAAGCCTTGGAGCACGCCCATGCACTGCTCGATCGGGTTGGCTTAACGGCCCGCGCCAACGCCTACCCAGCACAGATGTCCGGCGGCCAACAGCAGCGCGGCGCTATTGCCCGCGCACTGGCGATGGATCCAGAAGTGATGCTGTTTGACGAACCCACCTCCGCTCTTGACCCGGAATTGGTCGGTGACGTATTGAAAGTCATGCACGACCTCGCTGAAGAGGGGCGCACCATGGTCGTGGTGACTCACGAGATGGGGTTTGCCCGTGATGTCTCCAGCCAAGTGATTTACCTTCACCAGGGCCTGGTGGAAGAAGCTGGCCCGCCCGATCAAGTGTTAGGCAACCCGCAATCACCGCGCCTGCAGCAATTCCTGGCACCTAATTACTGATCCGCGAGGCTGACCATGATTGATTTACAAGGGTATGGCCCCCGGCTGATCGAAGGGGCTGGCGTCACCATCCAATTAGCGGTGTTGTCGCTGATTTTAGCGATTATTTTAGGGCTCCTGACCGCCAGCGCGAAGATGTCGCGCAACTGGTTAGCTCATCGTCTTGCCACGCTTTACACCACACTTATTCGCGGTGTGCCCGACCTCGTGTTGATGATGCTGTTTTTTTTCGGCGGCCAAATTGGCGTCAACATGATCACCGACTGGATTTACTACTCGTTCGATATCGATATTTTTATCAATATTAATGCCTTCGTCGCGGGCGTTGTCACCATTGGGCTAATCTTCGGGGCCTATATGGGGGAAACCTTTCGCGGCGCTTTTATGGCGGTCGATAATGGGCAAATCGAAGCAGGTAAAGCCTATGGCATGAGCGATGGGCTGGTTTTTCGTCGCGTCCGTTTTCCGCAGATGATGCGCCATGCGCTGCCTGGCCTTTCCAACAACTGGATGGTATTGCTCAAAACCACAGCACTGGTCTCGGTAATCGGGCTTTCTGATATGGTGCGTGTCGCCTCAGAAGCCTCTAAAGCGACGCGCGAACCTTTCACTTTCATGATTATTGTCGCGCTTATCTATCTGCTCATCGCCAGCGTTTCGGAATGGATCTTTGCTCGTCTGCAAAAACGCTACAACATTGGCTATGGGGAGGCAGACTAATGACCGCTTTCATGACATGGCTCGAAAATCAGCTTGCCGAGAACAGTATTTTCACGCTGCAAACGCTTTCCTACTATGGCGATGGGTTGACCACCACGGTGCAACTGGTCTTTTTATCACTGGTCATTGGCTTAATCGCTGCGGTACCCCTTGCCATTGGGCGTGGTTCAAAACACGCCTGGATTAAGTGGCCTATTTTTGCTTACACCTATGTTTTTCGTGGCACACCGCTACTCATCCAACTCTACCTGATTTATTACGGCGTGGTGTTCGTGGACGGAATCCAAGAAAGTTGGCTATGGGTGATACTTGAAGAACCGTTCGTTCCCGCACTCATTGCATTTACCCTCAACACCGCCGCCTATACGACCGAGATTTTTCGCGGCGCGATTAAGTCTACCTCGAAAGGTGAAATTGAAGCGGCTCGTGCCTATGGCATGTCACCTCAGCAGACCATGCGGCGCATTATTATCCCCAGCGCTTTTCGTCGCGCACTGCCGGCCTACGGCAACGAAGTCATTTTCATGCTACATGCCAGCGCTATTGCCAGCGTAGTGACGATTATGGATCTGACCGGCGCGGCGCGCTTTGTCTATGCGCGTTTTTATGCACCTTTTGACGCATTCTTGTTTGTGGCAGCGATATACCTGTGTTTAACCTTCACCATCCTGTATCTCTTTCGTTATCTAGAGAAAAAGCTGCTCGCACATCTACAGCCACAGAACTCCTAGTGTGAAACAAACGTTGGTTTACGAATCATCAAGCGCTTTTCGTCAACGCCGAGTTAGGATAAGTTATCAATGATCATCACAACGCAACCTGTGACTAACGTGGTCAACGCCCTATAGGCAACGCCATCATTAGGCAGTGGTTGCTTAAATGAACTCTGCTTCCAAGGAGATACATAATGAAAAAACTGCTGTCTGTCTCACTGCTAGGCTTAGCCGTTGCAGTAAGCGCCGCCCAGGCGCAAGAAGACCAACTACGTATCGGGGTTGATGTGCCTTACGAGCCGATGGAATATCGCACGCCGGATGGCGAGCTGACCGGCTTTGATATCGACCTGGGCAACGCCCTCTGCGAGCGTATCGGCGTTGAATGTGAATGGGTTGTACAGGGCTGGGACGGCATTATCCCGGGTCTCATGGCACGTAAATACGACGCTATTATGTCCTCCATGACGATCAATGATGACCGTCGCGAGCAAGTGCTGTTCTCTGACCCCTACATCACCCCACCGTCCGCCTGGTTTGCTCCTGAAGGCACCGACCTTGATGCAACCAATGAAGAGTCGCTCGCCGGCATGACCATCGGCGTTCAGCGCGGCACTCTGCAGGACAATTACGTCACCGACATGTATGGCGATGTCGCCGACATCAACCGCTATTCTACCGCCGATGACATGGTGCTGGACATGGAATCCGAGCGTTTGGACATCTTGTTCCTCGACTACCCAGTCGGTAAGTCCACGTTACTGGATAGCGAAGAAGGCAACTACGTTGTTGTCGGCGAGATGCTCACCGAACCTAAAGAGTATTTTGGTGATGGCTTTGGTATCGCGTTCCGTCAACGCGACGAAGCACTCGCTGAGCAGTTCAACGAAGCCCTGGCTGAAGTGAAAGAAGACGGCACTTACGACGAGATCTACAACCGTTATTTCGGTGGGCAAGAGTAAGCATCACAGCAAGCCCTAGGGCCTGTTGACGTTTCACTCGCGGCCGCGCTGGAGCCCGTTTTTATTCGCGGCAAGGCAGGAGGAGAGAAGTTTGGTGGTTCCAAATGAACGACGACTAACGCCGCCGCGGATAAAAACGGGCCCAGCCCTTCGGGTTGCCCCGCAAAGCGCGCCATACGGCGTTGCAAAACTTGAAAAGGGAACCACCCTTCCCAGCGTTTTGCGCCTTGTCTGACGCGCTTTGTGGGGCAACGCGGTTCGCGATGAAACGTCAACAGGCCCTAGTGTCCATCACCCCGGCAACCGCCGGGGTGATGCGTTTCTATCTAACGCTGAAAATTCAGTGAACTAGGTAAAGCTGCCTCTGTCTGTGTATCATCGAGCATGTTCAACACGGAGGTTTTATGGCTCACCCGACTAGCCCACATGCAGGCACGCTACCTCGCCTCTCTTCTCACTGGACCGGCTGGGGGCAGTGGCTGGCCCTGATCACCATGACCGTGGATCACCTCACTCGCTATGTGCTGCCCGGCGATTGGGATCTAAGCTGGGCCGGGTCTTCCATTGGCCGTATCGCCTTCCCGCTGTTTGCCGCCATGGTGGCCTGGCACGGGCTGTTTAATACCCGCAACCCACTGCGCTACTCGCGCCGAATTCTAATTATCGGCTTGGTTGCCCAACTCCCCTACATGATGATGCCGCGCGCATCAGACGCATTTATCCTCAACGTCTGCTTTACCCTGGCCAGTGGTTTAACCTTAGGTGCGCTAGTGCGCCAAGGCTGGCAGCACTACCAGCAGCAAACGTTAGGTTTGCCCTGGTTGTTAGCCGGTGCCGCGGTAGGTGTGACCGTGTGGTACCTGCTCGGTTTTTGGGTGGAGTACGGGCACAACGGGCTGCTGCTGATTCCGCTATTAATGTTCGCGATGCATGCCTTGAGCCAAACTGAGAGCCATTTCCAAGCGCGCCTATGGTCAGGCCTAGCGGCATTTCCAGCACTCTGGATTGCCGGTCAAATGAACGCCTCTGACCTGGCCAAATCGTTTACCGTCGGCACCTGTGTGGTAGTGTTGATCCTTGCCGCTGGCGCTGCCCGGCGCGTCCCTGCCATTAACTTGGCGATGCCGCGGCGTCTATGGCTAGCATGGTATCCAGGCCACTTTGCATTAATCGCGCTATGGCTATTGCTGAGCGGCCAGATTACGTAAAAGCTCTTTCAACGCCGCATCAATGCATGGCATCTCGCATCCACGCCTCAATACCATGCTCGGCGACCTGTTCCGTCAGCGCTTCTTTGCTTGGCACGCCGACTTCCTGCGCTTTAAGTTGGCCTTAGGGTGGTCTGACGTGTGGCGCCACGAGTTCACGCAGGGCAAGGTGCAGCTTCTGTGGTTGCACCGGCTTGTGCAGCAGCGGGATGCCGCTGGTCATGGCCTCGCGCAGCCGGTGGGGGGCCGTGTCACCGGTGATGAGTAGCGCGGGGATATCCCGTCCGAAATGCCTGCGCAACTGGTGGATCGCCTCAGCGCCATTGTGCTCGTCGCGCAGCCGGTAGTCGCAGAGTAAGATATCCGGCACGTTACGGTGATGGGCGATGGCCTCGCTGAGTGACGCCGCAGTCTCGCAGATAGCGCCCCAGCCCTCCAGCAATGCCGCCATGGCGTAGCGAATTATTTCATCATCATCGATGACCAAGACATGCTTCCCGTTTAACGCGGATGGGTCGAACGCAGGCGGTAACGTCTTCGTCGGCGGCTCCTCTCGAGCGATATCCTCGGCGCGTACGACGTGCAGGCGGAAGACGCTTCCCTGGCCGGGTGTGGAGCGAAGCGTGAGCGTATGCTCCAGCGTTCCCGCCAGCCGCTCGGCGGTGGCCAGGCCCAGGCCCAATCCCTTGCGGCGGTCGCGCTCCGGATTGCCCAATTGATGGAACTCACGAAAGATCGCCCGGTGTTGATTCGGGGCGATGCCGATGCCGGTATCGTGCACCTCGATGGCGTACCCGTCTCCCCGCCGGCGGCAGGCCACCAGAACGCCGCCCTGGTCGGTGTAGCGTATCGCGTTGGCGACCAGGTTGCGCAGTATCAGTTCCAGCAACGCCGGGTCCGAGACCACCGTGGCGTCGGTATCCCGTGTCCGGTAGACGAGGCCCTTTTCGTCCGCCATCGGCGCCAGTTCCATTTCCAGTTTGCGGAACAGCTGCTGCAGGCCCAGCGGGCGCGGCCGTGGCTCGATGACACCGGCATCCAGGCGCGAGAAATCGAGCAGCGTATTGAGCATCTCCGATGACGATGTGCTGGCGGCCTGGGCGCTGTCCAGTGTCCGCCGCTGGTGCTCGTCCAGCCGGCTCCAGGATAGGGTCTCGAGCAGCAGTTGCAGCGCCTGCACCGGTTGGCGCAGGTCGTGGCTGGCGGCGGCCAGAAAGCGGGATTTGTCTTCATCGGCCTGCTCGGCGGCCTTCCGCGCGGCACTGGCCTCGCGGGTCTCGGTCTTGAGCCGTTCCACCAGATCGAGATTCTCGAAGCGCAGGCGGATCGCCTCATTGATACTGCCGCCCAGGGTGCGCGCCTGCAGGTACTGGGCAATCACGAACAGCACGCTGAAGCCGGCCATCATCTGGTAGTAGAGGTCGTCGATGGTAATAAAGCGGCTCACGGCCAGCACCGTCATCGGCAACATAATGCCGGTATAAAGGCCCAGGATGTTCGAGTATTTGGCCACGCTGTCCGCGTTGCTCGAAGCCAGCAGCCCCATCAACAGGGCGGTGGCCCCGGGGGAGGTGTGCTGGTCGATGCCGATCCATATCAACGCGCCCCACAGGGTGCCCTCGAGGCACCGGCTGAGTACCAGTTGCCGTCGGATCGGGGCGACATCAGCGGCGCCAAAGCCCTTTTTCAGCGCGCGGCGGGCGCCCCAGGACTGCGCGCCGGAGACCGCCAGCAGAGCGAAATACCAGACCAGCAGCGCCGTCGTGGACACCGACGCGGTCCGTATGCCGATGCGCTCACCGCTGATCGCCGAGACCGCGCTGACCACGCTGTCGCTGGAGAAATAAAACACCGCCACCATCAGGCTGGCGACCATCACGCTCATCCCGAAGGCGTGGCGCAAGTGCCGCAACACCAGCGTCAGTCGCTCGATCTGGAAGCGGTCCTCGATACTCAAACGATCCATCCCCGATGGCGGGCATTGAAGGCCGCTTCGCCGCGGCTGGACGCGCCCAGTAGACCCAGCAGCGTCTGCACATGACCGCGAACCGTGTACTCGGAGAGATGCAGGTGCTGGGCAATTGCTTTGTTGGAGAGTCCACGGCACAGCAATTCGAGCACCTCCACCTGTCGCGCGGTCAGCGACTCGGAGGCCGACGGCGGCGAATCCGCCGGTTGATTGGGGCCGTGGTCGTCCAGCAGCCGCCGCACCTGGTGAAGCAGCGTGTGGGGTTTGTCGGTCTTGGAAATAAAAGCCACCGCGCCAGCGGCGAGGGCCTCATCGCGCAGCGCCGAAAGATCGAAACCGGAAAGCAGCGCCACCTTCGTCGTCGGCCACTTGCGTCGCAATGCCGCGATACCGGTGACGCCGCTCACGCCCTGCAGCTGCTGGTCGAGCAGGATCAGGGCGGGATTGGCATGGCGCAGTTGCAACGCCTCGGTCAGCGAGCCGGTCTCAAGGATCTTCACCTGCCCGAGCCCCTCTCCCAACACCAGGCTGATGCCGCTCAGGAACAGCGGATGATCGTCGATCAATAGCAGCGTGGATGCGTGCAACGCCTTTCCCCTAGCCCCGTTGTTCCAAGTTCGTCTTGCCCAAGAAGGCAGAATGGTGCGTGTTGGTCGTGCTTGTGAAAACGGTCAATTTTGACTGTTTGCACGCCACCATCCGCACCTTATGCTCATACTAACGTAAGTAAAAAGTATCGTAACTAAAAAGTATCGTAACTAAAAGGCATTAACCCGTGGCATCGCGTCTGCGCGACGGCGGCCCCGGGACGGCCTTTCTCCCACGGGCGTTGCAACGTCACTGGCGCAAGGTTCATCACACAACAGTCAATCATCCAGGGGCGCCCTGCCGCCTCGTGAGAACACAAAGGGGAGCGTTTATGGGGCGGCATGGTGGCATGAATCGGGTCTATCGGGTGGTCTGGAACCGTCGGCGGCGGGTCTGGCAGGCGGCGGCGGAAAACTGCGGGTCGCATCACGGCGGTGGTGGCACGACGGCCGGTACCCCGCGCGCCATACTATTCGCACACGACCTACGGCCGCTGGCAGCCGCCCTGCTGAGCGTCATGCCGCTGGCCGTCCAGGCCGGCGAACTGCCCAGCGGCGGCACCGTGGTGGCGGGCCAGGCGAGTATCGCACGCCAGGGCGATACGCTGACCATCGACCAGAGCAGCCACAAAGCCGCCGTCGACTGGCGCCGCTTCTCGGTGGGCGAGGGCAATACCGTTCGCTTTCGCCAGCCCAGTGCCGAGGCTGCCACCCTCAACCGGGTCACCGGCGACCAAGTCTCGTCGATTCGCGGCGCCATCGACGCCAACGGCCGGGTCTTTCTGATCAACCCCAACGGCATCACCTTCTCCCCCAGCGCCCGGGTCGATGTCGGCGCGCTGGTCGCCTCGACGCTGGATATTTCCACCGACGACTTCATGAACGGCGATTACCGCTTCAGCGGCGACAGTGCCAATGCCGTCATTAACCAGGGCAATATCCGCACGGCGAACGGTGGGCTGGTGGCCATGATCGCCGCCAGGATCGTCAACACTGGCACCATCGACACGCCCCGGGGCAGAACCCTGATGGGCGCGGGTAGCCGGGTGACGCTCGACCTGGGAGGCCCGGTCAATATCGAGGTGAAAGAAGCCACGCTGGCGACCCTGATCGAGCAGGGCGGGGCCATCCGCGCCGACGGCGGTCGGGTCTACCTCACCGCCAAGGCCGCCGGCGAGCTGACCGCGAGTGTGATCAACCACAGCGGTATCACCGAAGCACGCACGCTGGCCAGCGGCGAGAACGGCCAAATCATGCTGATGGGCGATATGGAGAGCGGCACGCTGCAGGTGGCCGGCACCCTGGATGCCTCGGCACCCCAGGGCGGCGACGGCGGCTTTATCGAGACCTCGGCGGCCAAAGTCAGTATTGCCGATGAGATCCACGTCACCACCCGCGCCGCCGATGTCCCTGGCAACAGCGGCCAGACCGGTGAATGGCTGATCGACCCGTCCGACTTCACCGTCAGCGCCGGCGATGGCGGACAGACCGACAGCGGCATCGGTGCCGAGACCCTCTCGGCCAGCCTCGCCCAGACTGATGCCACCGTGCAAACCGCGCCATCCGGCAACGGCAACGGCGATATTTTCGTCAACGACGCCGTAAGCTGGAGCAGCGGCAATACGCTAACACTCGACGCCTACCGCGATATCGAAATCAACGCCACCCTCGACGCCGCCCAGGGCAGCGGCGGCAAGCTGGCCCTGGAATACGGCCAGGGCAGTAGCGACGGCCAGATCGGCGGTCGCGCCGCCGAATACCGCGTCAACGCCCCGGTCAACCTGCAGGCCGGGCAGAACTTCTCCACCAAGCTCGGCGCCAACGGCGACACCATCGACTACACCGTGATCACCGACCTGGGCGCCGCCGGCAGCACCACCGGCGAGGACCTGCAAGGGATGGCGGGTGACTTGGGTGGGCACTATGCGCTCGGCGCGAACATCGACGCCAGCGACACGGCAAGCTGGAACGGTGGCGCCGGCTTTGCGCCGGTGGGCGGTTACTTTACCGACTTCACCGGCACCTTCGATGGCCTGGGCCATACCATCAGCGATCTGACCATTAATCGCCCGCAGACGGACTTCGTCGGCCTGTTTGGCTATGTCGGCTCAGGCGGCACGATCCAGAACATCGGGCTCACCGGCGGCAGCGAGGTGACGACGGGTGACGGCGATTATGCCTATGCCGGCGGGCTGGTTGGGTTTAACGCCGGCACAATCAGCAATGCCTATGCCACGGGCAGCGTGTCGGGCGGCAGCTATGTCGGCGGTCTGGTCGGGTATAACAACAGCACGATCACGAGCGCCTATGCCACGGGCAGCGTGTCGGGCAGCAACCG
>Ga0208919_1000666_pt1 | contig 21933 bp, 36 predicted proteins | sample 4_EtaG_FD_184076 | JGI IMG/M metagenome (GOLD analysis project Ga0208919, IMG submission 184076) | Marine viral communities from the Subarctic Pacific Ocean - 4_ETSP_OMZ_AT15127 metaG (SPAdes) (version 3) | ecosystem: Environmental > Aquatic > Marine > Oceanic | place: Pacific Ocean | collected...
GAGCGAGAGGCGAGGACACGCGAAGTCGCCACGATGAGGGCAGAGCTGCACACAATCACGCGAGATTTAGAGGTCATCAAAAAGATGCACAACGGGGAGCATAAGTGATGGAATGGTTGCTTTCGACTTTTGGCGGAAAGCTGTGCTGCATTTTTGCGTCGGGCTGCGGCGGGTTGGCAAACGTGCTGACAAAAAAGCAGTGGAATTTTTCAGCCGTGAAAGACATCGTGATTGCTGTGGTTGTGGGCTGGATCGCGGCGGAGTTTTTTATCCCCGCACTAATGGCGCATTTTAAATTTGGGCCGCAGGTCGCAATCGCGCTGGCGTTCATTATTGGCTACTGCGGCATTCGCTTGCTGCCCAAGATTGAGGACGCGCTAATGAGCCGCATCAAATGATCGGGGCGCTGATCCCGATACTCGCACCAATCTTAGGTGACGTAGTAAAGCGCGTCCTGCCGGAAGATAAAGACAAGGCTGCGGAGATCGAGCGCGAGCTGCAGATGCAGCTTATGATGAACTCCGCGACCGTTGAGAAGGCTGCTGCTGACATAATACTTGCCGAAGCCCAAAGCGATAGCTGGCTGGCAAGTTCGTGGCGCCCGCTTCTAATGATGGTGATTACCGCGATAGTGGCATGGAATTTTTTAGTCGCGCCGCTTATTGAGCTGGGTGTGATGCTGGCAACCGGCGACCAGATACCCCTACAAATAGATTTGCCTGGAGAACTGTGGACGCTGCTGACGGTAGGAGTTGGCGGCTACACGGTTGGCAGGTCTGCCGAGAAAGTTGCAAACAACATTGGGAAACGGAATGCGAATGTATCCAATCGACGAGATCGCTGACGCGCTCAAAGCGGAAGAGGGCTTCGTCGCGCACTGCTATATCTGCACCGCTGGGGCGCACACGGTAGGCTACGGCAGGAACATCGACCAAAAGCACGGCGGCATCGGCATCTCGGAAGACGAGGCAGACTACCTTCTGCGCAACGACATAGACCGCACCATTTCGGAGTGTCAGCGGTGGGACTGGTTTGACGAGCTGGACCCTGTTCGTCAGTCGGTGGTCGTACAGCTCTGCTTTCAACTGGGCTGGCCTCGCTTGTCAGGGTTCAACCGGATGCTAACGGCGCTTACCAAGCAAGATTATGAAACAGCCGCAGCCGAGCTGCTTGATAGTCGCTTTGCTGAGCAGGTGCCGCAACGCGCTAACCGTCTTGCTGAGCAGTTGCGCGGCTGATGGCCGGTAAACCGCTGACCGACAAGCAGTGTCTTGACGCGCTTGCTGCGGTTGAAAAGCATGGTTCAGTATCCGGCGCTGCGCGTGCGCTGAAGGTCAACCGCTCTACATTCGAGGGCCGCGTGCGCGCTGCCACCACGCGGTTTGGTGAGGCCGAAGAAAATAAAGACGCCGACGATGTAACATTGCCCGAGTTTCCCGACGAGGACATATCGCCTGACGAGATCCTCGACCACCTTTCCCGGCGCTGGGAGAAGAAGCAGGAGCATCAGCAGGCCAAGAAGTGGTTCGACATTAAAATAAAGTCGGACGATCCCTTTGGGCTGGTCGTGGTGGGCGACCCACACTTGGGCACCCATTGCAATATCCCGTTGCTGCGACGGGACGTTGAGATCATGGCGACGACACCGGGCATCGGCTGCGTCAACATCGGGGATACAACGAACAACTGGGGTGGACGCCTGATCCAGTTGTATGCGGAAGAAGATATTAGCCGCTCAACCGAGCGCAAGCTGGCGCAGTGGTTTCTCAAGGAAGCGGAGATTCCCTGGTTGGTATGGCTGCATGGCAACCACGATACAATGCACTCCGAGTTTTCCACCTATCTGAAGGCCGTTAACGTCAAGCAGGTGCCGATGATCGATTGGTCCGCACAGTTTAAGCTGGTCTTTCCAAGTGCCACGGTTCGAGTAGACGCGAGCCATAATCATAAAGGCACGTCAGTCTACAATCCGCTGCACGGCCAGAAGCGAGCGAGCTTGTGGGGCGAGGACGCCGATATATTTGTCGCCGGGCATCATCACACCTGGGCGCTGGCGCAGGAAGAAAATGCCAGCGGCCAAGTTGTAAATATGGCACGCGCTAGGGGATACAAATGGCACGATGAGTTCGGCCACAGGCACGGGTTTACCGAAGAGCAATACGGCTCATCTATCATCTTCGTCATTGACCCAACCGCGCCACCAAACGTCAGGGTTAAACCCTTCGCAGATTTGAAAGAAGGCGCGGAGTTTCTAACTTGGAAGCGATCGCGGTAACAGAACCGGGTAACGGTTTGGGTAACAAACGGTAAACAAAAAGGGCTGTTTTCTGGCGTGGAAGCCTGTGGTATAACAGGGCGTTATCTGCACAAAAGCCGCAGAAAATGTGGTGTTCTAAGGTGCGCGCTGGTTACCTGAAACGTAACCAGCAGGGTTCGAGCCCGTCACCGCCCACCACTTAACCCTTTGTTATTCCACAATACTCATGTGCGTGGGAAACAATCGGGAAACAAAACGGCCAGTGGGCCGTGGCGGTAAAATGTAAAATACCGTCACCGCCCCCCTTGTGCAGGTAACCGATGGTCACTATATTGGTGACTGTTGATTACCGGAACAAGGAGATATGCCGTGTCAGTTACTAAATTTAAAGTCCGGGTTACCCAGGCGCAAAGCAAGGCCAAAATTAACCGAGCATCTTGGTCTGTGCGCGTGCGCGGGAAACAGCCTGAGTGGTATCACACAGAAACAGAAGCTGAAGCTCGCGCAAACGAGTTGCGCCTGCAGCAGCACACAGGGGGCCGCACTATTCTGAAATCAGAGGCAGGCACCTTGCGCGCAGCTATTGAGCTTTACGCCGCAAAACAGATGGAGCGCGTTGAGCAAAACAAAATCGGTTTTATCCACGGCACGCATTCCGGTCGTGATGCGTTTCATTGGATCGAGGAAAAGCAGGACGTGCTTTTTGACGACTGCATCGGCCTCCCGCCTGACCATTACAAGATTAGACGGCGCGCACACGTCAAGGAGCAGATCACCGTGCCGCGTGTTTACGAGGGCGTTGAGCTTGGGGCAATCAAGTGCTGCGATGTGACCGCGCCGATGATCACTGAATGGCTGGAGATTTTTGACGGCTTGTCGATGAAGACGATCAAAGAAAAATGCACAGCTTTGAAGCAGTCTTTCGACATTGCCGTGACAAACGGATGGGCAATGCACAATCCGGCGCGACTCGTAAAGCTGGAAGAAACGAAGTACGGCGAGACAGAGGCAGAGGTCGAAGCAGGCACCATTGAGCGGTTGCCGGTCGATAAAATCCGGCAGGTCATTGAGGCAGCAAATGATGCTGAGATGGTGGTCGGAAATACGCATTGGTGCGACGGCTTGGCACTGTCGTTTGCGGTACAGACCGGATTACGTTTCGGTGAGCTGGCTGCTCTTAAATGGAAGTTTGTGGATTTCGAAAAGAAGCGCGTTTATGTGCGCACTGCGATGCGCAAGTCTCAGGACGGCACGCACGCCAGCGTCGGCATTACCAAAACGGTGAAGTCGGGACAGATTAGTAAGTCCCGCCGCTCGGTGTTCTTGACGCCCAACCTGATTGCGGCTCTCAAGGAATGGAAATTACGTTCGCCAATGTCTGGCGACGATGACCGCGTTTTTCTGACTCATGATTTGAAGATGCACGAAACGTCCGCACACCTGCGGCGCAACGTGCTGCACAAGGCGTGCGATGAAGTTGGGCTTGATCGCATCCGTTGGCATGACTTGCGGCATTTTTTCGCCAGCCTCTGCGTGGACCGCTACGGCGACAACTGGGAACGGATTGCTGATCTGCTTGGGCATGAAACGACAGCGACAACGCGCAAGCATTATGCTGAATGGATTGATAACTTAGAGCGCGACCACGACGACGGCGAGGCTTTCAATGATGCACTTTGGGCGCAGGGCTAGACCAGCCGCGCTGCTTCCTCACGCCGTCGCAAATCAGCCCGCATCTGCTCTGTGCCAGCCGCGAGAAACCTCTCGGCCAGCCAGAGCATTTGCTGGGCTGTCATTTGCTTAAAATAGTGCCGCTCGCCGACGAGCACATGCAGCTCGTCGCCGCGGGGCCAAGCGCAAAGGGGATCAGTCTCCGTCTGGGCGTTCAGATCCGGCAATGCGCTCAATCTCCTCTCTCGGAATAAACCAGCGCGTTCCAAACTTGCGCGCAGTGATTTCGTCGCGGTCGATCATGCGGTACATACGCATCTTCGTGCTCTCGTCGGCGTTACCGAAAAGGTACTCGCAGGCAGCACGAAGCCGGACGAGCTGACCCTCTTCAGATAGCGAAATCGTCATCGGGTGCCCCTTGCGGCTGCGGCGCGGGTTCCTGCGCCTGTGTGTCTTTGCTGAACTCAAGGCTGACGTTGCCGCTGTCAGCATAAGCCCACATCGAAACGCTATAAGTGCCCGCCGGTATTGGAGCGTGCAGCGTTACTTTGCCATTACTCCAGTTCGGCTTGCCTCTTTCCATCGGCGTGGCCCCATCCCACCTGTCCTGATTTTTGAACACGTTGGCTTTCATAATTGTCTGGTATCGGTCGTTAGGCATTTTCGAGTTCGTCCTTCCTTTTCATGTATGCGGAGAGCAGTTTCGTGCGCTCCTCTGGTGCGTCGTTTTTCATCGACTCAAGTGTCGCCTTATTGATGGTCGCCCAGCCTGCGTGCTGCGCCAGGTCGCGATGCTTGGCAAAGCCGTTGATGGCCTCAAGCGTCCAGCTCGCATAATCGTCGCGGCTTTGTGTCGGCTGCGGCTCGATTGGCACAGCCGCGGGTTTTGCCTGCGGCCTTTGCTTGGGCGGCGTGGCAAGGTTCCCGTCATCATCGTCGTCGCCGACAACGCCACACATAGCCAGCAGCCCGTATCGCCGGGCATATGTGATAGCGGACCCAAGCTTCTGCGGGTTGTTCTTGTCGGCGCAATACAGCGGCACGCCGCCGTCTTCCATCGACTGCCCAGAGGTGTGCAGGACGCGCGTCACCAAACGGTCAGGCTGGCCGTCCTCACCGGGACAGACGAGCTGCATGACCGCCATGTTATGCTGCGCAAGCGCCGACTTTGCCGCTGCTAGGCAACCGCCCAGCGTCGGATAGGTGCCATAGTTTGCCTTGCCGTCGAGGTTCGGGTTGTCCATCGCAGCTAGTGCGGCAATCCAATCGGACATGAAGTCAGGGCTGCGGTCCTCAAGCTGTACCACGCTAGACATCAAGCTCATCTCGCGTCAGGTCCGTGAAGATTTTTTCAGTCGTTGCCACGTCGTACCGCATTGGATCAGAATAACTGCGCCCAATAATGATGCCGCGGCCGACAACGCCCGCGCGATCTAAAACGGTTACCTCTGTATTCAAGCGAATAGGTCTTTCTTCCATCTTTCCCTCCATACAATTGCATTGCGGCCTGACGCATTTTTACGTCTCTCGCCGCTGTCTTCGATTTCGTCGTTGTTTGAAAGCTCTGTTACACGCGGTCGGATTGACAGTACCGACTGCCCCAAAACATCTGCCACCTCGTCAGCGGTCAGTGGCTCACCTGTGCGGAATGCCGCACGCACGGCAGCGCGCAAGTTTGCTGCCTTGCTTTGCATGTTTTCATACGCCTCGATGCTGGTGTCCCTCATGGCGTCACCAGCAGCAGGCCATATACAATGGCGGCGAGCGCCACGCCGGCGCACCATTCACTGAGCGATGGTTTCGGCATCTTGCAGCTCCCTCAGTTGTTCGCGTGCGGTATTGCGTGAAATTGCAATCGTCTGGCTTTCCAAGAGCAAACCCTCACGCGATAACCAATCTCGGCGATCGTCCAGCCAGCGCGTAACGGCGTCGAGTTCTTCTGTTGTAAACCTCATGCAGCGCTCCATGCTTGTTCAGCCGCTGCGCGATACGCGGGCGGCACGTTCTTCCACATCCAGTGACCAAAATCGGGGGCAACCAGCGCCAGCAGCTCCGGCACCGTCTCTGCTGTCTTCATCAGGTTCTCGCGTGTCCTGGCAACGCGCGCCAAGTTCTCCAGAGCCTCGTTCAACCGGGCAGGGGCTAGATCGGGACAGTTTTCTGAAGAGAACACCCGATACCCGATACAGTTGGCGTATAAGAGTCGCACAGGCACGTTCTCGGCCTGCTTGCCAAGCCAGTGCCAGTAAAGTGCTACCTGCTGCACATGGGCCTTGTCTGGCCGCGCAGGCAGGCTTCTGACTGTGAAGCCGTTCTTGCTTTCAGCCTTGAGCGTGGGCCAGCGGGTCTTGATCTCGACAACGCCGCCCATTGCCTCGACGTCGATCTCGCCAATGTGCGGCAGCTCGGTGCCTTCTAGGCGGGCAGACACCCACCTGCCATCTGTAATCTGGTTCGCTGTATGGGTAGCCTCGCGCAGTGCATCGGCTGTGTGCCGAGCTGTCAGCTCCAGCACGGTGCCTGTTTCTTCTGGGTCTGATTTAGGAACGGTATAAAGCCCGTCGCGGATCATCGCGTGCTTGTCGGCGTCTTCGGGCTGATGCTCAAGCACCCGATGCTCATCAAAGCTGGCAACGCAATGGCTGTATGCCTCGCCGCCCGGCATGTCATGAATAACGACATCCTTGGCGTACTGCTCGCACACTTTGCCTGCAGTCGCGGCGCATCCTGCAAAGTCATAGAGCTTTGCAGGGCGTGCTATCACCTTCTCAAAAAATTCTTTATCGTTTGGCCGGTTGGCACCCGAAGGGCTGTGCGCGTTAAAGTTAAAGCGCTCTGCCCAAATCGGTTGAAAGTCGAAGTCGCTGGTCACCGTTTGTTTCCTGACGCACCAATGCGTGACCACAGGTTACTATAAAATAACTGTAATGTGCAATAGGATAAAAAAAAGCCCCAGCGTGTGCCGGGGCTTCTTTGTTAACTTGGCCCCACCGATAAAACACAGATTTAATCGGTGGTGCTCGAATCAGGCTTTTTTGATTCTTTTCTTGCGATCGCTTTTTTTGTCTGGGTTCGTGTGCAGCTCTACCTTCGGAGTGTACTGCGAAGGCTTTTGCTCTTGTTTGGCAACGCCGGTTACGTCAAGCACTACGCGCTGTCCGGGTTGCACCGATACCAGCATTCGCTGAGCGTCATCAACGTCAGGCCGGTCGGTTAGCAATTGATCAAGCGTTACCTCAAAATATTCAGCAAGCGCTATTGCTTGGCTTACCTTCGGCTCTACCTCGCCTCGCTCATATCGACGGTAAGCGTGTACCGTTAAGCCAAGCGCCTTGGCGCATTCTGCCGCAGATTTGCCAGCTCGCTTGCGCGCATGGCGTAATTGTTCTTGTAGGCTCACTTCGTTCTATCTCCTGTTATATCATTTCGTGGCATTGCTAAATCTAAATCAGGCCAATCTTGGCCCACAAATTCCTCCAAAAAAGGCAGCGCTTTATCGTATTGGCCCTGCAGCGCATCCAGCACATGGGCGATTACCTCCACGCAGTGGTATACTGCTCGCCGTGTCGGCCGCAGATGCGGACCTGCAGTTGAGCGCCCGCAAAACATTGGCGTGTCTGTCCAATCCTCGTCTTCCAGCGAAATCAAATTGTGGAGCTGACACGCATTGAAGAAATTATCATATTCAGCCTGATGGAAGGGGTTCAGCGCCTCTTTGTGCATATCGCGCGTCAGAGGTAATGAACTGGCCCACGCGCATGTCAGCACCTGTGCGTATCGCAGAAAACGGTAATTGTGGAAGAATAAAAAGGTGTACTTATTGCGCGGTCGCGGTGCTCGCGCTGTCGTGATTGGCGCGCACAATCCGTATCGGCGCTGCAGGTCTTCGGTAAGCTGCGGCGCCCAATAGTTATCAGGCGTTGCCGATGTGCCCTCCCACTGCACATTCGGTTCATCGGGAAAAACATATAGCACGCCGCCGCTATAAAAATTTCTGATCACTGCCTTTAAACGCTCATCCGCAATTATGTCTTTAATTTTAAGCGCGTCGTTTGCTTGCTGCTTTTCGGCGCGCGGGCCGTAATCACTCATAGCGACAACATTTGTGCCGCGCCAGGTTTGCGGTGTGTTCATGTTTTCGTAGTTTTTCTTTGAGTCCCGTTCCATTTCAATCCCACCTATCTGATAAAAATTCACTTCGTTGTTACGCTAGTGCCCAGATAATTTACCCACGTTACGCAACAGGTAACCAACGGTCAACTGATTAGATAACAGTCAGCCAAAATTAACTATTGGCTGCTTACCATTGGTTACCTAATAGTGACCAACATGAACTTTTCCCATTTTATCAAAACGTGCGGCGCCACGCACAACGACCTCGCACAGCAGCTCGGCGTCAGCCGCTCATACATCACCATGCTTGCAAACGGCCAGAAACGGCCATCTTGGCAGGTAGCCCGCCGCATCTTGGTGATAGCGCAGGGGCAGGTCACTGCCGATGACCTTGTTGCAGAGTACGCCGGAGAGGACGGTCGCACCGGATGAACTACGGCAGCGTCTGTTCTGGAATTGAAGCCGCGTCTGTTGCATGGGCTCCCCTAGGCTGGTCTGCCGCTTTTGTCTCCGAGATCGAAAAGTTTCCTTGCGCCGTGCTGGCGCATCGGTTTCCTGACGTGCCGTTACACGGCGATTTTACAACCATTGAGGAAAACCAATATGAGCCAATTCAGCTTTTGGTCGGAGGCACACCTTGTCAATCATTTTCAATCGCCGGCCTCAGAGGAGGACTGGATGACGACCGCGGTAACCTGGCACTCGAATATCTTAGACTGGCTCAGAGATTGCGGCCCAAGTGGCTGGTCTGGGAGAACGTCCCCGGCGTCCTGTCGTCAGGAGGAGGACGGGACTTTGGTTCCATACTCGGAGGGCTGGTCGAATGCGGGTATGGGTTCGCCTACCGAGTTCTTGACGCTCAGCACGTCCGAGTGGACGGCTTTGCCAGAGCAGTTCCCCAGCGACGACGGCGTGTGTTCGTTGTCGGATATCTTGGAGACTGGAGGCGTGCCGCAGCGGTACTTTTTGAGCGCGAGAGCTTGTCGGGGCATCCTGCGCCGAGCCGCGAAGCGCGGGAAAGAATTGCCGACAGCCTTACGGTCGGCGCTAACCAATGTAGCGGGTTCCCCGGCGACATAACGCACGATGTTTCTCCGGCTCTTGTTAGTAGTGGCCGGGGGGTGGAGCGCACCGGGGAGACGCGCGGGCAAGATCCGGTGATAGCTGTCCAAGCCGTTGCCAACCCTCTTACCGCTCGGATGCACAAGGGCATCAATACGACGATGGACGAGGGGCAGACGATGGTCGCCCACGCCCTGCGCGCGGAAGGCTTTGACGCCAGCGAGGACGGCACGGGGCGCGGCACGCCGTTGGTGCCTGACACAGCGCCGACGCTGGAATCTGAAGGAGACGCGCACACCGGGTTTCGTGATGAGCATGGGCTGGTGCCGACAGCTTACAGCATCATGCCGATGAACAGCGGCAAGGACTACAAGGCACGCGAGACTGACGTGGCTCAACCAATTATGGCGGGTGGGCCGGTAGGCGGCAACCAGGGCGGCGACTACGTCGCCTTCGATGTCCCCGTCAACCTGACCGACTACCAAGGCGATCGATGCGTGGCACCCGGTGACGTCCATCCGACGCTTCCATCCGAAGGCGCCAACAACGGCGGCGGTGCCGGTTCCCTGACCTATGACGGGTATGCCGTGCGCCGCCTTACGCCGACAGAGTGCGAGCGGCTGCAAGGCTTTCCTGATGGCTGGACAGCGATTCCTTGGCGCGGCAAGGACGCTGACGCCTGTCCTGATGGTCCCCGGTACAAGGCGCTGGGCAATTCGATGGCGGTCAACGTCATGCGTTGGATCGGCCAGCGGATCGATGCCGTGGACAAAATCTAATGTCCAATACTGACCACATCTGCCCTGAGTGTGATGGCGAGGGCGAAGTCGAAGTCGAGTACACCGTGGGCGGCTACACGCCGGATCGCTGGCTTGAAATCCGCACGCGCTGGCAGGAGTGCGAAGCGTGCGGCGGCTGGGGCGAGGTTGATGACTGAGTACGAGCTGCACGTCTCGATCCTCAGTTACCTGCGCATAGCGCTGCCGGAAGGGAGCGCCATACATCACAGCCCCAACGAGGGCGCACACAAGGTCGCTTACAGGATGAAACAGAAGCGCCAGGGCGTGATAGCGGGCTGGCCTGATCTGGAGATATTCGTGCCGCCTGCCGCCTGGACAAGCGAAACGGTGCCGTGGTGCCCGATCTTTCTGGAAATCAAGACGCCGAAGGGCCGTGTATCCGAAAACCAGAAGGCAGCACATGCCCTGCTGACGAGCTGCGGCTGCGCCGTTGCGGTTGTCAGGTCAATAGAAGAAGCCGCGCAAGCGGTCGGCACGTTGGTGCAACTGAAGGAGAAAAACTATGCAAAGCATACACTTCAAACATGAACTTAAAGCGATGGACGAAATGACGGCCCGGCGCGAATACTTTTTCGCTGACCTCATCAAGGCAACGTCTGTCATCTACGGCGAACCCGTCAGCGCGTTGGTTGGCGATCGTCGCGACCGCAGGATGACCCGGCTGCGGTGGCGCTGCTTCTGGCTTGGCCGCATCGAGCTGGGGCTTACCTACACACAGATTGGCACGCTGTTTCGCCGTGACCACACGACGATCATGCACGGCGTGACGAAGTATGACGATCTTGCAGATGAGGCGGGTGAGCGCGAGGCACGCGAACAGCTAAAAGAGACAGCGACCGCAATAGCTCGCGGCGAGCTGACGCGGGAGGCAGCGGATGATCAGCCACAGTGATTTCATGCTTGCATGGGATTGCGTGACTGATGACACCTCTATTCCTGTGAAACATGTGGACAGATACAAGAATCTCATTGCAGCGGGGTTATGCGAAGTCGAAATTTATGATACGCGTACGCAAGTAAAGCCTTCCTTACAGCTTCTAACGCTTCTCAGAGCTGTTCGAAGCCGTCACAAACAAAACCTTATTGATAAAAAAAGAGCTTCTGACAGTGCTTCTCGGAGCTCTGCTTCTCAAAGCTCTGCTTCTAGAAGCACTGAGGTTGCTGCCCTGGTGGCAAGGCAGGTCAAGATGGCAAGCCCTGCTTACCGTGCTGTTGTTGACGGCAAAAAAGCACGTCGGGATTTCATTCAAGAATACGCTGCTACCCTGTCACCTATTGACCGCGGAGACTTTTGGCGCGGAGTGATGGAGATGTCGGATGCTGAAAAGGCCACCTTCGCCAGCCAGCTTGCACGACGACCTCATCGAGGCCGCTGAAACGGAGAGGCGGCTACCTGCTGCCCATCCGCGCAAGGCGACGACCTGGTGGCCGGAAATCAGCCATGATTGGCTTGCCTACGCCGACGCTGATGCCGTGCAGCGGCTGGAGCCTGCGACCGCTCGCCAGGTGGACCGCTATGACGCGCTGCTGATTGCTATCATCGCATTGCCTGAAGAACAGGATCGACGCATACTTTGGGAGACAGCGAACGCTGCCGCGTTCCGCAGCCGGGTGCCCTGGTCGAAGATTGGCAAGCGTAACCACATTGACCGACGAACAGCAAAACGGCGGTATGAGTTAGCTTTGATGAATTTGTACGTTTCTTTGCGTTTATGAACGTCCACGGTATCCACGCAACCCACTGCTTTGGCGATGTACTCGACGCGGCTGATATGCCCTAATTTTATGTAGGCTGGCGGTTGCCAGCCCTTCATTAGTTCTCTCTCCTTGTTTTACCTTCGCCCCGCCTCACGGCGGGGCTTTTTCATGGGCGTTTTATGGCTGGCAAGTTATCCAAACCAAAGATGCAGGTCGTCTGTGACGAGCTGGCGAAGGGCAAGAGCCTACGCAGCATCTGCGAGCACAACGACAAGATGCCAGCTTGGTCTACCGTCCTGCAGGCAGTGCAGCGATCAGAAGAGCTATACGAGATGTACAGCCGTGCCAGGGCGATCGGAGCGGAGGTGCTGGCTGATGAAATGCACGACCTAGCTGCGTCACCTTTGCCGGCCGACATGGACCCGCGGCACATGAATGCCGAGGTGCAGCGTCGAAGGCTTGAGGTTGATACGAAGAAGTGGACCTTCGCCAAGATGCAGCCGAGAGGCGTGCGGCATAAGAAGGAAGACGTCGAGCAGGCCACCGGGCCTGTGATGCTCATGTGGGGCAGCGATGCCGCAGCCAGTGAGACAGAGCCGGTAGAGCAGCGGAGCGCGGAGGTCGTGAAGCTGGTGAGCGATGGGGAGGATACGACCCGTTAGCGTTAGAGTTTGTGCGGCGCATCACTACGCGCGCGATGCTTCGGGATCCCGGGTCAGTCAGGCATCGACCCCCCAAAGATTTGATTTTGTTTCCTGATTGTTTCCCGGCGAGCTGCAGCCCAACGTTTGTGCGGGGGTGGCGACGGTGCGAAGCCGTTTATTGCCTGCGTGAGAGGGGTTGATAGGTGCGATTTCCCTGGGCGGACCCCCCACCCCCCAAGCGATCGCGGCGCCGTTCCATAGTACATAATACGTCCACAAATGAGGCTCATCGTGTCTAAGCCTAAGTCATCCACGCCGCTTGCACGCATCAGGAAAAAGACGTGCATCGGCAGCTCGGTGCGCTCCCGTCTCACCCGGCGCGGGCATACACGCAAGCGATATAGAGGTCAGGGCAAGTGAGTACACCCGCATGGCAGCGCAAGGCCGGCAAGAACCCGAAAGGCGGCTTAAACGAAGCTGGCAGGCGTTCTGCGAAGGCGCAGGGCATGAACCTGAAGCGCCCGGTCAAGAGTGGCGATAATCCTCGCCGTGCGTCGTTCCTTGCCAGAATGGGCGCCTCTAAGGGTCCAGACTACAAGGACGGCAAGCCGACCAGGAAACTGCTGTCGCTGCGTGCCTGGGGCGCGTCCAGCTCGGCGGATGCCCGAAGCAAGGCAAAGGCTATTAGTAAAAGGAATAACGTCGCATGAGCCTCTACGAGAATATTAACAAACGCAAAGCCGCTGGCACCAGCCGATCGAAGAAGAAGTCTACGGTCAGCGACAAGTCATACGCCAACATGAAGGCGGGCTTCCCGAAGAAGAAAAAGAAGTCTGTCATGGGTCGCGGCTAATGCAGTACAGCGCCTATTGCGTCCCTGACGGTGAGGGCAAGATAGGCTTGTGCGTGATGCTCGAAGGCTTTGACACACAGGAAGCCGCCAGGTGGTTCCTGGAGCAGCTTATGGGGCCGTTTGAGGGATATGAAAACACAACAGATGAAACGGTGCATTAGATGCCAGGACCATTCAGCAAAGCAGTAGGACAAGCCCAGAAGATGGGCGTCATCGAGCCTGTGAGCATGATGAAGCGTTATGCGGAGCGGAAGCGCCGCAGCGTCACGCCACGGCGCGCAAAGCATACGCGGGGCCGCAAGCCGATCGAAGAATGAAGACGATACAGATTGACTACACGCCGCGGCCGCTACAGGTCGAGCTGCACAAAATGCTCGACAAGAACCGCTTCAATGTGCTGGTCATGCACCGCCGGTTCGGCAAAACGGTCTGCGCCATAAACCATTTGCTGAAACGCGCAATCGAGGAGCAGAAGCCCAACCCGCGGCTGGCGTACATAGCGCCGACGTATCGCCAGGCAAAGAACGTCGCTTGGGACTATCTCAAGCAGTTCAGCTCGAAGATACCCGGCACGAAGTACCACGAAACGGAACTGCGCTGTGATCTGCCCAACGGCGCGCGCATCAGCCTTCTGGGCAGCGAGAACCCGTCTAGTCTGAGGGGGATATATCTAGACTTCGCCGTGATGGACGAGGTCGCGGATATGCCGGAGTCGATCTTTCCCGAGGTCATCCGCCCGGCACTGTCCGATCGTAAGGGCGGCTGCACGTTTATAGGGACGCCGCAGGGCCATAATTACTTTCACGATCTCTGGGAGGCCGCCGCCGCTACCGATGGCTGGGAGCGGAAGATGTATAAGGCATCCGAGACGCAGCTACTTGATGCCGAGGAACTGGAAGCCGCCAAGGCGACCATGACCGACGACCAGTATAATCAAGAATTTGAGTGTTCTTGGGTAGCGAACGTACCGGGCAGCGTATACGGCAAGGAACTTCAGGAGTCCGACGACGCGGGGCGCGTTACCAACGTGCCGCCGTTGAGCGACTACAAGGTCGATACCCACTGGGATATCGGTATGCACGACTACACAGCGATCTGGATGACACAGTCGCTGCCGGGCGGTCGCGTCAACGTGATCGATTTTTATCAGAACCAGGGCGAAGGATTGCCGCACTATGTTCGGACGCTGCATGAAAAAGGTTACGTCTATGGCACGCACAATGGTCCGCACGATCTGGAAGTGCGTGAAATGGGTACCGGCAAAAGCCGCCGCGAAGCTGCGTACAACCTTGGCCTCAATTTTAGAGTGGTGCCGCGACTGCCTGTCGAGGATGGCATCCATGCTGCGCGGCTCCTGATACCGCGCTGCTACTTCGATCGCGACAACTGCCGCGACGGCCTTGAAGCACTGAGACACTACCATCGATCGTACAACGAACGGACACGACAGTTCCGCGATGCGCCCGTGCATGATTGGTCGAGCCACGCCGCTGATGCGTTTCGTACCGCGGCGATTGGCCTGGAAACACAACGACTATCCAACGGCAAGCCACCGCAGCGTGACGCGGTGATGAGCTACAACCCGTACCAGTATGAAGGACACGCCTGATGGGATTTCTCGCTCCTGATCCACCAAAACCACCGCCCCCGCCGCCGATTCCGCCCGTTCCGCCAGATCCGCCTATCAAGCCGAAAGAGGCAAAGGAAACCGAGCGCGTGGAGCGTCAGGCACGCCGCAAGCGTGGTCTGCGCCAGGCTAACGTCACCGGCGGCATGGGCCTGACAGGCGATGCGCCAACCACCAAGAAGACACTGCTGGGACAGTAATATGGATGATCCGCGCGCAACCGCGCTGCTGAAGCGATACCGCACGCTGCAAACGAACCGCAGCCACTGGGAATCGCACTGGCAGGAGCTGGGCGATTACATATGCCCACGCAAGGCAGACATAACCAAGAAGCGTACAGGTGGCGACAAGCGCACCGAATTGCTTTTTGACGGCACGGCGGTCCATGCCGCCGAGCTGATGTCTGCTTCGCTGCACGGTATGCTCACCAACGCGGCGACTCCGTGGTTTGATCTCCGCTACGAAAACGACGAGCTGAATGGTGACGACGAGGCCAAGGAATGGCTCGAAGGCGCGACCGATGTCATGTACCAGCACCTGGCCCGGTCGAACTTTCAAGAGCAGATTCACGAACTTTACTCGGATCTGGTCACGTTCGGCACCGCGGTTATCTTTATTGAAAACGACGACGACGATGGATTCCGCTTCAGCACCCGGCACATTGCCGAAGTGTATGTATCGGAGAACGAACAGGGGCGTGTCGATACGGTCTTCCGCAAGTACAAGACCACGGCACGCGCCGCTGTGCGGCAGTTTGGCGAGCAACAGGTTACACAACGCATATCCAAGCTGAATAGTGATGATCCTTACGCTGAAATCGAGCTGCTGCACATTGTTATGCCGCGCGAAGATCGCGACCGGCGAAAGAAGAACGCGAAGAACAAACCGTTCGCCAGCGTTTACATCGACCCCGATGAGAAGATGGTCATCGGCGAAAGCGGATACGACGAGTTTCCGTATTGTGTTCCGCGTTTTCTGAAGGCGAGCTTCGAAATTGGTTACGGCCGATCGCCGGCAATGACGGCGCTGCCTGACACGAAGATGGTCAACAAGATGTCCGAGGTGGTTATTCGTGCCGCCCAGTTGCAGATACATCCGCCGCTGATGGTGCCGGACGATGGCTTCATGCTGCCGGTCAGAACCACGCCAGGCGGTCTAAACTTTTACCGATCGGGTACGCGCGATCGCATCGAGCCGCTGAACATTGGCGCCAACAACCCGCTGGGCGAGATGCAGTTGGATCAGCGCAGGCAGGCCATACGAGCCGCCTTCTATGTTGATCAGCTCATACTAGGCACCGGGCCGCAAATGACTGCGACCGAGGTCGTCCAACGCACCGAAGAAAAAATGCGCTTGCTCGGCCCCGTTCTGGGACGCTTGCAGGCCGAGCTTCTGCAGCCGCTGATCGGTCGCTGCTTTGCTGTGCTGTCGCGTCAAAAGAAGTTTGCACCGGCGCCGCCAATGCTGCAGGACGGCAACATCGACATCGAATACGTTTCGCCTCTGGCGAAGGCACAGCGCAGCGGTGACATCCAGGGCATCCTGCAGATGATCGAGTTCCTGATGCCGCTTATGCAGCTTGACCAGGGCGTGGCCGATTATCTCGATATGGACGGACTTGCGAAGCACATCATCAAGGTTACCGGCACGCCGGCGGCTGTGGTGCGTGGTGAGGGCGAAGTATCAGGCATTCGCGAGAACCGTGCCGCTGCCATGCAGGCAGAGCAGGAGCTGATGGCCGCGCAACAGATGGCAAGTGCCGCAGGAGAAGCCGCCCCGGCACTGCGTGCTGTTGACGAGACAGAGATCGGTCAGGAACTGATTGAAGGCGCCGCATGACGCCGAAAGAGCTTAAAGAAACTTACCGATCAGTATTGATGAGCGAGGACGGCGAGAAGGTCATGGAAGACCTGGGCGCACGCTTCGGACTCTGGAAATCGAGCTTCACGCCAAACTCGGATGAGACGGCGTTTAGAGAGGGCCAGCGCGATGTCGTGCTGTTCCTGACCAACATTATCAAGGATCAACCACCAAAGGAGTAATCACATATGTCCGATGAACAGGTAGCGGAAGCTCCGGCAAATGCCGGGGAGGCACCGTCTGGTAACGAGGACTGGCTGGCATCACTGCCCCCGGAAATAGCAAGCGACCCTTCACTGCAGCATATCGGCAGTGTCGAGGGCATGGCGAAGTCTTACATCAACGCGCAGAAAATGGTCGGATCGGAGAAGTTAGCGATCCCTGGAAACTGGGCGACCGAGGAAGACTGGGATCTGGTTTACAATAAACTGGGCAGACCGGCAGAGGCTGGCGATTACGAACTAGGTGAACTTGAGGGCGACATGGCGGACTGGTTCCGCGATGCCGCGCATCAATCAGGACTGTCCGATCGGCAGGCCGCAAAGCTCGCAGAAGCATATGGCGAGTTCGCAGGTCAGGCGACGGTCATGTCTGAGGAAGCGATGGAAACGCGCCGCTCAGAAGTCGAGACGGAGCTGCGTAAGGAATACGGCGGCGACTTTGACGACAAGATGTCTCGCGCCAACGAGCTGCTGAAAGAGTTCGACGCACCGGACCTGACAGAGATACAGCTCGCGGACGGTAGCCTGCTGGGTGACAACCCGGAGCTGGTCAAGCTGATGGTTAACATCAGCGACTATGTTGCCGAGCAGATCAGCGAGGACGGTCTGGCAGGCAGGGATAGCCGGCCGGGCATTACCGATGAAGATTTGCAGGCGCGTATGTCAGAGATGACTGCGAAGAACTCGCCTTACTGGGAAAAGCACCACCCCGAGCATGACCGCGTGGTCAATGAGGTGCTGAGATTACGGGAGCAGATGCATGGAGAATGATGCTCTGCGCCTCGAATGCCTGCGCCTTGCCGTACAGTTCGGCAGCGCGCGCACGATAAACGACCCTGTCGATCTCGCTGAGAGATACTTCAGTTTCGTGAAACCCGCGGATAAGTCTAAGTCGGCCCCGCGGCGCAAGCCTGTGAGTAAGGCGGAGTAGTTGGCCTAACCGACAGTGAGCCAGGCGCGAGCCTGATAACCCACGCATACATTCCAACCACAACTGTAGGAGCATTGAGTCATGAGTACTCAAGTGAATACGGCGTTTGTGAACCAATTCAGTTCCAACGTCGCTATGCTCTCGCAGCAGATGGGAAGTCTGTTGCGAGGAGCCGTTGATACGGAAAGTGTCACCGGCGAAAAAGCCTTCTTCGACCAAGTCGGAGAAGCAGCCGCAGTAGCGCGGTCGTCAAGACACGGGGATACCCCGCTCGTCGAGACGCCTTACCATTAGTGGGGCCATGCAGCGGCGACGTTGCATGAAAACGCTGTGAATTGCTGGAAGCCCAGACCGGGTAATCAGCAGCCAAGCCGCGAAAGCGGAAGGTTCAGAGGCCATCCGAAAGGAGTAGGGGCGAAGCCGCCCCGAAGCGCAGCGCATCTCTCTGAGATGATGATATGGTCCGACACTCCGAGGAATCGGAGAGACGGTTAGCGCCCGTCATAACTGAAAGCACTCTCGGCGTATGGTCAGCCTAACCACTTACGAATGGGCTGACTTGATTGACGATGCTGACAAGGTTCGTATGTTGATCGACCCGACGTCCTCGTATGCCCGTGCGGCTGCGGCGGCGATAGGTCGTGCGATGGACGACACCATCATCAGCGCACTTGGTGGAACCGCGAAGACCGGCAAGGAAGGAACGACCTCTACGTCGTTCCCAAGCGGCCAGAAAATCGCGCATGGTTCTGCCGGCCTAACGGTTGCCAAGCTGGTATCCGCGAAAAAGCTGCTCGACGCCCAAAGCGTTGATCCATCTATTGCGCGTTATATCGTTGTCAGCCCTGAGCAGATCGAAGACCTGCTCAATACGACCTCTGTAACTTCAAGCGATTTTAACACGGTGGGATTCGCCTAGCTTGCTGGCAACAGCTTGCTGAAACTCAGTCAAATTCGGGGAAGCCTTAACAGGTAATGCTGATGGTAATCGCGAGCCAAGCCCTTCGGGGAAGGTGTAGAGACTAGACGGCTGACACCCCTAGCGGGTGAAGGGATAGTCCAGACCACAAAGCCTATAATATCATTATAAAACAATGGTTTATAGGATCGCGGCGAAAGCCGTAGTTGGTAAGGAAAGCGCTTGTACAGGGTGACATCGACACGTTTGTCGGTTTCAAGTTTATCACTTCTAATCGTCTGTCAGACGATGGCACTTCTCGCCTTTGCTACGCATGGGCGCAGGATGGCTGCAAGCTGGCAGTCGGCAAAGATGTGATGGCTCGCATCGATGAACGCAGCGACAAGTCTTATTCCACGCAGGTTTACTACTGCGCGACCTTCGGTTCGACCCGGATGGAAGAAGACAAAGTTGTTGAAATTGCGTGTAACGAGTAGAGGAGGGAATAGTCATGGGTACTAAAAACTCTGATATCGTTGCAGCGTTTGAGGCAGATCCTCCGACACTGAGCGCAAGCCAGGATCTACATGGCGTAGTGCGTGTAGCCGCTGGTACCATCGAACTTGCAGCCGGGGACTCTGACGATGATGACATTGTCATGCTCGCTCAGATTCCTGCCCACGCGAACATCACCCAGCTCTTCATTGGGTCTGATACGCTTGGCGGAAGCTGCACGTTCAACGTAGGCATCTACACCACGGCCGGCGTAGTTAAAGACGAAGACGTCTTTGCTTCTGCCGTTGCCGATGCTGCAGCGATGGCCGATGTCCGGTTTGAAGCCGCGAACATCGACACTGCTGGTAAGCGGGTGTGGGAACTTGCCGGCGATTCCACCAATCCCGGTGGGTACTACTACGTCGCAGCGACGATGGCTGCGGCTGGCGGAACGGCGGGGACGATGTCGTTCCTGATCCACTACGTCATCGACTAATTGGGTGGGGGGGCTTCGGCTCCCCCTCTCTTTTCCAAGGATTTAAGATGGCATCAAACGTCGACATCTGTAACTCGGCCTTAAATATGATTGGCGCGAGTAATATTATCTCGCTGACAGAAGACAGCCGCGCTGCGCGTGTCTGCAACCAGCGTTACGAGTTTGTCCGCGACTCCGTATTTAGAGCGCACCCGTGGAACTGCCTAGTCACGCGCACCAGCCTGGCCGCTGACAGCGACACGCCTGCGTTTGAGTTTGATCACCAGCACACACTGCCTGCTGATTGCCTGCGCGTTCTGCGCCCGGAAAACCCCGACACAGTCTTCCGCGTCGAGGGCCGAAAGATCATCAGCAGCACGACACCATTCAAAATGATTTACGTCGCGCGGATTACCGACCCCAACGAGTACGACCAGCTCCTGATTGAATCGATCGCCGCGCGTCTGGCTGCTGACGTATCCTATGCGCTCGTAAATAGCGCCAGCCTCTCGCAGATGCTGATGGCGACCTACGATACAAAGCTCTCAGAGGCGCGCTTCGTTGACGCAACTGAAGGCACGCCAGCGAACACGGTCAACATCGATCGCGCGGCATACACCGAGTCTGACGTCTTTATCTCGTCGAGGTTCTAATAGTGCCAAAAGTAAGCACAGCCTTTAGCAACTTTACTGCCGGCGAGATCACGCCGAAGCTGTACGGGCGCACGGACATCAGCAAATATGACAACGGTGCTGAAACCGTTGAAAACTTTCTGGTGCAACCGCATGGTGGCCTGATGCGCCGCCCCGGCACGCGCTTTGTGTCCGAGGTAAAGAACAGCTCCAACGCTGTGCGGTTGATACCGTTTGAGTTCAACGTCGAACAGGCGTATGTGCTTGAGTTTGGGCCGACTTACTTCCGCATCTACAAGGACGGGGGACAAGTAGAATCCGGCGGGTCAGCAGTCGAGGTTACGACGGTCTACACCGCGTCCGATCTGGACGGCCTCAAGTTTGCCCAGGCGGCAGACGTAATGTACGTCGTTTCGCCTAACCACCCGATTTATAAAATCACGCGCACCAGTCACACGGCGTGGACGATTACCGAAGTAACAACCTCGCGCGGCCCGTTTCTTGATCAGAACATCACAACGACCACGCTGACACCAGACAGCCGCGACGGCACGATACAGCTCACCGCCAGCGCCAGCCTGTTTACAAGTAACGACGTTGGTCGCCTCGTCAAGCTGTTCGACGGCTTTGTAAAAATCGCATCGTTCTCGTCGGCGACTGTTGTCTCGGCAAACGCGCAGGAGTTGGAGGACGGCCGATCAGAAATCCTGCCGAATTACGTTGCTGCAACGATTTCATTTCACGAAGGCGACCCTGACGCAACGGGGCTGGAGCATAACGACCGCATCGAAGACACCGGGTCCAGTTTTATTGATGAGGGTTTTAGGGTTGGTCAGACAATCGTCATAAGCGGGACATCATCTAACAACAACACAACCGGGCATCTGGTTGTTGATGTAACTGACAGTGTCATCACACTGGCACCGGGCGCTGATCTTGCGAATGAGTCCGCTGGTTCGCAGTTTACGGTTGCGGGCAAACTCGAAGCGACTGACGAGTGGTCGCTGGGTGCGTTTAGTAAAGCCACTGGATACCCGCGTGCGGTGGCGTTCTATGAACAGAGATTGGTTTTTGCTGGCACCAGCTCGCAGCCCCAGACGTTGTTTTTTAGCCAGGGCGGCGACTTCGAAAACTTTGAGAGTGGTGTGAATGCCGACGACGGCATGGTGTACACAATCGGCTCTAACCAGGTGAACGTGATCCGGTTCCTCGCATCAACGCGAAACCTGATTGTCGGCACATCGGGTGGCGAGTTTGTGGTCCGCGCGTCAGGAGCTGACGAAGCAATCACCCCGACCAACATACAGATCAAACAGCAAACCAGTCATGGTGCCGCAGACATCGCGCCGATGCAGGCAGGCAACGCGGTGCTGTTTGTCCAGCGCGCCAAGCGTAAGGTGCTGGAGCTGCAATTCAACTTCGACGTCGATGGCTACATCGCACCGGACGTGGCGTTGATCTCCGAGCATATCACCGAGAACGGGCTGGACGAGCTTGCGTACCAGCAGGAGCCGGACTCTGTCTTGTGGGGACGCCGCGGCGACGGGCAGCTTGCCTGCATGACGTACAAGCGCGAGGAGCAGGTCATCGGCTGGTCGCGTCAGATTTTAGGTGGCGTGTTTGGTACAGGCATCGCGGTCGTGGAAAGCATTGCCACGATCCCCGGCGATCTCGACGAAGATCAGGTCTGGGTCGT
>Ga0208919_1000667_pt1 | contig 21872 bp, 20 predicted proteins | sample 4_EtaG_FD_184076 | JGI IMG/M metagenome (GOLD analysis project Ga0208919, IMG submission 184076) | Marine viral communities from the Subarctic Pacific Ocean - 4_ETSP_OMZ_AT15127 metaG (SPAdes) (version 3) | ecosystem: Environmental > Aquatic > Marine > Oceanic | place: Pacific Ocean | collected...
ACCGAAGAAGGATGGGGAGTTGCCATCGGGTGTTGAGGACACATTAACGGAGATACTGGAAAAACGTGGAAGATCTGCAAAACAGGATACTGACACCTAAATGTCAATACTGACATTTAGGCAGGCTCTGGCGTGGAGTATGGATCAGGACTGGCCCGAACTTGAGGTGGAAGGGATAGACCGCCTCGGTGTCTATGTGATCCATGCGGAAATAGAAATGGAAAACAGGATGGAGGATCAATGTATACGTCAAGGGAACGCATAAATGAATGGCTTCGTAATACCGGATGGATTGATGATACTGTTTTAGTTGATGGATTTGAGGATGCTTTTGTGGGAATGACCGAAGTATTTAACAGACCTCCGTTAGCCACATACGACAGGGGAAAATGTATTGAAATGATTATGGCAAGCGAAAAGGTGGATGTTTATGAGGCTGTGGATATATTTGACTACAATATTGCAGGGAACTGGGTAGGTGACAACACACCTGTGTTTATTACACTGATGAGGGATCCAGAATGACCACAACAGACAGAAAGACTGTACTCAAGGATTACCTCTTTTCCAAGGTTGGGTTTACCCCTACGGATGAACAGAGGGTGATCCTGGACTCGGCATATAGATTCAACCTGGTAGCCGGCGGTGAACAGGCAGGGAAATCCCTTATTGCTTCCAAGTATTTACTGGGACGGTTCGCAGAGACTGAGGAACGTGGACTCTACTGGCTTGTTGCAGCGGACTACGAGAGGACGAGGGCAGAATTTGAATATCTCCTACAGGACTTCAGCACCCTCGGTATTTTGAAGGAAGCATCGAAAAGGGTTGACCCCGGACATCTTACGCTTGCTGACGGCACACGGATAGAAACCAAGAGTGCCAAGGACCCAAGGACACTGGCCATGAGGGCACCCAATGGGATTTTGGGATGCGAGGCTTCGCAGCTCGATCTTGAAACCTTCTTCAGACTCAGGGGCAGATGTGCCCCGAAGCGGGGATGGCTCTTTCTATCAGGTACCTTTGAAGGATCACTGGGATGGTACCCCCAGATGTTTACAGCATGGGCATCGGGGGCAGATAAGGATGCCCGTGCTTACTCGCTCCCAAGCTATACGAACACGTATCTCTACCCTGAAGGGAGATATGATCCGGAGATTCTCAGGCTTCAGGAAGTGTCAAGTGACGATTTCTTCATGGAACGCATCGAGGGGAAACCCTCACCACCCAAGGGACTCGTGTTCCCTGAGTTCCGTCCTGATGCACATATACAGGAGGTGGAATATGAAAAAGATGAACCGGTACATATCTGGATGGATCCAGGCTATGCTGGAGCATACGCCCTTATCGCAGTTCAGGTCATTGATGAACAGATTCGGGTTATTGATGAGATATACGAACAAGGACTCGTCACCGAAGAAATCATCGACATCGCCCAGTCAAGGGACTGGTGGCAGGATGTCAAGTTCGGAGTCATCGATATTGCGGGAACGCAGCATCAGGCAATGGCGGCACCAGCCGAGGTCTGGCTGGCAAAGACAGGGCTATACCTCTCATCCCAGAAGATCAAGATCAACGAGGGAACGGAGAGACTGAAAGGGTGGCTCAAGATAGACCCCAAGACCCACGCCCCACGTATTGTGTTCCACCCCAAGTGTCATGGTATACTGTCTGAATTTGGGGCGGCTCCCAATCCATTCGATGGACAAACCAAAGCATACCGGTGGAAAACGGACAGGGAAGGAAACATTGTAGGGGACATACCGGAAGATAAATATAATCACGGCATCAAGGCTGCGGTTTACGGCCTGGTTGACCGATTCGGCTACGGATACGTACAGGACCATAAACGCATCCGTGTCAAGAGGTGGGAATAATGGCAAAACGGAAACCTGAAGATATCATAGGTTTGGTGGATTCCCATTACGATGCAACCGAACCACTCAGGCAAAGGATGCAGGATGACCACGCACTCTACCGCCTCGAACCATATGACGCAGGAGAAGGCTACCAGTCGTACACTTCCAACGAACCACAGACCTTTGCAGAAAAGATTATCAACTGGATAGCAGGTGCGGAGATGACCGTCCGTATCCCCCATGACGGGGCAGATGCAGATCTCAGGGAGAAGAACGATCTTAAAGAACGCTTCCTGATCGGTATCGAAAGGTCAGCCAATGAACGGCTCTGCAAGATGATGCTACCGGATCTCCGTGACCAGCTCGCATGGTACGCAGCCATAAGAGGATGGACAGCAGGCAGGGCACTCCTTGCGAAAAGGGATGACGGTACAACCTACGTTGATATCACTCCGTGGGATCCACTCCATACCTACTGGGGCACAGGACCAGAAGGACTCGAATGGATCTGCTACAAGATGCCCAAGACCAAGGACCAGATATTTTCCCAGTACAACGTCAAGATCGACTGGGAAACATCACATACCATTGACGGTATCTGTGTCTATGACTTCTACGACAAGGAGATGAATACGATCCTTGTCCATAACGGATCGAAAGACAACCCCATAACACAGGTGGTGAAGAAGCAGCAGAAGCACGGAGCGGAACACGTTCCTGCTTTCCTCTCCCCAGTGGGTGCAAACCCCTATGTGGTAGCACTCTCCCAATCCACAATGCAGGATACTATTGCCGATGTGGGGGAATCCGTGTTCAGGTCAACACGGGAACTCTACCCGAAACATAATCTTATGATGAGTACGATGCTGGAGCTTACAGCACGATCGAGACGGCAGGGACTCATCGTCCGCTCAAGGGACGGCATGAAATCCCTTGACGAAGATCCGTACCTCGAAGGTTCCGAAATATCCCTGGCACAGAATGAGAACGTGGAACCTCTCGGATTGCTGGAAATGTCGAAAGAAACAGGGGCGTTCATGAGCCTGATATCAGGCGAGATGCAGAGGGGCTCCCTTCCTTACTCTGTGTATGGTGAACTCCCCTTCCAGCTTTCAGGATTTGCAATCAACACACTCAGACAGGGTGTGGAGACAACCGTCAACAAGTATCTCAGGACAATTGAGAAAACATACCAGATGATCTTCAACCTTATCGGTGACCAGTACGCATCAGGGTCATATAAGTCAATGGAACTCTCAGGCATGGACAGGAACAGGGTCTACTTCACTGAAGAAATAACCACCGATATGATCAAGGACACGGGAATACCTGTGGTCAAACTGGTAGGCCAGCTGCCGCAGGACGATATGACCAGGTTCTCAATGGCTCAGATTGCACGGGAAGGACCGACACCGCTTCTCTCAGACAGGGCAATCAGGGATCGTATCCTTGCACTTCAGGATGCAGACCAGATGGAAGATGCCATCAACGAACAGATGGCAGAGAAGATGCTTCCTGAAGCACAGCTTTGGACACTACTCAGATCAGCACAGCGTCAGGGTCGTGATGACCTTGTTGAGTTCTATCTCGGTGAACTGATGAACGTACTTATGCAGAAACGGAAGATTGCTGAACAAATGGCAGCACCTCCACCAGCTCCACCACCTCCGGATCCACTCCTCGCCGGAGGTGGTATGCCGCCAATGGGACCACCCCCAATGGGACCACCCCCTATGGCACCGCCAATGAACGGCGGGCCACCTGGGCTACCACCCGAGGTGATGCCTGAAGCGATGATGGGAGTACCACCCCCAGCTCCAACACCGCAGGCAGGACCAGTCGTGCCTCCAGGCACACCTCGTCCTGGTGCCCAGGGAGGTATGTAAATGGCAAAGAATTATAATGAACATACCATCGAAATAGTCCCGTCCATGTTTGGAAGGGTTTATTCCGTACCACCTGAAGAAGTCTATTGGGATATGTACGAAAACGGAATCTCATACGAAGATGCCACTACGAGTTATGGAAACAGGATGATGGAACAGTTCGATGACCCGCTTGAAGATTTCTTTGGTGGGAACGGCACCCTTGGATCTATGGTCGAGGATATCGATGAGGATGCCGTGGAAAAAGCAATGTACCAGTATCTCGTAGAAGAAACTATGGGTCCCGGCTATAACGTAGACGGTATAAACACCCCATACGGTATCGGCCTGTCAACAGAAGAAATGAATGCTGTGGCTGAAGAATATCCTGCTGTACGGGCAGGCATAGACATGGACTTCATGGAAGACCATTTCGGTGATGCTGAATCAATGTTGTACCACTCGGGAGACAAGATAGATGCCATCATTGACGGTATAGACAGAAAAGCTACACAGGAAGGACAGATAGGGTTTGAAGGAAACCTGTATGAAGCAGTAGGAAACCAGGTGGCAACGTACCTCAATGATACGGTAACGGTACCGAACCAAGCATGGTCAGTAGAAGAAGCAGGTGGACAGGAAGCGGAAGCTATGGCACAGGCTATACTTGATCAGACAGGATCATACGATGGGGTAACGGATGATGTGGATATACTACTGGATAATGTAAGCAGAAACTTTCAGGATGATGGAATTGTGGGACCAGGGTCAAATATAACAGCACAGCCGGCTATAATACAGGGTGGTGGTTTGCTTGGAAATCAGAACCCTATTCTGGATGAGTATGGGAATGTCCTCAATGAGGATGATCTGGGTATTACTGCAACGACAGTAGGATCAAGCTCGGGACCTTCCTTTTTAAAAGATAACGAAGCCAGGATACAGCAAGACCAGTCTATGTTAGCTATTATAGATGTTATGAATGATACACTGCTTGATGGAACTATGAGCTGGCAAGAAGTCATGGAAGAACTCAGCACTTCGCATACAGTAGAAGAGATACAGGCATGGAAGGAACATGAAGGATTTAACGCACTGGTGAGAAAAAATCTTGTTGTTGATCCTAACATATTTCATGCTGCATTAGATGCGCAGTTTAATTTACAAGCAGGCAGACAGGAAGAAGAAGCCACGGTAAATGCCGAAAAGGAAAAGAACGGGGAAACAAAGAAAGAGAACGGAGATAGAAGCCAACAGATAGCTGCAATCATGGCACTTGATCAGACCGAAAAAGGATATTCACGGTGGATGACAGAGGAGAGGGCACAAGCGGTACTTGACAGCGGAATCTCTCCAGACAGTGTTAACTTTAAACTGCTTGTGGAACACATACGCACCCAGAATCCTAATCTAGAACAAATAAAAAAATACGCTGATACGATAAATACCAGCACTGTTCTCGATGTGTCAGGTATAGGTAGTGAAACTGATGTAGGAATGATTTCACCAGATCAAGATACACCGTTTATACAGAAACAGCTACAGAAACCACCTACAGATCTTGACCTGCTGGAAGGAGCTGGTGCCGCAGATGCTCCATCCCTTACGGCAGATCTGAGAAAAGTCTTTTACACAGCGATGTATTCTATCCCGGGTGTTGGTAATGCTGATGTACAGGAGAGGCTGCCTCAAATGTATTACGATACGGTAAACCTCTTTTTCCTCTACGAACCGGATGCCTTTTTCCAGACACATGGCGTAACGATGGATCAGGCATTAACTGATAGGGCAAAGAAGGAAGGGACATCCGATAGGGATACAGCGGTTGCACAACTGGAACACTCCTATACTAATTTCCTTGTGAATAAATACCTGAAGGATCCACAGGCCTATAGGGGCGGTGAGAAACTCCGTGATGGTATAAGGGAGATCAACAGGCTCATGACAAAGAAGAGGCTGTATCCCAGCCTTACAGAGACAAACGTATGGGATGCTGAAGAACTGAAGAAACTACGGTGGATGGAATCCTATTTCATGGGAGATGACGATAACAAGGTCAAGCAGAATACCAGAGATAGACTTGTGAAACTGGCGTTGACCAACGGATCTGATGGATACTGGGCACAACAGCTTCATAATGAAACACAGAAACAGATGGATCATTTCAGAATAATGGGGTGGACGGAAGCAGAGATCTTCCGTCACTTTACTCAGGGATCACTCGAACTTCCAAAGGGATACGATCATCCAAGCGAAATAGGCAAAATGTATGGAGAATGGGAAGGGAAAACTACCGAGCAACAAATCCAAGAGCAGGAAGACCCAAGGACTCCTGTTACCCCAGACACGTATAAACAAGATGAAGAGGACACGATACCTGATTTTGAACGGATGCCTGATACATCAGGAATGGATCCAAGGGGTAGCTTTGGACCAATCATCGAGGATCAAACAGATGATTTTGAACGGATGCCTGATACATCAGGAATGAAACTAAAACCAAGAAAAAGAATACCACCAAGGGTACAAGATCCAGGTTATGATCCTTGGGATTAAATAACAACAGGAGGTTATGGTTATGGCAACATGGTCAGATTATGCGGGAGCAGAATTAGGTGCAGATCAAACAGTAACAGGGAGAACGGCAAGACCTGACTGGCTACCTGATCTTGCAGCATACAGGACTCCGCAAGAAGAATGGCAGGCGTTTCAATCAACAATGGATCCGTTCTGGTCAACCAGGGCACCAATGGAAGATGTGGCTCAAAACTTGAGTGCCAGGTATTTAATGGGGGCACCGGAGATAGCAGCTACAGGTGCAACACCTACGTTCACTGATTATTTATCAGCGTATCCAGGGACAATGGCACGAGATGCAGCAGGGCAGGCAGCCGGAACGTATCCTACGTGGTATGCCGAGACACCCGAGGCACTAAGGGCTAGAGCCATAGCAGCGGCAACAGCGTCAACAACTCCTACAGGAACCTACCTTGAAGGAGCGATTCCAGGATCAGAAGAATTTAACAGGAGAGCGTGGCTTTCTTCACAATTCGGACAGGATGCACAAAACAGGACAGGCAATCTCAGACAGGTGGCTAACCTGATGGCATTGCAAAGGCCAGGTGGTGGAATGCATCAGGGCAATATGGCAAACGCTATACGGAACGCTATGGGAAACTTGTACCAACAGAGAATTAACCAAGGTCAGCCGAAAGAGTCATTCCTTGACTGGTATCTGGCACAGACAAGACCTTCAACAACCGCATAAGGAGTAACCTATGGCAACACAAAATGGAAACCAGGGCTTTGGCGGTAACTGGTGGCAACAGGTACTGAGCCAGTACGAACCTGCACAATATTACAGTTCCCCTACAGGGATGGCTTTCGGACAACAGGCACCTGCACAACAAAGGTATTTCCAGAACTCCTACCAGGATGTTCTGAAGGATTACTATGGTCAGGCGGGGACAGCTATGAGAGCAGGACAGGCTCCTACCAGCTTTATGGACTACCTTGAAACCAACCCGTGGACAGCACGGTATTCGCAATTACCCCAGACAGCAAGGGGTGTAACCGGTATGGCAACAAATCCTAGAACAAGGTTTTTATTTAACTACTGATGGGACGATATACAGAACAAGATATAGCCCGCATTGAAGCACTTAGGGCACGTAGGGAAGGAACGAAAGGCAGGAGATCTCGCAGGATTCCGGGTATCATGCCTTCCCATGTAGATCCTACAAAAGCATGGGATGCGTATGTTCAAGCTGGACAGGTTCTTGGAACCGGGCTTGGGACATTGTATGCTATGTCTCCCTTCTCTGCTCCCCACGATATCGCACGGAAGGTTGGCGACTTAGCAGGAGTAAAAGATCCTTATCCGTTTCAGCCTCCTGACTTAGGTCGATTACCAGAGGCAATATCAGCAGGTATAGAAACCTTTAAGGATCCTGATCAAGATTATATAGCCGCTATGAGGGCATATCAGGATGAACTGGACGCAGGATGGGGATACTGGGGAGCATCGGAACTTGCTGGAGCGGTCGCATTACCTGGTGGTCCATATGGAGCAGGAGCAAAAGTTGTATCAAAGGCTCCATCAATTGCCCAAGCAGCAATGAAGCTGGTACCTGGTACAGCAAAACCAGGATTACGAGCTGGAGCAGAACAGGCATTGACAACGGGTATAAAGGGAGTTGGGGAAACACTAAAACTTCCTTGGAGGGCAGAAGAAGCAGTAGGTAGGGCAGTGCTTGGAACTGGCAAAAAAGGATTCCAGTTCTTGACAGGGACAGGAAAGACTATGCCGCAAGTGACAAAGGCTCTACCAGAACAAGAGCTGGTTCCTACAACCCCGGTTGATGACATTCCTCCTCTTACATCAGCAGAGAGAAAGGCACAACAGGATCTTATCAATGATCTGGAAGCACAGGAACTATGGGGTACACCAACAACTCGACAAGGCCCAGAAGGTATACCAGTACGGCAGACCAGGGAAACAGCAACACCTCAAAGTCGTGCCAAGGCAGCGGAAGCTCAACAGTACGGACAAGGGGACGTAACTTTTGATGACAATATATCTGAGAAGATACAGCAAGAGTGGAGGCTAATATTGGCTGGGTTGAATCCTTTTAAGATATTTGACAGATCATCAACAACTGGGTATAGAACTCACCAACACATAATATTTGAAGCAAAAGCTAAGAAAGCTGGGTGGGTAGAAGGAGATCCATCAGAAGCAAACATGGCTATAGCGAATAAGTTTGCTGATGAGGCAGATGAAGCGTATAGGATTGAAATGAAACAAGAGCCTCCTGGGAAAATGCCACAAAAGTATTTTGAGAGTGATATAGATATAGCAGAGGGATCAACTATAGTACCCAGAAATGCTGAAGACATACAAAAAATATTTAATGATATGGAAAGGCAGATCAATGATATCAATTGGATTGCCAGAATTGGATCAACTGGTGATTTACTGCCGCAACTCACTACAATCTTGCGCAGGAATCTCAATATCAGAGAAGATTTCAAACCTGTGTTTGAAGATATTATTCCTAAATTATTCCGTAAAGAAGCCTTGACCCTGGATGAGGCAGGAATGTGGAATAGCTATAAAAAAGCCGTGGATGATATTCAGATTTTTGAGCCTGACGAATGGATGAAGATAATAAACCAATCATCTGGTCTGGGTGCAGACAATATACCAAACCAAGTAGGATTGTTAAGGAAAGATCAGATAAACCTACTGGAAGGTTGGGCAAGTGGAAGTAAGATTCCTAAATATACTTCTACTCCATTTAAGACACCAGGACCACAGGACGTAAGAATACCAGTTAGAACAAAAGGAACACGAAAAGGGAAAGAAGCACCGCAGTTTGATCCTACAACACCAGAAGGATTGAAAGCAGAAATAGCCCAGCTTAAAAAAGTAATTTTCGATGTCAAAAAAGCAAGAAGAGAGTTGTTAAAACTCGGACGTTCTGCTAATAGGAAACAAGTTAAAAAGTTTGATGAGGAGATTCTGGCTCGCCAACAGACGCTAGGGGAATACCAAAAATCATACCAAGAAATGCTGGCAAAAGCCAGGAAAGAAATTCCTCTATCCTCGGCATTTCATGCAGAGCAAGAAGCCTTCTTGAAACTCTACAAACAGGCTATTGATAGCCAAATAGAGGATATCAATAGTAGGTTAATTCCAGGAAGAAAAAGAATCCCGAAAATAGATCAACAGGAGGGTGGACCGAGATGGGTGGATGATCCTGTAGATCCTATAACAAGAGCAGACTTGAATGAGGCGGCAGCCGAAGGAATTGATCTGTACAATATTCACGCCAATGCGATGAAGCAGGCACAGAAAGAATACGACAAGTTAATAGACGAGCTAGCAAGCAAGCAAAGGACTGCATCAAGGAGAACACCGTTGGAAGACGGGGTACCGAATACTGATCCTATGGGTGGTATTCCCAGCCCGAAAATGAGTAGGATGAGCAGATACTATAATGCCGTTGGAGATCATATTCCATTCTTCGGAGGCAAAGCCCCATTCATGCCGCAAAGAGATCCAACGAAGGGATTTAATCGATGGAGATATGAAGAATCAATCCACGGTGTACTACAAACATCGAAAAGGATCAGGGAGCAAAACAAAAATGTATATGAAAGTATGTCTAAAGACATTTTGGCGTGGGCTAGGTATCAGGCATCAAAGGTCTTCAAGCTGAACAAAAACGGTGAGATAAAAGTAGGAGAGCAATCTGCGAAGCCTGGGGTATATGTGATGGATGATGCGCTGGCTAACAGGGTAATCATCCAAAATAAAGAAGGCGAGCTTCTAACAATCCAACGTCCTGCTATACAGGATATTACAGATCACTTTGATGAATACCTTCCGTACCTTACGGATGAGCAGGAAACCTTTTTAAGAAGTCTAATGGATAGAATGGAAAAGGGTAATGTCAGACTTGATGGTGCTATTGAGACACCGGGATTTAACGTAGTGTTGAGGGAAGCTATCGGTATGCCTGAAGCAAGAACCCGCCCCGGTATCCAGCCCGGAAACGTATATGTGCCACGGGGATCAGTCATCAGTCAAAACGGAGAGCAGGTAGCTGTTCTCCAGGAGATGGATATTATCAGCAGGATCGATAAGAAGAGGCCCATATTGTCTGCGGAACAGGAAGCTAAACGTCCAGCTATGGGAGTTCTGAAACGAGCAGATAATAAAACATTTATGGAAAACCCCATGTATGAACCGTTATGGACTACCTTGGAGAAATACGTTAAGGGCGTAGGAGACAGAATGGCTGACACTGGGCTTGAAAGAACGGTAGAGGCCGCAATAATAAAAAGTCCTTTGGATATACCAGAAATCATACCAAAGGGAACAAGGCTATTTAAGCCAATGGGTCAAGCAAGTGAAAGGATACAGGCTGCACTCAAAGAGGAAGCAACGGGCCTAGAAACATACACACAGCCATATCTTCTCCAGAACCTACGGGATGTGCCTTTGGATACTGCATGGGGAAGGGCACTGAACCGTGAATTTGGAGCATCACATGACCTAGCACCGCATCGTCTGTGGCAAAAACTGAACAAGTTTGCACGGATTAGGGCTATAGTAGTGGTCAATAATCTGTACAGGGCACACAAATCAACAATGGACCTTTCTCCTATAGGAGTTCATGGACATATAGCAGCAGCAGTAGAGCCAAAGATATGGGCTGCTGCCTCTCACAAAGCCTTTAGTGCGCTGAGAAAAGGTGAGGGTGTATGGGATGAAATGATGAATGCCTACAATGTCATGGCAAAAGACTTAAATCTTCCTACATCTGATATATGGGCTAGGTTCGGGTTGCGTATTGGAGGTGGAGCAACTGAGTTTCAGATGCCATATATTGAACAACTGCGAAATGTAAAGTGGAAAGCCGGACAAGGAGCAGGGCAAGCACTCGGAACAGCCTACGAACACACCAATATAGCATTCGGTACGTTTGGAGATTACCTGAGACTGAATTGGGCACAACATTTGCTGGAAGCAGAACTGGCAAAAGGCAGAACCATAAAACAATTGATGGATGACGGTACGCTCAGACAAATAGCCGAGGCAACAAATAAGATGACAGGATGGTCAGACGCAACAATGGCTGAAGATCTTTTGAGCGGACTGATCTTTGCACAGCGGTATCTTAAATCCAAGGTACAAACCTATATAAGTGCATTGGAGGGAGCTGCAAGATATACTGCGGGTAAGGTAGGTGTTGGAAGCGGAGTGAGGAACAAGCAACAGGAAGTACATATGAGATCTATGGTGAGATTTATAGGGCTGGCAGCATATACTACGGAACTTATAAACTGGATTGCGGGGCATGAGACAGACCGTAGGCCTTTTGTGGATGGACGATTCAATTACAACTTTTACAATATCCGAGTAGGGGGACAGGAATTTAACCTCTTCGGACCAACACAAGGAATGTTAGCGGCACTAACCCATATGGCGAGAGGTGATGTTGATAAAGCAGTACGGAGCATGGGAAGTGGTGTGGTCAGGATATTTGCGGATCTTTGGACTGGATTTGATTTTCACGGCAAAGAAACCCCTATTAGTATAACAGGTAGGCAAGTATACGATGAAGACGATAATACACTGAAAAGGGAGTTTTTTAACCCGGGTGCATTATCAAGGTATATTTCGCAACTCGTAGCACCTATAGCACTTACATCGATATGGGAGCAAGGAGGTAGAGTGATCACAGAGGATATACCAGCGTTAATGAAAGGGGAACCCGGAGCAGGTCTAAGAGTTGCAACTAGTGTGGGAGCCATACCATTGCAATTTGCAGGTGGAAGGACAAGCCCGGCATCACCAACAGATGAAAAAGATGACATAGCACTACAGATTTATGGAGCACGATACGGAGAATTTAGGGATGGTCCAAGGAAAAATTCCCATATACAAGAACATATTGATACGGTATTTGAGGATCGGTTTGGGAAACAGGAGCAAACTGGTGCTCATGGAGAATTGCGTAAGGCGAAGGAAGCTGCTGTCGAGAGTAGACGGGAAGCACTTCAGAAAGCAGTAGATAAGTACCTGGCAGGTGATATTCTCGGGGATGAATATAATCCAGTTAAGTTCAGAACTGAAGCAGCTAAAGTCATAGGTATCTATACACTGGCAGTACATGGCAAATGGAATAGAAATAAAAAACGACTCACAGGCGGTATCAACGAATTGCTCTATGACAGGGATAAGAAACCTGAAGACACAGAACCGGGAACACTGGAATACGATTTGGCACGGTACTACGAAATCAATGAAAAGGCTCAGAATGAAGACGGAGAGATGGATTGGGAAACCAGGGACAGACTGGAATCAGACTTTTGGAACTCTATAACGACAGTAGAAAGGCTGTTCCAGGTACTGGCTAATATCAGGAGTATGGAAATAAGAGATCCTGAAGGGTACAGAAGGTCCAAGGAAGCAGGAAGATATGCAGCAGCATATGAGTGGACAGACGATGATGGGTGGACAGGAAACTACTATGACCTGGAGAAACACCCAAAGGTGATATCAGAATTATCAGTAGCCACCGGGTACACTCCCAATAGAATACGGGAATGGCTTGATATGGAATTTTGGAGGCGGCTACCATCAGCGGAGAGTACGGAAACAGGGGAAAAGATAGCTGATGCTTTGGCCGTATCAGAACGGGAAGGTGTGGTGTTCCACCTGAAAGACACATTCTTAAAAGAGTCACCAACGTCATGGAAAATTGCCATGTACGAAGCTGGGTATAAGCACAAATATGCAAATATCATACGAGATAATCTACGATTACAGCAGGAAGCAGGGATGAACGTACAGAGATATGACTATGATGCAGAACTGAAAAAGTTACTGATCGGTAAGATAAACAATCAGGGATAACAGCTACAATATGTTGTAGTATTGACGGATTGAAGTATCATATATAGAAGGAAAAGGAGAATAAGATGGTAACAACACAAGAACCACAGGAACCACAGGAACAGGATGACTCAATCGAAGTTATAGAGCCAGCCGTTACTGATGAGGGTACAGGTGATGCAGCTCCTGAAGTAGAAACACCTACTACAGAGGGCACGGATCAGGCTGGAGATACAGCCACGGAAGCAGCTCCTGCATCATCAAGCACGGAAACGGAAGCAGCTCCGAAAGCACCTCAAGAGCCACAGCAACCCCAGATAACGCAGCAGGAGATCAACGAACTCCAGAGAAGGCGTACTGAGGAATCAGAAAGAGCATGGCAAGACAAGGTAGGACGGACAGCATCAGCACTGGAAAGACGGCTAGTGGACCAAGGTCATATGCCGGAACACGCCAGGGATAGGGCAAGGGAGTTTGTCCGTAACGAACAGAAGTTCAAAAAGCACGAGCAGGAAACTTCAAATATGCTCGGATATGTACAAGGCAAACAAAACGCAACAATACAGATCATGAAGGATCACGGTCTTATAACAGAGCAAATGATTAAAGACTTCATGAATTTACAGGGATCCAATACTCCGGATGAAATGATCCGGGAAGCAAAGCGAATGAAACGAGAACGTGAGTTAATCGCAGAGAACACACGGTTGAAGCAGGGTCGGGTGTCCCCACAATCTTTCGATAACAGCCAGGGGGCAGCGGAAGCAACAAGCAACCAGGATCGTTTGTTAGAAGCATACATCAATGGCGATAGGTCCGAAGCAGCTGTAAAGGCAGCAAGGAGGATCGCCACGGGAAATTAACAATTGGAGGTGCTAAATGGCACAAACAGCTACTACTGGCAATCTGGAAAATGCCCAGAGAATCATTATCTCATCAGCCAGGTATACCGAGGAGCATAACGCTCCAGCCATGAACCTCATCGAGCAATTCACATTGCCGAAGGGTTCAAAGCAAGTCACAGTCCCGAAAGTGGGGCAAATGAATATGTCCGATTTAGTCGATGGTCTTGACATTGTCGATGAAGAACAGATCGGTATGACCACGGTGGACTTAACCGCAGCGGAAGTTGGGGCTAAGATCATCATTACAGACAAACTCGCACGGCAAAGTGCAGAGAATGTCTTCTCTATCATAGGCCGTCAGTTAGGTGATGGCATGGCAAGGAAAAAGGACAAGGACGTTCTCGCACTCTACAGTGGTTTCAGTACAGATATCGGAGCCGCAGGCAGAAGTATGAGCCTTGCCAACGTATCCGCAACCGTGGCATATGCCAAGGGTAACAACTTCGGATCACAGGTCTATATCGTACAGCACCCGTTTGCTGTATGGGATATTGCCAATACGGCAGTCACAGCTTCTGCTACCTACCCGGTACCACACGGATGGTCTGAGGACCTACTGGGTAACTTCTTTAGCGGTCTTCGCCCTATCAACGGTGTTCCTATCTTTGAAGACGGTAACATTTCGATTGACTCAAGCGATGACGCAGTTGGAGTCTGTGCAGACAAAACGGCTTTAGCCGTACTCAAGAGTGTGGACACCAGAACTGAGCGACAACGTGACGCTTCCCTTCGGGCAACCGAGGTAGTGATCACCGCTGACTATGGTGTGTTTGAACTCGATGACTCCAAGGGAGTCGCATTGACATTGGATGCAGGTACACCTGCAACAGCTTAATTAGGAATAGGTGAAACAGTATGGCAATGACTACTAAGGAACGTACTGACTTACGAGAGGAATTGGTTAGTCAAGGATATTCCTGGGACTATATTGACGAGTGGCAGCCGAAGGTCACGCTGTACCGCCATAGGGAACTGAAAAATCCCAGCGGTGAAGTGGTGAGTGAGGTTGGTACAAAGGTCGAAGGATTGCCAGGGAATCCTGATTATATAACGAGAAAGGCGAGGCAGGGATTGCTACAGTGGCCTCCGGGTGATACGTGTACCTGTAAATGGTGCATGGATAAACGGAAGTCGAGTGCCCCTGTCTCATTCGAGGAAAGTACGGTGAGTACACAAACGTACTCGATAGGAAGAGGTAAAAGACGAATGAGGTCTTAATGCCTAGTTAGGTGTACGATTGCCGTGCCTAGCGATATATTAACAACGGCAGTCGCAGGACATAGAGCCTGCTTATAGGAGGATTATCATGGCATATCCTAATGTGATCTTTGGTCACCCTGGTTTAGAGAAGGAGCATACCAGCTCCAAGAAAAGACGCTTTGGTACAAAGCTGATATTACCTGATGGTAGGATATATTCCTATGGTAAAGTTGGCGAAGCTATTACCGCAGGTAAGCTCACAATGGCAGCTGCAACATCTTCTGGTCATATTAAAGACTTGGCGATAGCAGCGGCAGTATCAGCCAATGCTTCTGGCATTGGTGCAATCACAGTTACCAACGCAACAACTGCAATATCCGGTTCTGAGTATTACACTGGAAGTGCAGGCGATGTTGGGGACTATGAAGATGGGTACATATTTGTGAATGACGCAGCAGGTGAGGGTCAATTCTGGCCTATCTGGAGACATTCCGCAGCTACATCAAGCGGAACGCTCACCATTGACCTGTATGAAAGTGACTTCGTAGCTACAGCACTGACTACCTCATCCGAGGTTGGACTTGCCAAAAGCCCTTGGTCAGCAGTTGAAGCATGGGACGTTAACGACATTGATGGTCCAGTCATGGGTATTCCTAACCGAGATATGACTAACGGTTACTATGGTTGGTTCCAGACACAGGGACCATGTGCAGTCTTAACAAACGGCACATTTGTAGTTGGTAACCAAGTTATTACTGGTAGCACAACTGACGGTTCAGGTGATGTGTCTGCTGATAACAACAGCGCAGAGATAGTGCTTGGTGATGTCATCAACGTAGCGGCATCAACTGAGTATTCATTTGTGTGGTTGCGGCTAGGTATGTAATGACAGGAAAATTGTGGATACCGAAAGGGGCTAGTTATTCAGGCGTAGCCCCTCTCGGAAGGAATGCGGAAACAGGCGGTAGCGTGGTTAGGCATCAGTTTATGCTGAGAGCCAAGGACAAGTTCGGACGGGAACACAAGACAAGGGTAGAGATCCTTGCCGATGAAGATACCAGCCAGAACCAGTTGGAAGAAATGATGGGCAATGCGGCTGAGAGATTCATGGAAGAAGTCCGGACGAAGTATGACAAAAGACCGCCTACACAGGATGAAAAGAAACAGATAGCACAGGCCCTGGAATCATTCAGGGTCAGTGCTGCAATGCGTAGAGAACGTACCAATAAGGTACGATATTATCAATTAGTGTGAGGAATAAGGAAATGGAAGTACAGGTTAAGACCGAGGATATCCAGTCAGTGATGGCTGGGAATCCACAGATGGCGTTACAAGTTGAGAACCAGGCATTAAGGAGATCCCTTGGTGAACTGGAAGCAGAAAATAAACGGCTTACTGATGAGTTAGAGAAACTCAAGAACGGTAAAAAGGAGAAGTGACTATGCCTAAAGTTGGTGGAAAATCTTATCCATATACAGACAAGGGCAAGAGAGCTGCTCGTATGGCTAAGAAGAAAATGAAAGATAAGAAGAGGAAGTATTAGCATGGCAGGTAAACTCAGCCCTGAAATAAAAAAGAAGCTAAAGGACCCAAGGTATATTGTTGCCTTACGTGCTGTAAAGCCGTTACAAAAACAGAAGGCTTCGCAAAATTCCAAAAAGAAATCTACCAAGTAGGTGAGAAGGAAGTGATATGCCAGCAATACAAGGGAGAACCCGTGAACAATTACGGCAACACATAGGCCGTGCTTTAGGAGCCGTGTACGTTTCTACTGCTACGTCAAGCGGAAGCACGACTACGCTTCTTGATAACACACTGGTACTTGGTGGAGCAGATAACCAGATAGGTAAATGGATACGCTTCACAAGCGGCAGTAATGATACGCTTACCAGGAGGATTACGGATTCATCCATTAGTAGTAATGTCACCACTTCTACGTTCATGCCGGCAGCAACGGCATCCACGGCATCGGAAACCTACGAACTATGGGATAGTGCCTACAACCCTGATGATATAGATGACTATATAAACCAAGCAATCATGTCAGCTACAGGATGGGTCTATGATCCCATTGAGAATATAACCTTGCATGGTGATGGGCACCAGACACGGTTCGATATCCCAAGCGGTATCTCCATGATATCCAAGATCGAATACCGGGACAAAGTCAGCAGGGTGCGGATCCATGCCTGTGGTGTAACCTTTGATGAGAAAACAGATGGGGACTTTACCCAGTCGCTGGACACAAAGGACAGGAAGCAGGGATCCCAAGCACTCAAGATGGTGATAGCTGATGGGGCTTCTGCCGGGGATTTTGTAACGGACAGCATTACCTCTCTCAACCTTTCCAAGTACGATACCATAGAGATGTGGGTTAAAAGCACCGTGGCAACCAGTGCAGGGAACCTCAAGCTACTTCTTGATGACACCGCATCCTGCGGATCTCCATTAGAAACACTCAGTATCCCGGCATTAAGTGCTGATACATGGACATTTGTACGGATGTCTATGGCAAACCCGGAGACTGACACGGCTATCATATCCGTAGGTCTTGAGTATGACTCAGACCTTGGTGCTTGTACCGTATGGATAGATGACATAGTGGCTGTAGAAAATGATACGGCTGAGTGGACTACCCTCGACAGGCGTAACTGGAAGATCGACAAGGAATCACGGGATCTTATACTGGTACGTGACGGTCATGAAGCGGTTAACTATTCCCTTATGAAAATCACAGGCGGTGATAAGCCTGCACTGATGACAGCGGATTCAGATACCACGGAAATAGATGAGGATTACGTTATATCCCAGGCTGTTACCCTGGCATTGCTTGCAACATCAGGAGGTCCAGGTACGGATCCTGATGCAAGAAGACAGCTTTCAGCATTCTGGTCAGAGCAGGCAACACGGGCTAGGCGGGCATTTCCAATGCTTGCTAACGTGAGGTCTGTGGACTGATGGCAAACTCCGTAGTAGAAGAAAATGAGATCTTCCTGAATGGTGTGTACTATCCAACGACACGGCCAATACGGTCAACGCTCGCCTCGATCTACCCTTCCAAGGTAGTCATAGGGGATACGACAAAGGACTCACAGCTGCGGTCATCCATCATTGCATGGAGTGACTGGCGTGGTGGTATAGGAATCAACCGCATGGAAGGTGCAGGTGATGTGAACCGGGCATGGTTCAGTACCTGCCAGCTCCGTTATAAGAACCATCTTGTATTACCCGGACTAGCTACTGAATCCACCAGTCCTTCTCATGGTCTGACTGAAGCGACTATAGGTGCAATCAATACGTACAACGATGAAGTGTACGCTGCCTGGAATGGTAGCGTCAGTGAAGATGCAAAGATCTACAAGTATGCGAATGCCAGTGATAGCTGGGGAAGTGCAGTTGATACTACTGCTGACCAGGTAACTGATAGCGTGGTATTTACTAATGCAGGCGGGACAACATATCTCGTGTTTGCCCACTACGATACTAATGGATCCGGGTATACATATTACGATGGATCGTCATGGACATCGAATGATTCCAAGGACACAAAGTATCTTACTGTATGGGACGAAAGGCTTTGGGGTATCAGCCATGCAGGTCAGTTATGGTACGCAACTACCATAGGAACAGAGGTGGATGATGCGGTGTTGCCAACTCCGGATGGATCAGTAACCAGGTTGTTCATAGCAAGAAATGCTATGGGCATCCCTATTATTTACGCTGCTACGACAGAGGGACTGTTCGCCCATAATGCAGACAATGCCAAGTGGGAGAAGACCCAGATGACGTTCCCAACCCATCCTGATAATGGCAAGGGTACGGCAACATGGCGTGATTCCGTGTACATTCCATCAGGTAATGGGCTATATAAATATATTAACGGGAACAATGCAGCTGTCATTACCGTGGTAGGACCAGACCGTGATGACGGATTACCGTCAGATAAACGTGGATCCATACGCCAGATAGCGGGTACGCACAATGAATTGCTTATAGCACTGGATGCACAAGCTGCACCTGGGACAATTTCAGCAACATCTCTACCATACCAATGGATAAGCCATCAGGGGTCTACGGTTATTGCGTCAGATTCAGGTCAAAGTTCTATACTGGGATATAACGATATGGGATGGGAGACAAAGTGGTTGTCAGGATCAAGCGGTAAGGGGATTGATTCCATTCATGTGTCAGATGCGTATTCCAAGTACCGTGTGTACTGGGGACATAACAATATTGTGCATTTCATGGATTTGCCGAAAGATATTATCAACCCATCAGAAGTCAGCGAGTTTTCCTATGCGTTGACTGGCACCCACGAAACACCGTGGTTCAATGCAGGGCAGTCCGAGGTGGACAAGCTGGCACTTAATCTAAGGATAGAGGCACAAGATCTTACGACTGCCGAGAAGATCAAGGTAGAGTACGCCACGGATTATAACGAGTCGTATACTACGGCAGTAGCGTCCCTCGACTCATCAACAATGGGAGCGGCTTCAGGAACGTACACCTATACATTTGGCAGTAGTGCAGGCACTACATTCAGGTCAATCAAGTTCAAGCTGACGTTGAGCAGATCTACCGCTACAAGCACAGGGCTTGAGAAGTTTAATACCCCGGATGTAGTATCCCTCACCCTGGAATTTCGTAAGAAGATAAATGCGAAGTGGGGCCACACGATCGATGTGGACCTAACAAGGGAGTACAAGGGGAATGTTCCCAAGGATTTAAGGTCGAACCTGGTGAGTGCAATTGAAAGTAATACACTCGTGGAGTTTACATTCCGTGATGACAGCGGAGGCACACGCAACTACTATGTTGATGTTGTTGCTGCACAGGGAATGGAATTTACAGGACATGATGAAAGAGGATCTACGACTATTCAAGTCGTGGAACCATAGAATAGGAGAATAGAATGCGAGTAGACCAAGGAACAACCAACGTATCATCGGCAGGCACAGCCGTCCAAATGAACAATGTGACCAACAGGGTAAAGCACGTAATATTCAAGGCACTGGCAGGAAACTCAGGACTTACCTACGTGGGGGTTTCTGATGTAGCGGCAGCTCTTGGATATGAACTGAGTGCCGGGAATACAGTGGAACTGAACTTCGGTGAGTTCGGAGGATCTGTCCCGGCTAATGTGTTCTATGCAGATGCCGCAACGAATAACGATAAAGTGTGCTGGATTATGATCCTGGAGGGCTGATGACAACCGCACAAACAGCAGTACCAAGTAACTGGGAAGGATCAGTTCCTGAGTATGTGACGTACAAAACATTCATAGACCTGGGAAAGGAACCTAACATGGACTTCACCTACCAGTCCCCCACGATGGGAGGACGGATGGATAAGGGTGGATTCGTGCTGGACTTTGTGTTTACCAATCCCCCGGATTTAGCGGTGAACGTCCAGGGTGTATACTACCACTATCAATTTGGAGTTGAAGTAAAAGCGAGGGACTTAATGGCCAGGGCTTCACTGGCAGGACAAAATATAACTTTGATCTTTATAGATGACGATGATCTGATGTCAGACCCACGGTATTACTGCCGTGAGGCATTACGGTATAGGGATCACTCACGACTAGGAGGCGGCTCATGACAATTAACTTCCGGGGATATGTATATAACGATGCTGGTGAAGCGGTAAGCGGTGCCAGCGTAAAGCTATTGGACACAGGCACTACTACACAGGAAGGCAGTACGGTCACGACTAATAGTGCAGGGCTATGGTCTTTCACTGATGTTTCAGAAACTGATGCTCCATTTGATGTAGAGATAACCAAGGGTACATCGGTACGTAGGATCAGATGGGATGACCAAATTTCGCTTAAAGAGATTGATGTGCGGAATGACACAGCAGCTGGTACTCCTGCCGCTACGTTCACAAACCTGACGAATAGTGCTTCTAATCAAGTTGCCGTGTTTCGTAATTCCAACTCTACCAGGGCAGATGGTGATGAAATATATCTCTCCTTCAAACTTGCTAACTCCGCAGGAGATATTGAGGAGTTTGCCCGGATCACAGCAGAGGCAGTTGATGTGACAGATGGAGAAGAAGATGGACAGCTTCGGTTTGGTGTGGCCAAAACAAATGGAACAATAACTGATGTGTTCACAATTAACTCCACTACTGGTGGAGATACATCAATGACCTTAGATGTATCAGGAGATCTCACCCTTGATGCGGATGGTGGTGATATATTCTTCAAAGATGGTGGCACTACCTTTGGTTCTGCAACCAACACTGGTGGCAACCTGATTATCAAATCAGGTACTACTACCGCACTGACATTCTCAGGGGCTAACGTAACAGCCGCAGGAACGATAGGGTCTGGTGCTATTACATCAACAGGTATTGTAACAGGTACAGGATTTACTGCGGGAAATGCAGTGCTTGCAGAAGCTGAACTCGAATTACTAGATGGGCTAACCGCAGGTACAGCAATTGCTTCCAAGGTAGTTACTACGGATGCAAATATAGATACTTCAGGACAAAGAAACCTTACAATCACCGGCGAACTTGATGCAGCAACGCTAGACATATCGGGTAACGCTGATATTGATGGCACATTAGAAGCCGATGCAATCACAATAAATGGCACAGCGATAGGCTCTATATACGGAGTAATTGCCGG
>Ga0208919_1000668_pt1 | contig 21868 bp, 16 predicted proteins | sample 4_EtaG_FD_184076 | JGI IMG/M metagenome (GOLD analysis project Ga0208919, IMG submission 184076) | Marine viral communities from the Subarctic Pacific Ocean - 4_ETSP_OMZ_AT15127 metaG (SPAdes) (version 3) | ecosystem: Environmental > Aquatic > Marine > Oceanic | place: Pacific Ocean | collected...
TAATACGGGTGTGGATAACTGTGTAATGACTTATTATGGAGATACGTCTGTTGAAGATAGGCAAAAAGCAATTAAAGAAATACAAGACCCAGATAGTCCTGTTAGATTTTTAGTTGGCACACCACAGACTGGTGGTTATGGTATTACATTAACCGCTGCATCAACTATGATTTATTATTCTAATGGTTATGATTTAGAAAAACGACAACAGTCAGAAGCTAGAATAGATAGGATTGGCCAAACTAAACCTATGACTTACGTAGATATTATTGCTGAAGATACTGTTGATGAAAGAATTGTAAAAGCTTTACGTAAAAAAATTAATATAGCTAGTCAAGTTATGGGTGAAGAATTAAAAGATTGGATATAGGAAATTATAGGACTTACGTATAACGCGCTTAAATTTTTGTAATTAACATAACAATAAGGCTTGCCATACCAGCAACTAATGTACCAACAGACACTAATAAAATGCTTTCTACTCTATTAATCTGTCGTTCTAATTTTAAAATTTTATCGTGAGTTTGTTTTTGCATTATTCTGCAAAGTTTTTCGTGTGATTCTATTTTTTGTAATGCGTTATCTTTTGGCATATTTACCTACCCAGTAGCAGATTGGCTCAAGAATTTTTCTATATACTCTACCTAATAAATGTTTCTTGCCTCTCGCTTCTTGTCTAATGTCTATAGTTCTATGAACTGCAATGTGTTCTAATGTTTTCTTTAATAGTTTATTTGTTTTAGATAGTCTTACTAATGGTAAGAATATTTTATGGTATCCTATTTGATACTCAGGCGCTAAATCTTTTGAATGTCTTAACCATATTTTATTTCTAAATGATCCAAAGCCATAAGAATCGTTCATCATAGTGCAGACAATCTTTCTATCGCCACCTGATGGACCATCTCCTTTTTCAGCTGCTTCTACAGCACTAGCATAAACATCACCAGAAGAAGTTTGATAACCTCCTGATCCTAGACCACCAATTCCAGTAGATACACTAGCTACCCCAGTATCTCTTTGTTGATCTCTAGCGTCATCGCTCCCACTTTGTACAGGTGTTAGATCTTCAATTTCTTGAACATAATCTTTTTGTTCTTGTTGTGCTTCTTCTAATCTTGTTTCATTTAATTTTTGTTCTATTATTTCTCTATCTTCTAACTCTTGCAAATTACGTTTGTTCATTTCTTCCCAATTTTTTCCATATTCATTTTTCGCTGTTAAACTTCCATATTCTTCAACATAATCTTCTTTTGATTTTTCAAATTGTTCTTGTAAATCAATTTGTCTTTCAAGATTATAGTCATCATAATCTCCAGTAATACTCTGTACATTTTTACCATACTTATCAACTGTTAAACCACCTGCTGTTGTTTTTAACATTCCTATTTCACCTAGTGCTCCTAAAGCTTCTTCATTGTACTTATCAGGTTCTATTGCGCCTAAAACTAATCCAGCACCAGGTATTACAAGACTAATAGCACCACCTATTAAAGATTTAGTTAAGTCAATTGTTTTACCACCAATCTCTATAGTGTTATCAAAACCTTCTTTTACTTTACCACCTAATGCAACTAAACTATCCTTAAATTTATTGATACCTGCTGCACCTTGATCCTTAACGCTTTCAAATGCATCACCTATCTTACTTCTTAACGTTGGATTAAATGCTTCTAGTCCTATGTTCGCATCACTTGCCATAACATCTGCTTGATTCATATTTACCATACCCATAATTGGATCTTGGTATATGTCTGCTTCAGGAGGAGTACCAAATCCTAAAGAAGGTGGTTCGGTAGCTCTTGTATCTATTGTTTCTGCACGACCTGTTGCTAGATCTATGCCCTCTAAATAATCTTCTAATCCTGTTGTAGTATCTCCAAAGGTAGCTACTGGTTTAGTTGTTTCAACATTTATATCAGGAAAAAAATCTGTTGCATAACCAATACCTGGTATATTACCAGCTTGTTCTAATAAATCTTGTCTGCCTGTATCTGCAAAAGTAGGTGCTTCATCTAAAGAATAAGCAGCATCAGATGTCATAGCTTGTTTAACAGTTTGTGTTTGTCCAGTTACCGGATCAGTAACCATTTGCGTTAAAGGATTCTGTGCTCCGCCACCTGTAATTGTAGGTGTGGTAATATCAACACCACCTGCTTCACCTCCGCCACCACCGCCACCTGTATCAACAACAGATTGTGTTGTATCAACAACAGGTGCTGCTTCTTCAACCGGTGGAGTAAATCTTAAAGATTGTGGTAACCCAAAACCTGTATAGTATTGTGCTATACCTCTACCTTCCCCTATGTCTTGTACATAGTCTTCACCAAATAATTGTTGTCGAATAGCATCTAGAGCCGGATCAGAAGCTGCAGCTTCTTGAGCCTTAACCATTTCTGCTGGTGACCCGGCTTGTAATTTAATTCTGTTTATTCCCATAATATTTTATACCTTAATTATATTTTCTAAACAATACCTCTGTTAAATACATCTCTTATTTCTAATGGTTTGGTTAAAGCTTGGTTTTCGCCGCTTGCTGCTAGTACAGGTGTTGTGCCTGTTATTTGACTATTTATTACAGAATTAGTGTTAGACATCGGACTAAGTGTTTGAGGTGAGGTTCTTTCAAACATTAAATCAGACATACTTAAGTCACCATCTATTAAATCTATTCTTCTATTTTTATTAATAATACCATTTAATGTAGGTAAAGCTTGAATATATGGATTTGGTATAGAGGTCCCTTCTTTTTTATTTAAGTCTCTATTAATTTCTCCCATTCTTGTAGTAAAAAAATCACTTGGTCTTTTAGGTGTATACACGCCTAACATCAAATCTGATATAATTGTTTTAGATAAACCTTTTCTTTTTTCTAATTCTTTTCTAATTTTATAATCAGGCATTCCAAGTTTTTTCATAGCATCAATATCTTTAGCCATTTTTTTTAATGTTTGAAATCTTGCTTGTTCTGAATATTGATAACCATTAATAATGTCCTCAGGACTAACTCTACCTCCTCTTAATAAAGGTGAGGTAAATAAATTTTCACTTTTCTTTAGATTAGATCCAAACTCAGATGTTTTATATATCAAAGATCTTTCAGGATCAGATTGTTTTATTCCAAAACCAGCAAGACCAGGTAACTCATCAAATAGATTATATTCTTTTCCGTACTTAGGATCTGTCTTACCAAGTAAACTATTACCAATTCTTGTTAATTGTCTATAAGAACCAGGCTCAAATGATTTAGATATATGACCTACACCTTTTACTATTTTAATAAATGGATCATCTGCTTCAGACCATACTCTTCGACCATCTCTACCTATACCTCTTCTAATTGTGCTATCGACTAATGCTTCAGTAAAAATAGATTCCTCTGTAAAGGGTTTTAATAATTCAACAGCAGATTCTTGAAGTCCAGCCCCTAACGATTCTTTTAAAGATGTCTCATCTGTTTTACCATCCGCAATTGAATTAAACACAGTATTAAATGGACGTATTAATGTATCATAAGCATTTGAATAACTAAAATCTACATATTTTAAATAACCATTTTTATCTCTGCCCATAGGTAATAGTGTAGAATTTTTAGACCATTCGGGAACAACTCTTCGTAATGCTTCCATTTCTTCATCACTTACATCGTGCATTGCTTTAAATGTTTCTTGAGATATTTTAGGTATACCTCCTACAGTTAAACCAAAACTTAATAATCTTTTATTACCTAACTTAACAATTTCAGGTATACCACTTGCTCTTTCTTTAAGAGCCTGTTCTATAATATTAGATCCTGTTCTTAATATTTCTAACGGAAAAGCTATAAAGTTTCCAAAAGGAGAAAGTCTTAATGCTTGACCTGTTCTACCTACATAAGAATAGTTTGGTACTAAGTTACGAGATAGGTTAGCAGCAAACTCATCCATAAACTCTTCGTAAGTTCCTTTGTATGTTTTAGTTACTGCATCGTAATTTCTTTTAACACCGCCTTGTAAATATTTTGCTACGTCTTCACTAACTGTTTTACCTTGTAATGCATCTTGAAAATTATTTGCGTTAATACCTTTATTTGCAAAAATACCTTCATAACGATTACGTTCTAAACCCCACGTAATTGTTTTCCAATAATCATCTTCTGCAACGTATGCATCTTGAATTTTGCTATATATTTTTTTACCTTTTTGAAAACCTCCTAAAAAACCTCGGAAAGCTTTTGTTTCTGTTTTTGCTGGATCAACAAAAATATTTTTGTAAAAATCTAAACCAAGTCTTTTTAATTCACCTGCTTGAACTTGCGTTTGCACAACCCCTGCTCTTAATAATCTTTTATATAAAGCTATGTCTTCTTTAGTTAATGTTCCTCTAACTCTACCATAACTTAATCTTTTTGCTGTCTCCAATAAACCTTGTCCAGTTCCTGCTGTTTCAAATACTTTTCCTCCTAAACTTTTAGGCAGTAATGAACTAAAGTCTCCACCTGTTGGAACAATTGCACCATTTGCTGCTGCAAAGGCTCCTGCACTAATTAAGTTTCTAGCGTGTGTAATAGGAGATAAAATAGTTTTAGTAATTTGTGATATTGCTTTAGGCGCTAACACTCCATATTTATATACAGTTCCTATTTTATTTGTATTTAAAAATTGCACTGTTGTTTCAAATAAATCATCATAAATAGGTGCTCTAATATATTTACCTTCAAGAGGATTTAAACCAATTAATTGTTTACTTTTAGAAACAGGTTCTACTTTTTTAAATTGTTTTGGATCTCGAAGTTTAATAAAAGCATCTTCGATATTAAGTGCATCTCCATTATCTACTAAATCTTTTGCAGCTCTATAATCATCTATTGTTCTCCCTGTCTTTTGTAATAAAGCTTTTGCTTGTTTAATTTGTGCATCGTTTAAAGGTTTTATTATTTTTTTTCCCGTTGAAGGATTAATTATTATTTCATCGGGAATGTTTAATAAATCTTTAAATATTTTTTCTTCTCCAAGTTCAGTTTTACCAAAGACAAATTTGTTAGGTCCTTTTTTAGAACCTATTTTGCCTACATCATCTATAAATTCTAATGTGTGATTTAAACTAGCCATTTTACTAATACTAGAAAGATAAGTATGTTTTGGATCTGTTATTCTTCCATATATTATTTCTTCAAACTCATTTAATTTTTTGTTTCTTAAAATTTCAGGATTAACTTTAATTACTTCGTCTTCTAATTTAGCTTCTGCTTTATTTCTAGGTTTTCCTGTTAACGCTTCTTGTGCATCACCAGGTTTAATATCTGTTTGTCCTGCTCTTATAGCATCTATGTCATCTAAATTCCTAGCTGTTAAATATCTAGCAATAGTATCATCTCCTTTTTTTCTAGTAGCATTCATAAAATCTATATCTTTTAACACCTCTTCTGGTTTAACATTTCTTTTAACTGCTTCGGTAGCTACTTCTCTATCAACAAAATAAGTTAAAGCTTTTTCTTTTTGAGCTTTTGCTGCGGCGTTTCTAAAAAAAGGAAATATAGATTGATCAAAATGTCTATAATCTGCTGTTAAATAATTACCTATTTCATTTTGGAGTTTAATAGATAGATCTGATTGTAAATTTTTTTGTAGTATTCTGCCGGTCATGTTATCCACACCGTTTCTCATTTCTAGTATTATAGTTTTAAATTCGTCAGCTGTTTCTTTATTAGTAGTTTTTTCTATATTTTTTAAAAATGTATCCATTTTACCACCAGCCGTAATTTGATAATCATCAAGTCTAAACAAACCATCGGGTCCCTCTGGTGTTGTTAATTTTCTAAAACCACTAGAACTATCAAACTTTAAAGTTTTTCTAGCAGTGTTTACAATTCCAGATTTTTTTTCAATTAAATTAGATAAATTAGCACTATCTGGTTTTTTACCAGGTACAGGTTGCATTATTTCTTGTATTTCTTTTAAAACACCTTCTTCATTTTTAAAGATACTTGTTTCTATTTGTGGTACTACTTTTTTCACAGAGTCAAATAACTTATCTACTCTAATTCCTGCTTCAAATTTAGCTGCTTCTGCAGCATCTAATCCAGCTCTTTTAATTTCAAAAGTAGCTTCATCTAACATACCTGCTTTACCTAAACCAAACTTAATATATTTTTCATATATTTGTTTTAAATCGTTTTCAGCGTATCTTTGTAAACCAGTTTTAGATGGTCTTCTAATTGCAGATATACCTTTACCTGCTCCAGCTATTCCTAAATTAAATAATGATCCATCTACACCAAATTTTAATCTATTAGTTAATCTACGATATGCTTCTGCTCTTCCTTCTTTTTGTTCAGTGTCCATCATAGTAATTGCAAAAGGTTCTAAAGAAGTGCCTCTTAACATATCACCTAATGTTCCAATATCCTCATCAGATACAATAGCTTCTCCAGCTGCAGCTCCACCTATACCTGCTGCTAGTTGTGAGTTTTTAACGTTATTTATTATTTTTCCAAACCTACTTAACTGTGCATAGTTACCAACTTTTCTAGCATCGATTGCTTTTTTAGCTAAACCCATACCTATCTTTGCACCTTGAAATGCAGGTACACCTATTTGTGCTAGCGCTTGAGTAATTTTACCAACAGTTCTAGCTTCGGCTTCATCATCAAAAGGATTAAGATCATCAAAAAATTTTTCAACATCTGTAGCTAAATCAGTATTACCAACTAAATCAATTAATTCTGCTCCTAAAGATACAAATCCTTTTGGAATATTTATAAGTCCAGTTGCAACTCCAGCTAAAGCTGATTCAATAAAACCAGTTTCATCTGCTTTTTTCTTTTTTGCTGTTGCTGTAGGTCCAAAAGCTTCTGCTTCAGATACTGGCATAATACCCTCCTACGTTTCTGTTGTTGGTATTGGCATTATAAATTCTGGCTCTCCTGGTTTATATAATTTTCCATCTACAAATCTTACAGGTTTACCATCTTTTGGTTGGACATAATATTCATAATTAGTTCTATCCTCAGGGTCTTTAGGTAGTGCTGCATCGTTTCTTGAAAGAACTCCTATAAGGTCTTCAAATTTAGTGCCTTCTAATTTTTTCATTTCTCTTTTAAAACCATCTGCACTTACCCCCATCTGCTCTCCTGTTTTTCTATAAAATTCATCGTCAGCTCTCATTTCTGCAGAACTCTTTTTAGGTTTTGTAATAAGCTCGTATGCTTCTTCAAAACTATCTAATCCATATTCTTTTTGAATAGCTTTAATATATTTAATTTGTTCAGGTTCTTTCATGTCGTCAAATGTTTTTTGTAGAGCTAATAGTTTAATATCTTTGTCTCCTTTTCTTTTTTCTGATAATATTTCTTCAGCGCCTTCTATTCCTTTTTGACCTTCTCTGGCTATCGTGCCAAGTAAATCTCCACCAGGCGCACCTGCTACACCAAGTCCAACTTTTGCAAGTTGTAAGTACAAAGATTTTTTAGTATCTTCATCTGCGTTACCCATTACTTGATCTATAATACCTTTGTTCTCATCATACACGTTCATTAAAGATTTTTCTGGATCTTCTTTTTTATCTGGTTCTGGAATGTTTATGATATTTGTTTCTTTCTTTTTAGTTCCTTTAATTCGTTTACCTGTTTTTGCATCAAATTGATCTTCTAAACCTAAATCTTTTAATCTTTGTTCTTTTCCTCCTCTAGGAAAAAAACCATATTTTTCTCCTTGATCTTTTTCCCTCAACTCTTTTGAAAAGTCTATAAACTCATCTGTAGATGTTTCATCAAATAAAAATGGATCTGCTCTAGTTGCTTCTTTTCTAAAAGCATATGCTTCTGGAGTGTCAGTTGATTTTGTTACAAAATCTGCTAATTGAGCTATACCTGTTCCTGTAGCTGCAGCCGCAGCATATGGGCTAAATCTTGATAGTCCAGCTAGTCTAGCTGCTCCTGGTATATTTTTTAAACGTCTTAATATTCTAGCAAATCTACCTGTTCCACCTGGAGGCACTGGAGGTCCTTGAGGAATTACAGCAGGTACTCCTGGAGTTGTTACAGGAAGTCTAATAGGAACACCTCTTGTAGAATAAGGAGGTCCTTGCATAATACCACCTCCTCTTACAAAAGTTCCTTCTTGAAAACCAGCTCTAGGTGTAAGACCTGCATCAGGAATTATTCCTGTCATAATACCAGTCATACCACCACCCATATATTTTTCTCTTTGGGCCATGCCACCTTTTCTAAACATCGGTCTTGTTAAAGTTCTAGACATTATCTAAAAATCCCGCCTATTGCACTAGCTGCAGCTTGGAAAGGATTTTTACCAGTTAGTCCGCCGTAGATACCAGCAAGTCCTGTACCAACACCTAATGCAGTTTGTAATGCACTAGCTTGTGGTGTTTGTGCTATTTGTGTTGATCCTGGATATCCTGAAATTAATGATGCAACACCAGAACCATATGTACCTAATCTTTGATAAGGTTCATACGCTTGTGTTTGCGCTGCTTGTCTTTGTGCATCTAATACTGCTTGTGTTTGTGCTTGCTGCACGCCGCCCAAGCTTCCTAAACCAGATATTTGTTGTTGCACTAAATTTTGTAATCCGCCACCTAATGTTGCTTGTTGTTTAGAAATATTTAATTGATTTGCAAGATCTGCTTGTCTTGCTTGTTGTGCTTGTTGAAAACCTTGTTGTAACAAATTAGCTTGTAGTGCTGCTCGATTCCTATCACTTTCTGATTGATACTGTGCTTGCAATACACCTTCTCTACCACCACCAAATGCACCTGGCACACCTAAGGCTTGTGCTGCTTGTGCTGCTTTTTGTGCTTGAGCTTGTCTATCAAATTCAGTTAACGTTGTATCAATAACGTCTTGTTGATAAGGTGACATGTAAGCTTGTCTTTGCGTTGTTGTCATTGGACCTGTTAGTCCTGTTGCTGCATCTGCTGCAGTTCCAGCTTTTGTTAAGAACGGTTGAAATGCACCAAGTCCTTTTGTAGGGTCTGTTGCTTGTTGATAAGCTGCTGTTTGAAGTGGATCTTGTGCTGCAACTTGTGGTGCAAATTCAGTTGTCTTAACTGGTAAAGATGTTAACGCTGCTAACTGTGTTCCGTAATCTCTACCTAAATCTTCTATAAATTGTGCGGGTAATGTTCTTGTTATTGTTTCAGCCATTATGCTACCTTACCTTCATTTCGTTTCATTAAATCATACATTCGTTGTGCTCCTTTTTTTATATTACCGTCTCCTGCACCTCTTACTGCATCAGCGGTCATTACAAATTCGTTTTTAGATAACATCGCTGGAACATCATCTGCTTTTTCTTTTACACCAACTGGAACAAAACCACCTTTATCTCTGTAGTCTCTTTCCATAACACCAGCTCTGTTTCTTTTCATTTTACCCATAGGCATATCCATGATACCACCACCAAATGCTTTAGCTCTTTTCTTTTTTAATTTTTTCTTTTTTGGTTTTTTAGTTTGGGGAGTATTAAATTCTAAAAAATCTTCCATACTATCATAAAGATCTATATGTCTAATTGGACTACCATCTTCATGATAACCATGAAAACCTTCATAAGGACCTTCCATACCATAATTTCCATTTCCTTTTGGACCACCACTAGCATACCCAATTCTTCCGCCCATAGCTTTTCTATTTAATTGTCTCAAATATCTTTGATAATCTTCATCAGTATCAAAGTCACTTCTTCTTAATTTACCTATATCAGATGGTAATACTCCACCACCTTTTTTAGGTATTGCACCAGCTTCATCTGATACAAACTTTTGTTTTACATTTTCTTTATTCATAGCTAGTGATCCTTCTTGTAAATCAACTCTGCCACCTTTAGCTGCAACAAAATTTCTAGGTGTTAAGAATCTATAATTCTTATCAAACATTTGTTGTTGACTTAAATCGCCACTTCTATATTTATTTAGATCAGCTCTTATTTGATCAAAGCCAATACCTTTACCTCTGTAAACATCTTGTGCTAATTCTTTTGCTTCTTCTTCTGATGCACCTTTAGATGTAAAGTATCCTATTAAACCTCCTGCACCTAACATTTTACCTAAGCCCGTTATACCCATAGACCCACCACCTTTAGTTAAACCTAGTTTACCTAAAAGTCCTGCTGTTTTAGTAAATCCTGTTTCACCTAAAAAAGAAGGCATACCTGCTGCTCTAACTCCTGGTATAATACTTCCAAATAAACTTGACTTTAAACCACCTAAGCCGCCACTCATTATCTTAGGGCCAAGATAACTAGCACCTAATCCTAATATAGCAGCTCTACCTATTGGACTTTTAACAACTTGTTTAGCAACGCCAGCAACTTTTTTTAAACCTTTACCTATACCTTTAACTAGTTTACCTAAAAAATAACCTTGTCTTGGCATAACATTTGTTATTCCACCTGATGCACGTAGTTGTCTTCTAATGTGAGCTCTTGTTATCATATATGTCAATTGTTTTATTATATTATTTTGGCAGGGATTGCACCTGAATTTACATTAATACTTGTTTTTCACAAGTAAATCAAGACTATGTTGTAACCTCTCTAGGCTTGATTTCTAAAGCCGAAAGCACAACATGTAGTCTATTTGCAGTAGCTGCAGTCACTTTTATTACTTCACTTTCTTGAGCAATTAAAGGTGCTGATAGTAATTCTGTAGTGGCATTTGCCGATATTGATTTTGTCTTAAAAAGACTAAATACGTTATCAGAAGTATCAGTTAAAGTCACAGTAATTGTATCAGCATTACCTGAATCTTCAGATACCAATATTGATTTAATAACAGCAGTAGAAAAAGAAGGCACTGTATATAGTGTTGTTGCACTAGTGCTTGTTAAATCTGCTTTTTTATTTACGAAACTATTTGCCATTATGCTAAAAAGAAAGCCTCCGCTTCTGACTCATCTTTCAAATCTTTTTGATAAGATGTGTTTAATTTTTGTACAATACTATCAACGTCTCTAACAAACGATTGTTGTATTTGTTGATCGTATTCTCTATTTGGTTGTGTTAATGATTGTACTATTCTAGCCATTATCTTCTTCCATCCGGTTGTACATCCAATCTAAAAGTACCAAGTTTCCAGTGTTGAGTAACACCAGTGTTATCTACTTTTAAAGATATAGCTCTTGCTCTAGCACGAGTGTCTATTTTAGTGGTAGTTGTTGAAGATGTAAAAGGTCCTAAAGATGAACTTGCTTGTGCATCTGTTGGATAATTTTTTAAATTTAATGTAATTCTTGCATTTCCTGTTTGTGTTAAAAAGTCAGGTATAACTCTTCTTATTTTCATCATAAATTCTCCATCCCCTTGTTGTGGAATAGGTGATTGACCAATATCAAAATCTCCTGATTCAATACTAGCTTGAATAGCAGTTGTTGCGCCTGCTTTAATTTGATTAGTTCCAGTTTCATGTTCATAATAAGTTGTACAACCATCAGTGTTTCCAACTGTTGCATCACTTGTAGAGCTTGAATCATATTCAGTACCGTGTGGTTTACCAAATATAGCTGAGTCTGCCCAAGTAGATCTGGCTAATGAACCTATAGTCCATATAGGCCGCTGACCGCCTGAGTCCATGTAATTATATGTAACATTCCTAGAATTAGATGTAGCACCACTTCCTGGGTAAAACCAACTTACTTCACCAAACAAATTATTTAATCCTGCATAAATATGTTGTCTAGGCACATCTGCTAAACCATCATAAACAAAATCTTCAACTAAACATGGTAGTGATTGTAGTTGTCCAGTGTATCTAAAAAAACCATTTTCTGACATCCAATATGCAGAACCATCAACCTCAACTGCTGCGTTCTGTCCGATTAACCCACAGTTAGTTCCAACTTGTTGAAACGAGAAAGTAAATGGTGGACCAACAAATCTCATAATAAACAACGCTGTATCAGTCCAAATATAAATTGCATCACGACCTCTAATTGCTCCAACAATTCTTGTACCATCTGCAAGTCTTTGTGTACCCGCAGTGTTAATTGAAGTTGGAGTCCAATCAGTTAATGATTCTTGATCTGACCATCTAATATACATATCGTCTTGTGTAGAAGTTGTTCCAATAGTCGTTTCTGATCCAAAAGAAATTAAGTGTCTGTCTGGTGTAGAAACTAAAGTAAATTGTGATGCAGTAGGACAACCACTTATAAGTGTTGCTCTAGTAGAAGTTGCACCTGTTGCATTAGAGTTCCATTCAAAACTTGAACCGTCTGCAATAGTTGCAATAAGTTTATTACCAAAATTATCTAACGACCACATACCAGGAGCTGTTACAATGTCACCTGTTTGTGATGCACCCCATTTAGTATAGTCTGATGCATTAGTTACAGTAGCTGCATCACTGTGCGATGCTGCTGTTGTGTTATCTGATCCTCTAGTTAAACCTGATAAAGTTCCTGTACCAGTTGTATTTGTTGTATAAGCAATTCTTTCATCGTCGATTACAACAGTTCCTGATGCAGGAAATCCGTTTGAGTCATCAAGAACAATACTTGTTGAACCTGAAGTTAAAGCTCCATCTAAAGTAGATGTAACTGCACCCAATGCAGTACCACCCCATAATCCAAGACCCCAACCAGCAGCTGACTCTTCAACTGCAGGTCCAATTGAATAGTAGTGTTGAACTCTTATTCCACCAGATGTTGAAGCACCTGATCCCGATTCATTCGACCCCATTTCAATTGTAATTGTTGTTGAAGTAGGGACGGTTGCAACCATGAATACTTTATCATCAAAATCACCAGAACTAAAATTAGAATTAGTAATAGCGGTAAAATTATCTAACTTAATAATATCGTATTGATTAATGTTATGAGCAGATGCAAACGTAATCGTAACTGTAGCGTCACCGTTTGTTGTTGTAAATGCGTTTGTTAATGTTGTTGTAGCTTTAATAGGAGTAATGTCATAAAATGCACCTCCTGAATATACATATAAAATTCTGTTTGTACCTAATGCTGAATATTTAATACCATCTGAATTAACAAATTGGTGCATAGCAGTTGTTCTGCCAGTTAAAGTAATATCTCCTAACTGTGCCCAACCACCTATTTTTTCAGGTGAACCATATCTAAATCTTATATTATCACCATCAACCCATTGGCCTTCGCCACCTGTTGCTGTAACTTGTTTATTAATCCCAGGTTGAAATCTTAATTTTTGTAGCATATTAAACTCTATTTATTATGCGGATACCCAAGCTGTACCATTCCAATCGTAAATTGTTGGTGTTTCCGCGTTGTCGTTTGATTTTATTGCCTCCCAACCTTTAGTATTATCAGAATTATATTTAGTTTCATTCCAAGCAGTTATGTATCCCCATACAGGTGGATCTTCGCCATCATCAATTACTGATGGATAAGTTATTGGTGCTTTCCAATCATCACTACCATCTAGTGACCATGAAGCATAAGGTTGTGGGCATATAAATTTGTCTTTTGATGCATCGTATCTATATCCAATACCTGCATACTGTTTTCTAAAACTATTACTATAAGAAGTTTGTTTAAATTCTGTATTTGGTTTTTTAAAAAAATTTTTACACCATGTTTCTCCATCAACATGGCAATCATTATTTCCTAATGTGCCACCTCCTGCTGATATATCATCTGCTACAACTGTAACTTGTTTAACTATTAAATGGGTATCAGATGTAAATCCTGTTGGATCTGTTTTTGACTCTAATTCTGCAAAGTGTGCCATATTTTTACTCCTTAATGTAGTAAGAATATCATATATATTACTTTTTAGATACTGTAAACCCTTTGTACCATTCAGGTAAACCTAGAAATGGTCTTTTATCAAACTCATTTTCTTTAGCTATTTTAGATCCTTTACGATTATAATGTAGAAACACCTGTCCGCAATCTTTTCCTTCAAATTCTTCTCGCCAATGTTCTAAATCACAGCCAGAATAAATTAACATATCTCCTGGTCCTAAATCTATTTTAATACCAGCTTGACCTCTTTTGCCTGTTGGGTCTAAATATATTGGCCATGGGTCACCACCTAAGTTTAATGTAGTGGATATTTCACATGAATATCTGTCTTTGTGTCTAGCTAAAACATCTCCTTTTTTATAAATTCTTGCATAAGAATAGGTTTCAGATAATTTCATACCTGTATGTTTTTCCATTACAGGCTTTACTTTTTGTAATAAAGTTTCCATAACTATATCTCCATAATGTGCATAAGTATTGGGCGCTTGTGGATCATTCCATCTTCCCCAATATTCAGTAAAAGGTGAAATATATTTTTGATCAAATAAAAATTTTGCTACTTTTCTTTTATTTAAAAAATAAGAATAAGCAAAATCTGCTATCTCTTTTGATACAGCTTTTTTTAATACGCTGTATTTATTTTTTTTGAAAGACATTTAATGCTCCTTTAGGTATTGCTTGACAGTTAAAATGTATAAATCTAAATGGCTCATATCCCATATCTACTACATATTGATGCGGCATATAAGATGGAAAAAATATCATTTTTCCAGGGTTTGCTTCATAACTTATTTGATGACTTGCATAAGTTATTTTAGTTGGATATTTTTGAGGTAAAAGATTCATCATATTACCTGGTCTTGGGTCTTCAAACATAGGCTTTGATGTTTTTTCACTGCCTTTTAAAAAGTAAAAACCAGATATATGTCCATTCCAATGAGTATGTAGTGTATGGTGTCCTCCTCCATCTTTAGCAAATTCTTGTACCCACATTTCTGTAGTAAATACTTGATATTGAGTTAAATCAAAGCCCATCTCATTTAATAAATTATGAGATGTTGCACCTACATAATTTTGTAATTCTAAAAAATTAGGATCATCAATTAAAGTGCTTGAATGAAATACGTGACCCATATCTCCTTTATCACCAAATTTTTTATTTCTTTTATTAATATCTTTTTTTAAATTTTTCTTAGCTTGCTTAATATACTTATCAGATGCTTTATTTAAATCTTTAACAAAACTTGGTTCGTCTGCAAACCATATGGGACACTGAAAATAATTTTCTCTGTTTAATTTTTTTGGAAATGCTTTAGCACTTTCACATGATATCTTATCAAACTCTTTTTGAGTCTTTACTTTTCTTGCTTTTTTTTGTTTCTTTTTCATTACATACACCTCATATGTTTTACCTGTAAGCAAACTTCTATACTCATCGTTAATATAAATTTCCCTCAACGTTTTATTGTTCCAAAACATATGTTTACTTATGGCACATCCAACCCCCACATTATTACCTATATCCTTGATTTTAATTATTTCAAAATATCTTTCAAATATACTTTTATTGATAGATAAATCAGAAGAAGAGTGGATTAAAAAACCATCTTTTTTAAGTAATCTAACAGCTTGTTGGCAATATTTTTCCAAAGGCTCAAAGTATATTTCTGCTTCAAGGCAGGTGATTATATCAAATTTATTGTCTGCTAAAGGTATATTAGTAGCACTGGCATTTAAAAAATTAACATTACTATCTCTTTTTGAGGCATGTTTAATATGGTTTGGGTTTAAATCTACTCCAAATACAGATTTAAATTTGTAATAATCTTTGTAAAAAGATGCTCCACCACCTTGTCCACACGCTACATCCAATAATTCTATATTTTTATTGTTTATATCAATACCTGCTGTTTCTAATAAAACATTGTATAGATTTACTTGATAAGTCCAAGGTTTCCATTTACTAGATAAGTTTAAAGGACCATTAGTAGGCATATTATCATCATCTAAATAGCAATAGCCATCATTCATAAACAAAGCAATCCCGAGTATATTAAAATCATCATATCTCTTAATTAGTTCAAATTCTTTTTTGGTCAGTTTTATCTTTTTCATTTAAAAGGCCATCCTAAATTCCATATTACTAAACTATATCTCGATCCTTTTTTAACGGGGCATACTCTGTGCCACACAAAAGAAGGAAACACCACTAAAGATCCTTTAGGAAGTATATCCTTACATTTTATAGTCTTCTGTTTTTTATCAGAATCCATATCTCTAAAATCAAATTCTAATTCTCCTCCAGTGTAATCTTTTTCACCTTCGTTTAAAGAAACTGTAACAGATAGTTTTCTAATTTTTCCATTTGACTGATCTCCTTCTTGTCTTTCATAGGGTTTGGACCAACTATCGCGATGCCAATCATAATACTGTCCTTTATTATATTTTGTAAATTGACAAGGTTCAGACCAATCCCATTGAAAATTCCAATTAGCAGAATTATTTGCTTTTTGCACATATGGTTGAATTTCTTTGTAAATCCAACGATCACTCATCCATACAATATTAGAATCTCTTTTCTTTTTTAAATCTTTAATTTGTTTTTTATTTAAATTTTTTGTATTACTAACACCTCCCGTAACCGCCATTTGGTCTTGTAAAGATTTTCCATATTTTATAATGTCATCACAAAGTCTGTGAGGAATTACTGATTGAAAATACCAATAATAATGATTTAAATTCATATAATTAAAAATAATTAAAATTAATTACATACCTTTCTTTTCCATCAGTATTAAATTGTACTTTGTGGTTTATCATAGAATCAAAGATAACTAAGGTATTTTCTATTCCTTTAACTTTTTTACCATTTTCAAAAATGGTTGTAGCATTAGTAGTGTTGATATAAAATAAAGCAGTTTTACACGGGTATGTTTCATCCACATGAAATCGAGAACAAACTTTTTCTTTTTTAGGTAGATTAAAATTTATTCTAGATAAAATTAATGCTTTATAATCTAAATGCTTTTTAAAATAATCAGGTATTATATAATAAAATTTTGAATTAGGGTTAGATTCTCTATATAAATAATGTTGAAAAAGAAATCCATCTGAACTTTTTCCGTGAGTTAATTTTGGTTTATAAAACCAAGGAAAAATATCAGTAGTAACTGCTTCTTGTATGTGTTTTAATTGTTCTTCTGTTAGAATATCTTTCTTAATTTCAAACATTATAATAAATGTATATATATTTATTTTTAATAAAAGTCTAGATCAATTACGAAATAGTTAAACAACCATTTGCTGTAAATGTAGCCACCTTATCGTTAGCGGGACCTACACAAGATGTTACTGACCCCCCTGGAGTTACTGATACAGTTGCACAAGCAGGGACTCTCACAGCTACAAAACCTGGTCCACCACTTCCAGCGTGACCTGGAGTTAAAGAACCTCCAGCGCCATAACCGCCGCCTCCGCCACCACCTCTATTAGTAGTTCCTGCTGTACCTGCAGCACCTCCTGGAGCACCTGCTCCACCTGTTCCACAAGGACTTCCAGCTGCAGCGCTGTTTACATATGCACTGGCAGCACCACCTCCGCCACCTGCGTAGCTAACGGCACTTCCTGTAATAGCGTTTGGATTACCAGCTCCACCTCTTCCAGAAGTTGTTCCTGGTGCGTTGTCAGCAGGTTTAGGTGGTTTTTCAGAAGCTCCACCGCCTCCCCCAAATGCACTTGGGTTTGCATAACTTGGAGATCCTGTCGGCCAACTGTTTGGTGCACCATCATAACCTTCAACTGGATCATAACCTCCAGCATTACCAGATCCTCCTGCTCTTTCACCACTAGCAGGGCCAGGTCCTTGACCTCCGCCTCCACCAGAGCCTCCACCAAGACCACATCTAGTTGGTGAAGGGGCTGAACCACCACCTCCACCGCCACCACCTCCAGTGGCAGTAACTAAACAACCAAGACTTGAATTTGCTCCTGAATTTCCTCTTGTAGTTCGAGCAACAATAGCACCACTACCGCCGCCTCCAACAACTACAGCATAAGTTCCTGCAGCAATTGATAAAGCTGCACTTCGAGATGCACAAGGTCCATATCCAGATGCTCTATAACCTCCAGCACCGCCACCTCCAGCACCACCAGAGCCTCCACCAGCTATTACTAAATAGTTTGCAGCATATTCTGCTGCTGCCGAAACTCCAACGCCAAATCCTAAAATTTGGTAACCAAAAGATTTGCCTCTATTTTGTGGTTTTTTTGAACCTTTACCTTGTGATTCTAAATTAAAAAAATTATTTAAATCTTTCATATTTATTACGCATCGTTAGCAGCATCAGTTGTAAAAAATATTTTAATGCCATGTAATCTCATATCACCATCCATATCGTCATTACCATCAGATACATCTCTACCAATTCTAAAATAACAAAGATCATTATCTGCTGGAGTTCCTGCAATTGTTACTGCACCACTTTCAGCAGTAACATTTAATTCTTCAACGGCTCCTTGTGCATCATCTGTAACAACTACAGCTGTTCCATAAGCAACATCAATAGTTTCATTATCATTCATTGCTACACCCTCTAATGATATAGCAACACCAGTAGTGGCCGCTATACCAGACCAAAAACATTGAAAAGTAACTGTACCTAAATTCCATGACTTAGGAAAAGCCACAGCAAATTGAGCAAACTCGTCACTATCTTTATCAAAATCTAAAACATTCATATCAGGTCTACCTGAAGTTGTTTCCACTGTTGCTAAAGTAGCACAACCATTTGAAGTTGTAGGTGTCATAGCTTGTGCGGGAACCCATATAGTTTGTTTTCCTGCTTCAGCTAATGTTCCTACACCATCTAATTTATTTAATTCTGCTGCTGTTGATGTAACATTAGTTCCACCAATATCTAAAGTTGTCATTTGAACTTCGCCTGCAACAGTTAATATAGCTGAACCTAAAGTTAATAAATCTGTATCACCTCCACCACCTATTGTACCACCGCTTTTAATTACAAGATCATCTTTAACTGTAAGAAGTCCAGCAGAAGATATTGTTAATGCATCATTAGTTGAAGCAACACCAATAGTACCACCATCTTTAATCATTAAATCATCTGCAATAGTTAATAGTCCAGCAGAACTTAAACTCATTTTTGAAGATGCAGCTTCGCTTGCTCCAGTGTGAAATTCTAATTTTGTAGCATTATTAGAAGAACTAAAGTCTCCTTCTGAAACTGCTTGAATTGCAGCGGCTACCAAAATAGCATCTGTTCCAGTCCCTTCATCAGGAGCTTGGAATCTAATAGCACCCATAACATCATTTGCTGCCATGTCTGTTTCACCAGTTTGTAGTGTTAATACAATTGGTTTGTCATCAGCTGTAGCTGTGTGTTTTAATTTTAATCCAACATCAGCGTCATGTGTAAGTGTAATTTCTGAATCAGCACCAAAAGTTAAAGCTGCTGCATCTGAAATTAAACCAAGATCATCACCAACAGTTAAATCTGTTGCAACCTTAACAGTTGTATCATCATCTAAAGTTAATACAGTTGTTCCATCGTATTGTTTAAATATTAAATCATCTGTATCAACTTCTAATTTAATTACTTGAGCACCTGCAGTGCCATCCATATCTAATGTTAATTGTAATGTTCCTGCATCTTTAAATTCTACATTTCCACCTGCTGCATCTAGAACAATATCTGCTGTTGCATCTAAAGTAATATCAGCGCCAGAATCTATTTCTGCAATTATAGGAGTAGTTAAAGTTTTGTTTGTTAAAGTATCTTCTGAAACAAGAGATACTAAAGTTGAACTAGCACCAGCTGGTAAAGTTAAAGTATTTGTAACACTAGCCGAGTGAGGTTGTGCAATAACTATTTGACCATGTGAATTAGCTTCACAATTAAATTGTATAGCACCTGAATTAGTATCACCTTTAATTGTTACATGGCCTGTACCTTTTGCTACTATTTCAAGATCAATATTAGAATCACCACCTGTTGCTGATAATAGTGGAGCACCACCTGTTGCAGCATTTGTAATATCAAATTGGTTAACTGCTGAACCTGTTGTTTGAAATATAATTTGTTCATTACCATTTTCATCTGCTATAAAATGTGCATCATCAATTAAAATATTTGCAGAGTTAGTATCTAAATCACCACCTAATTGAGGTGAAGTATCTTCTACTATATCTGCTATTGCACCAGATGTAGCAAGTCCTGCTACAATTGCTGATCGTGCAATTTTTTTAAGTCCACCACCCGAAGTATCTACTGCTATAAAAACATCATCATTAGCAACTGTAGATATTTCTGATAAATCACCTGCGGCAATTGAATTAAAGTTTGTACCATCTGCAACTAATAAATTACCTGCAGTGTTTGTACCCATAGTAATATCATCACCTGATACTGTAAGATCTCCTGATATAGTTAAATTACCACCAGATGATAAAGACATTTTTTCAGCTGCTGCTTCTGAAGCACCTGTTTTAAAACTTAATTTTGTAGCATTTGAAGAAGAACTAAAGTCACCTTCAGAAACTGCTTCAATACCTGCTGCAACTAATATTGCATCTGTTCCCGTTCCTTCATCAGGTGCTTGAAAATCTATTTTACCAATTACATCATTTGCTGCAATATCTGTTTCCCCTGTTTGTAATGTTAAAGAAACAGGTTTATCATCAGCAGTTGCTGTATGTTTTAAAGTTAATCCTGTATCAGCAACGTGTGTAAGTTTTATTTCTTGATCGTCACCAAAATTTATAACAGCTCCATCTGCTAAAAATAAATCTGAAAATTCTAATGAAGTAGTACCAAGAGTGGCTCCATCAGATGCATCCGGAACAAAAGCTGTTGTTGCTGTAATAGTTGTTGCTTGAAAAGTTCCATTTGTTGTTAAACCTGTATCTGCTGCGTGAGTAACAGTTATATCTGAATCTGCACCAAAACTTAGTACAGCAGAGTCACTTAATAATTTAACATCATCACCAAATACTGCATCTTTTGCTACAGATAAACCACCATCAGTTTGTAATGATCCATCTGTTGTAGAAGTTGCTTCAGTAGTATCATCTGTTTTTACAATACCACTAGCTGTAACTGTTGTAGCAGTTAATGCTTGTGCAGCAATCGTGCTGCCTGCTTGTGCAGTAAAAGTATTTGCAGTAAATTGAAAATCATCAGCTCCTGCAATTTTAATATCTATTTGGTCATCAGTATCTGCTGTAATACTTGTATCCGCATCAGCATCTAAAATTAATTCATTACCATCTAAGTCATGATCTCCAGTAGATGCAATACCTGTATCAACTAAATTTGGATTAGTTGCATGATCAGCTGTTGCATAAACAAGTTTAGTTCCTTTGTCTGTTGCAGCAAACGTAACTGAACTTCCTGAACCAGTAGCATATTTAAATTGAACTGTATAAGCACCAGATGTGCCATTAACTAAAACATACATCTGTTGAACATCTAAAGGAATTGTTACAATTTGATTTCCAGTAATTGTTCCAGTAAATTTTATAATTCTATGCGCAAGAACTGCATCTACTGACCCATCAGAAACAGATAATGTTGTTGTATCAGCTGAACCCCCTATATCTTGTTCTATATAACCACCAGCTATTTGTTCTACAATTTGTAAATTGGTGTTGGTAGTTGTTCCCCATGTACCGGCATTTTCGCCGGTTGTCATTAGTTCTGTTCCAAGACCTGTAAAACTTGATGCCATTTATTCTCCTATGCGCTTCCTACAAATACTTCTACATCACATGAATCAGTATCTGCATCTGCTGTAATATCTACTAAATCATTTAATGATACTGTTAATGCAGAACCTCCTGCATGCATTGTATCTACAACTCCACCACTATTATCACCTGGATATATAAACGAGTGACCAGCGTCTACTTTAATTGCAAACTCTGTACTATCTTCATCTCTAAATGTTAATGTAATGTGGTTAGTTGAATCTAAATTTGTAATTCTAATATATCTAACATCATCTTCATCAAACTGACCTGCTAAATAACTTTTTGATAAATCTGTTGAAGAGGCTGTAGCAAAACCTAACAACCCTGTTTCTGTTGTTGATATTGTAACTATTCTTTTAACAATTTCATTAACACTTGAAATA
>Ga0208919_1000669_pt1 | contig 21866 bp, 29 predicted proteins | sample 4_EtaG_FD_184076 | JGI IMG/M metagenome (GOLD analysis project Ga0208919, IMG submission 184076) | Marine viral communities from the Subarctic Pacific Ocean - 4_ETSP_OMZ_AT15127 metaG (SPAdes) (version 3) | ecosystem: Environmental > Aquatic > Marine > Oceanic | place: Pacific Ocean | collected...
CTCAAGCACATAGAGGTGGACCCACCACCTGATGCCTGACTTGACGCACAGGCTCTTCGGGCCTATGATGGGCACGAACATACTATCATTACCACCACCAAGGGGAGGTCGGATGTCGGACTTGAAGCAACTCATCGTTGCAGCAGATGGCGCACACGCCGTGTTCCTTGCAGCCAAGCATGATGCTCAGCTTGCAGGAACAATCACGACAACACAGAAAGGAACACTGCACAGAAATGGGAGACCAGTTGGCGACAAAGAGCTTGCCAACATCTTGGTCTACTTGACTGGGCAGTATGGAATCAAACCCAGCAAGTGGGAGCTAATGGCTGGACTGGTCGCTGCCGCAGAGAAGAAGAGAAGAAGAGCGCAACGCAAGCCACCACCCGCTGAGTTCACAAAGCAGGTGGAGGATTGGTTGAATGACAAAGACCCATCAACCACGAACCTCAACATCACAACGGAGCGAATTGCAAATGACATAATGCCGGAAGAGTTTGAGATAAACAGGCGTGGTGTAGAGATGAAAACTGCCAGCGCTCTCAGGGTTCTTGGCCTGCAATCAAGGCGGGTAATGGTGAACGGCGCAAGGCGTTACCGGTGGTTCCCAACAAAAACCCCTTGACGAAGTTAGGCACAGTAACTAAGTTCTCAGGGAAGGCGAAAGCCAACAACAACAACAACAAAAGAACGAGAAGAGAAAATGCACAACCTTACTCCAGAAGAGATCCTCGCCATCATGAAGGCAGTCTCAACCAAGGAATCAAAGCAGGCACGTGATGCTATTGCGAATGACTCCAATGTTGAGATCGATACCATCGTTCGGGTCAAGGGCATCCTCAAGCGAGGCGAAGCCTTTGACTCTAAGGGCACCAGCCGCATCCCTTGGAAGGTTGCTATTGCGCTGCTGCTCAAGCGCTCAGGCGTGACCGGCCCCGGCTCTATTGAGCTTTTGACTGAGGCTATTCGTGATGCCGTCACGATGAACAAGGATGCTCGCAACGAGCTTCTTAAAGAGAACGGCGTTGGTGACGCCCTTCAGATTGTAGACAAGGAGCTTTGCGAAAAGCTTCCGCCCATCCAAAAGGATGGAAACATTAGCTTCACTCCTTCGGTGGTGAAGGCAGTTCGTGAGCCCGTATTGGTGGCTGACGAGAACGAAGACAACGACAAATCCGGCACAGAAGCCGCGAAGTAGGAGGCAGAAATGAAGCCCAAGAGAAACAAGAAGGTGAGCGCGGAAGACTTCATCACCGCCTGGCAAACCGCCGGGTCTGTCGATGAAGTCTCAGAGCGACTTGGCATGTCCAAGAGCGCAGCGATGACACGGGCCAGCAACTATCGCAGGGTCCATGAAATCCCGCTCAAGAAGTTCTACAGGTCAACTAAGCTGGACAAGCAAAGGCTTCGCGACCTGGCGACATCACTGGCGGCACACGGGAAGTAGTGGGGGCAAAGACCGGGGGTCACTCCTGTGCCCTTTAGGACCGAGCAGGGAGGCATGTCGGTGGTCGCACAGATGCCTCAACCCTACTGCCTGTAGGCAGCAGAACAGAAAGAAAGAACCTAACAACCCTCACTTTTCGAGTAGCAGATGGACAAACGAAGAGCCAAAGCAGAAGCGTCAGCAGCCAACAGGGTCAACACATTGCCAGCAATAGCCGCCTTAGTGAAAGCTATGGGGGGCAGCTTCAGGCAGGCAAGCAAGATTATGGGAGCAAACTACGCCACCCTCTGGAGACAGAAGGAAGGCAAAAAGAACTGCCCCAGTCTCGATGCCCTGATGCTTTACGCGCATCGCGTTTACAGCCGAACAGGCATCAAGATGGTCGTGACCGTAACCCCGGACATGAACCTCTACTACACAATCACTGACAGCTACGAAGATAGTTCGTCAGGTTGAAAAGCTTTTGATAGTTCGCTATCAGTCAATCGCCCGCAGGGACTGATCATCCCTGCACCTCGCAAGAGGTGATGGGCTTCCGGTGGGCCCCCAGGTTTCCTGGTGCGGCCCTAACCGGGAGCCGTCGCGCATACACCGGGAGTCTTCATGTGGATTGAGCAGGCAAGGCAAGTGTCTCTACAGGCAGCAGCAAGGGCTGCGGGCCTGACGGTTGCACGGAACAGCATGGCACCATGCCCAATGTGTGCCGCCGTTACACGCGGCAGCAGCGACAAGCGTGGACCAATAGGGTTCAGTCGAGATGGGTACGGGTGGATGTGCCACCACTGCGGGGCCAAGGGTGATGTCATCGACTTGGTCTCGATCACTTCATGCGGCAACCTGTTTCGGAACATCGACAAGCTTCAGCAGCGCGCAGTTCGTAGCTGGTTTTCAGAGCGAGGCGCGTGCCCACCACCAAGCGGCCAGCCCGTCAAACCTGCCGAGCCAAGCGCCCACCCCTTGCCGATGAGAGACGTGGAGAAAATAGAGGCGAGAAACCAACGCCCCCCGCAGGCTGAACTGAAGAAGCTGTGGGCATCGACCTTCTCAATAGTTGACGGACTCGACCTCCCGCCAGTGTTCTCTGACCCGCTCGATGACTGGATGATTCGCAAGGAGTTCTCGCCCATCCTGTGCTCAAGGCTCAACCTTGTGCGGGTTCTTCCTGCGCCAACCCAGTTGAACTGGCCGGGCTGGTGGCCCAAGGTGTGGGCGAATGACTACCGGCTTGTAGCGCCTGCCTATGAAATGGACGGGACATTCGCCAGCATCCACGCGCGAACATGTCGAGACCAAGAGGGAAAGCCGAAAACACGGTGGCCCAAAGGCTGTAAAGCTGGCGGGCTCGTCATGGCGAACCCAATGGCAGTCAAGATGATGAGAGGAAATCCACTCGATTTTGATGGAGACGTACCCGGTTTACTGGTTTGTGAGGGATTTACCGACTTTCTCCGAGCCGCCCTTACTGCTATGAATGAAGGACTTGCCCTCCCAATCATCGCTGGAACCTCTGGTTGCTTCAGGCAACTCAGAGAAGTGAAGATCCCCAAAGGTCTCAACATCTTTATCGCCACAGACCCAGACGATAAAGGTGATGACTATGCAGACATCATATCTAAACAACTTGCCCACCACCCCGTATACCGGCTGCCGCTAAAGCAACAGGAGACCTAATGCCAGACTTGGATGAGACGCTGCGCGGAAACCAAACGCTGAGAAACTTGCTGAAACTGTCGGTCGTGAGTGGTTCCATGACCGGAGAAACCCCAGAAGACAAGGCCTACCTGGGTGACGATGAGTCCGACCCGGCCGCCTTGAATCAGCTTGAGCAGTACAAGGACAAGCAAGGCAATGCGACGGGGGTAGCAAAGCCAACGCGCCGGAATGTGTTTCTTATCCTGACCTATGACAAGCGATGGAAAGGACGGGTCTGGCTCAATGACTTTGCTGGCTCTCTGATGATTGACGACCGAGAGTATGCCGATGTCGATGACACGGAGATCAGCCTGTGGCTGGACCAGGCATATCAACTGCAGGTGTCGTCAGATAAAGTGCGCGAGATGACCCAGTTTGTTGGCAACCGAAACAAGAGAAACCCACTTCAGGACTGGCTCAATCAGAAGCATTGGGACAAGACATCGCGCCTCAACGAATGGCTCGTGCGGGCAACGGGATGCGAGGATACAGAGCTTAATCGAGAGATAGGCAAGCGGTGGCTGATTCAGGCAATAGCAAGAGCTATGGTCCCCGGCTGCAAGGCAGACTGCGTCTTGATCCTTATTGGAAAACAGGGCGCAAAGAAGAGCACGCTGCTTAGGACGCTGGCATCCACGCAGTTCTTTGCTGACACTCCTATAGACATCGGGTCAGCCAATGCCTACACACAGATTCGTCGTGCCTGGATATACGAAGTGGCTGAGCTTGATTCAGTGCGGCGGTCAGCCAACTCTGCCACCAAGGCGTTCCTAAGCGCCCAGGAGGATGTCTACAGGCCCGCCTATGGCCGGCACGCTGTGACTGTGAAGAGGCACGTCTGCTTCGCAGGAACAACCAATGAGGCGCAGTTCATTAGCGACCAGACAGGGTCACGACGATACTGGCCAATCAAGGTCGGCAACATTGACCTTGAGTGGGTCTCTGAACATCGTGACCAGCTTTGGGCTGAGGCCATCGTCGAGTTCAACGCAGGCGAGCGGTGGTGGCTGGAGAACGTGGTATCCGACTCCCTATCTGAAGAAAGCGAGCAGTACCGACACGTCGACCCATGGATGGAGCGCATCTCTGATTGGTTGATTGGCAACGCAGCGTCACTCACAACCAGAAACATTCTGGAGAATGGGCTGAAACTTGAAGCCAACCAGATGACCAGAAGCGCAGAGATGCGAATAGGCGAAGTGATGCGAGACCTTGGCTACGAACGCAAGCGTTGCCGAATAGGTGGAAGACGTGTGTATGAGTGGTTGAGGAAAGACAGAGTGATTGAGATCCCTTTTAGTGAAACTAACGATTGGTAATAAAATGAATGACAATATTTGTGTGATTGGTGGCGCTAAGTTTTTACCGCCGAACAGCCCGGCAGCAAACCAGATTCGAAACAACCTAAAACTTCCAAACCCAGCCTATAAGCAAGCCCAAGCCCTTCGCGGCAGAGGCAAGTGGGTCAACATCCCCGACGCCCACATCAATGGCTGCCAAGAGATCCCGCCGGAGCATCCATGGGGCGGCGGGCTGTCCGTGCCCCGTTGCGTGGACCTCTCCCAATATGGACTGGAGATGCGTGACATGCGCGGGGCTCCAGACGCATCAAACCTAAGCCTTGAATCCAACATCAAGCTTCGTGACTACCAGGAAGATGCTGTGACCTCTTGGCTTAAGGCTGGTGGGGAGGGGGTTATCGTCGCACCATGCGGGGCCGGTAAGACCGTCATGGGCCTGGCATCCACAACAAAGATCGACACTAAGGTTCTGGTACTGGTCCACACCCGAGACCTTGCAGCACAGTGGGCCGAGCGTTGCCAGCAAATCCTTGGCGTTGATGCGACCCTTTACGGTGGCGGAAAGAAGGACGACAGCGGACGAATCGTCATCGCTACATTCCAGACTCTTGAAAGAATGCGATGGGCTGATCGGTATCAGTGGGCCAAGCAGTTCGGTATGTGCATTGTTGATGAAGCGCACCACGTTCCCGCCAGCACGTTCTGCTCTGTGATGGTCACCATTCCAGCCCGATATCGGCTTGGGTTGACCGCGACACCAGACCGTCCCGATGGACTAACTGACCTTCTGCACTGGCACCTTGGGGCTACAGTAGCTTCGATTGATACCAAGATGCTGGCGCTTGAGGGGCAGGTTGTGACCCCCAAGATCGAATGGCTGAACACCGGATGGAAGCCAGAGAAAGAAGGGCAAGAGTGGCCAAAGCTTATCACTGAGATGACTACAGACGATGACCGGAATGCAACCATTGTGAATCGCGCTCTTCAGGCGGTTGATAATGGGCGACAAGTCTTGATTCTTTCTGACCGTGTAGACCACTGCATCTTTCTGGCAAACGCTCTTTCTGAGTACAGGCTTAATGCTGAGGCGTTTGTTGGGGCAGTATCAAAGAAGAAGCGGGCAGAGATTCTTACCAGAGCAAACAGCAGAGAGATTGATGTCATTTGCGCCACGACGGTTGCAGACGAGGGGCTTGACCTACCGGGCCTTGATACGGTTATGCTGACAACGCCATCAAAGGCATTGAATCGAGTTCAACAGCGTATAGGGAGGGCGATGAGGCCCCACCCAGACAAGAAGGAGCCCATCGTGATCGACCTTGTTGATGAGCCCCGCTCGCTTAGAGGCATCGCACGTAAACGCCTGCGGCTGTACACTCGTCTTGGATGTAGGTGATAAATGCAAGACCTTTGGAACATGATGCCCGAGGGATGGTCCATCACCCCAACACATGAGGGATGGACCATCCGAGACGACGATGACGATGTGGTGGCAACCGGACCAGACATGGACGAGGTCAAGCGCATTCTCACTATAGAGTTTGCGCTACAGCAGGCCTTTGCCGCCATACAGTTGGCTCAGGCCATGCCGGTCACACCAGAAGCGTAGGCTTACTTCTTTTTCGCAGCGCTCTTCTTGGCCGGAGCCTTCTTAGCTGCTGGTGCCTTCTTAGCTGCTGGTGCCTTCTTGGGGGCAGGCTTAGCGGCAGCAGCAGCAGCGGCAGCGGCATTCATTGCATCGATGTGCAAGAACAGCTTGTTGATGGTGCCCCGCATGTCGGGCGTCTTGGTTTGAAGTGACCTCTTAAGGTCACGAAGTTCGGTATCAGAAAGCAGCATTGTTCCTCCTTATTTGGTGATGCTTGCGTTTGAATAATCCAGGCCAATCACGAACCTTAACCTTACTTCCAGTTGCATCTTCAACTGCAATTGCAAGCGCAAGAGAAGGCACAGACCGACCACTCTCCAAGTCCCTTAAATAAGGAACGGAAATGTTGAGGCGTCTTTGACCAAGATAGTCGTTAATCCATTGGCAGAAAGCAACGCGAGTGCTTTTGCCAGGCGAACTTTCTCGATAATCTCTGATGTTCATGACAACACCTCTGCAACAATAAATACAATATCGGACAAAACTTGTCCAACTCTGGGTGATGCTATTGACATCACTTCTCCACAAGAGTAGCTTCGTTCGGTGAGGTTTGGATATGACTGAAAGCGGGCACGCACCAACCATCGGAAGCAGCAGTATAGCTGCCATACTTGGACTATCCCCGTGGGCTGGTCCGTGGGATGTTTGGGCCAGAACGATGGGGCTGACTCAATCCAAATCCACCAGGGCCACGCTTCGCGGACACATCCTTGAGCCTGCGATTGCGAACTACTACGGCAAGCAGGTTGGTTGTGAACTAATCCCTGGCCCCGAGTATGAAGAAGAACCAATCATTGGGCCAGAACCCTGGATGCATGCACGGCCAGACCGGTTTGCAAAGAAGGGTGGCGAAGAGTGGCTGGTTGAGATCAAATCAACAAGGACGTTCAAGGAAGGTTGGGGCGAGCCCGGAACACCCGATGTCCCTCAATACTATGCAGCCCAGTGTCTTTGGCAGATGGCCGTGACTGGCCACGAACGCACCGACCTTGCTGCATTTGCGACCATCTCAGACGAGTACCGCGTGTTTACACTTCATCGCGACAAAGAGCTTGAGGATAGAATCGTCGGCTATGCGCGCAACTGGTATGAGAAGTACATCACCACTATGACGCCGCCAGATGTTGATGATTCAAAAGGGTGCTCGATTGTTCTTGGGCAGCACCTAAAGCAAAAGTCAAATGACTTGATTGAAGCGACCCGGCAGGATGAGGCTCTGGCCAAAGATTTGTTTGATGTTCGCCGCAGAATCAACGAGCTTGAAGCAGACAAAAGAATGAAGGAAAACCTACTCAAAGAGCGGGTCTCCGAAAGCAGGGGCGTTGTCGGGGTATGTACTTGGTCCGAGACTAAGCCTCGCGTCACAGTCGACTCAAAAAGACTGAAGGAAGAGCACCCCGACATATACGAAAAGTATTCCAAGACCGGGCAGGCAAACCGGCAGTTTCGATTTATCTATCAACCAAAGGAACAGTAAATGGCATCAGCAAACGTACCAGCACTACGGTTTCGATCTATTGTCGAAGACAAGGCATCGGAGTTTTTGAGCACAACACTCGGCACAAGTTCGGGTCAAGAGGCCGCAGGCAAGGTTGCACTTGCTTTTAGGTCGGCAGCCCAAGCCAACGACAAGCTGTACTCCTGCGACCCGGCTTCAGTAGCTCAGGCGATTGCTATGTCGGCCATGACCGGACTGATGCCTGGCGGGCCTTTGCCGGACGTGTACCTGCTTCCAAGGGGAAACCAGTTGCAGTGGTTTGTGTCCCACCGTGGGTACCTCAAGCTAATGTCGAGAACGGGCACCCGCATTCGCGCTCGATTCGTACTTGAGGGTGAGCAGTTTGAGGTTGCTGAAGGACTGAGCCCAGACATCGTTCACGTCCCAGACCTTGAGCTTGAGCCCACCTGGGAAAACCTGAAGGCTGTGTATGTTGTTGCACACTACCCCGATGGCAACAGTGACTTCGTTGTAGTCCGCAAGAAGGACATCGAGAAGCGGCGAAACAACTCTGATGCCTGGAAGCGCAACAGCAAGAAGTCTCCATGGGGCCAATGGCCTGTAGAGATGGCGCTAAAAACCGGTATTCGATACGCCATTTCTCGCGGTCTTGTCTACCTGGATGAGCAAAGCTCTCAGGCATTTGACCAAGACGGAATACAGGATGCCCCGTCAGCAACAAGCTCAGGTGTTAGTATTGGGAATGGCTCGTCTACAGGGATGGGCGCACTAAGTGAATCCGTAAAGGAACTCACTGACAACACACTTTCTACAACTGAATCCGTTGCCCCGTCTTTGCTGGACGCGGTCGACATCGAGCCCACTCAAACAGCAGATATTTAGGAGATAACCATGGGACTTATTGATCAGGCACAGGAAAAGAACAATCCTTTTAACAGCGCGCATGGTGCATCCGAGAACAAAGATGAGCCAAAGATTATGCAAGCGGCACTCCTGCTGAACATCGCAAACAACGTGCTTCAACTAAACTCGCTGCCAACCAAGGCTAAGAAGCGCTGCGCTAATCACAGAAACCGCCTTGCGGATGCAAACTGGAGGCTCTCAGGATTGCTTGGAAAGGTTGATGAGGTCAACTGGTCAAACGCGGTGGGCCGGTGCCTTGAGGGACAAGAGAAGACTATCTTGCACAGCCAGCCGAATGGAACTTGGAAAATCTCTGAATATGAGATCGACATCCGAAGAGATGAAGGCGGACAAGAGCGCTTGTTCCTCGCAGCACAGTGGGTCGATATCGACAACGAGCCAGACCTTCACTACCAAAACGGCGCACCCGCCGTGAACGTCAACATCTCAAACCCAGAGCTTCCGAAGGAACTGCTGGCTGCGCTCAGCAGCAAGGGCGGAAACGACGAGGAACTCAAGGGTCTCCTCAAGCAATTGATCGGCACGATGGCTTCAAATGCAGCCAAGACCACAGCACCCCAGCTTCCACCAGAGGCAGACAGCCTCATGGAAGGCCCCCAGAGTACAGACCCAGACTCCACTTCCGCTGATTTTGATGACTAATGGGGTGTAGCGCAACTGGCAGCGCATCCGGTTGTTACCCGGAAGGTTGGTGGTTCGAGTCCACCCGCCCCAGCCTTTGGATGGACCGTGGATAAAGTCATCAAGCTATACCGGCGGTGCTGCATTGAGTGCGGGCACATCTGGTTCGGTAAGCTGGCTTGCCCGAAGTGTAAGGCACCAGGCGAGCCTATTTGGGTTGAGGGGCAGGATGCCGCTGTATGAGTACGAGTGTGATGCATGCGGAAAAAGAGAAGAGCGCCTACAAAAACACGGCGACCCAGCACCGTTCTGCCAACAGTGTTCACAGGACATGACTAAGCGAATCAGTGTTGGCTCATTCGCCCTCAAGGGCGAGGGCTGGGCCAAGGACAACTACGGGCTCAAAAAGACAACAGCGAAGGAGAAATGAAAGTATGAGACTTCAATCTTTAGGTCGACCATGGATCGTTTTGAACTATGCAGTAAGCGAACCAGACGAGTGGACCTGTAGGACCATTGCTGAAGATATTGGAGACACTCCAAAGAAGGTTGGCATGACTGTGCGCTCTCTTCAACAAAGAGGGTTTCTTGTAAAGGGAAAGAGGCTCGGCAGGGCCCACGCCTTGTTCCCAACACCAGAAGGCGTAGAGGCGCTGTATACCGCCATTTAGTCTCCCCACCTTTTCGTCCACGCCGGTCGCTCATGGTGAGCATCCATGCAGCGGGGACGCCGGTTCCTACCGGGCGAGAAGGATGGGGCATGGAGTATCAATGAAACTACATTGGACCGCAGGTGACCAAAAACAGCGTGACTCTACCGGGTTCTTGTTGTGGCGAACCTCCTGTAAACGATGGATGCTGCTTAGCCGAACTACTGTGCCAAGCGGGGTCACTTGCAAGCAATGCCGTAAATACCTGGACAAGCTTGCTGCAAAGTAGGCCTAAGTTACAAGAACTTTGTGGTCAGTTTACGTGCCCGTTTTCTGGCCACAATTTCAACACCAATGCTCGCAAGAGCAGAAAGTGCTGGGGTGACATAAGCCCGCTGGTGGATTGGCCACTGGCGGGCTTTTTCAACGAGGCCCGCAGATTCAGCCCCGTTCAGGTGTCGCGACCTGGACGGGGCTTTCCCAGACCCAGGTGCTATTTGCAACCAACGGACCAGGATATGGACGTAGCCATCTCAGCCCTTGTGCTAGTATGCGTCAGCTACCTTGCACTTAGGCTAAGCTCGTTCTAATGGCACGATGCGGACGATGTGGGCTCTTCGCTCAGTACCCAGGAGACTTCAGTGAGAAGAAGTACGCGGGAATGTGCCTATGGTACCGGATTCGTTTGCCTGAGGATGAGGTATGGGAGCAGAGGAAGTGCGCTCAGTTTTTCGAACGGATTCCGAACTGGACGAGTCAACAGCACTGGTCATACGCGACTCGGCATGATGACCTGGGGCGCAGTTGGCATGCCAGTAGACGAGCCTTGACCTTCTCGTTGTTCTCACTGGTATTGTCCGCCGCCGGGCTTGCGTTCAAGTTTATCTAAGAGTCCCTGTTTTCGATCATCTTAGCGATGTCTTTCTTGAGCTTGTCTTCTTCTTTGCTCTTGATGATCGTGTCGAGCTTTGCGGTTTGCTCAGTCAACTGAGTACCAATCGTGTCCGTCATGCGGTCAATCCGCTTCTGGGCAAACCAGTTGGTGACAATCAAGTAGATGGCAAAGATGCCCATCGCTCCATACTCCAGCAGTGCGGTGACCACGCTGCTGGTAGTGTCGGATACGACCTGCTCTTCCATTAGACCTGGGGCTCGTCAATCAAGGTGTAGGTGAACTGCGGACCATAGGTCTCAGCAGACTTCTCAACAATAGCCATGAAGCACGCGAAGTCATCGGCGTTTGCCCAAACCTGGCAGCCCGCTGACCACTTGTCTACTTCAGTGGAGTGGGAGCCTGCCTTGTGTAGATTGATGCCGAAGTACCCATCCTGCTCAGTGGCTGGATCCATGTCGAGGATGTCGTCCTTGTTGTCGTCCCGGTACACCCGGACGCGGCCACCGGTTTGAACCAGGGCCTTGTACTTACCTCGATGAAGGCCAATCTTGTATGAGCCTCTGTACTGGTCCGCCACAAGAATCGCCGTCCCGTTGACGTTCATTGGATGCTCTCGCCAGTAGGTGCCTGGGTCGGTTGTGCAGTGCCAGGTACGAGTGACCCATCCGTGTTCATCCTTGTAGACCACGTACATATAATCGTTGAACTCGTTGGCGCTATCTTCAGGTGTACGAACGCCGATGATGTTCAGGTTGTAAAGCCCGTTCTCGAATACTGCGTGGCCAAGAGATTCGACATAGTCAAGGATTTGAGGCCTCATCTGCAACGTGCTCCTGTCGCCTGACAGATGGCCGACTGGTTGGTCATTAGCGTCTTCAGGTCACGCGACATCTCATTCTGCTGAGTCTCAATCTTTTCAATACGAGTCTCGCCAGCCGTGTGACCCTCAGCCGCAACGTGAATCGTTAGCTCACTCTCCTGGCCATCAAGCGTCTCTTGGATCTTGGTCACGTCCGAAGACATGGCCTCAAGATGCCACCACCCACCACCAGCAAGGAACACTACGGTAGCGACCCATATGATCAGCTTTGTGTCGATGTCTTTCATTTAAAGCCCCCCGAGCCGTATGAATAAGCAGCACTGAGGCCAACAGCAACCACGCCAACCGTCACAAGTGTCTCCAGTCTACCAAACCACCGCTGTGTTCCTGGCCTTTCAAGGAATGGGGGAGGTGCTGATTCCTCCTTTAATTTCTTCTTATACCATTCAAGGTCCATCTCCAAAGCCTTGGTATCTACTGCATACTGGGCAGCGACGGACTCTGCCCACTTCTCGGTAGCAAGGAGGTCCGCGTAGTCTGAAAGAGGCACAAGAACACCAGAGCATGATGCGACACCACGGGGCAAAATCAAAACGGGAGAAGGCGCCTCTCCTTTTCGAACTGGAATGTTTTTCGCGCATTGCCCGGCAATAGGCTGAGGTGCTGCGGGACGCTCGATTAAGTCTCCGGCCCTCGCAACTCCTGGGCCGAGAAGTAGGTACAAAATGATGGCAACAAATATCCCTACAGTTGCCACGGCAACCAGCTTGGCGCAGACGCCAGCTTGCTTATCAAGCCAACTCATCGTCGGTTCCTTGAGTTTCCCTTGTCAGCCAAGTCTCCGGCGGGGTCTTTCCCTTTCAGCCGCTTCCAGACACCAGAGACTTCTTCTTGAAATGTCTGCTGAATCGTATCGTTTGCTGCATCAGCACTGCGATTGGGGGCAGGGCCGTCATCTTCCATCTTTCGCTTTTTCTGCGTGATGGCTCGGCCAATAAAGAAAGCAACAATAGCTGCCCCAAGAACTGACAATATGGTTGAAATATGCTCCATCAGCTTGAGACTATTCGAACAACGACATCGTATGCAGGAGACGCAGCCGAATTGCCACCAGTTGATTCAGGGCCCGTCACACACCACGTAGTAAGCCCAACGCTGTAGGGCACACCAAACGGCATCGCGTACTCTGAGATGCTGCCAGCGGCTGCGTAGAATATCCAATCAGGGTGAGTGGTTCCTGGTGTCGCGGCTGCGGCATCAGCAATCTTAAGATAGACCGGCCCCGCATTTTTGGAGTTGTCGACCTTGATTAAGAAAAACTCACCAGCAGTAACACCAGTGACACTAAGGCTCGCGTTAGCGATAGCATCTAAATATGAAACAAGACGACCAGCAAGCACTCTTTGATCGGATGTCTTGGTAAGCTCGGCAGCCATTCAGATCACCCTATCAATAGCGTTACTGTAGTTTTTGAATCTGGATTTTCAGTATCAAGGGGATTTGCGTTTTTTGTTGCCCAAAAACTTAGATTCGTGAACGTGAATCCGCTTGGGATTTCATAAATCTCAGTAGCCCCCTTGGGGCATTTAAAGATTAGCTGAGGAAGAGAGCTTCCAATAACGGCAGACCCGCCGTCAAATATCTTCACATAAGAATCGGACTTTACATTGCCCTCAGTGATAACGGTCAACAGCACGCCGCCGACATCACCAATGTTGGCGTTTACTGTGGCTTTTGCGTCATCCTCTTTGATGACCTTGTGAGAAACCGCCGTTCCCTGAAATCTCGTGCTGTGTAGCGTCATTCATTGAGCCTACTTCTTCAAGAACGACATCGCCTTTTCAGCGGAGTCGCCAGCAATGTATGCGAGGCCAAGGTAAAGCCACTGTGTAGAGTCCAGCATCCCCGCAGCCAGCAGGCCTGTGCCAAGAGCAAGGACCGTAATCCGACGCCAGGACATTCGGGTTTGAGAGCAGAAAAGCGACTTAATAAAATTCTTCATGATTCTCTCCGTCAGGTTCCAAGAAGCTTAGCAATAACAGTGCTGCTTGGGTTGTTCTGGGTTTCAGTGGTTCCGTCGTAGCTGGCTTGAGTCTGGGTAACCCAAAAGGTGACGCCGGATCCGTATGTTGATCCAGTGTCGCAAACATAAGTTACCTTCTCCCCGGCAGGGGCGTAGAAGACCGACTCTGCCTTTACACTCTGGGACGCTCCAGAAGTAGCGTTGTGAATCTTCAGGTAGTTGACCTGGCTCGCGTTGGCCGTGTTGTCGATTTCAACAGCATATACGGTGCTTGCGCCGCCAAATACGTCAAGTTCAGACGTGCCATTCGCGGCTGCGTCTGTGATCAATGTGCCCGCCAGGGCATCGGCAACAGTTCCAATAGTTACGTTGGCCATCTTTACACCTCAAGAAGTAACGAATGTGACATTTACATTTCCACCACTGATTGCGCCAGTAGATGAAACACCAGGGTCGCTTACCATCCAATAGCTAAGCTTGGTAAACGTGATTCCGTCAGGCATCTTCCATCTAACATTGGAGCTTGTTGGGCAGAAAACAACGATGTCTGGATTGGTGGTGCCTGGAACAACTCCGCTATCAACGTCGGTTAGAGTGATCTTCAGAAAAGCCACAGTAGACGATGAGCCGTTCTCTACATCAATAGAGTACAGCTTGCCATTGTCTTGGGTGACATCAGTAGTGGCTGTAACAGGGGCAGCGGTATCTACGACAATCTTGTATGTAAGTTTGTCGTCCTCGAATCGTGCTACAGAAAGTGCCATTAGTCAGTCCTCTACAAAGGAAGTAGTACATTAGCGGCAACTGCGTCGAGGTTCTCGACGTTGTTGCCCCCAGTCGGGAATCTGAGATTAGTGTTGGAGCCGCCATCTTGCACGCCGGTTTGCTCAGCCCATGATCCCGCAGCGCCATCGTTGGTATTTATTGACACACGGCCAGAGTCATGGACTACCACCCATGTTCCATTGCCATCAGTGGCAAGTCCACGGGCATCTGTGCGGGGTAGATCATCATTATCACTAGTGTAGTAAGTCCAGTCCTGGCCACCATCTGTGCTTCTTGAGACGTTATCCCCAACCACCATCATAACCGTGGAGCCTGCTGCCGCGATGTGCCGGTTTGAGTGTGCGACCAGATTCTGATTCTGGAGAGCGCCGCCATCCAATGTTGCCACGGTCCAGCTTGACGTATCAGCCGCCGTGGCATGGATAATCCGAGTCTGACCACTATCGCGGGCAAAGACTACCCACCGGGATGTCCCACTGTGAGTGCTGTACGCGATGCCGCGAATCTTAAAGCCATCATCAGATAGGGGTGAATCAGCAGTGTCGTAGACCTTTGCCCACGATGCCCCGTTATCAGTAGACTTAAAGATCTGGTCGTGGTTGTCGCACATCCAAGTGCCAGCGCCATCAGATGCCAAATGTCGGACATCTACCCCGTTGGTGAACCAACCCGTAGCCCCGGACATGTCTACTGCTGACCAGCTAGCACCATCAGTGGACCGCCATAGCGTCCCGTTTTGGCCTGCTGCCATCCAAACATTGTTGCCCCAAAGAACTGCATAGAGCTTCCCTGCTGCAACGTTAGTGTCAGACCACCCCTGGGTATTGGTTGGATCTGACGAGTACCGAATCTCACGGTTACCGTTTGAGTCTACGGCAACCCAAAGTGGATCTCCTGACCCATCCTTACCGTAGCCAACTGCGTTGTAATCGGTGGTCCCCATGTTTGAGGAGACGTACCCCGTCCAGGCATTCAAATCTGAATGGGCTGCCGTGGCTACACAACCATCAGCACCAACAATGCACCAGAGTGATGCACCAGACGCAGGGGCGTCACAACCATTTACTTTAAGGCTGGCTTTTGCTACACCGCTGAAAGATGCAATGTCAGCAATAGCTACACCATTTATGGCTGCGATATCAGGCATTAAGCAACCTCGATGACATCACCAGATGGGCTGAAGAAAACCAGATCAGCAGTCACAGCCCAGCCAATGACTTGTACAAAGTCTCCACTCGTATCCGGGGCAGCTTGCTCTGGTACATTCTCAGAAGATGTCTCAGCTTCAGGTGTGAAGAGAGCCCCGCCGATTGTGTAGGAGGGGAACGACGCAGCATCCCGCAAGAAGCCGTGCATTAGGAACTTTCCAGCAGCATCTGCTGAGATGTCCTCCGCTGCCATAGCCACACAACGGGAAGTTGCAGATGCAGTGGCAACAGCCTTCCACATCTTAGAATCGGCAGCTTTGAAGTAAACCACCTCTCCACGTGTCAGTGCTTCCCCTGCTGTGAAGACTGCGGTAATGCCCGAAACAGACTCGTCTGCGATTGATGAGTTGATTCCAAGTGCGCCCATCACATCGACGCCAGCATCAGGGCCTACAAGAATCGCAGGTGTAGTCCCATGCGTTGAGCCGACGCCAATCTCAAGAGTGTTGGTGCCATCATCCAGGCCGACGCGGAAGTCCACCTCATTACCATCAAACACCAGCATGGTGTCTTCTGTACCAGCGTCACCGATGGTAACTGTGGGCGTGGTTCCAGTGACAACCAGATCACCAGTAAACGTGGCCTTCTGTGCCTCATCAATGGTCAGCGCAGCAACAAGGCCAGAGCCACTGTTCGTGGAAACGATGTACTTGCCCTTAACGTCATCTGATGAGCCACTGTGGCTGCCCTCGACCTGGGCCAAGGCTGCGTCTGCGTGGTCCTCAAAGATGATCTTCGACTCACAGCCACCCTCAGTGTTCTCAGCGGTTGAGTTCTGCAACGTGACGGCAGTCGTAGTACTGCTTAGCTGAAGCGTTGTGCCTGGAGCAGCCGTACCAATACCAAGCCGATTGTTGGTCTCATCGACAACAAGCGTGGTTCCATCGACCTCAAGGTCAGTAAGGATGAGCTTCTGACCACCCCCAGTAAAGCTTGAATTGAAGCTGGGCATCGATACTCCTAACTGTTGTCATGCCAATGAAGCCGGGCTTTCTCAACAACAACCGCTTCGTTGGGCATAATCCACAAGTAGACCTTACCAGCAGTTGTTTGACCAGACGGCGCGGTCGCAAACAAACGGTCCAACGAGATCACTGTATGAGCGTTGTTTGAAGTCCCAGCAGCAGTGGTGGCGACACCCTCGACCTTAGCAGTCAAGGGGTCATCTCCAGCGCTATCCCACGTCAGATAACAATCAAACCTGAAAGCGGGGATGTCGGCAACAGCACTAAACGCGAGGTCCAACTGCGCGAAGTCACACGCCTGCGGCAATGCCCTGGACCTGGCATCGCTTGGAGTCCCGCTCGTCTGCTCCGCTAAAAGCGTAGACGCGAACGCGCTGGTGGACGTAAGCGATGTCCGAGTCGTGTTTGTGATGAACCCCTGCATGGGAGCCTCCTACTCAGGGATTCAAATCAGGTGGACGGGTTGACGATGTCTACGACAAAGCCCTGAGTTGCCGCAAGGTTTGCGTTAGCGTTTCCAAACTCAGTCGAGATGCTGACATAGTTGTCAACGGTAGCGTCGATGGTAAACGACGGCTCAAACTGAGCAGAAACCAGCTTTGATCCAATTACGTCAGAATCAGAGATAGTTCCAAAAGACACCGCAGTAGTGGTCGTGCGGATTTGGATGACCATGTCGCCAACAGAAAAATGGGATGTATTGTCTTGATCAACGGCGGTTGAAACTGCACACTCAGTATCAGATGTCATGGTAGTACCATTGCTGCCAAAACGAAGCCGGACAGTCAGGTTGTCGGTTCCACCAGCAATAGCAGAGGTCGCCGTAACCCAGCGTACTCGGATTGTAGAACCAGCAACAAGGGTGTTTGCTGGAATCTTGTACTGAGCAGTCTTGTTTTCGGCACTGCTTGTTGCTGTGGTGCTGCCCGCAGCCACATCAGCGTTCGCCTGGCCACCAACGTACATCTTTTTGCCACCGCCACGGCCATGGTCAACCGCAAGAGCAATACCGTGGCCAAGTGCGCGGCCAGCCATAAGTTCGGGAATCTGGGACATTTTCTACTCCATACGGGGAGGGTTTAGGGATTCGGTCAGTAGAATAACATACTGAGCTTAATCAGTATCGGGAGTTTCCTTTTCTTTGGTCTCTCTTTCAATTTCATATCGGGCATGCTTGAGCATTTCAGCCACTCGTGACTCATAGGTATCAACATACCTACCCTTAACTCCCATCAAACCAGCAAACTCAAGAAAGGAAAAGTCTGTAGGGTCACCTTCGTAAAAGTCTGGACGAGGAAGCATTGTGTCTCTTCGCCAGTCATCTTTACTTAGGCCGACCGGTATCGCGGGCTCAGAAGTCGGAACATCAAGCCACCCCGCATCTTCAAGAGGATGTCGTGCGTGCTCCCTAAAGAGGGCAGAAAGCTCAACCAGCGTCTCTACAGGGCCAAGATTGGCGCGGTCCATGGCCGTGATGGTGTGCATAGAGCGCCCGAAGCCAGGAGTCTGCAACATGTTTCGGAAAAACCACCACGCTTCGCCGTTCATTGCTTTGAACTGATCGCGGCCCGGCACATCTTCATAGACCTTGTTCTTGACGGGAACCTTCTGAATCTCCAAAAGTTGGTATAGCTGGCCACCAGTCAGGTTGAAATCCAACTCAATGAACCAACCGGGCACCACGTTGTTTCGCTTCAGGTCGTACCCATAAAAGAAGTCCTTCTCGCCAGCCATGACAAACGGGAACTGAACCCACGGAGTAAACCGAGACACCAATCCCCTTGCGCCCTCTTGCCCTCGTTCAGAATGCATAAGGAACGGCGCTTGCCCAAGATCCGTAACGACATTCAACACATCCTCGAAAGGCAAGATTGGCGCCACAAAAGCAAGCTGACGATTGTAGTTACCAGTCCAATAGGCATCCTTCAATGAGACCATCATCCGAGACTTAAGGTAGTCATCGAGAATTACCTCAGGATCTTCCGGGTCAAGAACCATCCGCTGAGAACCACGCACCAAGCGCATCTGGGCAATGATCCGGTGAGGGTTCCGCAACATCGTATCCCAGAACAGGTCGAGATTCTTCCTCTGGTACGAGTAGAACATGACGAACCAGCGAAGCTTCTTACGCTCAAACTCGGTCAGCGCAGAGTAATCAAAGCCAGCCTTTCTGGAGATTTCCGCAGCAGCAGATGGCGACCTGCCCTTAGCCAACTCATCTACAAAGATGCTGACTCGGAAATAGTTATCAACGGCGGTTGCAACCTCGACAAGGTTTCCCTGCCACCACTTAGGGAAACGACGCATCCAGCCCATAAACTTGGGCATCTTGTCCTCAAGGTCTTTAGCCAACGCTTGTGTTGTTTCAGCCTGAATATAACTGGACTTCATCCCCTCCCTGATTGCCAGATGAGCGACCATATCATCTGTATAAATCATGCCATTCTTAGTGAATAGAGCGGCGGAATGTGGTGTGTACCCGCCCTCTTTCCACATTCTCGCAACAACCGATCCGACCATGTCAGGACGAACACCAAAGTGCGCCAGGTCAATCGCGCTATATGTCCTAAACGCAGACACGGGAGCCTTCACCAAGTACTTGGTGGCAGCAAATGCTCCCTGGGTCTGGTAAGCCTGAAAGAACGCGCCAAGAGTCACGCCAGCGTAGTACGCAGAATTTGGCATACCAATGCCCGTGGTCACCCCCATCTTGATCCGCGAGGCCGTGACCGGGTTCAGGTCCATAAGAGTATCGACAGCTTGACCAAGCTTCATTTGAATAAATGTCTTCGGGCGCTGCTTTGTCGGCTGGTCCAGCGCCACGTTGGTTCGCTGTGATTTGATCGTCCGAGTTCTGCCGCGAGTCCACGCCTGACCAATAGACGCCGCACGGTCTACTGCGTCCTCAATCTCTTTCGTCAGCATCAAAGGCACAAGAGCTTCGGAACCATCCGGCATAACATGCCGCTCCCACTTGCCTTTGCCAAGCTTAAAGCCCCACTCTGCCAAGAGGTCATGCGCCCTGGTGTAGGCAATCTGGTCTCTCCAGCCAACACCCCACCGGCCAGGACCGCCATCATCAGGCATGTCGTGAATCGCGTACATGCTGCGCGGTGGAGCGGCAGGCTTTTTATGAATTTCGCCAGTCTCCTTGACCCTCTGCATCGACGCACCCCAGGTCATCTCTTTGTTGAGATAGTACGCGACCCGGTCAACGAATCCATCCCGGTCCAACGATGTGCCTGGACCAAACTTTTGATGCCTCGTCAACTTTCTGGCATCCATCGTTACGCCATATTCAGCGAGATTTCGAGACAGATTTCCAATGATCTCATTGGCCCTCATTCGGGCAATCATTTCAAGTGTGGCGACGGCCTGGCTGTATTCAGGAATTGCTGTCGGGTCTGCACCAACTGCGCGGCCTTCACCGGCAGCCCAATCGAACATCGATTTAAAGTCACCTTTATAGAACCACTGGTAGAGCATCTGGTATTCGATGTCATGACGCTCAATCAAAATCGACTTGTCTGTGGTCCCCTCAAGAGACATGAGAATCTCTCGGGCGCGCTGTTTCACCAGTTCCTTTCGAGACCACAATCCATGGTGAATCTCACGAACAGCATCACCAAGCGCATACAAGTCGCCATCAGCAAGGTCTTCAAGTGGAGTTCGCTCATACGTCCGCAAAATTCGGAGCGCAGCCCGCTCGTGGTCAGTCAGGCCCTTGCCGTTATGAAGGAGCCCCTGGATAGCATCAAGCCGACTGTAAAGCTCCATGTGAGTGAGTTGCATGACCTCATCACCGGAATGGATCTCACCACGCTCCATCCGACCAAGTCGACGGGCATCAGCCTCCAGCACGCCACTAAATCTATCAACCATTTCAAAAAGCTGAGAGGTCTGGCCTGGGTTCACAGGAGCGTTCAGCTTGCCGATCATGCTCCGATATACCGCTTGATAGCTTGTGGCATCATCAACTCCGACCGCAAGGTCAGCCATCTGAAGAATCCACCGGTCGATGCCATTTAGTTCTCGGACACCTGCCTCAGTCAGATCACGCACGACAGGCGCAATATAGTCATCATCCCCAAACTTAGGCACAACGAAGCGGTCCTTAAAGTTTAGCTTCATCTCCTCCAGGCGCTTGCTTTTTGAAATCACATGATTTGCTGCAGTTTTGATTCCATTTACAAAAGCAAATGCAAGGTTTGGTGAGATTTGTTCTGCGTATTTTGTTGCACGAGAAGCTACGCCAGCCTCTACATCTATTAGAACCTCGGCAATCTTGTTGTACTGCTTTACAGTTACAACTTCAAAAGCAAACCTTGGGTCGAAAAACTCCTTTGGCAAAATGTCAGCCAAAGGCTCAGAAGCAAGCTCAAGAACCAGGGTCTTAAGGCCTGCCGCTTGAGGGGCATCGAGAACAACAACTCCCTCAGTCAACATGACGTTGTCGGCTCCCCAGAATTGCTGGGCAACATCTGTAGGGACAACCTCTCCCTTCTGGTAGACCTTTAGATTTTTTGGCTGAGTACCAATAGCCTCCGCAACGCGGGTGCGAATCGAGTTCTGAATGCGCTTCATTCTCTTCAATGGCACAAATGTGCGAAGCGTCGGACGGACCCACTCCTCACCGATAATCCCTTTCTTCCAGTGCTCTGTCGCAACATAGGCAAGGGCCTTGTGCATGATCTCAACGGCATCAACTTCACCACCAACTGAGCGCCGACGAGTAGCCCACTCATGTGCAGCCGGGTCTGGGCTAATATCCTTCCAGTAGACTTCTTCTTTCAAGCCGAGAGCGCTGCGGACATGCTGCCGATTAAGGTCAATCGCTGATGCACTTTTAGCCCGTCCAGCCTTCTTGACTGCCTCGGCTTCTATTCGAGCGGCAGCAGTAGCCTCAACATTAACAATCGGATGCCGCTTGGCCATGACGGAGTGGGTGACCTCTTGAGCGTATGGTCTCGCTGTAGATTCTGGTCTTAGCCACTGGTCCCACAACCGCCTGACATCCTTTGGAAGTGTGGGGTCTTTGCCTCTAAGGACTCGCCACGCTTCTTTGATGTTCCAGAAAAGCTGTTGGAAAAATCTCTGAACTGCACCGTTGGGGCTATACCGAACGCGCATGTAGTGCATGAATGCATCCGCAACCTGCTCCTCACCAATGTCAGTCAACCGAACAGTGCCGTCTGGAGACGCCTCATGGTCGAAGTGTCGAGCGAGAGTGCCCATCCACTCATCTCCCATGATTGCAGAAACAAGGTGACCAGACTCGTGCCAGAGTGTGTTGAGGTCACCATTTCGGAACAGGGCAACGACGTACTTAGCTGAGACGGGATCCCACTCGAAATATCCGAGAGCCTCGCCCTCACCCATCATGTAGCGGGGCTTGGGTTCGGGGGCGCGGGGGGCAGCCTCTTCCAC